>Ga0182017_10003507_pt1 | contig 11681 bp, 8 predicted proteins | sample 712E3DmetaG_FD_120492 | JGI IMG/M metagenome (GOLD analysis project Ga0182017, IMG submission 120492) | Permafrost microbial communities from Stordalen Mire, Sweden - 712E3D metaG | ecosystem: Environmental > Terrestrial > Soil > Wetlands > Permafrost | place: Sweden: Stordalen | collected... | reverse complement strand
GGCGCGGTAGGTCGCACCACCGAGCACAGCCACGTCAAATGTTGGCAGCACGGCGCGAAAGTAGGCCTTATCCTCCGGCGAGGTGAAGGCGGTGCCCGGAGTATTGTGCTTGGCGATGAATCCATCGAGCGATTGGGCGGCGATGAGCACCATGCGCATCGCGTCAACGTAGGACAACGCCGCGGGCAGGCAAGCGCGCTGGCAGCTGTATGGCCCGTCTGCCTCGCCCGACGCTTGCCAACGGCCGATCGCCGCGCGTACCGTGACGTCCAGCATCGCATGAAACGCGCTCTTATCACCGGTATCACGGGCCAGGACGGCTCCTATCTGGCTGAGTATCTCCTCGCCAAGGACTACGAAGTTCACGGCATCATCCGCCGCGCCTCCACCTTCAACACCAGCCGCATCGACCATCTTTACCAGGATCTGCACGTCAACGGCGTGCGCTTTTTCCTGCACTACGGTGATCTGGCTGATCCAGTGCAGATGGTGAAGCTTCTGTACGAACTCAAACCCGACGAAATCTACAATCTCGGGGCGCAATCCCACGTGCGCGTCTCGTTCGACATCCCGGAGTACACCGGCAATGTCGACGGCCTCGGTACCCTGCGCATCCTCGAGGCCATCCGCGAGGCCGGGCTGGTCAAGCGCGTCCGGTTCTACCAGGCGTCGTCCTCGGAGATGTTCGGCCAGGTCCAGGAGACGCCGCAGACCGAGCGGACGCCGTTCTGGCCGCGTTCACCCTATGGTTGCGCGAAGGTCTACGCCCACTGGCTGACGGTGAACTACCGCGAGAGTTATCACTTGCACGCGAGCAACGGCATCCTCTTCAACCACGAGTCGCCGCGGCGCGGCGAGACGTTCGTCACCCGCAAGATCACCCGCGCCGCGACCCGCATCAAACTGGGGCTGCAAAAACGCCTGTTCCTTGGCAACCTCGAGGCGCGGCGCGATTGGGGCTACGCCCGCGAATACGTCGAGATGATGTGGCTCATGCTGCAGCAGGACCAGCCCGACGACTACGTGGTGGCCACCGGCGAAACGCACAGCGTGCGCGAGTTCTGCGCCTTGACGTTCGCCCTGCTCGGGCTCGACTGGCAGCAGTACGTGGAACACGATTCCCGCTACGAGCGCCCGTCCGAGGTCGATCTGCTCATCGGTGACTCGGCCAAGGCCAAACGGTGCCTGGGATGGGAACCGAAGGTGCGCTTCCAGCAACTCGTGCAGATCATGGTGGAAGCCGACCTCGAACTGGCCAAGCGCGAGGCCCAGATCGCGCAGCTGCCGAAACCGTAAAACGCGCCATGCGTCTCTACATCGCAGGCCATCAGGGGATGGTTGGATCCGCGCTGGTGCGCCGTTTCCGCGCGGAACCCGGCGTCGACCTCCTGCTCCGCTCTTTCCGGGACCTCGATCTGACCCGTCAGGTGGCGGTCGAGGACTTTCTTGCCACGGAGAAGCCCGACGCCGCGATCATCGCCGCCGCCCGGGTCGGCGGGATCCACGCCAACAACACTTTCCCGGCGGAGTTCCTCTACGACAATCTGGCGATCGCCACCCATTGCATCCACGCGGCGTTCAAGGCCGGCGTGCCGCGCCTGCTATTCCTGGGCAGTTCCTGCATCTATCCGCGGCTCGCGCCGCAGCCGATGCCCGAGGATTGCCTGCTGACCGGTGCGTTGGAACCGACCAACGAAGCCTATGCGATCGCGAAGATCGCAGGCCTGAAGCTATGCCAGTACTACCGTCGCCAGCACGGCGTGCTGTTTCATTCGGTGATGCCCACCAACCTGTACGGCCCCGGGGACAACTACCATGCGCAGGATTCGCACGTGCTGCCGGCGCTGCTGCGCCGTTTCCACGATGCGCGGGAGGCCGGTCAACAGGAGGTGGTGGCGTGGGGCACCGGCGCGGCCCGCCGCGAGTTCCTCCACGTCGACGATGCCGCCGACGCCTGCGCGTTTCTGCTGCGGACCGTGGCTCCGCCCGACTGGGTCAACATCGGTTCCGGCGCCGACGTCACGATCCGGGAACTGACCGAGCTGGTGGCGGCGGTCGTCGGCTTTCGAGGCCGCATCGCCTGGGACACGACGAAACCCGACGGCACGCCGCGCAAGCTGCTGGACGTGTCGCGCTTTGCCGGCCTCGGCTGGAAAGCGCGGATCGGCCTGCGGGCGGGGATCGAAAGCACGTACGCCGCGTTCCTCGAGGAGAAGGCGGCGGGTACGCTGCGGTGTTAAGGCGGCGTGACGGACTTCTGGGGAACGCTGGCACGGCGCCAGCGGGCCGGTGGCCCCGTCCACGGTCGACGACCCCGCTCATGATCCGATTGCAAACGGCCGGGAATCGCGTATCGCCGTAGGTTTCCCTCGCGTCCATGGCCGATACTCCTGCACCTACACCGGAACACGACGAAGGCGGACCGCGCAAGCCTTTCCTCGGGCATCTCGAGGATCTGCGGACGGCCCTCTTGAAGTGCGTCGCCGTGATCGGCGTGGCGCTCGTCGTCTGCCTGTTTCTGGACAAGGAACTGGCGACGATCCTCGAGTATCCCATTCACCGGATGAATCTGATCGACCGGCCGCGTCCCTCGGTGTCGTTCATGATCGGGTCCACGCGATTCGGTCCGTACGAGGTCACGCGCGAACAGTTTCCCGGGCTGCCGGCCGGCGACGCACCCCAAGTGGTCTACCGGATGGGGATGGCGAAGATCGGCGACCAGCAGGTGGCGACGCTCCAGCTGGACCCGCTGGCCGACCCGAACGTCATTCCGGTGAAGCTGCGCAACTTCAACCCCGCCGAGGGATTCATGGTGGCGTTCCACCTCGCCCTCTACGGAGCCTTGGTGCTGGCGGCGCCGTTCTGGCTGTATTTTCTCGGGCAGTTCATTTTCCCGGCCCTCAGGATGCGCGAGCGCCGATTCGTGTTCACCTGGCTCGGGTGGGGCGTGTTTTTGTTCCTCGCGGGAGTGCTGCTGACCTATTTCCTGCTGCTGCCGCTCGCGCTGCGGGCCTCGATCGCGTATTCCTCGCTGCTCGGTTTTGACGCCTACGAATGGCGGGCGGCTGAATATATCAGTTTTACCTGTAAGTTCCTGCTCGGCATGGGCCTGGGTTTCCAGTTCCCGCTGGTGGTGCTAACCTTGGTGAAACTTGGGATCCTCAGCTACGCCCAGCTCTCCCGTTTCCGCCGCCATGTGATCGTCATCTCGTTCGTTTTGGGGGCCATACTGACGACGCCGGAGGTGATCACCCAAGTGGCGATGGCCGTCCCGCTTTGTCTGCTGTACGAGGTGTGTATCTGGCTCGCCTGGTTCTGGGAGCGCAAGAAACGTCGCGCCGAAGCGGCCGCGGCGGGGTGAGAACGAGATTTTCCCCTTGCGCCCTCGGCGTGGCTTTGCGCCCATTCCCGTCCACGCCGCGCCCCCTTCCCCCTTCCACTTTCACCCTCACCCCCTTCTTCCCATGATCGCACCCGAAACCCTGTCCCGTCTCGCCGACCTCCAAAAACGCGCCGGTCACCTATGGAGGTTTCTTTGACGTCGAACAAAAGCAGCGTGAGATCGAGGCGATGGAGGCCCAGATGGGCGCTCCGACTTTCTGGGGCAACCAGGAGCGCGCTCAGAAGCACATCGCCAAGCTCAACGGCCTGAAGCGCGCCATTGCCGGGCTGGTGGCGTTGAACAAGGGTCGGGCCGATGCCGAGTTGATGGTCGAACTGGTCGAGGCCGCCACAGGCGCGGAGCGCGAGCACTACGGGCGCGAACTGGATCAGACCGTGGCCGCGCTGACGGTCGAACTCGACCGGATCGAGCTCCAAAGTTTCCTGAACGGCCAGTTCGATCACAACAACGCCATCCTCAGCATCCAGGCCGGCGCCGGCGGCACGGAATCGTGCGACTGGGCCGACATGCTTTTCCGCATGTACAACCGCTGGGCCGAGCGGCGCGGCTTCGCAATCGAGGTGCAGGACGTGCTGGCGGGCGACCAGGCGGGCATCACCAAGGCGACCTTGGTGCTCAAGGGCGAGAACGCCTATGGCTATGCCAAGGCCGAGCGCGGTGTGCACCGGCTCGTGCGCATCAGCCCGTTCGATGCCAACAAACGCCGGCACACGTCGTTCGCGGCGGTCGACGTCATCGCCGAGATCGACGAAGACATCGCCATCGAGATTCCCGAGAGCGAGATCCGCGTCGATGTCTACCGCTCCTCCGGCAAGGGGGGCCAGGGCGTGAACACCACCGACTCCGCGGTGCGGATCACCCACCTGCCGACCGGCATGGTGGTCGTCTGCCAGAACGAGCGCTCGCAGATCAAGAACCGCGCCAGCGCCCTGAGCGTCCTCAAGGCGCGCCTCTACGAGAAACGCCTCGACGAACAGCGCAGCGAAATGGAGCGGTTTTACGGCGAAAAGGGCGAGATCGGCTGGGGCAGCCAGATCCGCAGCTATGTGCTCCAACCGTACCAGATGGTGAAGGACCTGCGCACCGGCCTGAGCACCAGCGATACCCAAGGCGTGCTGGACGGCGACATCGACCGGTTCATCTACGCCTGGCTGCGCGCCGGCCAACCGCGCCACCGCAACAAGGAGATTCAGATGGAGGAGTGAATCGGCACGGGAGACGCTGGAAGCAAAAAGCCACTCGGTCCATTGCTCCCGGTTGCCCTTGCTGGTTTCCGGCCTCTGGCTTCTGATCTCTGAGACCATGCTGGCCTACGACACGATCCAGTCCGCTTTGGGCGCCCAGCCGCTGTTCGAGGCGAAGACGTGGCGGCTCTCGCCTGAAGCCTGGCCGCTGACGCGCGAGCAGGTGGCGCAGCTCGAGGAGATTGGCGCGGCATGCCTCGGATTCCACCAGGCGCTCGAGACCCTTTACCTGCGTTCGGCGACCGGGAAAAACCTGCTCCGCAACAAGCCACTGGTCGCGCCGTGGGTGGCGGAGTACCTGGACCGCGGGAAGCCGTCCCGTCTCGTGCAACACTCGCGCGATCCCCGAACCCGCGGCACCCTGCCGACGGTCCTCCGACCGGATCTGCTGCTTACCGACCGCGGGTTTGCGCTGACCGAACTGGACTCCGTGCCCGGCGGCATCGGCCTGACCGCGTTCCTCAACCGGCTGTACGAATCGGAGGTCTCATTTGGCAAGGCTCCAGCGCCCAATCCGGCTGTTTCCACTCCGAACTCCGAACCCAAAACCCAAAACCCAGAACCCAAAACTCAGGACGCAGAACCCAGAACCTTGAACCCGGAACCTCGCTCCTCTCACCCTGCGCCCGGTTCCGGCGCCATCGTGGGGGCGGGCGATGCGATGATCGACGGCTTCTACGAATCGCTGGCCGCGCTGGTGCCGCGCCACCGCACGCCGCTCGTGGCGATCCTAGTGAGCGAGGAAGCGGCCACCTACCGGCCGGAAATGCAGTGGCTGGCTGGCGCGTTGCAGCGCCGCGGGCGCCGCGTCGTCTGCCTGCGCCCGGAGCAGGTGTTTCCCCTGGGCGGCGCGCTTTTCTTCGATGTCGAGGGCACCCCGGAGAAGATCGATCTCATCTACCGGTTCTTGGAGTTGTTTGATCTCGGGAGCATCCGTACCGCCCCGTTCTTCTTTGAAGCCTGGAGCAACGGCGAGGTGGTCATCGCGCCGCCGATGCGGCCGTTCCAGGAGGAGAAGCTCGCCCTCGCGCTCTTTCACCATCACCTGCTGCCAGATTTCTGGGCCGAGCATCTGGGGGCGCGCCATCTTGAATTGTTGCGCGAACTCATCCCCATGTCCTGGGTGATGGACCCGGCGCCGCTGCCGCCCGGAGCGGTGCTGGATGGCCCGCGCGTCGCCGGCCGGGGGTTGGTCGACTGGAGTCAGCTGGCGCAGGCCTCGCAGAAGGAACGCGACCTCATCATCAAGATCAGCGGCTTCCACGAGACCGCGTGGGGCGCCCGCAGCGTTGTGCTCGGGAGCGACTGCTCGCGCGAGGAATGGCAGGCCGGCATCGATCGCGCCCTCCAACTGGCCCCCACCAACCTGCACGTTTTGCAGGAATATCGCAAACCCCGGCGCGTGCATCATCCCGTCTACCATCCGTCCTCGAACGAGGCGGGGGCGCCGGTCGCCTTGGCGAAGGACGAAGGTCGGCTGCGGCTGTGTCCCTATTACTTCGTCGTGGAGGGCCGGGCCCGGCTGGGCGGCGCGCTCGCCACGTTTTGCCCGCCCGACAAGAAGATCATCCACGGTATGCAGGACGCCGCCTTGCTGCCGTGCCGGATCGTCGACTGACCGCCATCCGCAGGAGGTCGGAAGCCACTGTGGCCGGGGACGATCTGTATCATGATCGGGTTTGTCCTTGTCGCCTCAAGCGGAGCCACGTAGACGATGCGCGCCCCGAAAATGGACCAACCCAAAACGCGGCGACGTGAACCGATCCAATGAGCTGACACCGTGTAGTGATCACAGGCCTGGGCGTCGTGGCCTGCAACGGGATCGGCGTGGAGGAATTCTGGCGGGCCAATGCCGAAGGCCGCTCGGGGATCACCCTGATCGATGCCTTTGAAAACGCCGATTTTCCGTCGCGAGTCGGCGGCCAGGTACGAGGGCTGGTCCCCGCCCAGTACATGCCGGCGGAGATCGCTGCGCGCGTGGACCGCTTCGTCCATTTTGGACTGGCCTGTGCCGAGATGGCCCTCAAGGACAGCCGATTGGACCTGGAGGCAGAGAATACCGATCGCGTGGGTGTGATCATCGGTTCGGGCTTGGGCGGCCAGCTGTTTCACGAGGACCAAATGATCGCGGCGTTCGATCGGGGGGCGCACCGCATCAACCCGTTGGCCGTGCCGAGGATCACCCCCAACGCCGTGGCGAGCCAGATTGCCATCCGTTACGGACTGAAGGGCCCGAATTTCGTCATATCGACGGCCTGTGCTTCCGGGGCCCACGCCATTGGCGAGGCGTTTAGGAAGGTTCAGTATGGGGAGACAGAGGTATGCCTCACCGGCGGCGTCGAGGCGCCGCTGGCGCGTTTTGGTTTCGGCGCCTACTGCGCGCTTCGGGTGCTGTCGAAGAACAACGCCAACCCGGCCGGTGCGTCGCGTCCGTTTGACCGTGCCCGCGATGGCTTCGTCATGAGCGAAGGAGGGGCGGTTCTGGTCCTCGAAGAGGAGAAGCATGCCCGGCAACGCGGCGCCCCCATCTTGGCGGAATTGGTCGGTTACGCCAGCAACTCCGGAGCGCACCACATGGTGATGCCCGAGCCGGAAGGCGATGACGCCGCGCGCGTCATGGCCGCGGCCTTGAAGGACGCGGGGTTGAGCCGGGTCGACTACATCAACGCGCACGCGACGTCGACCAAGGCGAATGATGCCGTTGAGACCAAGGCCATCAAAGCCGTGTTTGGCCAGGACGCCTACCGCATCCCGGTCTCGTCGACCAAATCGATGATTGGGCACTCGTTGGGAGCCGCCGGCGCGATTGAGGCGGTGGTTTGTGTCAAGGTGATCGGGGAGCAGTTTATCCCGCCGACGATCAACTTGGAAAACCCTGACCCGGATTGTGATTTGGACTACGTGCCGGATCGTGGCCGGGCCGCGAGACTGACCACAGTGATGTCGAACTCATTCGGATTTGGCAATTGCAACGTCGCGCTCCCAGAGCTGAGCGGGTCGGTGCTCAGATCTCATCAAGGAACGCCTTGATCTCGCGGGCGACCTTTTCCCGTTCCTAGTCCGCCGAGATCACGTGATACAAGTCGGTTAAGAGGGTGAGCGTACGACGAAGAGAGCCGCCCAACACGACTTCCTCGTCGGAGGGCAGAACGGCGCGCGGCGATGGGCGGAGATCGAGGGAGAAGACCAGCGACATACGTCGAGACAAACAAAAGGGAGATTTTGTGCTCAAAGGCTGGACTTTCCCAGTCAATTTGGCGGGCGGGCAACATCGCCTGGCCATCGAGTGCGACTTTTCGTTGAATTCTCTCCACGGTCCTGTCTCCGTCTGGGGTTGTTGGACAAATTACCCCCTCCCTGTGGAAGACACCTCCCTTGGAAGTAACCCGCAACCTCGGAGACAAGCACACCTCCATTTTTCGTGCCGGGTAGCGCAACCATCGTGCAAGAAAGGACGAAGACCAAAGCCATGCCGAGTGCCGCCCTGTCTTGTTGTAGCCATGGCACATGTGGCGCCGCCCCCCTGATCGGACACCACGGACCATGAATCCACCCAACGCCGTCCCTCGCGAGTTCGACCCTAAGAGCGCCACCCGCTCGTTGCGGCTGGGCCTGCAGGCGGAACTCGCGCTTTTTCGCCGTCCGATACTCGTGCTGTCCGCCCTGGCGATCGTCTTCGTCCCGTCGCTGTACACGGTTTTCTATGTCAGCAGCATCTGGGATCCGTACGGTCACCTCGACCGCCTGCCGGTGGCCCTTGTCAACGCCGACCGCGGAGCGGCGCGGGCCGGACGCAGCGTGCGCCTTGGCGATACCGTGGTGAATACGCTCAATCAGCAATCCCCGTTCCATTTTGTCCGCCTGCCGTCAGGTCAAGTGGCGGACGAGGCACTGCGGCGGGGTGAAGTGTACCTGACCCTGGTCATCCCGGCCGACTTCAGCGAACGGGCCTTGGCCGCCCGACAGGACGAGCCAGCCATCCTCACCATACGGGTCGCCGAGGGCGCGAACTACACTAGCTCCATCATCAGCAAGCGATTTGGTGCCGAACTCGCCCACATGGTGAACGAACGGCTGAACCGCGAGCGGTGGGCGTTGATCGCCGGCGATCCGGCCGCTCCCGCGCAGGTGTCGGTGCGCGCCGCCATTGGCCAGCTGCGCGAAGGCGGCCAAAAAGTCCATGATGGAGCGCAACACCTGCAGGAGGGAAGTGACCTGCTTGATCACGGACTCGACGAGGCCGCCGTGGGCGCTCAGCGTCTGGCCGACGGAACGGGGCGATTCGCCGATGCGGCGGTCGCGCTGTCCGACGGCATGGGACGAGTTGCCGCCGGAGCGCGGGAAATGCGCGATCGGTTGCCGCCCGAGGACAAGCTGCAGGAACTCGCCGCTGGCAGCCGGGCCGTGGTGGGAGGGGCGGAAAAGCTCGTGGCGGGAATCGACCAACTTGAGACTGGCGATCGGCAACTCGAGCAAGGAGCCGGACAATTGCGGCAGGCCGCCGGCAAGGTGCCTTTCGTCGGACGCCGTCTGTCCAATGGAGCGGCACAGATCGAAACCGGCCTCACCCAACTCGGCACCGGCCTCACTCAGGCCGCCAGCGGCGGCCGGGCGCTGCATACGGGCCTGGAAAAGCTCGACGGCGGAATCCAGCCGCTGGCCAGCGGCCTCGTGCGGCTCGAAAAGGGCCTGCAGACGATGATGGACCAGCTTCCGTCGGCGGAACAACGAAACACCGTGACGGCCGCCGCCGGGCAGCTTCGCGCTGGCGGCGCCGAACTGACCGGCGGGCTCGCGCGTCTGCGCGATGGATCGCACCAGCTCGCGGCCGGCGGCAAGCAGCTCGAAGCCGGGACCGCCGAGATGGCCGTCGGCCTCGACCGGCTGCAGGCGGGTTTAACGGAGGGATTGGGGGACGCCGACGCCGGGGGACTGGCCGCGTCGGTCCGCGTGAACCTCGAAACCACCGCTCCGGTGCCGAACAACGGGACGGCGTTCTGTCCCTATTTCTCAGCGCTCTCCTTGTGGGTGGGCGGGATCATGATGACGTTCGTCTTCCATTTCCGCCGTCTCATCGATCCTCTGCGGGAGGCGCCGCGTTGGGTGCGTTGGCTGGTGAAGGCCGCCGTGCCCGCGGGGCTCGGCATTCTGCAGGCGACGGTCATCGTGGCGGTGCTTCGGGTGGGCTTTGGCATCGTGTTCGTCCACCCGTGGCTCGTTTGGCTGGCCGCGATCCTCGGTTCGCTCACGTTCGTCGCGGTGATCCTGCTGCTCATCGCAGTGCTCGGCGATGCCGGCCGGCTGCTCGCGGTGGTGCTTCTGATCCTGCAGCTGGCGGCGGCGGGCGGCGTTTATCCAATCGAACTCTCAGGTCGGTTCTATCAGGTCATCCATCCGTTCCTGCCGCTCAGTGCGCTCGTCACCGCCTTCCGCGCCACGATGTTCGCCGCCTTCGGTGGCGCGTGGTCGGCCGCCGCGGTTCAACTGGTTGTCACTGGTTGCAGCGCCACCGTCCTCGCCATTTGGCTCGGCCGGTGGAAATACGTTCCGCGCGAATCCTACGGTCCGGTGGTGGACTTCTGAACCCGGGCATCGCCCTTGCGGCGCAAAGAAGGAGGGGCGAGGCGGATTGTGGGGCGCGAGGATGATCAGCCCTGTTTTGCAGTGTTGCTCTCCGGTCCGCCGGCGACTGCATAGTCGCGTGGATGATCGGACTTGATCCGAATTCTCCCCAACCAACATGTCTCGCCGAAAGGCATCCTCCTGGTTCGCTGCGCTGGTGCTCCTCTTCGCGCTCGTCGGGGCGGTGGCGGCGGAATCGGAGGTTGCGGCGACCCCCGATGCGACCAGCGCCGTGTCGCCCGTGCCGCGGGGGAGGATTGACCTGGCGCCCGATCTGCACCTTCGCCAAATCGGGCAGGGTGCGTACGTCATCGTCCACGCTTTCCCTTGGCCGGCCAACTCGCTGCTGGTGGAGATGGACGACGGCACTCTGGTCCTGGCGGGATCGCCGTACACGCCCGCAGCGGTGCAATCAGTCCTGGCCTGGGCCAGGCGGCAGTTTGGCCGGCGGCCGCTGGTCGGCATCGACACCGGCTACCATGTGGATAATCTCGGCGGCAACCAGGCGCTCCTGGACGCCGGCTTCCCGGTCTATGGTTCTGACCTTACCGTCCGCCTGCTCCGCGAGCGCGGCGAGATCATGCGGCAGGCGACCTTGAAGTTCATTGGCGATCCCGGTTCACCGTTCTATCAAGCCCACGCCAGCTTGAAGTTCGTGCCACCCGACCACCTCTTTCCGCTCCGCGATGGACTCCGGCTGCGCTTTGGGAACGATGAAGTGCAGGTGTTTTATCCTGGTCCGTCGCAGGCGCCGGACAAGGTCGTGGTCTATTTCCCGGCGCGCCGTCTGCTCTTTGGCAGTTGCATGATTCTCGCGGGCGACCAACCCGGCAATACGGCGGACGCCGATCTCACCCAGTGGCCGGAGTCGGTCAGCCAGCTCCAGCGGTTTCCGGTCGACGTCGTCGTGCCTGGGCACGGCGATCGTTTGGATGCGGGCCTGGTCCAGCATACGTTGGATGTGCTCGTCGCCCATGCCGGCCGATCGGGCGAGACGCCGGATTCGTCAAAAACCCCAACCCAATCCCGATGAATGTCGACGGTAGATCGTATCGGACCATCTGGCCGCATCCCGACCAGGAGGGCGTGGTGCAGATCATTGATCAGCGGCAGTTGCCACACCGCTTTGTCGTCGAAAACATTCGGTCCGTTGACGAGATGGCCACGGCCATCCGAGAAATGCATGTGCGCGGAGCCCCGCTGATTGGCGCGGCGGCGGCGTGGGGCCTGGTTCTGGCGGCGGCTGCGCCTGGGGAGGCCGATTGGCGCCGGAGCCTCACGCTGGCGGGCGACCTGCTGAAGGCCACGCGGCCTACCGCGGTGAACCTGGCTTGGGCGGTGGAGCGCATGCTGGCCTGCGCGCGGTCGTGCGTTACGGTCGCTGAGGCGGCGGCTCGCCTGCGGCAGGAAGC
>Ga0182017_10003506_pt1 | contig 11681 bp, 4 predicted proteins | sample 712E3DmetaG_FD_120492 | JGI IMG/M metagenome (GOLD analysis project Ga0182017, IMG submission 120492) | Permafrost microbial communities from Stordalen Mire, Sweden - 712E3D metaG | ecosystem: Environmental > Terrestrial > Soil > Wetlands > Permafrost | place: Sweden: Stordalen | collected... | reverse complement strand
CGCGGAGAATAAAGAAATCGTCCCAGTACGAATGCATCGGCTGGCTCGAGTATCCCTCGTGGCTGATGGACTCCGGGACCAGCCCGTAGCAGGCGCGTTGCTCCGGGGTTCCGTTCTGGTAGACGGCGGTTTTGCGTTCGGCGCGAAGGCGGTGGATGTAACGCACGGTTTTCACCACGGTATCCCATTTGGCGCGGAGCCAGGCGGTATCATGGGTGAAGCGGTAGACCTGCATGATCAGGTAGATCAACTCTCCGTGACTGTCATTCTCGACCGTGGGATCAGCGCCACGTGAATCGACCACGCAGGGGACCTGGCCGCTGGGGAATTGGAACTGGGAATACCAGTCGGCATACTCCTTCACCTCGTCCGTGATGCCCAGTTCGAGCAAGGCGGTGGAGGTCAACGAGCCGTCGCGAATCCACGCCCGGTTGTAATTGCGCGCGCCCGGCTGGATGCGGGGGCCGACCTGGTTGATGAAGATGTAAGCCAGATTGGATTTGATCGTGTTGATGATGGGTTGCGCGGGGGCGGGCAGCTTGACGTCGAACCGGTCGAGCATGGACTCCCACATCCGTCGGGTCGCGGCGTGCGCCTGGTCAACATAGTTTTCCGCGCCGGCCCGGTCCAGGTTCGGCCTGGGGCTGCCGCTCCATCGGTCGAAAGGCACCGCCAGATGATACTCGATCGAGGATGCGCCAGGCAGATCGAAATCGTACTCTAGCGCGGCGGAGCCAAACCCCTGGAGGTCCTGGACCCTGTCCTTCGCGGGGAGACGGCCCTGCCGCAGGTACTCCGTGATCTCCCCGCGCTCAAAAGGCGTGGCCCCGAAACCCGAGGGGGCGTCGAGCGCGATGAGCTTCCTTTCGTCCACCGTCAGCACTCCCTTCTCGAATTGCACGTGGTCGATGCGGGCCCACCCTCCAGGGTGCAGCAGCGACTGCCAGGGCGGGTTGACCTGAAAGGGACGGATCGCCAGAAACAGTTTTCCCCGGCCCGGCCCGCCGGCATTCTCAAGCCGATAGGTGGCGAGCAACTGGCTGTCCGGTCCGGCGGTTCCGGCGGCAAAGGCGGTAATCGTCAGCGTGAGATTCCCGTATTTCCACTCGACCGACGGAATCGGCAGGTAGTCTTTTTCCAGGGACTGGCGCGGCATGACGTCGTTCCAGGTTACCAGCTGGTGATCGAGGTAGAGAAACGGCTCGATGGTGAAGCGGGTTTGATCAACCTCGATGGTCCCTTCCTCATTGATCAGCGCTTTGCGGTGGTCGCGGGGATTTCCCACGGTCGTCCAGAAGCTTTGCTCCGGGAGCAGGTATCTCGGATACAGTCCACGCGGCTGATCCTGGGCCACGGCGCTGAAGAAATCATTGGCGGAGGAGCCGAACTCGGGGCCTTTGACCACCAGCCGGGCGATCCCGAATCCCCGGCCGCTCGCGCTTTTCGTCATCACGAGCTTGAGGAAGCGGCCTTCCTGCTCGGGCAGATAGATGTAGTCGCGGCCGCCGTTGCCCTGCGTCACCGACGAGGCGGGCCGCCATTCCCGCCCGTCCGCCGACGTGAGCACGTCGTAGGCCGATGCGTAATCTTCGCCCTGCCAGTCAATCACCAGACCGCCCAGTTCCCGCTGGTAGCCGAAATCGACGGCCAGCCATTCCGGAGAGTGGTTCGCCGCGCTCCTCCAGTGAACCAGCCTTGCCTCCTTTTCCTCCCAGGCCGGCTCACCTCCCTGCTGCACCGAAGAGGCCTCCACGCGGGCGTGGGCGGTGAGGGCGGCGCGGTCGTCGGTGGGTTCGAAGCGGAGATTGTCGAAGAAGATCTTTCCCGTCCCGCCGGTGCCGGAGGACACGACGAACACGATCGATTTGAGATGCCGGATTTCGCCGCCGCCCGCCGGGCCCCAGCCGAAGGCCACCTGCCGCCGGCGGATATGCTGCGGCGTCCACTGCGTCGGATAGGTGACGTCCAGTTTTCTGGCCAACCAAGTGTTTTCCTGCGCATCGATCAGCTTGAACTCGAAATTATTGACCGGGGCATCCGCCCGCAGATCGAAGGTGAACTGGTAGTTCTCCGGCAGGTCGATCGGGAAATCTTTCCGGGCGCTGGCATAGCCGTACGCCCCGCTCAAATCGAACTCCAGCACCATGGCGTGGCCATTCTTTCCCTCCGCCGTGGCGAGGTTCATCTTGGCGCCCTCCGAATGGACGGCCTGCCAGCCGGCCAGGGTCTCAAAATCGTCGAGCAGGCGGGACTGCGGAAACACGCAGGCGGGCAGCATCCAGGCCGCCACGGCCAGCAACGCCAGGGACCGTGCAGAGAACCCGTGTGGCGCCTGAAAAGGTAGGGGCGCGATCTTGTCGCGCCCTCCAAGAGGGGCGCTGCTTCTCGACCGGTTCGGCCTCCCGCGCGTGTCGAATGGGCCAGACTGCGCCCCTGCGGTCTCCGATGGATGCCGGGTCGCCGCTGGAGGCCGCGCGGGGCGAATCCTAGGCAGGAGAAATGTCATGGGATCGTCGGGTTGACTGGGGACGCGATCGGTTGCCGGCATTCGCACTGCGTCGTCAGTCGCTCCGCCGCGCGATCAGGACGGCTGGGGATCGCCGGACGCGGTTGCGTCGGCGTGCCCGGGTGGCCGATCGCCGACGGCCCTGGCCTTCCGTTCATCCAGGAGTTTCTTGATCTGGTAGGCGCGCTCCTCGCTCAAGGGGTACTTGGCGAGCAAAACGACGCCGATCAGGCAGAGGGCGGGCGGCAGCCCAATCTCCCAGAACCGGATCCAGAACAGGGTCGTCTCGCCCTGGGTGCCCATCCCTTCCTGGAAGCCGGTGAAGCGCAGCACATACCCGCTGACGACCGTGGCGATCGACACCGCCACCTTCCACCACCAGTTGTAAACGGCGAAATAGATTCCCTCCCGGCGGATACCGGTCGCGCATTCGTCCTCGTCGCAGATGTCGGCGATCATCGAGTTGACGAGCGTGAAACAGAACACCATGCCCAAGGACAGCGCGACGGTCGGAATGAACGTCAGCCAGGGATACGTCCGGCTGTAGCACAGGATCTTCGACAGGTTGCCCACGATGATGATCCCGAGCGCGACGATGACCGTGGCCCGCTTGCCGAAGCGTTTGGACAGCCACGTCATCGGGAAGACGCCGGCGAGGCCGACCGCGGCCCAGAGGGTTCCATTTTCGGCCATGAGGGCCGAGGCCGCGTCCTTGTTGCCGCCGAAGAGGTAGAAGATCGTGATGTAGTTGTTGAAGCCCATCACCAATTGGAACCCCACGATCAACAGGACGAACACCGCGACGAGCCGGACGAACGTCCGGTTGCGATAGGTCGTCATGAAGTTCTTCACGATGGGCACCCGCTCCTGCGACTTGACCTGTTTCAACTTGGTTTCCCGGCAGACCAAGGCGCAGGTGAGCCCGCACGCGGTAAGGAGGACACTCATGGCGAGGCACACCCATTTGATCCCCTTCACCGCGTCGCCGCCGAAAACCGGCCGGTTGGCGAGGAAGTAGATCCACGGCAGCGTGAATGCGCCGACGTTGCCGATGAAGCTCGCATAGGCAAAAATGCTGGTTTTCTCGTGATAATCCTCGGTCATCTCGAGCCCCAGCGCACCGTGCGGAATCGCGTAAACGGGAACGACGGTGTAGAAGAACAGCGAGACGACCACGAAGTAGCCGAACATCGCGGGCTTGCTCCAGTCCCGCGGCACCGCCCAAAGCAACCAGAACGCAATCCCGATGAGGATGCCCCCGACCACGAGGAACGGAATCCGCCGGCCGAAGCGCGAGCGGGAGTTGTCGGACAGGTTGCCCAGGAACGGATCCACCACCGCATCCCACAACCGCGGGAAGGCTTGGGCCCAGTTGATCCAGACCACGCTGATCCCCAGGCCAACCACGTAAACGAGTCCGCTCAGCTGCTGCACGGAGTTCACCGCGACCACCGTGACCACCATGCCCAGACCGTAGGCGGTCTTCTGCGACACCGGGATTCTGTCCGCCGCGGCGGTGAGGTGGTGTTCTCTTCGATCCATGGTCGAGTCGGGTAGGGTTATCTCGATCTCAAGCGCTGGTGGGGTTGTCGGTTCCGGTGGGCGCCTGGAATGGTGGGCTGATCAGGTCGATCTCGGCGGGGTGGCGCGCGGAGGAAATGAAACCTGCAAATGTTTGCAACGCAAAACTTATTTCACGGAGCCGTGCGAAATGGGACCGCCGGTGAGTTTGCTTGCGGCCGTTAATCCGGGCGTTACAGAATGTGGGCGCAGTCAAATCACAGCGCCTTATGCCCTTTCGCTCCTCTTCCTCAGGTCCGGCCAGGGTGGGCATTGTGCAAATCGCTGAGCGGCTGGGAGTGTCCCCGTCGACTGTTTCGCGGGCGTTGCGGCCCGAGACGGCCCATCTGGTCCGGGCTGAGCGGCGCAAGCAGATCCTCGACCTGGCGGAGCGGCAGCATTTTCTCCCCAACCCCGGCGCGCGCATGCTGCGCAAGGGGGTCAACACCGCGCTGACCGCCGTCGTGCCGCTGGATGAAAACATTTTCTTCTCTGAATTCTACGGCCGGTTTCTCGCCGGCACCCTCCATGCCGCCGCCGCGCGAGGGTGGGGCCTGCACATCTCCACCCTGCGCCGTACCGAGGCGGGTGGCTTCCGCGAGGCGATGCAGCACCTCGGCCTCGATTCCTCCGGCATCATCTACCTGGCGGAGCCGCTGAGCGCCGCGGATCTGGCGGAATTGAAGGGCTATCGCCGGCCTTTCGTGCTGACCAAGTCCACCCTGCCGCCGGATGTCAATGTCAGTGACTTGGGGATGCCGGTCGTCGGAGTCGACAACGTGGCGGGGGCGAGTGCGGTCGCCAGCCTGCTGCTGCAACTGGGCCACCGGCGAATCGCCCTCCTGCTCGGTCCGGCCGGTTCGCGGGACTCTTGCGAACGCCAGCGGGGCTACCTCGAAGTCCTGGAGAGGGCGGGGGCGGTGCCGCCGGCCGGGTGGATCCACGAGGGGCCGTTCAGCGCCGATAGCGGTCGCGCCGGGATCGCCCGGCTCCTGGAAAACCCGGAGCGTCCCACCGCCATCTGCTGTGCGAACGACGAGATCGCGTTTGGGGCGATCGATGCGGCCCGCGTTGCCGGGCTCCGCTGCCCGGAGGATCTGTCGGTGGTTGGTTTTGACGATGGCATCTGGGCCACGGCCTGCCGGCCAGCCCTGACGACCGTCCAACAACCCCTGGCGGACATGGCGGAGCGCGCCGTCGGCTTGGTGGTGGAGGCGGCCAACGCCCCGGGACGTCCTGGGCGCGTCGCCTTGGACGACATGGCGGCGCCGCTGATCATCCGCGAGTCAACCCGACCGCTCACCGCTGACGAGCGCTGAGTCCGGTCCTTCACCGTTCGGGCGCGTCTTTTGAGACGGTAATGCACACGTTTGCATTGCAACCAGACTGCCTTGTTCTTCGGTCCGAATGAGCGCGGGATCCGGAGCGGCTTGTTTCACGTTCACTCGCGAAAAGGACAGATCGAATAGTGAACGCGATGAAGACAAGGGTCGAGAAAACACATTTTCCACTTGCGCTGCAAACGTTATCATTGCATGTTTCATAATCCCTCCGGCACGGACTGCACGGAGGCGCCGTTTGACTATCCCCTTTTTCCGGTCTGCTTTCTCCAATGGTATCGCCCCACTGTCGCGCTTTCCGGCCGGTCCTGCGTCGCGCTTGCGGCCTATTGGTGGGCGTGCTGTTCGTGGGCGGGCAGGTGGGGGCAGCGGCGGATTGGCCGGGTGCGCACCCGGCCGCCGCGCTGGCGCGGCAGGACGATAAGCTGCTGGATGAATTGCAGCGGGCGGCGTTTCAGTTCTTCGTCGAACAGGCCAACCCGCGCACCGGTTTGGTGCGCGACCGGGCGCGGGCCGACGGCGCCCCGACCGAAGGCAAGGCGAGCATCTCTGCCTCCGGGTTTGCGCTGAGCGCGTGGGCGGTGGCCGCGGAGCGGGGCTGGGTGAAGAGGAAACTGGCGGTGGAGCGCGTGCGGACCCTGCTGCGCTTCCTCGCCACGGAGGCGCCGCGCCGACACGGCTTTTTTTACCACTTCATGGAGATGGATACCGGGACGCGCGCGTGGAACTGCGAGCTCTCGACCATCGACACCGGACTTTTTTTTGCCGGAGCCATCGTGGCGCGGGAATATTTTCGCGATCCCGAGGTCACCGAACTGGTCAACCGGCTCTACCGCGAGGTGGACTGGCCTTGGTTCCTCAACGGCGGCCGGACTTTCGCGCTCGGCTGGCACGACGAGGCGGGTTTCTCCCGTTTCCGGTGGGACCAATACTCGGAGCACATGTTGCTCACGCTGCTGGGGCTGGGGGCGCCCGAGCGGTCGATCGAGCCTGACCTCTGGCACGCGTGGTCCCGCACGCCGGCGGGCGATTACGCCGGCTATCATTACCTCCAGGGCGCGCCGCTGTTCGTGCATCAGTTCACCCAGGCCTACGTCGATTTTCGCGGTCTCCGCGACGCCTTCGCGGATTACTTCCACAACTCCACCCTGGCCACGCTGGCGCAGCGGCAGTTCTGCATCGATCTGCGGTCGGAATTTCCAACCTGGAGTGGACAGCTGTGGGGCCTCACCGCCTCCGATTCCGCCACCGGCTACAAGGCATGGGGCGGACCGCCGCGCACCACGGAGTTCAATGCGCTGGATGGCACGCTGGTGCCGTGCGCGCCGGCGGGCGCGCTGCCTTTCGCCCCGGTCGAGGCTCTGGCCACCCTCCGGTACATGCGCGCCGCCTACGGCGCCCGCATCTGGCAGCGTTACGGTTTTGTCGATGCGTTCAATCCCGAGACCGGCTGGGTCGACTCAGATGTCATCGGCATCGACTTGGGCATCACGCTGCTCCAGGTGGAGAACGCCCGGAGCGGCCTGGTCTGGGCAGTGTTCATGCACGCGCCCGAAGTACAGCGGGCGCTGACGCGGGCGGGGTTCCTTTCGCCCAGCCGTGATTTCGCGGCGCCCGAGCGCGATGAACTGCGCGGGCTGGCCGTGCGGGCGTGGCAGGCGCTCGAGACGGCGCCGGTGGTCCCGGCCACCGCGGGGCTGCAACTGTCCGCGGTGGTCGCCGCCCGGACGCTCGGTTTCATCTCCGAGGCCGAGGCCATGGCCCGGGCCAAAACCTGGCTGGAAACGGCGCTGGCGCCGCTGGACGGCACGGCGCTGGCGGAATATGCCGCGGGTCTGGCCACGGCGCGGCAGGGCATCCCGGAACTGGCGGGGGAAGTGACGCGGCGGCTGGCGGCGATTGACTGGCGCAAAGCTTCGACGCAATCGAAGGAACTGGCCTCCCGGGACCGGCTGACGGTCTTTCTCCAGGTGGCCGCCGGGGCGCGACCGCCGTCGGACTGGGCGGCACTCTACCGCACGCCGGAACGGGTGGGGCCGGTCTACGTCCTGGCGCCGGCCAGTGTCGCCGATCAATTGATGCCCGGACTGTGGCTCGACGAGCGGGCGATCATCTCAGGCGCGTCAGCGGCGCAGCTGGCCTACGCGCGCGCGATCGGGGCGGACCCGGCCGCGAAAACCTACCCATTCGACGTGATGACGACGGCGCTGTTGCTCGAACACTTTCCCGCACGCGTCATTGCCGGCCTTTATGCCGCGCCGCTCCCTCCCGGCTGGCTGGAAACGGCTCCGCGGGAGGATCAGGCCGCCCTGCTGGTCGGCGTGGCCAATCTTCTGGCGTCCGACTGCCTGCGGCGTTGGTTCCAGCAGGATCCCCTCGTCCAGCGGGGCCGCCAGGCGATCGCTGAGTTCGCCGCGGAGGAGTTTGGGCGGAACACCTCGACCTTCTGGCGCCGCGAGCTCGCCGGCCCGCTCAAGGTGCCGCCGGACCGCCGCGCGCGGGCTCTGCCCGCCGCCACCCCCCGCGACCAATGGCATTGGACCGAAATGAGCGGCCTCGAATACAACGATTCCGCGGCCGACGTGCGGCCGGGCGACCCGGCGCTCGCGATGCGCTTCGCCTTCACGTGGGACGACGAAGCGCTGCATTTCCACGCCGAGGTGACGGATGGACTGCCGAGGGTGGCGCACCCCTCGAACCGCAACGGCGTGGAGCTGTTCGTCGATCCGAAGAACGACGGCCTCGTCTGGGCAAGCGCGGACGACTACCAGTTCAACTACCGGGCCGACGGCACGGCCGTGGAGTGGTTTCACAATCGGCCGGAGCAGGCCAGGGTCCGGCCGACGGACCAGGGCTATGAGGTCGAAGCCGACATCAAATGGTCGGAATTGGGACTTGTACCCCGGCCCGGCCTCGAACTCGGCGTCTCGCCGGCGGTGGTCTCCGAGGGCCGCTTCGAATGGGAACCCTGCTTGAAACTGAACTGGCGCTACTACCACCGGGCCGACGATCGCCTCGGCCTCGGCACGCTGCGCCTCGAATAGCGCCGCGCATTTTCCCCGAATACCCAACGACAGCAACTCTCGCACCCATCATCCAGACTACCATGAAAACCAGGATAATGCACACCATCGTGCCAGCGTTTGCGCTGGCACTGGGCCTTCAGGCCCCCCTGTTGGCGCAGACCGTCGCTAACCCGCCCCCGGCCGCGGTAGCGGCAGAGCAGACCGTTCAACTCTCGGCGTTCATGGTGAACGTCGATCACGACAACGGTTACATCGCTGTCGACTCCCTGTCCGGAGGCCGTATGGCCTCTCCCCTCCGCGTGACCCCGGCACCGGTGTCATCGGTGACTGGGGCCTTCATCGACGACTTGGGTATCACCAATGTAAACGACGTTTTGAAATGGTCGCTCAACACGGTTCCCACCTCGGACCGAAGTGGTCTATCAGGCGGCTCGGCCGGCGGAATATTCAACTACTGGTCGATCAGCACCCGCGGTGACCACCATGACCAAGGCGGCAATCCGCCGACGAAGAACTACTTCCCGATCTTCACGGTGATGGACACCTACAATATCGAGCGCGTCGAGTTCGACCAAGGTCCGAATTCCATTCTGTTCGGCATCGGCGACATCGGTGGCGCGGTGAGCAGCTACACCAAGACGGCGCGGTTCGACAAGAACTTCAGCACCTTGAATCTTGGCTTCGACAATTACGGCGGCTACCGCGCAACGGTCGACACCAACCAGTCCGTGGGCGATCTCGCTCTCCGGGTGAATGGTGTGATCGCGAACGAGAAGGGCTGGAGAGACGGCGACTATCACAAGAAACTGGGCGCCGATCTCGCTGGTGACTGGAAGTTCTGCCACGACAATGGGCATCTGCGCTTCGAGATTGAAGGCTGGAAGGAAAAGAAGGCGATTTTCGGTGCGACCTATCAGGATAATGCCTCTCTCTGGAACGGGACAACCAGCGCCGCCACTTGGGGTGCTGCCATCCCGAACCAAGGGGCCAACCCTCAAACCACTCCCGGTGCACCCGGCGTGACAGGGATGTCGGATTGGGGCCTGAATCCTTATAATGTCTTGGTCGCCGGCGGTGGCGCGGTCGTGGACTGGAACGGTGGCGTGCGCTCCATGGGCACGAACAACATCGCCTGGGGCGCTTACCTCAGACCCTCTTCTTTCAGCTACTCCCCGACTGGAGGCACAACCATCATGGCACTGCCGAGCAGGGAGTTTACGGTATCCCCGAGCGACGGCTATCTGAAGCCCGAGGCGCTCAACATGACGCTAACCTACGATCAACGGATCAACCAGAACATGGATCTGGAGCTTTCGGGCTACCGCTATGTCGACGACCAGTACTGGATCAACGGCGAAGGCGCGACCAACGCGCAGTACGATCTCAACCACCAGTTGCCCAACGGCCAAACGAATCCTAACTTCGGCAAGCTGTACTCGGATTTCTTCCTCGATAAACAGATTCAGGACCATTGGGTGAATGAGGTCCGCGGCCAATTTTCGTATCATTTCGATACGGAATTGTGGAAGGTCCCCCTGAAGCAGGTGGCCAGCGTCTCCGCGGGCGAACAGGTGACCGAGTATGATGCCCGTCAGCTCAATGCCGATTGGATTGCCAACGACCCGAACCAGGTCAACTGGACCGCCGACAACTGGACCAAGGACATGGTCTGGGGACGTCTGTATTGGGACCACCCGCAGGCGGCCCTTGCCGTGCCCGCCGGTGTCATTTACCGGGCGATGCCGTTCAACTGGTATGACTTCAATTCGAAGCAGACCATCAAATACTACGGCGCGTTCTCGCAGACCCGCCTCTGGGATGACCGCCTGAACATCTCCCTCGGCCTCCGGCGCGATACCTACGACGTCTCCAAGGTCGGCCTGCGCGGCCCCAGCAATGTGCCGGTCCTCGGCAACGGAGCCGGCAACACCTACTCTGTCGGGGCCATTGGCTACGTGACAGACTGGCTCGGGCTTTTCGCGAATCTCTCCGACAACTATCAGCCGGCCGCCGGTGGCCTGGCCCCCAGCCTGTTCGGCGAGGTGCGCGGGGCTTCCTTTGGCAAAGGCAAGAACGCGGGCGTGCGTGTCTCCACGAAGGATGGCAAGTATTATGCCTCAGTCACTTGGTATAAGGACACCGCCACGGATGTCATCGGTGGTGATCACCCCGAATTCCAAAACATTTGGAACTACTACCTGGCGGCTGGCGGCATGGCCAGAGACATCGGACCCGCGGGCCAGATCAATGGTAGCACGGCGCAAATGCAATATACGACCATCTACGATGTGGAGTATAAGGGCACCGAGTTCGAGTTGACCGCCAATCCGACCAAAAACATCCGTCTGCAAGCGCACTATGCGGCTCCCAAGGGGCAACGGACCAACGACGGAGTGGATGGCCGCGATTATTTCACTCAACATCTGGCGGAGTGGCAGGCTGCGGCTGGCGGGAGCTCCACAAACAGCCAGAAATTGGCCTCTGAACTCGCAACTGACCAGACCAACTACGCGATTTGGGCGGTACCCACCCTCGCCGGCGGAGTGGTCAAGTCCCAGTGGAATGCCTTCGCCACGTATAGTTTCACCGACGACGCCCTGAAGGGGCTCGACATCGGTTTCGGTGCGACCGAAACGGGCGCGCGCCAGATCGACCAGGTGAACCGGACGACCGCTTACACGACGGAAACGCTCCTGGTCGGCTATTCGAGGGCCTTCGACGCCATGGGCCTTAAGCTCCATGCGCGGTTCCAGGTCAACGTGGACAACCTGTTCGCAAACAAGACGCTCGTGTTCCAAAGCTACAATGGGACGCAGCCGATGGATTATAACTTCATTCCGTCGCGGAAGATAACCTTCACCGCGCGTTTCGAGTTCTAAGGACACCCAAATCGATGGCACCAGATCCGATGCTGGTGCCATCTCCATGCTGAAGAAGCCATCCGGTCCCGTCGGCCGGATGGCACTTCAGCACCATTCGGCTCACCCAACGTCAGTTCCGTGGCGCGGGTCTCCCGACCCGTGTTTCCGTTTCCCGCGGGTCGGGAGACCCGGGCCACTTTCTGACCAAACCGAAGCACGCCTCGGTGTATCGGACCCATGCAGCCCCAACCGCAAAACGCGTTTGGCACCGGACAGGAAGGAATTTGTAGCCGGGGTCGCCGACCCCGGCCCGGCCTCAACGAGGCCGGCTACAACGCAAGCGCTGTTTCCTAGGAAATGATCATCCCGGGCACAGCCGATCTGGGGT
>Ga0182017_10003504_pt1 | contig 11683 bp, 10 predicted proteins | sample 712E3DmetaG_FD_120492 | JGI IMG/M metagenome (GOLD analysis project Ga0182017, IMG submission 120492) | Permafrost microbial communities from Stordalen Mire, Sweden - 712E3D metaG | ecosystem: Environmental > Terrestrial > Soil > Wetlands > Permafrost | place: Sweden: Stordalen | collected... | reverse complement strand
ACAAAAGCCATCTCTAAATGCACTTGTTGTGGTATTACTTCCATTATACCATACTACTGGACCCAGGTCGGCTGTGTCTGCTATTAAACCGTGTTGCCCGTTATCATAAACAGCAAAAACAATGCCTCCACCATAGCTATCGCCTATTTTATGGAGTGATGCATTATATAGTGGTTCGGTTTCGCCTCCTTTAACACTATCTGCGATATTTGCATGTAAAGCATAAGGTACGCTTAATATCTGGCTGGTGCCGGTAATAGTGTAACTTGTTCCGCCTGTTGGGTCGCTTTCGGTTTTAATAAAATATGGTCCATTTGCCCAGTTAATTGATGCAAATGTACCGGAAACCAAAGAGCCGTTGCCAACTGCAATACTTACCAAGCCATTGGCATTGGTAGTAGGTGTTTGTGTTTCAACGTAAACAGCAGTGCCGGTTGGAGTAGTTTGTAAAATGCTTATTCTCATACCTACAGTATGATTTGTAACAAGTTTATTACTTGCATCACGGACTACTGCCTGGTAGTTCATTTTTTGTGGCGCTTGGGCAAACACACTTGCAGTGAATATTACGGCTGCTAAAACTGTAAATATTTTTTTCATAATTTTTTATTTTTTAATGATTTTAAATGTTTTTACTTCTTTGTTATTATCGGTTACTTTCAGGAAATAGGTTGCTGGCATAAGATTGTTCATAGTAATTCTTGTTTGGTTGCTTTCAATCTTTTTCGTTTCCAAAAGTTTTCCGCTCATGTCATAAAGTTGATATTGCATTGATGGGATGCTAAGAGCTGTCAAAGCATCAACTTTTAAATTTAGATTATCAGTTGTAGGGTTTGGGTAAGCCGACCATTCCAATGTAATGCATTTAGCTTCTTCAATACCTGTTACAACTGAAATCTCAAACGGTTGTTGCACACCTTGTGCAGACGAACCATTAGTTCCTACATCGGTTGTGTAAACAACCTGCCCAACAGAATAGCTCGCCGAGCCACCGCTGCCCGAAGCATTACCACCTGATGTGGTTATAGCTTCTTGGGCTTGTAGTCCTGTTAGTCCTAGTCCTAACAAGAATACTGTACTTAATTTTAACTTTTTGTGTCTCATTTGTGTCTTCTTTTTTTTGGTTATTACTATATTTCTTTGTTGTAATTATTGACAATAAACGCTTATGTTATAATTTATGAGCTGTAAGGAGTTCGAAGCTATACCTGTATCAAGTTAGACCAGATTTAAATGCCTGGAAATAACCTTTTCTCAAAGCTATTTATCTGAATTGATAAAAAAGTCCAACCTTACAAGGTTGAACATGATTTTTAGCGGGAAATGGAATTTTTATAATCAGAAGGTGTAAGGCCGGTGTTTTTCTTAAATGCGTTATAAAAACTGGTTTTTGACCCAAACCCACAGTGGAATGCAATAGATTCTATTTTTATTTTTGAAGTACCGGGACTTTTAATCAATTGCCTGGCTTCTTCAATGCGATAATAATTAATTAAATCGAAAAAATTCTTTTCAAATTTTTGATTTATAACCTGTGAAAGCTGGTAGACAGGAACATTCAATGCTTCCGAAACATCTTTGATTGTCAGCTCATTTTGAAGATAAGGCTTTTTCTCTTCAAGATAACTTTTTAGTCTGTTGGAATATTCATCAATCAGTACATTGTTTAAGGCCGTTTTGGAATATTTAACCGGTAATCGTATTGATATAGTTTGCCCATTTAGGTTCAAGGCTTCATTTTCATTTGTTTTCGGTTCATTAAAATAGAATTTCTGATTTACTATTTTATTTAAAACAATAAAATAACAAATATTGGTTAAAAGCGGCTGCAAATAATACTCCGTAATGGATTTGTCAAATACAAAAATTGATATTAAAGTTAAAAAGTACCAGAGACTTATCAGGCATGAATATTGAAAAAGCCATTTTATTTTTTCTTTATTGTTTTCAGGATTGATATCCTGATTTTCATGTTTTGCCTTTCTGATAATCATAAAGCATGAAAATAAATATAGAGAAGTTTGTATAAAAAAAACACAATAAATAAAACGATAACCCGGGTTTTGACCCAGAAACCAGTTGTTGGAAAAACTAATCTTCTGACTTGTTGACATCGTTAAAAAGTGCAATAAAAGAAATAATATTACAGATTGAAGAAAAGTCAGATGAACAAACCAATTTTTCCTGTTCCAAACATCTTTCCCTAGCGTTTGGTTAACGTATAAATAAGATAACGGCCCAATTAGTAAAATAGCTGCATTGCTAATAATATCAATACTTGTTGAAATAAAAGAATTACTATTAATGCAAATGTTCAATATGTGCATGGTAACATAAAACAAAATTGCAATTGTAAACACCAAAGAAATTTGATTGGATTTGTCCTTGTTTTTATGCGAATTCAATAAAAAAATAAGAAATAGAATATTGGCTATTGTTCCCAGATTCAATATCCAAACAATTGTTAATGAATTCATATTACAAAAATACTTTATTCAAAATTAAAAATATTACAGCAACCTTCTAATTTTTTTAAATAATCAAAAATATAGAATTCTTCAGAGCTGCTTTGTGATTACTTAAATCATTTAATTTCAAAATTTTCTGTATATATAAATGTAATTCTGTTATAAATTATAGCAATGACAACTATAATGTCCATTATATAATATAAAATGGATGATTCATAAATATTCCTGGTTTGAAAATGACAGAAATGCTGAAAAACAAACAATATTTATAATTAACATTTAACCTTAGTTTTAGTAAAACAAAGTATATTTGAACTTTTTTTATATTAATTTAACTTAAATATTAAATAAGAATTATTTTAATGTTAAATTATCCAATACAAGCAAACTCCATATTTGCAAGCCTTCATGAATTAGATGCATCTAAAATTAAAGAGGATAAGGAAACTTTAGGGCGAACAAAGAAGTATAAAGCGATACATTTTAATAATAGTATTTCAGTTGTTTTCGATTGATGAATAAAAGGATAATATTTACAGTTTCTCTGGCATTGTTTGGTGGATTTTACTTCACAATTCTTTCGCAGGTCCATAGTTTGACAGGAAAAATTCTTGACCAGGAATCACAAACTCCTGTGACCGGAGCATATATCAATATTATTAATACTGAAAATGCAAATGAACAGTATTCAAGTATTACTGATATAAACGGGGTATTTTCAATTTCAAAACTAAAAAGCAATGTAAAATATAAATTTAAGGCTTCACTGGTTGGGTACAATGATTTGGAAATGCCTTTGGAAAGTACGGATAAATCAGTTGACCTGGGAACGCTCTTTTTGTCAGTAAAGACCCATGCCATTGGTGAAGTACTTGTAAAAGCAGGTCTTCCTTCAGCCGTTCAAAAAGGAGATACTGTTGAAATGAATGCAGATGCATTTAAAACCTTACCCAGCGCAACTGCCGAAGCGCTTGTTACAAAAATGCCCGGAGTTTCAGTTGAAGATGGAGTAGTTAAGGCTCAGGGTGAAGAAGTAAAGACAGTACTTGTTGACGGTAAAGAATTTTTTGGTGAGGACCCCTCTGTAGCCTTAAAAAATCTGCCTGCTGAAATCATTGATAAAATACAGATATTTGACAAACTAAGTGAACAGGCTCAATTTACAGGTTTTGACGATGGCAATTCTGTAAAAGCCATTAATATTATTACGAAAAAGGAAAAAAAGAACGGCCAATTTGGCAAGTTTTATATTGGAGGTAATTTTAAAGACAGATACCTTGCAGGAGGTAACATTAATTTTTTTAATAAGCAAAGAAGAATTTCAGTTGTAGGTTTGTTCAACAACATTAACCAGGAAAATTTCTCACAACAGGATGTGTTGGGATTATCTGCAATAGACATTAACGGAAAACATGACGGAGGTTTTGTTATTGGTCAGCAAAAAGGTATAAATACAACCCGGTCCCTTGGAACTAATTATAGCGATAACTGGAGTGAAAAGGTTTTATTTACAGGTAGTTATTTCCTGAATTCAGTAAGAAATAGCACAGATATGGTGACCCTCAGAGACAAGTTTCTTTCACCGAGGTCCGATCATTTTTCCAATCAAAAGGATACTTCATCATCTGATAAATATGTACACCGCATTAACATGGAGCTTGAATATGATATTGACTCAATGAACACTTTAATATCAGCACCAAAGCTTACTTTCCAGACAAATAATTCGAATAAAATGTTTTCAAAAATAACTACCAAAGATTTAGGAGCATTTGTCAGCGCTGAAAATCTCAGGTCCAAATCCGATGTAAACGGCTATAACCTTGAGAATGAACTGACATTCAAACATAAATTCAATAAAGAAAGAAGGACCATTTCTATAGCAATTACAACTTCCGCCAATAATAAGGACCCCCACAACATGCAGCTTGGATATTATAAGAAAACGCTGCGGGATTCATCTAATATGAACGAATTTGTTGATGGGAATACCAGTGACTATAAATTAGCATCCAATATTGATTATATCGAACCACTTAGTAATAAAAGCATGCTTCATTTCGATCTCAATAATGCTTATACAAACAGACAAAAGGAACGGCAGATTTCTGACATTGATAACAATTATCAAATACTTGACCACGTTGACTCATTATCGGGAATCTATCAGAGCAATTATTTCAATAATCATATAGGTATGTCGTACCGGATAAAAAGCAAAAAACTCAAACTCTCGGTGGGAATTGAATATCAGGAAGCCTATCTTAAAGGTCCATCCGCGTTAAAGAATAATAAGACCTTCGAAAACTTTTTACCAAATTTTTTATTAAGTATTAAGCGCACAAACAGCAATTTAAAGATTTTATATAAAACTTCAACGGATGCCCCAAATATTTCACAGCTTTTTAATATTATTGACAATTCTGACAGGCCAAACTTTAGCCTCGGTAATCCTTATCTGAAACAAGAATATTGTCATAACCTTACGTGCAACTACTCTTATGCCAATCCTGAAAATTCCATTAATTACACATTTTATTTATCAGGTGAGTATGATCGCAATTATTTAGGTATACAAACTATTACAGCAGAAAATGATACATTTCTGCAAAATATTAATTTTGGTTTGTTAAGACACGAAGAACTGACCAGACCAGTAAATATTGATCATTGCGAGAATATCAGATCAATGTTTAATTTTAATTTCCCTATTTATTTGATAATGTGTAAATTGAATTTAACTGCAGGCCTTAACTACTCTCAAACTCCGGGATATATTAACGATAAACTTAACCGATATTATCTTTACAGCAATGTAAATGGAATTTCACTAAGCAGCAACATTAGCGATAGAATTGATTTTGTTCTTTCATATACTGAAAATTATAGTGTCATTAAAAATTCTATCGCAATCAGCAATATAAATAGTAATAACAATCCAAAGTTTTTTTATCAGACAGCAAGTACAAAGTTTTCATGGATATTCTGGAAAGGAATTATTTTTCAAAGCAATGTTCTATGGCAATTTGACAAAGGTTTCCTAAACTTTAATCAACGGTACGTTTTGTGGGATTTGTACCTTGGTAAAAAGCTGTTTAAGGATCAGAGAGGTGAGATAAAATTATGTGTTTTTGATGTTCTTAGTCAGAATGAAAATATTGCACACACAGCTACACCGCAATATATAAAAGATTCGAAGATCAATACTTTACACAAATTTTATATGTTAACTTTTACATTCGATCTGAACAAGCTCACTGGTTATGGAGATACAGATAAAACAAAAAAAGAGAAGAAAAAAGGTTCCAAGAAGAAATAGTGTTATTTAGCTCTAAGATTGTCTTAATAATATGGTATATTAATATCATGAATGATGGAGCTAAAAATTAATTATATTTAAATAAAATAATATTAAAAATGAAGAAAAACATATACCTACTGCTAAGTTGCATGTTTATTTCAGGTATCAATTTTAATCAATGTATTGCGCAACCAACATTGATACACTACTGGCACTTTAATAACACCTTGCCTGTTGATGGCAGCGGCGGAATTTTATTTGGTCAGAATCCTATATATGCCGATTATTCAATCACCACAGAACCTGCTTATGTAATCTATAAAGCCATTATTCTGCCTTCGGCTGATACAGGTACTGTTGATAATTGCAGTGGAAAAGCAAAAAACGATAGGCCCGGTTATGGAGGATGTTGCGGTGACATTGATAATGGAATAAGAACTCGCAATCCGAGTGACAATATGGAATTTTTATGGTACGCTCCTACCGGTAATTTCCAAAATATAATTGTTACATATGCAACTAAATCATCAAGTTTTAATTCCGGCCAGGTTGAGCAGGTTTATTCTTATAGTATTGATGGTGGTTCAAATTTTATTACTGCAGATTTACCGGTTGGTTCGTATTATCCGGATACAACCTGGAAAAAAGTAACATTGAACCTAAGTACTGTTACTTCTGTAAACAATAATAGCAATTTTATTTTCAGAATAACCTATGTTGGCCAAAATACAGGTACCAAAGGGAACAACAGGTTCGATAACATAACTGTTGAAGGTGACATTATTACTGACCTGAAAAACATTAATCCTGCTAATTATTCTTTGTCACCAAATCCTGCCGGCAATTTTATCAATTTAATAACAACATCTGAAAAAACCAAGTTGATATCTATTTACAATTCGGTTGGCAAATTGACTTCAGTTTATAAAGCAACAGGTAACAACATTAATATTAACACCTCCCAATTGGGTCAGGGATTTTATTATATAACTATTAATGAGAATAATTCCGATAATTTAATCAGACTGAAATTCATTAAAAAATAATCCATAAATGTTTTGAAATAGAGCATTTTGATTATTCATAAGAAATTAGAAAGAAGCAAAAATGCGTGGCGGTTAACCTGTAGACAGAAGGGTCCTGTTACGCTTTCTTTTTTAGAAATATTCTATATTTGATAATAGAAATTCTAATTTATAGAATATGAAAAAAATCAAGTTTGGATTCATTGCCGGATTAATCTTCGCTATTGCAGATGTAATCCCGATGTTTTTTATAGATATACCTGATCGACACCTTGCTATTATAGGTGCCTTTATCAACAGGTTTGCAATTGGATTGCTTATTTTCACCACAGATTTTAATATCCCAAAATGGTTGTCGGGGTTGTTGATTGGAATTTTGCTGAGCCTGTCTGATGCCATAATCACGAAGACTTATGGCCCGATTTTGGGTACCGGTGCAGTTGGCGGTTTGATAATTGGTATTATTGCAAAATACCTGATAAAAGAAAAAGAATAAGTTTGACTTATACATCAATGAATTAATTTCCTTTTTTAATTACTATAACATGGTACACTCTTACCCTTTTTTAGTTTCAGGAATTGTTTTAGGCTTGCTTGCAGGAATATCTCCAGGTCCATTGCTTACACTTGTTATTTCACAAACACTTAAATACAACATTAAAGAAGGCATAAAAGTTTCAATTACTCCCCTGGCAACAGATCTACCTATCATACTTTTTACAGTTTTTTTATTGGCCAAACTGGCTTCTTTTAAATCAATTTTAGGTGTGATCTCAATCCTTGGGGCTTGCTTTTTAATTTATCTGGCATATGAATGCATAATGTATAAAGAAGTTAAGATTGAACAGGATACTTCTAATGCGAAATCATTCAGGAAAGGAATCATTACTAACTTTCTCAATCCTTATCCCTACTTGTTCTGGCTTACAGTTGGAGCCCCTATTTTATACAGCGCTTATTACAATAACATATTATCGATTGTTCTTTTTTTAACCGGACTTTATTTTAGCCTGGTAGGTTCAAAAATAGTTATAGTATTTATTGTAGATAGATCAAAATCATTGTTGAAAAATACCACATATATCTATTCAGTTAGGATTCTAGGGTTAATTATATTGTTATTTGCATTTATTTTTACAAAAGAAGGTCTTTTACTTTTAGGATTGCATTTTTAGCTCGTAGTCAAAATCATATTTTCTAATGGCATATACCGCCAACGCATCCGGTTGGACATTCACAGTTATATACACAGGCATCGCCAGTTGACTTTGTTACTACACATGAACCATTGCAACACTTTGAACCAGGTGCACAAATAGTACAACTACCATTACAATAGGGAGGACTAGTTGTATTAGCTTCACAACCATTACCAACAATTCCATCGCAATCCTTCCAACCGGGATCACACGAAGCTATTTGACAAGTACCACCGTTACAATTAAGTGTCGCATGAGGAGCCGAGCCACATGCATGTCCACAAGAGCCGCAATTATTAACATCTATCTGCGTATTGGTACAACTGGGAGCACAGTATATTTGACTTGGGCCACAACTTACGCTAACTCCTGCATTATCGGAAACTGAACTACATACATTGGAAACAGTCCAGGCTAAACTATAATTTACAGTACTTGTGCCTTGTATTGGAGTTCCTGTAAAGGTTGCAGCAGGATCATGAACATTTGAAAAAATTCCGCCTGACCCGGTTACAACTGACCACGTGCCTGTTCCGTCAGTGGGTGAAGTAGCTCCCATGGTAACAGCAAATGTGCCATTACTGGATGACTTATCAGGTCCGGCTTCTGAAGCGGGCATTGGACTGCAGAGTACCTGAATATTTACATCATCCGAATTGCTACTGCAACCATTTGTAATTGTCCACCTTAAAGTATAAGTAAGTGATCTTCTACCGGTAAAAACAGCATTTGGATCTTTATCATCAGAGAAGCTGCCGCCAGTGCCGCTAAAGATGGTCCATTTTCCGGTGCCATACTGGGGATTATTTGCTGCAAGGGTAAATACTGAATCGTTTATTTGTGTCTGGTCGATTCCAGCATTGGCAATAGTTGGATCCGGCACACAATCACCATAAGGTAACTCATACCAGTTAGTGCCGTTATACACATTCAACTTGTTAGTGGTAGTATTGTAAACCATTGTTCCGGCTACCGGGATTATAGCATCTATCTCAGATTGAGATAAACTTCTGAAGCCTGGCATACTATTTATGATAGAGTCACCGCTTATTTTTACTCCTGTTCCTGCTTTATATGAAGTATTGGCATCAATAACAAAACCGCCATATGACAGAACAATAGTATCCCCACTTTTACTCAATTGCTGATGATATTTTATATTCCCAGCCTCTTTTGAATACAGGGCATAAGGAACCGAAAGCAATTGTGACGTACCCATTATTTGAAATGAAGTGCCACCTGCAAAATCTATTTCAATTCTGATAAAGTGAGCGTCAGCTCCCCAGTTAATTGAAGAGAAATCACCGCTAACGACAGTGCCTTCACCTACATTTATATTAATCAAACCGAAATTGTTTGTGGTATCTACATGTGTTTCAGAATATACAACACTCCCGCTAATATTCCCTTGCAGAATAGAAATTCTAATACTTACACGCTGACTGGATAAAATATTACCGCTACTGTTACGCACAACAGCCTGATACTTAAAGGCATTCGGGCTTTGAGCCAATAAATTTACTGCCAGCAATAATGTTGGAATAACAAAAAATATTTTTTTCATAATTATTATTTTAAGATTATTTTAAATGTTTGTACAGAATTACTTTTTTGGAGTATTTTAATTAAGTAAGTCGAAGGCTTATAATTTTTAAACGATATTTCGTTTTCACTGCCGATAAGAATCCCATTCCCTAATAGTTTTCCATTCAAATCAAAAATTTCGTAACTCAGATTTTCTTGCTTCTCACTATTAATTTTTAACGTAATTTTATCGAATGTCGGATTCGGGAATGCCAATATCCCGAATTCTAATCCTCGCGCTTTTTCAATTTCAGTAATGGTAATACCTGGTTGCTGAAATCCCTGTGTAAGGATGTTGTCGCTATTTGAATAAGTTTCTGTTATTCCTTCTCCGACAGTCCAGCTCAGAGAACCGGAGGCCTTTACATCAAAACCACCTGAAGAGGCAATTACTTCTTGTACCTGTCCTTTTACAACTATTGAAAATACGGTAACAAAAGAAAGTAGAATTAAAATTTTTAAATAATGTCTCATGGTTGTTTCAAGTTAATTTTAGGTTTAAGTTTTCTGTAAAATTGAAAAGTAATAATTTTATATATGAATAGGGTAAACAAACATCAATTCTCTTGAATTTAGAGAGTTAAATTCGCGGAAAAATTACTAAATAAAGATTAGAACTCCAAACCTGGAACTTCATTTTATTTTTTCAATAAGACCCCAATACACTAAAAACAAAATTCAGATACATATAAAGAAATGTATCTGAATTTGAGTATGATAATTCATTACTAAAATATACTCCCTTTAAAATAAGTAACGAACAAATAACTTTATTAAGGTATTAATATAAATTCTGGTTTATAACCAATGTAAAAGAAAACCTGACCCTATTTTAGCAATTACTATTTTGATAAGCCCAAATCCGAACCATAAACATCGCGAGTATAATAGTTTGAACTTCCGGAATATGGATAAATGTTTGATGACGCCCAAGTGTGATAAGTACTATTAAAATAAACATATACATAGTATGTGAAGTTGGCTGGAACATTAGCGAATGTCACAACTCCACTACTATTCGTTATGCCTGATACTATTGCATGCGATAAAATTGTAGTTTGGCTGGCATAGCTTAATGAATATGTGTAATAATCATCATAATTAATAAGAACAACATTTACTGATTGGACTAGTTGGTACCCGTATGGATATACATAACTATTATATTCAATTGTAAGATTAACTGAAGTTTTGATCACTATTAAGCTTGATAGATTTACGCTAAAGTAATCTGAATAAATGTCATCCTTGGAAACCATAAAAGAGCCTCCACTCCAGGCGCCTATTGTATCATTGTTATTGATGTAAACGTAAGCATAGTACTGAATATTAGAAGGAACATTTTTGAATTCAACGTATCCGTTGGCATCACAGCTTTCAATGTCAACAGCTTTATTTATAACTTTTTGCCTGTTGTCCTTACTGACATAATCCTTGTAATTTACTAAGGCAACTTTTAAAGTTGTACGATCAAGTGTATCTGTTCCACTTGTATAAATATTTACATGTAATCTAATGGTGCCAATATATTCTAAAGGGTTTAATACCAAACTTTTTGCATTGCCCGAAATTACCTGAACAGCTTTGGCAATTAAATATTTTTTATTTCCATTTTTAACGGTATCTGTTACCAAATAATAACTCCCGGCTTCCAGTGTTCCAAAATTAACATTTCCATTTGCATCAGTTGACTTTGAATCAAGCTCACCACTATAGAGAACTTGCGAGCCATTCGACGATATATACGTATACAAATGGACTTTGATATTTTGAAATTTATTGCCTGTATTATCGGCAATTTGTACAGTTAATGAACCTGAAGTATTCAGCGTTACTGTTATTTTGTCTTTCTGGCAGGCAGAAAGAAACATAATTATAGCAGTAATAATAATTAAATTTATTTTTTTCATTGGGTAGGTTTTTTATTATGCATTAAAGATATTATAATTAATGTATTATTAAAAAAAAATTTGACAAATGCAATTATAGTCAGGTTCATATAAATAATCTAAAACATTTTTCTTTAACTTAATAAATGGTATTAAACCCCAGGGCAGCGCCTCCGCGGAGTAGCTTCAGCGCTCGCGGAAGCCCTGGACACTT
>Ga0182017_10003502_pt1 | contig 11689 bp, 6 predicted proteins | sample 712E3DmetaG_FD_120492 | JGI IMG/M metagenome (GOLD analysis project Ga0182017, IMG submission 120492) | Permafrost microbial communities from Stordalen Mire, Sweden - 712E3D metaG | ecosystem: Environmental > Terrestrial > Soil > Wetlands > Permafrost | place: Sweden: Stordalen | collected... | reverse complement strand
CGAGCTGGTTGAGCAGGTCGAGGAGAGCAAGGCCGAGCTCGACAAGGTCATCTTCGAGAAGAAGGGCCTGAAGTGCCCTTACTGCGACGTGAAGTCGGCGCCCGGCTCGAAGTTCTGTCCGGGCTGCGGGCGCGAGCTGCCGATGCCGTCGGAGCTCATCGAGACCGAGAAGGTGCCCTGCCCGAAGTGCGCCAAGCCGGTGCCGAAGGGCACAAAGTACTGCATGCACTGCGGCAATAAAATCTGATCCGGGGTCAGGTCCCAAATCTTCGATTTCGTGAATTTGGGGCCAGGTCTATTATCCCGAGCCGCCGAGTCCCGCCTTGAACAAGAAGCGGATAAACGTCTTATGACGTTCATCCGCACGAACCCGGCCGCAACCTGGCTCATTGCTTGTTTGAACTCCTGGTGAGGAGGAACTCAAGGTTTAACAGACTGTTGCGGACGCTCTTATCTCTGTCGAACTCAGAGGTGAATCAGAACCGGTGAACCTTCGAACCAAGGGGTATCCCGGTGTCAGGCGTGAACCTTAGGACTATACCCACCTGAGTCACCAACTGCTCAAACCTTAGATCAGGGTCAGTAGCCGACGACGTCGTGGCCGCCCGGCCACGCGCCGTGGTACATGAAGTACATCGGCCGCTCGGCGACGATGTCGATCCCGTTCGTCGAAGTGACCTTCATGGAGAAGTCGTGGGCGGGGTCGTTACCGGTCCCAAACAGGGCCGACGCGTCGACAGTGACCCGCGAGTGTGGCGGGACCACGACTGCCTGCTCTTTCTTCGAACCGTCGCCCGCCATGCAGGTCAGCTTCACTTCCGCCTTGGCGATGTCCGGGTTGAGGAGCGTGAGGTAAGTCACGAAGCCGGGCCTCGCGCAACCTTCCGCGAAGCTGAAGGTCGGGTCGGGGTCTCCCGAGCCCACGACGCACGAGCCGCCCGTCAAGGCGCCTCCGTACTTAAAGTACATGGGCCGCTCGCAGACGACACCCTGCCCGTTGGTGCACTCCACGATCGTCGAGAAGTCATGGGCCGCGTCGTTGCCTGTGCCGAGCCTGTCCGCCGGATGGACTGTCGTCCTCGTGCCGCCCGGCACGGAGATCGACTGCGTGACGGTCCTGCCGTCGCCGGTCAGGTAAGTGATCCTGACGGACGCCGCGCTCACTCCCGGGTTCTGGATGCACAGGTAGGCGTCGAAGCCGGGACGGCTTGTCCCTTCGGCGAAGTAGAATCTCGTGCCGGGGGACGCCGCGCCTATCACGTCATGGCCTCCGGGCCAGACGCCCTTGTAGCTGAAGTACATCGACCGCTCGCAGACGAAGTTCTTTCCGTCGGCCGCGACGACCTTCGCCGAGAAGTCGTGGGCCGCGTCGTTGCCGGTGCCGAGCACGTCCGCCGGCCTGACTGTCGCCCTCGACAGGGGAAGCATCTTCACGGACTGCTCTACCGTCCTGCCGTCGCCCTTCATGTAGGTCAGCTTCACGTTGACGACCGCGTCGTTAGGGTTCGCGATGCAGAAATACGTATCGAAGCCCGGGCGGCAAGTCCCCTCCGCGAAGTAGTAAGTATCGGTGGGGGCGAGGGTGCCGACCGCGTCCGACCCGCCGGTCCACTTGCCCTGGTAGTTGAAGTACATCGGCCGCTCGCAGACGATGCCCTGGCCGTTGGTGCACTCCACGCTCGTCGAGAAGTCGTGGGCCGCGTCATCCCTTACGCCGAGCCGGTCCTTCGCAGATATCGTGGCCCTGGACGTGGGAGGGACGCTCAAGGTCTGCACGTCCGTCGTCCCGTCACCGCGGTAGTAGGTCACCTTGACGTCGGCCGCGGCCGCGCCGGGGTTCTGTATGCAGAAGTAGGTGTCGAAGTTGGGACGGCACGTACCCTCGGCGAAGAAGAAGGCGGCGCCCGAGATCACGAAGCTGACCGGGTTGGAGGTGCCCCACACCGCCTCGACGTCCATAGGGCCAGAAGTGGCGCCGTCGGGTACCTCGCACGTGATGGAAGTGTCGGACCACTCGTCGATGTCCGCGGCCGTGCCGTTGAAGGAGACGACCGTGGAGCCCTGTACCTCCCCGAAATTCTTGCCGGAGATCACGACCGTCGCCCCCGGCGGACCCGAAGTGACGGACGTCTTGTCTATCGCCGGCGGGCCTGGTGGTGCCTTGTAGACCTGGAAGCAATCGAAAAGCCAGTTCGGGATCTCGTCGGCCGTGAACGTGTTCACACCGTATGTTCCCGGCGAGCAGTCCGGAGCGATGTTCACGCGCGCGGTGGCGTGCGTCGCGTCGGTCACCGTCGTACTCGCGGCGTCGATGCCGGTCCCGTTGAACTGCGTGTAGCTGAGCCCCTGCTGGAAGTGCGTGGAGCTGCCCTCGATGTGCATGTCGATGCTCTGCCCCTGCACGGCGCCGGTTGGCGAACAGGCGGTGATGCTGGGCGCGTTGCCGTACAGGATCATTCCGTCATTCCCGGCGACCCAGATATCGGACACTCCGAGGAAAGAGGCACCCCACAGGTGCGAGGACGTTCCGGCGCCGATGTCGTATGAAGTCCAGCTCGCGCCGTCGTAGAAGAGCGCGAGGCCGGCATCGCCGAACGCCCACGCGTGGTTCTGATCGGCGATCGAGAGCCCCCTCAGCATTACGTAGAAACCGTAGCCGCTCGACTGGACCTGCCAGGTGTTGCCGTCGTAGAACAGGACCATCCCGTCCTGCCCCGCCGCCCATATGTGCGTGGAGTCAAGCCCCTTTACACAGGACAGGTCATTGGAGACGCCGCTCTCGACCCGGGTCCAGGACGTGCCGTCGAAGTGGAACATATAGCCGTAGTTCCCCACGATCCAGGCGTCGTTCCAGCTCGCCGCGTAGACGGAACCGAGGTCGGTGCTTGCCCCCTCCTGCCGCTGCCAACTGGCGCCGTCGAAGAACGCGATCGTGCCCGCGGTCCCGACGGCCCACACGTGGTTGGCGTCGAGCGCGTAGACCCCGAAGAGGTCAGTCGGACCGGCGGCCACCTGCCGGCTCCAGGAGTTACCGTCGTAGAAGATGATGGCGTCGTTCCAGCCGACCGCCCAGACGTGCTGGGAGTCGAGGGCGGTGATCCCGAAGAGGTCGTCCTGCGTGACCGTGCCGGACTGCGGATCGGTGGCCCACTTCGAGCCGTCGTACCTGAGGATCGTGCCGTGGCTGCCGACGGCCCATACGGTTTTCGAGTCGATCGCGCAGACGTTCGTAATCGTCGTGGTGGTGCCGCTCTCCTGGTGCACCCACTTGTAGTTCTGGGGGGTGTCGGCTTTTGCCACGGCGGGAGCGAAGGCGATCGCGGCAAGCGCCACGAGCGCCAGCACCACAGGCGCCGCTGTCTTTCTGAACGTCCTCATCAAACCTCCGGCCGGCATCTTCCGGCCTGGTCGCGAGCTCCGTACGCTGACACTACTTCATATTTGAGGAACGTTCAAACATCCCTGCCCCGCCGCGATCGCCAAAGGGGTCAGGTCCGAAATCTTCACTTTTCGGAATTTGGGGCCAGGTCTGACAACCGTGATTCTGTCCGGAGGCTCTACTCGATCCATCATCAAGGCAAGGGTGTGTGCCCTCTTCGGGCTTCAAACGCCCTCGAGGTCACACTCCCAACACCTGAGTCGATCTCCGGATCTGACTGAGACGCGCTCAGTACGCCTCCGGGAGGTCCAGTATTCACGTGGTGCTGCAGAATGACCTACACGGCCTCCGGCGCATCGAGGTCGCTCGACCGGTTGGCGACGATCGTCTGCCTGTAGAGCAGGTTGAAGGCCAGCCAGTAGCTCCAGTGCTTGTGGGGCGGCATCATGCGCTTGAATATCGACTTGTAGGAGTAGAACTCCCTGTGAAGAGCCTGCGTCCTGGATCGCAGAACGGCGCCCGAAGTGTGCTTGGGCTCGTATACGACCCGTCCGCAGGACTCCGGGTCCATCCAGTATGCCGGCTCAAGGCGCTCTTCGTCCTTGAGCTGAAAGTAGAGCTTCGTTCCCGGGTAAGGCGTAAGGTCGGCGAACTGTGCCACATGGACCTTGTTTTCCATCGCGAATGCGAGCGTGTCGTCGTGCACCGTAGCGCTGTCAGTGTCGAACCCGAAGACGAACGCGCCCATCACGTGTATCTTGTACTTCCGCAGGAGCCTCAGCGCCTCCGCGTAGTCCTCGATCTTGTTCTGGTGTTTGCCCATCGCCTCGAGGGCGCTGTTCGACATCGTCTCGAGCCCGATGAACATGAAGTGGCACCCGCTCTCCGCCGCCAGCGCGACGAGCTCCTCGTCCTTCGCGATGGTGATCGAGGCCTGCGAGCCCCACAGGAGTTTCATCGGGATGAGCTCCTTGAAGAGCTTCTTGGACCGTGACGGTATCGCGCCGATGTTGTCGTCGACGAACGGGACGACCTTGGTTCGCAGCAGGTTGTTGCGCGGCAACGACTCGACCTCGGCGAGGACGTCGTCGATCTCGCGGCCCCTCAAGCGTTTGCCGTTGAAAGCGGTGACGGAGCAGAAGTTGCAGTTGTGAGGGCAGCCGCGCGCCGTCTGCACGTTGTTCGCGCTCCAGTAGCGCTTCGGATCGATGAGGTCACGCCTTGGCGGCCTGGGGTGTTTGAAATCGGTGAAAGCCTCGCACTTGTAGACCGGCTCGAGCCTCCCGGCACGGGCGTCCTCGACGACGTTCTCCCAGAGGTTCTCGCCCTCGCCGACGACGACAGAGTCACAGTGCTCCAGTGCTTCCTCGGGGAGCATGGAAGCGTGAACGCCTCCCAGCACCACCTTCGCGCCGAGCGCCCGGTAGGTGTCGGCGACCTCGTAGCAGCGGGCCGCCGTCGCGGTCATTGTCGTGATGCCGACCAGGTCGGGAACGTCGCTGAAATCGATTCGCTCCACGTTCTCGTCGATCAGCTTTATCTCCACGTCGGGCGGGGTGTAAGCGGCCATGTACATGAGCCCGAGGGGGGCGAGCAGGCCTTTGTTGAACAGGTAGGTCTCTCCATTTTTAGTGGGGAAAATCAGGTGCAGCTTCATGCGATACCTTCTCTACTGCCGCGTTGTTGGACCAACTGGTGCGACCTCTTGCCGGTCCGTCCTTAAATAAAAAAGCCCCGAGGTTCGTCCCCGGGACAGTGCAAGCCTCAAAGAACATCAACCAATCACAGTCAATATTTTACCCGATTGGAGCATTGTTGTTCAATATTAATGTCAATTCGCATGTTCGCCAGGAGCCATCCACGGACTGCAAGGTGAGTCGACCACGCTGTCAGAGCCCGAGCATCTTGCCGCAGGACTTGCAGAAAGGCGGCGAGGTGACATCGGCTCCGCAGTGAGGGCACTTGATCGCGGTTGTCTTTACGGCCGGCTTTTTCTTCGGTCCTGAAGGGGTCGGGACAGTCGCTCCGGACGAGGAAAGATTGTCCCCTCCGACGAGCGGTCGGAAGTCGGGAAGCAGGTAACCGGGGACCGGCTCCGGCGCCTCCAGCGCCACGGTTTGGCGCCTGTTCAGGAAAATTGTGATGGCGAGACCGACCGGGCCGAGCAGCACGCCGAGCCCGAAGGCGGGCCAGTAGCGGCGCCCGCTGGCCTTCGCGGATTTCCCGGACCAGTACGCGCACGCAAGGTCCAGGACGATGATGATCCCGATGACCATGATAAGGAACACGCGCTCGGGGCGGAAGACGTCGGTGGAGCCCTCGTTTATATATGCAATGCCTTGCTTCAGCGCGCTCGAGGCTGTACCGATCAATGCCGTAGCGTCGGCCGGAGGTTGCCCGGCACCCAGCCCCTGCATGGCGTTGTCAACATCGTTCATGCTGTTGCTTATCAATTGCCTCCCGTTCGCGACGGTCGACATCCCTAGCGAGTACCCGGTAAAGGCCGGGAGGCTCTCCAGGCGGGCCGCGAGCTGGTCGCTCGTCGCGTGGTCGGCCTGCAGCCTGGTGCCGTACTGCTCGACGAGTTGCGAGATCTTGTAGTTGACGTCGACGGGGTTCCCGCCTGTGCTCACGATGGAATTCAGCTTCGCGTGGAAATCGTTCAACTGCTGCTGCGCATCGGCCACGGTCGTATTGTAGGAACTGACGATCGACTGGAGGTTCTTCTTGAAAGTGGATTGTGCCGCGTTGTCACAGCCTGCCAGCAGGACGACGCAGCCGAACAGTATCAGGAACAGCAACATGGGCCGACGCAGGGACGTTCCGGCGCGGGCCTCAGGTGGCGGATGTTCCGTTGCAGGGTAGCACCCGATAACGCGCATCAGAAAGACTGTACCAGAACCGGGGCGAATAGTGGATGGGCGTCCGCGAACGGCCGCGACAGAGATGCTCCTACTTGACCAGCTTGAGGACCTCGCGGAACGTGTCGGTCCCGGCCCGCTCGAGCACCTCGTACATGAACATCTCGCTCGAGCTGATGACCGCGCCGGCCCGCTCCATTCGCTGCAGCGCTATCTCGCGGTTCTCGGGCGCGCGGCAGCCGACCGCGTCGGCGATGACGTGGACACGGTAGTCCGGCAGCAGGCTTAGGACGGTCTGGGTCACGCAGATGTGGCCCTCGATGCCGGTTATTGCGACCGTGGCCTTGCCCGCCGCCCACACGGCCTCGCGGAAGTCGTCGTTACCGCAGGCGTCGAAGGTGATCTTGCTTATCGGCTCGTAAAACGGCAGCGCGTTCTTGATGTCCTCGACGGTCGCGCCGAGCTTCTCCTGCTCGGTCACGACTATCGGGAGGTCCATGATCTTCGCGAAGTTGACGAGCTTCACGTTGCTCGCGACTATGCCCGCCGGGTCGGACATCACCGGCAGCAGCTTCTCCTGGATGTCGATGATGACGAGCGCGCAGTCCGCATCCTGTATCAGGTGACCCGCCTGCTCTTCGTGCTTCCTCGGGCTCATGCCGCCTCCCGTTTCTACATGGTGTGTTGCTCATGTTCAGAGCATATCAATTAAAAATCGATATATCCGCCTATCGTATCACCGGCCGCGACCCTGGTGCCGTTGGCATCTCTGAGGTAATTCGCTTGTTCAGCGTCTATCTTCACGCCCGCTGTGTTGCATATGACCAGCGTGCCGGCCTCATTGTCCGTGCCGATGACGTCGCCCATGTTGTATGAGCGTCTGGTGTACGCCGGCAGCGTATCCGAGAAATGGTAGTTTTGCGGAGAGTCCGCATCAGTCAGGTAATACACGTCGATGTCCGCGGCTGTGTTGTAGGGGTTCTGTACGAGTACCCAGGTCTCCCACCCGTTATAGGTGCCGCCACCCGGTAGCAATATGGCATCATGCGCTGCGTCCATCCCGATAGAATCGGTGCCCCACAACCGATTGCCGCCGTACATGGACCTCTCGGCGATGATGGGGCTGTCACACTGCACGATCGTCGAGACCTCCCACTCACCCGGCATCTGTTCGTTCACATAGACAGTCGCCCGCGAGAACGGCGCAAGCTGCACGTCGTCGCCTGCGTAAAGGCCATTGTTCGTCATGTAGCTGTATTTGGCGACAACCGGGTAGCTGTTGGGATTCTGAACCAGTACCCAGGTCTCGAAGTCCCCCCCCGTGCAGCCCTCAGAAAGCAGCCAGGTATTTGCCGGTGTGGACGTGCCGATGGAATCATGCCCTTCAGTCCGGTGGTCCCAGTACATCGCCCTCTCGGCGATGACGGGAGTATCGGCACAGGTGACCCAGGTGGAGACGCTCCAGGTGTTGGGGACCGTATCCGCTACGTTGACTGTCTTGCGACTGTTCGGGGCCATGTCGAGTGTGACGACGCCACCCGGCCCGGACGGGGTCATGTAGTTCACACGGACCTGGACGGTCTGGTCGCTGGGGTTCTGTACAAGTATGAAGGTCTCAAAACTCCCGCCGGTCGAGCCCTCGGGCAGGTACCACTGGTTCGATGGCGACGTCACACCGATGGAGTAGTGAGTTCCCACCTTGTTCTCGAAAAGCCCGCCATTGTACCAGTTCATGGTCCTGTCGACCGCGATCGGCAGTCCTTCGAGGCACTCGACTCTGGTCGAATAATCCTGATGCCCGATATCCTTGACTGGACGAATGTAGACCACGGAAGCACCTTTGAGCTGGAAGTCGGGTTTGACGATGGGCCCACCGGTGGTCATGTACGTGATTCGCAGAGTGACCGCGTCGTCATTGGGGTTTTCGATTGCGATTGCTGTCTCGAACCCCCAGTTGTCCGAGCCTTCGGCCAGGTACCATACCGGGCCGGCTTCGCCCTCTGCCGCGCTCGCGTGCGCCGGCAGTTTGGCTGCGAGACCGTTGCGCCTGTCACCCTTCGGGATCGCCTCGACCTTGACTCCGCCCTTGGTCGTTCCGCCCTCCGCCAGGCACGGGGTCGCCGCCGACAGCACCAGGACGCAACCGATCGCAAGTATCAGTGTGGCCTTGTGGAGAATCGAGCCTGAACGGAACATGGCTGACTGTCGCATCGCGCGCCTCCCCGGTTAGTCCCCAATGGTGATGTAAAACTACCATCACAAACGCGGGTACAGCAAGACATATCGAACTATCCGAAGCGGGGCCGGGACCGCGCCCTGATGCAAGGACAGCGTGATAATGTAGGAACATGAAATCTATCGGTTTCCGATTGAGAATCGCCCACCGGAATGCCTTGTTCAGCCGCACGACCTTGGCGTTGTTGCTGGTGCTCGCCGTCCTCGCCTGTCTCTTCTCCGGGTGCGGCACTTCGGTGAAGGTCGGGTCTTCGTCAGCCTCGTCGCCCGCGTCCACCGCGCCCGTTGCGCTGTCGACCGCGCCCGCTCAAGGCACACCCGGCGACCCTTACTACAAGAACACGGATCCTCTGCCCGGTGTCAGGGTGACCGAGATGTCGAAGTTCTACGAGTTCGGGGGCTCCACGCCTGATGAGATGCGCCGGAAGATCAACGACGTGAGGCCGAAGGAGTACGACGCCTGGACGAACTGGGACCTGAGCTACGATTACAACCCGGTGAAAGGGTCAATGGGTTACACGACGTCCAACCCGAGCGTGACCCTCAAAGTGACATACACATTTCCGAAGTGGAAGAGGCCGCAGGGGGCCACCCAGCAGACAGCCGACAGCTGGAACAAGTACATGGCCGACCTGAGCCGCCATGAGCTGGGCCACAGGATGATCGCGGTCGATTACGCGAACAAGATCCGCCAGGATTTGCAGCCGGGCAACGTCTTCCCCTCGGAGAAGTCGCTGCACGACGCGGAGGACGAGATGTTCGCCGCGTTGCTGGAGCAATGCAACGAGGCCGAGGCGGCGTACGACGACGCGACGAACCACGGCGCCGCACAAGGCGCGCAGTTTCCTTGACCACCGGGCTCAAAGCCTGACCTCACACTGAGGTCAGGCGGAATCCCCGACAACGTAGAGTCGCCCCGTGTGATCACCCGGCCGCGGTCCCTCCTCATTCTCCGAATCCGATCCGCCGTAATGGGACCGCCTCCTGACCTGCATCAATCACTCCCCCAAACAATTATTGATAGGGGGTCGGGTCCGGTTCGGGAGGAACCCTCCCGGACCCGGAGAGGTCAGTAGATCCTGTGAGAGCAGGAAAAAAGGGCGGCCGTGTGGCCGCCCTTTGACTGTCTTCGTGAGTCCCGGTCTTAAGGATCGACCCCGGTGGTCGAGTGCCCGCCCATCATCTCGTAGGGCTGGATGCCGGGGAACGCCCTCCTGTCCCAGTACATTGCGCGCTCGACGACGATCTGCCCCTTCGTCTGTATCAGCGTCGAGACGTGGAAGTCGTTGGGCACGAAGTCGTTGACGTGCAGCGTGTAGCGCGTGCTGGCCGGCAGGCTGATCGTCATCGGCTGCGTCGGCCCCTGCGCCGTCATGAACGTTACGTCGGCGGTCGTGTCCTTGTCCGTCGGGTTCGATATCAGGACCCATGAGTCGAACCCGCCGCCTGTCGATCCCTCGGGTACAGTCCACAGCCCGGCGGTATGGGTGACGCCCGCGGCCGAGTGGCCCTCGGTCATCTGTACGACGCTCGCCGCCTTGCGCTTGTCCCAGTACATGGATCTCTCCGCAACCACCGGGTGGTCCGCGTGGATGCGGGTCGAAACGTGGAAGTCACCGGCGACGAAGTCGGAGACCTTGATGGTGGCTCGCGAGTTCGGCCCCATGTCGAAGATGTCGGTCGACGCGACACCGGCCGATGTCATGAAGTCTGCCGTGACCCTGGTGGCCTCGGGCTGCGGGTTCTGCACCAGAACGTAGGTCTCGAAGCCCACGGCGGTCGACCCCTCGGCGATATACCAGTCGTTTGCCGGGTCGTCGGAGCCGGGGCTCGAGGTCCCGCCCTTCATCTGGTAAGGCTGGAGCTGCGACGCGTTCGGGTCCCAGTACATCGAGCGCTCGGCCACGACGGGCTGGTTCGAGTCGAGTTCGACAGACACCTGGTCGACGTTCGGCAGGAGGTCGTTCACGTGCAGCGTGTACCGGCTCTGCTGCGGTACTCCGAATGACCCGCCGTTCACCTCGCCGTTGGGCGTCATCAGGTGGACCTGGACGTAGGCTCCCACGTTGCCGGGATTGCAGACCAGTATCCAGTCGTCGAAGCCCTGCTGGGTCGAGCCCTCCGGGAAGTAGAGCCTCTCACCCGGGTTGACGTCGGCGTTCGTCTTCCTGGCCTTCGCGAGCGCGACGCTATCCATCGGCGTGCCCATGTTCGCGTGCCCGGCCTTCATCTCGTAAGGCTGCGGCGTGCCCGGCTGGTTCGTCACACCGTAGAACCGCTTGTCCCAGTACATCGAGCGCTCGGCACAGATGGGCACGTCGGACTTCACGATCGTCGACACGTGGAAGTCGTTCGGCACGTAGTCCTGAATCCGTATCGTGGACCGGCTCTCGGCCGGCACGACGACATTGAGCGGCGGCCTCGGCCCGCTGGCGGTGGCGAACGTCACCGCGACGTTGGCCTGGACCTTACCCGGGTTCTGCAGGAGTATCCAGGTGTCGAAACCGCCTCCCGTGGAACCTTCCGCGAGGAACCAGTCGGTGGCGCCGAGCACCTTGTTCGGGCCGACATCCACGTAGGCGTCGGCCGACGTAGGAGCGATCGGGTCGCCGTGCTCGTCCTTGCTCCCCGCGACCGTCGCGGTGTCGGACGTGTTCGGCGCGGTGCCCTCCTGCAGCGTCTTGAATACCACGTCGACCGTGATGCTCGCCCCGGGGGTCAGACCATTATGGTTACTGAGGTCAGACCATTTGAGCAGGCTGCCGGAGTCGGACGTCGGGGTCGTCGACGCGGTCTGGTAGCTGAGGTATGCGCCGTCATACTGGTCCGTCAGGGTAACGGGCGCCGCGACCTTCGTATCCCCTGTGTTCGCCACGACGATCCGATAGGTCACGTTCTCGCCGACCTTGATCTGGGGCTCCTGGCCGGGCGCGAGCTGCTTGGTAACGGTCAGCTTCGGGTCGGTGACGACCAGGTCGCTGTTCGTGACAGTGTCTGACAGCGGCGCCCCGTGTTCGTCTGTCGCGACAACGCTCGCAGTGTTATCCGTGTTCGGTGTCCTGCCCGGGACCAGCGCCTTGAAGTTGACGGTCACGTCGATAGAACCGGAGGACGGGATGCCCGCCCCACCGCTGGCGTCCGCCCAGGTCACCGTACCCGGCACTCCGGTCGAGGCCGGCGGCGTGGCGCCTGTGAACTGCAGGTAGGTCGCATT
>Ga0182017_10003501_pt1 | contig 11689 bp, 17 predicted proteins | sample 712E3DmetaG_FD_120492 | JGI IMG/M metagenome (GOLD analysis project Ga0182017, IMG submission 120492) | Permafrost microbial communities from Stordalen Mire, Sweden - 712E3D metaG | ecosystem: Environmental > Terrestrial > Soil > Wetlands > Permafrost | place: Sweden: Stordalen | collected... | reverse complement strand
CTGGGTGGGCGCTCAGCGTCACGTCGCGGCTTCCAGCTTGTGCCGATCCGATCGCCAGTCATAGACGCGGTTCTGGGCCACGGCGAAGTGGTCGGCCGCCGCCTTCACGCCGTGCTCATCGGAGTACTGCACGATGGCGAGCTGCTCGGCACGGCTCAGCACGCTCGCTTTCGAGTTGTTCATCTTGGATTTATCCGATCGTGACCGACGCTGAGGCGAGTCACTGGCCGAGGGCGGGCTGGCGGCAACCCTCACGCCGGCAGATGTCGGGGCGGTTGAGGCCGGGAAGCCACCCTGGAGCGAAGGCGGACCTTGAGGGTGCTGAGTTCATCAACCAAATCCTGGACTTGCCCCTTACCTCGGACCTATCCCCGGCCACGATGCAGTGGACCTCGGATTCGACGGAAACCACTCGCGCCGCAGGAGATAGAAGGCTGCGACAGCGTCGGCGACGACAAGTGCCAGGAGACTCGCCCATACGACCGGATGGTGGGAGCGCCCGATCAGGAGGCCGATCAGTCCTCCACCGGCACAGGCGAGAAGCCACCTGTCGTGACGCTCCACCTGGTAGCCGGACTGCCACTCGGGGTCCTCCTCGTACCTGTCGGACAGAAGTACCGTCGTGGCCATTGCGCGGCCTCCTCGGGTTCAAGGGTACCCGCCGGCTCTGCCACTCCCGCCGGCTCGTCTCGGCTCCGCTCGAAAGGCGCGGCTCTTCGGGTATCGACGTGGCCGGCCTGGAGCCGCCGTTCAGCCCGGAAACCCCGCCGTCGGTGCGGCCTGTCAGGAAAGGGTGGGATGGCGAGGTTCAGTCCGGCAAGACGGTCGGAACGGGATCACGGTAGTCCTTGTGGGCCTGGGGCCACTGCCTCGTCGTAGGCCTTGCCGGCCGGAACCACCACCTCGTCGTAGGCCTTATCGGCCGAGGCCACCGCCTCGCGGTAAGCCTGCTTGGCCGGGGCTATCGCCTCGCGGTTGACCTCCTCCACCGCCTCGTCGTAGGCCTGCGCGAACGGGACCACCGCCTCGCGGTAGGCCCTTTCGGTCGGGGACACCGCCTCGCGGTAGGCCTTCTCGGCCGGGGCCCTCACCTCGTCGTAGGCCTTCTCGGCCGGGGTCACCGTCTCGTCGTAGGCCTTCTCGGCCAGGTCCAGCGCCTTGTCGTGGGCCTTTTTGGCCGGGGCCAGCAGCTCGTCGTAGGCCTTCTTAGCTTGGTCCACCGTCTTGCGGTAGGCATTCCTGGCCTCAGTGGGCTGGTCGGTGCTCATCTTCTCCTCGCCTTCTCGTAGGCCTTTTGGGCCTGGGCCACCATCTTGCCCAGGGGGGTGCCGACCGGGGCCACCGCCTCGGCGAGGCACCGGTGAGGGCTCGTAGGAACGACGACGAGGCTTGGGTACTCAGCCATGGGCGACCTCTCGGTCATCGAGCGTACCGTGCTGGCTGCGTTACTCCGACCAGCTCGGCGAGGCACGCCATGTCGATACGACGTGGCGTGAACTTCCCCGCCCTCACCTGGCTGGCGTAGGACTTCGAGAGCCCGGTCGCCTTGACGATCTCGGAGAGCTTCACGCCGGCGAGCTTCGGCAGGATCTCCCGCCGGAACAGCTCCGGGTCGTAGACCGCGCCGGGATTGGCCTTGTCCCACTCCGAGAGCGCCCGCTTGCGGGCCGCGATGGCGGTACCCGTCTCGCTTGGTCGTTGCACGAGCCGACAGAGCTGCCGGTAGGTGAGGTGGGCCAGGGTACAGAACAACGCCCTTGCACCCGCGCCGGTCGACGGGAACGTCGCGCCCGATTTGATGTCATGAAGAAGCGCTACGCCGCTTCTGCGTGACCGGGCTCCTCGTGCGAGCACGGGCGCCGAACCAAGCGAGGGCAGCCGTGGCCGCTCAATCTGTGTCTTCTCCGGCGAACCACCGGAGTTCCTCCCATGGCCAGGAACCGAACGTGCAGGGCACACTCGGGGTCTCCAAACCAACCCGGAAACGGAAGGAGACTCCAGTGGAACACCAAAGACAGTATGTGGGCATCGACCTTCACCGTCGACGCTCGGTGATCGTGAGGATCAACGACGACGGTGAAGTGCTCGAAACCGTGCGCGTGGTCAACGACCCGCTTCAGCTCGCACTAGCGATGGCCAACGCAGGCCAAGATCCCGAGGTGGCACTCGAGGCTACCTATGGCTGGTACTGGGCGGCCGATCTGTTGCAAGCCGAGGGCGCCCACGTGCACCTCGTCCATCCGCTCGGTTTGCACTGGGACTCAAGGCGTGTGAAGAACGACGTGCTCGATGCCACCGAGCTCGCGAGACGACTCTCCCGGAGTGATCTGCCCGAAGCCTGGATCGCTCCGCCGGAGCTTAGAGAGCTGCGAGAGCTCGTCAGATACCGTGCCAAGCTCGTCGCTCTCCGCATCTCGGCCAAGGCCCAGGTGCACGCCGTCATGGCAAAGCTCGGCATCTTGCCACCGCTCGACGACATGTTCGGCCCGGGAGGTCAAAAGCTCCTCGACGAGATGGCCTTCGAAGGCGCGTATGCCATCAGGATCGCCTCGTTGCGCGATCTCCTCGAGATCTACGGCCGCGAGCTCGCCATGATCGAGCGCGCGGTCGCCCGGCGTCTTCGGGGCCACACCGGCTATCGGGCGGTGCAGGCAATCAGTGGGGTCGGGCCGGTGATGGCGTCGATCTTCGTCGCGGAGATCGGCGACGTGTCCCGGTTCCACAGTGCCGGGCACCTTTGCTCATGGGCCGGGCTCACGCCCACCCATCGCGAATCGGACACCAAGGTCACTCGGGGCCACATCACCAAACAGGGCAGCAACCTCGTGCGCTGGGCCGCCATCGAGGCCGTTGCCTGTTACCACGGTGGAGCGCCGATCGCTCCCAGCTATGCCCGCGTTGCAGCTCGCCGGGGAGCGATGATCGCCCGCGTCGCTGCAGCGCGAAAGCTTCTCTGCCTCGTCTACTACGGCCTTCGCGACGGGGAGATCCGTTGCCTGGCCGAGGCGGCGGGTTGAGAGGTTCGGACACAGCCAGGGCGCGAGCTCGACGATCGCCGTGGCCCCCCAGCATTGGGCGAGGCCGAGTATTTGAATGAGCCCACCTGGCTGTGGCCGAAACACACCATGTGCCGAACACGAAGGAATGGCCGGCAGCCGAACCTAAGGCCTGCCCGCCCAAATAGGGGCAATGGTGAGGTCCGCTGTGTCTGGCCACCACCAAGCAACCAGGACCGCCTGACGGCGGTCTTTCTCGATGGTGGCTGACGACAACTAAACAATCGGGATCTGTCAAGGCTTCCCCTTCGGGCGGGCTCCGCCCGGCCTTGACCGCCCCTAGCAACAGCGGGGCCTTGTTGTCGCGCGCCCCCGTTCACAGTCCGAACCTCGAAACCTCCTGGAAGAAAGGACTTCGGCTTCGCCGAAGACTCCTTGACAAAGAGCGCTTCTTCAGGAACGGCGATCTGAGCGGCCGAACACAGGTTCACTTGAGCGACCGACCGGTTGAAGGTCACGCGCGCAGATCCGCTCGATCTTCGCACCGGCTCTTTCCGCGCTCGCGAGGTGTACCTGTAACGGCGGAAGCGGGGTTTCGCCTCCAAGGGCCTCACGCCCAGAATCTGCAACTGCGTGAGATTCGCCAGCAACGGATGCGCTGCCGTTCCTTGCTACATCCCACTCGGGTTCGGTGAGACCCTCGTCCTGCCAGGGTCATCCATTTGTCCTGACCTCCCGAAGCTCGGCGAGGCGGCTTCCCTCAGCTTTCAAGCGCTCGACAGCCAGTGCTGCTTGGTGTCTGCGCACGGTCTGAGCGAGCCCGAGGTCACGTGCGATACGAGCATGGCCAGTCGGGTCAAGACCACAATCCTGACCGAAGCGGGCGGCGTTGCCGTCAGCGCCCCTAGCCTCAGCCCACAAGTACGCGGGAACGGCCTCGACGCCCTCAGTCTCGGCCTTCTCCATCACGTAGTCGTGAAGCATCACAGCTCGTGGCTCAGCTCGACAGTATCGCTCAAGCGCTTCTACGAAGGCCTCGTCAGCTAGGTACGGGTATCTCTCGAGCAGCAGCTCTCGGACCCGAGACGCCTTCTCCCCCACGAGCTGGTTGCTGAAGGCGCCGTGACGAACGGCCACGAGGTTTCCCTTCTCGAATGGCGGCCATGTGTAGCCCCGCGCAGGTTGTCTCTCGGTTACCGGGGTGCTATCGCGCCGGATCTCACCGGTCATGATTCAACCTCCTCGAAGCCAAGACTCCTCTTGCCATCCCCGACCATGGTGTGCAGTCCCCTCCCGGACCAGAACGCGGCGAAGAGACGGCCAGCAAGCTGACGCAGATCATCAGGCAAGTCACGCACCCGTTCGCCATAGTCGGAGCACCGTGCGGATTGCCATGTCATCGCGTCGAGCTGACCAGGCGGCGCCAGTGTGAGAGTTCCTCACAGGCCTCGCGCATCGTTTTCGACCCTGGGGTTCTTGGCGCACGGGATCCAGGCGCGCCGGCACACGAGCAGCCAGGTTGCCGGCATCGCCGTAACAGCCGAGCTCGTAACCTGTCAGCCGGCCCAGCCCATAGGGCGGGAGGACCCGGTCCGCGAACACCGTGAGGTTGCGGCGTGAGCTTGTCTCACGGTCCGAACTGTCGAATGACACGATCACGACAGCTCTCCGGCGTCATCGGCAGCAAAGAATTGCTCGAGCTCAGCGTCATCGTCTAGTGGCGGCGGCTGGCGGTCCAGGTGGCCACTCTCGCTGGCTTGGCCGTCTGGCAGAGACAGTGTGTATTTATCCTGTGTGTGTCCACACGGCCCAGACGGCCAACCGTCAGTGGGCCGTCTGGTGTTGGCCGTCTGGCCGTCTGGTAGTGACCAGGTCCAACCGAGGACGCGTCCGCGCTCATTTCGGCGAGCTTCGGCCGTAACGCCGACGTCCTTGCGGGCCCGTCGGAGCGTGCGCTCGCTGATACCGCTTACCTTCAGAACCTCGGCGGCGTCCATCGGACCATCGGAGAGAAGTGACCGCAGGACTGCATGCGCATCGGCACGTTCGCCCTTTTCCTCGCGGCTGACGGGAGCGGCCATGATGTCCTCGGCCGCGGTCTCGTCTTTGTAGAGAGCAGTGACGTAGCCGCACTCATACTCAGGATCGTCGCCAATGCGGAACTGGAGTCCGCTGGCCGGCTCTTTGTAGTTCGTCTTCCCGACCCGCACGAGGCGCCGTTCGCCACTCTCGTCGTTCGGGTCGACGCCGAGCACGATTGAGATTCGCGGGATGGCGGTCCACGCGGTGCTCCCGATCGCGGCCGTGACCGGATCGCTCGCGCCTTTGGGCGGGTGGACAAGTCCGAGGATTGCCGCGCCACTTCGCTCGGCCTCGCCGGCCAATGCCGCGAGCGCGCTACCCACAACGGCGTAGTTGTGCGAGTCGCCAGAGATCGAATACCCGAGCCCGTCGATGACGACGAGTCCCATCTCCAGCTCCTCGATGAGGTTGCCGAGGATCGAGATGTCACCTGGAAGCGACCAGCGGCGCCGGTACGGCTTGCCGTCGTCGTTGTGGTCCTCAACGTCACCGAGGACGTGCACACGATCAAGATCGGCGCCAGCAGCGTACAGCCGTGCGGCGACACGATCGGGCGGCTCTTCGAGTGACAGCACACCGCAGGTGATCGGCTCGCGACTGATGTCGCTCGGCAGTGGGATGCCGATCGTCAACATGGCGATGACGTGGGCTATGAACGTCGTTTTCCCCGAGCCCTGGCGGCCCGTGAGGAGGTTGACTGCCCGTAGCAGCAACCACCCGGTCCAGAGCCACTCCGGCTTGCTGGGCGTGATCCTCGCGGCGATCTGGTGCGTGACGCGGGCGCCGACTGATTTGGACTCGACTTGGGCGAGCCGCGCCGACCGGCGCGGGCCAGCCTTGGCCAGGGCCTCGTCGACCAGTTCCGCCGCCACCGAGCCAGCCGTCATCGGGCGATCGCCTGGAGTTCGCGCGCGTCGCGCAAGGCGTAGCCGATGATGTCAGCGGCGACGTGGCCGTCGATGCCGAGGGTCTGTGCCAGGCCGAGCGCGGACTCGGCGATAAGCCGATCGTCGCTCGTGAACCGGGCGATCTCGAACACGATTCCCCAAAGTCGCCGCGGGTCGCTGGCGATCCATTCGCCCGGACCCGACACCTCAGGGATGTCGCGCCTCGGGAAACCTCCCAGTGCCGGCAGCTCGTCTTTGATGAGATCGCTCGCGTGGGCCTCGAGGACGGTGGCCGGCGTAGCGACGTCGAGCTCGGCGGTGATCTGCTTCGCTAGTGCCGGGTCAATCCGCTCGGCAACGCGCACGAGATCGCCGCGGAGCTCTGGGTCAAGCCGGCGATGCCGCCAAAGGGCCTCACACTTCTCGAAAAGCCGTGCGGCAACCTCTGGGGGCGCGGCAAGAACAGCTCGGACCAGAGCAAGATCATTGGGAGCTGTTGCCTCAGCGTCCGCCGGAAGGGCTCTGTCTCCCGGGGCCCGAAGTCGCGCAGAAGTGGTCATGTGGCCGCCTCCTGGTCGGGGGTGAGGCAAAGCAGCCGATCGACAGTGGCCCGGGCGAAAACAATTCTGCGACCAACGCGGATCGGAGGCACCGGACTTGTGCCGGCTCGCACGGCGTTGTAGACGGCCCAGGAGGACACACCCAGGCGTTCGGCGAGCTCTTCGGCGGTGTAGGTGGCGGCGGCGCTCATGACTCGCTGACCCCGGCTAGGAGCGCTTCGAGAAACTCTGTATACCGCCGCGCCGGCTCCCCGCGCGGTATCCGCAGTCCACACTCCCAACGGGAGACGGCCGACTCGGTGACGCCGCACACCGCGCCAACCTCGGTGAGCGAGTAGCCGTTGACGGTACGCACCCTCCGTGCCGTGCCGTCGACGCACAGAAAGTGCAGGACCGCTGACTGCCTGAGTGGACTCTGCATGCGATCTCCCTTCACGTCGAGGCGGGCTTCGGGGCGTTGTCCCTATGCCGGCATCAGCACGGCGGAGCTGGGCTCACACAGTCGGCACGCGCACCCTGACCAGGTGATTCGGCGCCCCGAAGGGAAGATGCGTCTTTGCCGTCGTGCGCCGCGGCAAAGCGACAAAGGCGTGCACGACCTTGCCGCCAGCGGTAAACTGCCAGGCGTGGGGCTCTTCCTTGAGGGTGTCGGCAAGCCGAAGCGTCAGAGCCGGGGCAAGCCCGGAACTCCGGTCTTCACCTTCCTTGACGGTGCACTTGGACGGATCACCTTCCCGGATCAGTGGATCGACGGGCGAGGTCCATACGATGTCGCAGTCGATGTCGGCGAGGTAGATGGCGTCATCGACTGCGTGGGTGTCGCTGTGCGCAGTGGCAACCGTGACCTGCGCGTCGACGCCAGACTGCTGCGCTGGCTATCAAAGGAGCGTTTCCTCCAGCCGGCGGTGGCGCTCGTGGCCTCGAGTGGACTGGTGAAGGCGATCGAGCAGAGCATCGAGAATGAGGGACGCCCCGCCGGCCTCTACGACCAGCTCGACGCCAAGGGACGCGCCTGGTACGCCACGCTGTCCCATGCCAAGGCTGCCCAGGAAGAGGCGAAGCAATGGCGACGAATAGTCCGCCAGGCGTCTCGGGTCGGAGGCGATGAACTCCTCGAGGCTGTCGCCGCGATCTACCTGCGGGCTGAGCGGCGGGGCGAGCACCCGAACAAGGCGGTAGTGAAGGCGTTCAAGGTTCCCGACACAACGGCCATCAGCTACGTGCGCCGAGCCCGCGGGGCGGGACTACTACCGAAGACCACACAGGGCCGCACCCGGGCGCGGCGAACTGAGGAGAGGAGTTAGGGCGGATGGGAGACATCTTCGAGGAGCGCGGCATCCCGCCCGAGGTGTGGAAGGAGCGCCCCTACGAGCGCTGGGAGGCCGATGACCCGGCCTCCGTGGTCGGCGCGTATGAATCTCTGGGTGAAGATGGGTTGCAGTTCGCTCTTCGGATCGCGAAACAGTCGTCCGGTTGGCTGATTCACCGCTTCCCGCCGCCAGGACTGGAGCTCGATCACATCTATCCCGAGTTCCGCCCAGACGAGCCCGTGAAAACCCGCGGGCCACAGAAGCACTGGCACGGCAGCCACATGCCGGACGGGTTCTCAACCGATAGAGGGTGGCTCATAGGGCGGGATAGTGCTGCGGTTTGTCGGGTTCTGAGCGGCAAGCCGCTGGAAAAGCACGTCGCCCGGGCCAAGGACGCCGGCGACCATGCCGACTCCAACACCGAGGAGATCCACTACCACCAGCGGTCCGCCAAGTATGTCTTCCCTAGGTCGGAACGGGTTGACGAGGTCTGGAGCCACGACCACCATCGGCGCTGGCACCGCCATGGCGACCGGAGCGCTCAGTGGCTCGGCAAGCACGTCGCGGCCGAGCACGTCAACTCCGTGTTGCCCTGGCATGACGCGTACCATGAGCACTCAGCCGAGCCGGATCCGCGTCACATCGCACGCCACCACAAGGAGGACCCGGACGTGCAGGGCGAGCATGAGCACGTACGGCGCATGAAGGACCGAAACGAGAACCTGGCCCGTCGGATCGACGTCCACCCCCTCGCCGTGGACAAGATATGCGCGGCGCGGGTGGTCTTCTTTTCCATCGAGGGATGCATGAAAGCCGACGCGATCCTGAGCAAAGGCGCAGCGGTCTTCAGCGTCCCCTCGGTTTCGCAGTGGGATGCCGGCGAGCTTCCCGCTTTCGTCGACGCCTACGTACGAGGCAAGGCCGTCGTGATCGTGCCGGACGCCGACTGGTTCGAGAAGACGGAAGTCATCTCTCAGGCTCGCCTCTGCCAGGCGGCCCTGAGACGGCTGGGCGTGCCCGAAGTACACATCGCCGCTGCTCCGGTCGATAGCGAGGGCAACCCGCTGGTCGGTGCCCACGGCAAAGAGCCTAAAAGGCGTGGACGATTTTCTTGGCGCCGGTGGCCAACTAGGAGATCTCGAGACGGTCGACTACTACCTTCCCAGGGCGACCCAAGTGGCCATCAGCGGTCTAGGTATCCAGCACTCCACCCGACAGGACCAACGGATTCGCAACCGGGAGGTTCTTTCTGCCTTGGCCATGTTCGCAGGGCCGGTCGGCGAGGTCCCCTCGTCGCTCGGGATGATCGCCAAGGTTATGAACCGCAGTCGGAGTGCCGTCAGCGCAGCCATTAGGCAGCTTGAGGTGTGGGGAGCGTTAACCGTCGAGGGCGACCTCGACGCGCGGCGGGATTACTGGCGCGGGTGGTTGGAGTGGAACGAGGCGCCGGTGATCGTCCTTGCTGACGAGTTCCGCGCTGCGGGGCATTCCGCCCGCCTCAGTGAGGTACTCAAGGTCGATTTGACAGCGAAGGGCAGGTAGCGATGAGCAGTTTCATTTCTAAGCGCTTCAAGATCACGGAGCCGGGCACCAAGGGCTGTCGCCATGATTGGAATGGTGACCGGTGCGCTAGCTGCGAGGCAGTACGCCGCGAACTCCCCGGTTGGACTTGCTACTGGACCACGATCGACCCGACGACCGGGAAGCGCCAGCAGTACAGCAAGGCCTTCCACCTGAAGAAGGACGCAAAGGAGCACCTTGCCTCGATCTTGGGCTCGGTGCTCGACGGCACGTTCCGACGCGACACCAAGCTCACCGTTGCGGACCTCCTCGACCGGTGGCTCGCAGCCAAGAGGTCTGAGGGGCTGAAGGAAGGCACGCTGACCATGTACTCGAACGTGGTCAACGGGTGGCTCAAGCCCAACATCGGCGGCCTCCCGGTCACTCAGTTGAACGAGACCGTCGCCGGCGAACTCGACAAAACGCTGCGCTCACCCGAGGGATCCCGACTCGGCCGTGGGGCACTGTCGGATCGCAGCGTGCAACTGGCCATCACGGTGTTGAAGGCCGCTACGAAGTGGGCTTGGTCGCAATCCCACCTCATGGCCCACGACGTGCTCGCAGGTTACAAGCGCCCGAAGGACAGAGCGGGCAACCGCGCCTCCTCTGCGTGGTCGGCCGAAGAGGCCCGCCAGTTTCTCGCCTCAGTCGCCGATGACCGTCTCCGCTGCCTCTGGTGGCTGCTACTGACTCGGGCTCCTCGCCGCGGCGAGGCGTGTGGACTCAAGTGGGAGGACGTTAAGCTGGACCTCGGTCGGCTCCAAATCGTCCATACGAGGGTCATGGTCGGTGCCAGCGCCGGGGAGTCCGACCCGAAGACGGCAGCCGGGGTGCGGCCCATCAAGCTCGACGCTCAGCTCGTGACGGAGTTCCACAATCACCGCAGGCGCCAACTCGAGGAGCGCATGGCGGCGGGCCCGGCGTGGGAAGACAGCGGATACGTCTTCGTCGATGAGCTAGGCGCTCCCGTGCTGCCTCAGACCGTCTCACGCCGATTCGATGCCCTGATCGCCAAAGCGGGAGTTCGCAGGATCAGATTGCACGATGCCAGACACAGCGCCGCGACCCTGCTGCTCGAGGACGGCGTCCCTGTCCACATCGTCTCCAAGATGCTCGGCCACTCGAAGCCGAGCATCACACTCGACATCTACAGCCACGCGGTGGACACCGGAGGCGACATCGCTGGCGAGCGGCTGACCGCCCTCTTGTCTGCTCAGGCAGGCGGTGAAGAGGCGTGACAGCCTCTGCCCCTTGCGATCCTCGATGGCCCACGGCCGTTCACGAGGCTGGCCACGCCGTGGCCGCACGGGCTTTCGGGCGGTCCGTGCGGAGAATAACCCTCATCCCTGACGAGGACGCTCTCGCTCACACGCTCGCGCACCCCCTCCCAGCATGGTTCAATCCCGAGCACCACTGGGACGGCCGCGTGCGCAACCGACTGGAGCAAATAGTCATGGTCTTCTGCGCGGGCGGCATCGCACAGGCACATGTCGACCCAGACGAGGCTGCGCCGCTATGGGGGTCGGTCCCCGACATGGGGCAGGCTACCGAGCTGTGCTTGTTCGCTTCAGGGGGCAACGAGGACGAGGCCGCTGCCTATCTTGAGTGGCTACGCCTGAGAGCGTTCGCCATCGTCTGGAATCCGGTGTCGTGGGCCGGCATTGAAAGCCTCGCCGCGGCGCTGCTCAAGTCGCCAACGATGAGCGGCAAGCAGGCGAACCTCGCGATTCAGGCTGGCCTTAACGCGTTGATGTACTCAAAGGGCATTCTCAGGAGCTGCGCCGAATCGCGCTGACATTTTGCTGACACGGTCCCCCGCTCGCGAGAACGCCCGACCTCTGCGCCGGGCGTTTTTCCTGTTCAGGACTGGTGTCGGAGGGGGGACTCGGTACAAGACTCCACGCCGGGTCGGCAGCACTGAGCTTCGGCTACCCGCAGCCTGACGAGGCTGTCGCACAAACCAGGATTCGTGCATATTCATGCGGCAATGGGTCGAGGCTGCATATCTGACGAGGGCTTTCGTCACTGGAACGCATGAATACGCGTTCCGGCAGGGTTCATGCGACAGCCTCTGACCTGGGCCTTTGCCTGAGAGAACCGAGCCCGGACCGTCTCGGTACCTCGTTCGAAATCCTTCTTGCGCCGTCAGGCGCTCCGGCCTTGCACCCGGTCACCGCGATGTCATACAATGTCTGACACAGGAGGCATTATGGGCAACCGGACAGAGCAACTGGCGGCACGTGTCGATCCCGCCCGCATGGAACGTATCCGCTACGCCTCGGCGCTCCAAGGCG
>Ga0182017_10003500_pt1 | contig 11689 bp, 9 predicted proteins | sample 712E3DmetaG_FD_120492 | JGI IMG/M metagenome (GOLD analysis project Ga0182017, IMG submission 120492) | Permafrost microbial communities from Stordalen Mire, Sweden - 712E3D metaG | ecosystem: Environmental > Terrestrial > Soil > Wetlands > Permafrost | place: Sweden: Stordalen | collected... | reverse complement strand
GCCGTACGGGGATCTGGAAAAGCAAAAGGTTCAGCGTTTTGCATCGGTCGCCGACTTGAAGAAGCACAATTGCACCATCGAAGAGATGGAGGAATACGAACCGCATATTGTCAGTGGAACGATCATCTATGCAGGTGTCGACTACGAAGCGATACTCCGCCAGGCGGAGAACGACGCCGATATAATCATCTGGGACGGAGGGAACAACGACCTCCCCTTCTATAAGCCGGACATTCATATCGTCGTCGCCGACCCATTAAGGGCTGGGGATGAGCTGAACTACTACCCGAGTGAGGCAAATCTACGGATGGCGGATGTCGTGATTATCAACAAGATCGATTCTGCGACGCCGGAAGCGGTGAAAAAACTCCGGGACAATATCCGGAGTGTGAATGTGAAAACGAAGGTCATCGACGCGGCCTCCCCTATTGCGCTCGAAAACAGCAGCATGGTTGCCGGAAAGAGAGTCCTTGTCATTGAAGACGGTCCGACACTTACGCATGGCGAAATGAAAATCGGAGCAGGGACCGTTGCCGCTCAAAAATTCGGCGCGGCAGAAATTATCGACCCGCGTCCTTATGCAACGGGTGAAATCCGCAAGACCTTCGAAGCGTATCCGAAGATCGGCATACTTCTTCCGGCAATGGGATACAGCGACAAACAAATCCGCGACCTCGAGACCACGATCAACAAAGTGCCGTGCGACGTCGTGATTATCGGAACGCCGATTGACTTGAAACGCATAGTGAAGATCAAGAAACCGGCATTGCGAGTGACATATGAATTGGAGGAAATCGGCGAGCCGAATTTGCGCACGGTGCTGACCGATTTCACAAGCACAATTACTCGCTCCTGAGGTATGGGAGAATTGCCTTCGAAAAAGAAAAAGAGAGAGGCGGGAGGGAGGGCAACGGCCTTACCGTTGCCCCTGTTCTGTGATTTCAGCTGTCCGCATGCTGCATTCCCGCCGGCGGATGCCGTGGGGGCTTGCAGAAGGGAGCAGGCGGTCTATTGCACGCTTCTCGAAAAGTACAATAACAAAAACGCAAAGTGTATCGGCAACAGAAAAGGGGAGAGGCGAAAAGGCTAGAGCTTGAGGAGCATCTGGTTTCCACCACCCTGTTGTCCGACCTCGCCGTTCTTTAAATCTGTTCTCAATGAGGTTTAAGAGGCAGATCCGAAATGAACCTATTCTGCCCACTGAGAACATAAGCGAGACTCATATCGGCACAGGCACTCCCTCCTGCCCGGGCCGAATTGTTTTTTTGGGCAACTTTTCACTATATTTTGCCGTAAGAAATCAACGGATCGATCAGGCGACAGCTCCGTCGGTACTCGGTGTAACAATATTAAAGCTGCTGAATCGTTATAAGAAATGGAATACATTTTGTTCGCGGCAGCAAACACCATGGTACGGTAAGACAATACACAGATTACACTTAAATTCGATAACGCTTCTCTAGAATCTTTCACTAGATCCTTTATTTTCTCCCGGATGTTCCACTTCTTCCATACTTCGCACGTTCATCATCAGGAAGATCGCGTGTGGATAACTGCATTCACGGCAGGATTTGGGGGTCCGTTGTCGCCTTACTGCAGCAAGAATCGACGATAGGATTTTTCTTTTTGATGTGACACGCAGAGATTCGCGGTCACCCTCTCGCCCCTTCTTCTTTTCCTCTTTTCAATTGTGTTTTCCGGTTCAATCCGGCGAGGAGTCTCATTTCACTCCGATGGATATGACGAGGAATTTCTCGCACGAGGAGTTTATGAATCCGAATCGAATCGTTCTCTGCTTTATGTGGCTGTCTGTCCTGGTGTTGGGAGTAATGCCGGCTATTGCAGGACCTCCGAATGAACGGATACTCAGCCTGCAAGATGCCGTGCGCCTGGCGATGAAACAGAATCCCGACCTTACCAGTGCTCGGCTGGAGGTCCAACGGTCCGACGCGAGGGTCATGGAAGCCTGGGGAAATGCTCTCCCCGCAGTAGACATCTCCAGCAACTATGTGCATTTCATCGACAAACCTGTAAGTTACTTCCCGGATTATCTCATCTATCCTCTTGCGAAGATATTGGATTCGACAGTTCATCCCCCAAAAGCAACCGGCGCCTTAGTTTTAGTGCCGGGCTCATTCACTCCGAGCTTCAGCGCAGGCGCGTCGCTCAATGTGAGACAAATACTTTTTAACGGGGCGGTCTTTGTAGGAGTCGGCGCAGCACATGTCTATTCTCACCTGGCTCGCGACATGTACCAGGCGAAACAGGTGGAGACAGTCACGAAGGTGCGAAAAGCTTACTATGGAGCACTCCTGGCGCGCGAAGCTTTCGAGATGATGCGCTCCAGCTTGCGCAACGCAGAGGATAATCTCCGCAACGTTCAACTGATGAAAAAACAGGGAATCGTTTCTGAGTACGATGAACTGCGTGCAACTGTCGGTGTGGAAAATCTTCGCCCCCCTGTTCTCCAGAGCGAAACAAATTTCAATCTTGCGCTCGATGCACTCCGCAACACGATCGGCATTGCAAACGAAGAGATTGTCCTTGGAGACAGCCTTGCGTTCGAAGCTGTTGACGACACTCTTCTTGTGAATGCCGAAGGCCTTGTGCTTGATTCGAACCCCAACCTGAGCGCTTTAGGGCGACAAATTGAACTCAACGGTGCAGTCGTGAACGCTGAACGATCGAATTACCTTCCCACCATTGCCGCATTCGGAACCTATTCCTACCAGGGGATAAGAGATAACTTCAATTTTTCCACGAACGATTTTTACAAGAGCTCACAGGTCGGTCTCTCACTCTCGCTGAATCTTTTTCAGGGAATGCAGACGTACGCCCGCGTGGAACAAGCTCAACTGGAAGAGCGCAAGAGTGAAGAACAAAAGGTCAACCTGGAACGGAACCTCAAGACGGGCATCCATTCCGTCATCGGCACTCTAAGACAATCGAAGAAGCGCATCGAAGCGCAACAGAGAACGGTCGAAACAGCGGAGCGGGGATACAAAATTGTCACCACACGATTTCTCGCCAACGCAGCTACACAACTGGAGGTCAACGACGCACAGTTGGCGCTGACACAGGCCAAAGTCAATCGCATTCAAGCAGTCTACGACTACCTCGTCGCTTCTGCTGACCTTGATGAACTCATAGGCCGATTGCCGAGTTACGCATTAGAATAATTCGAAAAGAGTATTTCTGGAGGAAATTTTTATGAAGAGTATTACGACAGTTCTCAGTTACCTTTGTTTGACTGCATCGGTGGTTGTGCTTTCCTCGTGCGGAAAAAAGGGGGATGAAAATGCGCCCGCGAAAATTCAACCGGTGAGCGTGCGCTTGGAAACGATGAAGCCGTCGAAACTTGTCGATGCAATCCGCATCGCCGGCATCGTGAAGGCGTCTGAGGATGTGAACATGAGCCCCGAAGAGGGGGGCGTTGTGAAGGAATGGAAGGTGAAAAAGGGAGATCATGTAAAGAAGGGGGAGGTCATCGTCACGCTGCGCGACGAAGTGATCAAAGCCGGCTACGATGCCGCTCTCGCCCAGTACAACATGGCGGAGTTGAACCTCAAAAAACAAAAAGGCGTCTTTGATCAACAAGGTATCAGCGAACTGCAGTACAAGAATCTCCAGTATACCCGCGATGCTGCAAAAGCAAACGCCGATCTCATGAAAGCCCGATGGGAACGGACACAGCTGCGCAGCCCGATTGACGGCGTGCTCGACAATACCATCCCATTCGAGGGAGAATTTGCACCACCCGGCATTCCAATTGCGAGGGTCGTCAACACTGCTGTTGCGAAGATTCAGGCAGAAGTCCCCGAGCTGTTTTCGGGAACAATGGTAAGCGGCATGCCTGCGATGGTGACGTTCGATGCGCTCCCCGGAGACACTTTGCGGGGAACCGTGACTTTTGTGGGTTCCACCGTCTCATCGGCAAACCGGACATTATCGGTCGAAATGATCATTAAGAACCCGTTTGCCCATCTTAAGCCGGAAATGGTGGCTAAGGTACAAATGCAGCGCGAAACGAAATCGGATGCGCTGATGGTGAGCGAAAGCATCATCCAACTCGTTGACCGCGACCGTTCGATCGTCTACGTGGAAATCGGAGGCAAGGCGGAAGAACGACGGCTGACGCTTGGAGGGCGGCAAGGGAATATGGTCGAGGTGCTCGACGGACTTAAACCCGGCGACCACCTTATCGTCGCGGGATATCAAAAGCTCGTCAACGGGACCCCCGTTGTCGTCGAACAGTAGAGGACAACTATGAAAATCTGGAACATAGCAGTCGACAACAAGGTTGCTGTCTACTTGTTGATGGCGCTGATCGTCATCTTCGGCTGGACGTCGTACCAGGGGCTTCCACGCGAGGCGGCGCCCGACGTCAAGATTCCGCTCATCATCGTAGCGGTCCCCTATATCGGCGTTTCGCCCGTCGACATCGAAGGACTTATCACACAACCGCTCGAGCGTGAGCTCAAAGGACTGAAGGACCTGAAACAAATAACCTCCGTCTCGAAAGAGGGGCTTTCGACAATCAGAGTGGAATTCAACACCGATGTCGACATCGACGAAGGACTCAGGCGCACGCGGGATAAAGTGAGTTCGGCGCGTTCGCAGCTCCCCAACGATATTCTTGAACCGGTGATCAGCGAAATCAATATCAGTGAATTCCCGATCATGTACGTCAACGTTGGAGGCGAGGTCGGTCTCGCGCGTCTCAAGAAGATCGGCGACGACCTGAGCGATGAAATTGAAACGATCCCCGGAGTGATCAGCGCGGATGTGATCGGCGGATTGGAGCCGGAAGTACGCGTCAACGTCGACGTGTACCGTATGAACGCCTACCAGATCAGCTTCGACGATGTCACGAATGCGATTCGTGCCGAGAATCTTTCCATCCCCGGCGGAACCATCGATACAAAAGAAAAGAACCTGACGATCCGCGTTCCGGGCGAGTTCAAGGACGTAAAGCCCCTCGAAGATATCATCCTGAAAATGCAAAACGGCAAGCCGATCTACCTGCGCGACGTGGCCCAAGTCGACTATTCGTTCGAGGACCGCCAAACCTATGCCCGGCTGAACCGGACAGAAGTCGTATCGGTGACCGTTCGTAAACGGGCGGGTGAAAACCTTCTCCGCATTACCGACGAAGTAAAAAAAATCGTCAACCAAGCTCAGGCTCGACTCCCGAAAGGAATTCATCTCGACATTTCCAACGATCAATCGAAATTTGTCACGCGGATGGTTAAGGAACTGGAAAACAGTATCCTCACCGGCATGTTCCTTGTCGTCATGTCGCTCTTCATGTTCTTCGGCTTCAAGAATTCTCTCTTGATATCGACCGCGATCCCCCTCTCCATGTTAGTCGGGTTCATCGTCCTGACAATTCTCGGAATCACACTGAATATGGTGGTACTCTTTTCCCTCGTGCTCGTGCTCGGTATTCTTGTGGACGATGCGATTGTCGTGATCGAAAACACGTACCGTCATCAGCAGGAATACGGCGAGAGCCCGATTGTCGCTGCGAAAGCTGCGGCGGGAGAAGTCTTTGTTCCTGTCCTCACATCGACGATCACCACGCTCTCCGCCTTCTTTCCCCTCGTGTTTTGGCCGGGAATCGTGGGCGATTTTATGAAGTACTTCCCCTTCACACTCATCATTACCTTGTCTGCGTCGCTCTTCGTGGCGTACGTTATCAGCCCTGTGCAGGCCGCGCAATGGATTAACTATAAAAGGGATATCAAGAAGGCGAAGGAAAACCTCGAGCACCCGCACTGGTACAAGAAGTATAATCCGTTCACTTTCCTCTATCATGAAGTGGACAAAGCGGCATTCCCGTGGCTTCAAAACGGATACGTTAGGATTTTGAAGTGGACATTACGTCGTAAATGGTTAACGATCGGGAGCGCGTTCGGATTTCTACTTTTCATTATGATCCTCTTCGGCCTCTTCAACAAGGGGGTCGACTTTTTCCCGAACACGGAGCCGTCGCAGATCAGCGCGAGCATTGAGATGCCGTCGGGTACGTCGCTCGACGTTTCGAACAAGGTCGCTGAAAATCTGGAAGAACGGCTGGATCGCATACCCGGGAAGAAGGATGTCGAGTTTATGGCAACGAGCATCGGCACCTCGGACGACCCGTTCGATTTCGGGGGCCAAGGGACTTCGAATAAGGGAAGCATCGGCATCAATTTCTTCGAAAAGAAATTGCGCAGACAAAGCACATTTCAAACGCTTGAAGAAGTCCGGAAAGCATCCGCTGGATTTGCCGGTGCAGAGATTCGCGTGGCAAAGCAGCAGATGGGCCCGCCGGTCGGAGCGCCCGTCAACATCGAAGTCTCGGGAGAAGATTATAATCAGCTCGAATCGTTGAGCAGACAAATTCGCGATAGAATTAACGATGTGCGCGGTCTCGTCGATCTCAAGGATGATTACAACACCGGCCGCCCGGAAGTGGAAATCAAAATCGACCGGGAGAGGGCGGGGATGTTCTATACGAGCACGGGACAAATTGCGGCGACCGTTCGGGCAGCCATCGCCGGCGTCGATGCATCGAAATACCGCGTCGGTGAGGATCAGTACAATATCCGGGTTCGTCTGCGTGAAGACCAGCGCACATCCCCCGTGGACCTTGAGAATCTGCGCATCACGTTCATGAATCGCAGAGGTCAGCTTCTCTCGATTCCTCTCACCTCCGTTGCCGATCTCAGACGAACTACCGCTGTGACGGATATCCGCCGGAAGGACCAAAAACGTGTTATCACGGTCAGCGGCGACGTGGAAGGACGTGTCCAATCGGAGGTAGTCAACGAAGTGAAGGCGCGTGTTGCAGGGATCACTCTGCCGAATGGGTACGGCGTCAAACTTACCGGATCGGAAGAAGAACAACAGAAGGCGTCTGAGTTTCTGAGCAAGGCATTCATCGTAACATTACTGCTTGTGTTCATGATTATGGTGGCTGAGTTCAATTCGCTGAAGGTTCCTTTCGTTATTTTGATCTCGGTCCTTCTTTCGCTCATCGGTGTCATGCTCGGATTGGTTTTGACAAGGACACCTGCAAGCGTCATCATGACCGGCGTCGGCGTGGTTGCACTCGCGGGTATCGTGGTCCGAAACGGCATTGTCTTGCTCGACTTCGTGAAGCACAAACAACGCGAAGGTGGCATGCGTCTCGATGATGCGCTTCTCGAGGCGGGCAGAATACGTTTGCGTCCTGTAATTCTCACGGCAGCGGCTACGGTCTTGGGTGTTCTTCCGATGGCGACCGGTATTGATTTCGACTGGCGCGAGTTTCATCTGGTCATCGGGGCCGAGAGTGCAGAATTCTGGCGTCCTCTCGCGGTCACGATCATTTTCGGCCTGACGCTTTCGACCTTTCTGACGCTGGTCATTCTGCCGACAGCATATTCGTTGCTCGATGAGTGGGAAGGAAAAATCGGGAGACTATTCAAGCGGAAAGCCAATGGAACCGAGCCAGCGGTGCGCTGAAAAATCTTGACGCCCTACAACACGATAAACCCCAAGACAGCCGTTTCGGGGTTTTCTGTTTTGAAGAGAGAAGGAGGGCGCTTGACAATTCCTGAAAGCCATCTCAAGAATTCTCAGCAAGGTCATCCTGATCCCGACAAAGTCGGGAAAGGATCTGGCTTGTGTGATAGCAGACTTGCTCGTTCTCTACCGCCACAGCTGCCGTCCAGATCATTCTTCTCCCGACGAAGAACGTCGGGATCCTTAGGATGGCAGGATTCGGATTTAGTCGCCGATACCAGTTGTTCAGATTCACAACACAAAGCATTTTTGAGATGGGTTTCACTCGAAAGGATGCGACAGCTGTCTACGCTGTTAAACCTTTGTCTGCTGACGATGTTCTAATTGATTGTGCCATTCCCTATGATAAAGAGAAAAGGATTTTAGCCCCATGATCACCGACAAGAACTCCATGCTTCCATCCGAAATGCACAATACTCACCCTTCAAAAAAAGTTCGATTGAAATTCCACTATATCATAATCTCCGTTCTCCTTTTCTCTGCCGGCTGTGGAATGATAGACCTCACGAGTCATTGGCGAGACCGCCCGGTTCTGATTGACGGAAAGAATACCGAATGGGAAAACAACCTGGCCCTCCTTGACGATAAGGAGACCTCAATCGGCATCTTCAACGACGATAGTTTCATCTACATCGGATTGATTTCATCCAACCGCAACCTTCGCAGCCAAATCATGAGGCGCGGAATTGTGTTCTGGTTTGATAAGGAGGGAGGGAAAGAGCAAAAATTCGGCATTCACTACCCGCTCGGGTCTGGTGGTTTTCGATCTTCTCCGGATGTGGGAATGGATGAAGAAAATCAACCCACGAGTATACGCACAGAAGGGACAAGCGAAGAATTGGAGATTGAAGGACCGGGCAAGGACGACCATCATCGCATGACGATCGCGGAGACCGGAGGCATTGAAGCACGCTTTCATGCAACGAACGAATTCATTGTCTATGAATTGAAAGTGCCTCTCTCGGACAAAGGAGCGCGCCCGTTTGCGATCGGGACAAAACAAGGGGAAAAGATCGGAGTTGGAGTTGAAACCGCAAGTGCAAAGAGTTCCGAAAAGCCATCCGAAGGATACGGCGGAGGCGGGAGGGGAGAAGGCGGTGGTGGGGGTGGTGAAGGAGGTGGAGGCGGGTTCGGCGGCGGTGGAGGCAGAGGCCGTCGGGGAGGCAGAGGTGGTGGAGGAAGCAGAGGATCATCCGGCGGACAGGGAGAGCCGTTTAAGATGTGGGCAAAAGTTCAGTTGGCCACATACGATTCAACGGCCCACTGACTTTGTCCCGCTGAAATACACGCCGCTGATTGCACTGTTAGGTTTCCGGTTCAGCAATGAGACGAAGGGGGAAGAGAAATAATCAGACTTGTCCAAAATAGAACTCAGAAAATTGCTCTTCTTTGCTTGTGTTCCTCTCCTGAAGGAGTCCGTCGGACCTTCGCGAAACGCACGCGATAGCTTTCTTCGCACTTGTCGCCGATTTCAGCCCTTCTATGCTTTCGCTATCTCTTTGGCTGAAATCGAAATACACGCCATTACTTCCCTCCCTCATCAGCCGCGATTTCGGTTTTCCGCCCGCGAAGAGCTTGCAATAGACAACATTGGGGCCTTACTCTATGGGTTTTCATTCAATCCGTACATTCTTCATTGAATTTTGTTATCTTTTTTCTCATGATGATATGTCTCGGACAGTTCTGATTTTCAGAAATGATACTTGATAGCGAACAATATCCAACGCCCAAGTTTTCATCCAGCGCCGCAAATGACAGATCCTGTGTTGTAAGAGAAGAGACAACTATTTAGAGCTGCTGCTTTTCCGCACATGACTCCATCGCAAAAACGCATCGCCATAGTCTGTTTTTCTCGTTCCCTCGGAGGGCTTGAACTTTCGACGCTCCGACTCGGTCGGACAATGAACAGCAAAGGGGTCTTTGCGATGGTCATTGTCCCGCCGTCGTCGATGCTCTCGAAGCGGGCGCATGAGTCGGGGCTCGCTGCAGCCACTCTTGCTCCGGCATGGAGATACGGCGACCTTCTTTCGGCGGGCCGTCTTGCCGGCATTCTGAAGGACCACCGAATAGATACAGTCATCCTAATGCAATCGCACGACATCCATCTCGCCTCGCTTGCCGTGCATCGCTTACCCGGCGTACGACTCGTGTTTTATCAGCAGATGGATTCCCGCCACGACAAACGCGATTTCTTGCACACATGGATTTTTTCGAAGCTCTCCCTTTGGATTACCCTTACGCAAGGCATGAGAGACAATGTACTTTCGTTCACGCGAATGCCTGCGGAAAAGGTGGCTGTCGTTCCGCTTGGCACCGACCTCCATCTTTTTGACCCGACACTGTTCGCAAAGGCGGAGTCCAGATCGTTTTTTAATTTCCCCGCGGAAAAAAGAATCATCGGACTCATCGGCCGCATTGACCCCGGGAAAGGCCAGGAAATAGTGTTGCGCGCGCTTCCTGAGATGGTGCAGCGTCATCCTGACCTCTTCGTGGTGATCGCGGGAGAAGAGACGGCCGGGGAACCCGGTCACAAAGCGTACCTGGAGAAGCTGTGTCGCACCCTCGCGATTGATCCGTACGTAAAATTCATTCCTTTCACCGACGACGTTCCCCGTTTCATGGCAGCCCTCGATATTTTCGTACTCCCTTCGTTCGCCGAGACGTTCGGGATAGTTGTGATAGAGGCGATGGCGATGGAGAAACCGGTCATTGCGACCAATGCCGGAGGAGTACCGGAGATTGTCTCCGATGGCCGGACAGGATTGCTTATCGAACCGAGAAACGTGAAGGCCGTCGCTTCAGCACTAGAGAAGCTTCTCGGCGACGAGGCGCTCTGCCGTTCTCTCGGCTCGTCTGCCCGTGCTGAAGCGCTGCAGCGTTTCAGCATGAACAGTTGTGTTGATGCGCTGTTGAAGTTGTTGGATAGCACAACGCGGCAAGTATCCTGAAAATGTAATATTATAGGTTGGTGTTGAAACAAGTATCCGGAGATATGAATGGCTGAAAACAACGAACTCGAAAGAACCCTGTGGGCGGCTGCAGATAAAATGCGCTCTAATATGGACGCTGCCGAGTACAAGCATGTTGTCCTGGGTTTGATATTTCTGAAATACATTTCCGATGCCTTCATCGATTTATATCAGAAGCTCAAAGGTGGCACAGGTGATTTTGAAGGGGCAAACCCGGAAGATCCCGATGAGTACCTTGCACACAACATTTTCTTCGTGCCGGAAAAAGCGCGCCGGCAGTATTTACAGGATAGAGCCAAACAACCGGAGATTGGAAGATGGGTCGATGAAGCGATGGAGGCTATTGAGAAAATCAATCCCCCTCTAAAAAATATACTCCCAAAAATCTAGGCTGATCCCGAACTGAACAAACAGCGTTTAGGCGAGCTTATTGATCTTATCGGCACAATCGGCTTCAATGAAGGCTCAAACAGGTCTCAAGATTTGCTTGGTCGGGTGTATGAATATTTTCTCGGACAGTTTGCCGATGCAGAAGGAAAAAAGGGTGGGCAGTTCTGGACACCACAAAGTATTGTGAAATTGTTAGTGGAAATGCTCGAACCGTTCAATGGTCGGGTCTATGACGGCTGCTGCGGCAGCGGCGGTATGTTTGTCCAGAGTGAAAAGTTCGTTCTCAATCATCAGGGGAACATTAAAGATCTTTCAATCTTCGGACAAGAATCGAACCCCACCACACTGCGCCTTTCCAAAATGAATCTTGCCATCCGGGGCATCGACGCAAAATTGGAGTTGGGCGACACATTTCTGAATGACAAGCATCCCGACCTCAAGGCTGACTTCATTCTCGCTAATCCGCCGTTTAACATAAGCGATTGGAGCGGAGAACAACTCCGCGACGACAAACGCTGGAAATACGGTATTCCGCCCGTCGGCAATGCCAACTACGCATGGCTTCAGCATTTTGCGCACAAGCTCAGTCCAACGGCACGGCAGGGATCGTACTTGCTAACGGCAGCATGAACAGTAATTCCGGCGGTGAAGGCGACATTCGCAAGAACATGATTGAGGCTGGCTTGATCGATTGCATGGTCGCACTCCCCGCGCAACTATTCTACAACACCATGATTCCGGCCTGTCTCTGGTTCTTAGCACGCAACAAAACCAATCAT
>Ga0182017_10003499_pt1 | contig 11690 bp, 12 predicted proteins | sample 712E3DmetaG_FD_120492 | JGI IMG/M metagenome (GOLD analysis project Ga0182017, IMG submission 120492) | Permafrost microbial communities from Stordalen Mire, Sweden - 712E3D metaG | ecosystem: Environmental > Terrestrial > Soil > Wetlands > Permafrost | place: Sweden: Stordalen | collected... | reverse complement strand
CAAACCCATATCCGTCAGCACGATGCCGATCTCATTTTTTTTCTGACGAAAAATTTCAACTGCCTCTTCGCCGTCCGAGGCGGTGACGACACGATACCCGTCTTCCTCAAAAACCAATTTCAACAACTCCGATAAGATCTCTTCATCTTCAACAAGCAATATCATTTCTTTTTCCATTACTTCACCAGTCTCCAGTTTCTCATCAAAACAAGCCGGACGGAAAATTTCAGCGGGGTTTGAAGCAATCGCGGCATCATTTCCATTCCTTGGTGCGCCGGTTGTTGACCGTTTATGGGCTCACCTGCCGGTGCAACTGTTCCAACAGCTCTGTTGATTCGTACACCTGAACGTCTTTTATCGCATTGTGTATGCGCTGGAGCGACGCATTAATTTGTTCGAACTGACGGCTAAGATAGGGGTCGGAAGGGCTTCGTTTGCGTATTTCTTCTGCTGTGGAACCGATGATGGCGAGCGGGTTATTTATCGCATCCTGAAGTAGGCGAATAACATTGTGCAGAACTACCGAAGCTACTGACGATTTCTCCACGTCTGAAAGAATCCGCTTTTTGGTCGCGTCGTCCGATTCGTATTTCTGCTTCATGATTTGAGAGCGAGAGACAAGGTAGACCACCAGCCACATCCAGATGAGAGAATCGTATTGAAGAATAAAATCGGACAGCGAAAGATGTGCAACTTCAGACTTTTTGAAGAAATTCAGAGTGGTGAAAAGATAATACGCATAAATTCCCAGGACGGAAAAAACGATCGGATACGTATTGACCCAAAGTAATATTTTTTTCCAGATACTCTTGACCATTGTACCTTCTCCTACAAAGTTCACTTTTGATCGGTCGAGAACATTTATCGTGATCAGGACTGCACGGCTTCATGCAATGGTACAGCTTTTTCGGAAGAGACACAAGACAGGAAATCGCATTTGGAGAAGTGATGTACGCGCGCACTTTGTACTGTACTCGTAGGCTACTTGTACTGTACTCGCGCGTGACTGTTTGGCAGATTTACCATAATCAAGAAACGAGGTTTAAAGCGGATTCAAAGTTCTCTCAAAACTGCAAAAATTAGTCTTCCACCCACGAGTAAACCCCCGAGGCTAGCTTGCAGACGTAATAAGTGATCGCCGTTGGATTACCGTCGTTGTCATCGGTGATTAGCATGAACCTCCGGCCCACCTGGGACGCATCAGCTGCAGGAAGAACATTACCACAATGCGACATTGTGAGCACGACGCCGTTGATGTTATTTCCCTCCCAGATGAGATTCTGCTGACATTCGAGCCTGATCCTTCCACTCACTACCGTGTTGTTTGTGAACTGATTACCAAACTGGGGGACAACACCGCCATAACTCAAAAACCGAATGGCCTCATCATCTCCGGATCCCGGAGAAACCTGATTACAGCCTAGGAAGGAATTGTTCTTGACAACATTATTATACGCGAGCACTCGGTAGGTCGAGAGCATGAAGCCACCGGCGACATTGATTCCGTGAGCACATCCCGATATAACATTGTCCTCAATGATCATCGCAAATACATTGAGATAGATAGAAAGCGCAGTCGCATAATTGTTCGTTGCACCAACCGCACCGTAGATCTTATTACTACGGACTGTGCAGTTGAAGAATCCTCCCTGTACGCCACACTGCCCACCGATCGTGATTGCCGATGAAGGTGTGTAAAGATCGAGGATAAACCCTGTGTCGTCATAAGAGACTATCTTGGCAAAAACACCTTCTCTGCCGCTTCCACTTTCTAACGTAAAATAGAATTCAGTCCAGTCCGATCTCACTGACGTGGGGCAGGCTTGATCAGAGTTTGCGCCATCATGGTATCGCATATTTGCTTCGATCCGCAATCGGCCATTTAAGTCGTTTGTTGCCGCAGTGATCAGCCCACTACAGATTGTCGGACAGAGTCCGGGGTTGTTTCCAAAACCGTCGAAGGAAATACATTCTTCTTCTTGATGAAGCAGTGTATTGTTCTCTATGAGAATTCCTTCGACCGGAGCCACACGATTGCTGCCAAAGAAAATTCCAGTTGCGCCGCCTTCGATATGATTATTCCGCACCTCGATTGCTCCCAACGGTACGGCCGTAGCAGGTTCAATTCGAATATTATGCCATGCAGATCCACTGAAATTGCAATTTTCGATGATTGCTGACTTCGCCAGGTGTAGCCAAAGAGCAGCGTAGATGTTTAGAAATTCGAAATCGCAACCGCGAATAACAAAGTCCGAGTTCCAAGCGTTAATACCTAGGTAGAACAAATACAGAGATCCATCGTTGCTCGTCGCCGTGAATTTACAGTTTAGAAAGCTGAAAGAAGGTCCATTGGAATAGTCACTCAATGGTACATCGGAGAAAGTAAGATTCTCGGCGCCCGACAGGTTAAAACCGCCAGTGGTTCCAAGTCCACTGAAGATCGTCCCGTTCTCGCTTTGGCCCATAAGAATTGCATTTGGAGGAAGGGTGACCGCCACGGAACCGATTTTATATGTTCCGTCTTTGAAGGAAAGTCTCACGTTACCTAGGGTTGCCATCCAAATGCAGGCTCTCGACATCATTGTGAAACAATCAAGGTTGACCGTCAGGTTGTCTCCCACTGCACCAAAATCGGCGGCATCGAGAATATCAGTCTTCTCGAAGTTGTTGTAAAAATCCCACTGGGGCGGCACGGCGAAATGATTTGTCGGAATAATCGTCCTTGTGACGGCTCCAACCCCGGTAGTCAAGGCGCTGTAATTGCCCGCAGGAATACTTGTGCCAAAATAGAGATTGCCAGCGAAATCACAATAAAGATAAGATGTCGAGCCGGGGGTGGCGAATTCGAACTCTCCCGCAGCGAGGTTTATAAGGGCACCATGCATCGGAGATTGAAGCGCTACGGTGGTTCCCGGATAAACCTTATATTTCGTGGTTGGAGTCCATTGAGTTAACTCAATCCATCCAGTTATGACCTTTCCAACAAGCGATCCCCCTCCACCTCCGCCACCGCCGTCGGCGATCGTGGCGAAGGGATTAGCGGCGCTAGGACTGTTTGCACTGGTGATTGCTGCTCGTTGGTCCGCCGATAATGCGACAGCTACGATGGCCGCGATCGCTCCATAGATCTCATCAAACATCGCTTTGACCTTGTCAAACGCGACTTTCAGTGTATCCGGACCATCGCTTGAGTTGTTAATGAGTTGTTCTGCCATTTTCAGAGTACTAATTAATTTGTGTTGATGTAGACGGTTTCCGAATTTACGAACACAGTTTCGTCATTAACGCGATAACCTGGTCCCTGGTTCGTCGGAGGACCAAGAAGCACGGCCTCGGAGTTAGCGAAAATTGTCTCATCGTTGACGTAGTAAACTGGAGTTCCAGCCGGAACCAATAACTCATCCGGGATTGCTTCTCGTGTCCGGACCGGCAACTCGTTCGACAGGGTGAGTGAAGTGATCTTGTCAAGATTGCTTCCCTCAAGTGCAAGACCAAACCCACTGAACGTCGCACCCACAAACGACAAGGAATGATTACCCGGAGCCAGCGCCACGGGAAGAACCACTGTGATTCCGCCATACTCGATGGCCTGGCATAACGGGAGAGACTGCCCGTCGCCAGGATCGTATGAGATTTTTTCAATCGTGATTTCTTCGCTGCATGAGATGTCGACAGAGACTGCTTCTGTTTGAGCATCGAGGAGCTGTTCATAAGTTAGGCTCGTTTGAAGCGTTGCTGCGGGTCGATCGATTGTAGGAATAATCACTTCATTCGATAGATCAAGGGCCGTGATTCTGTCGAGATTTTCACCTTCGATTGCTAAACCGAATCCCAGGAATGTTGTCCTCGCAAACGATAAAGAATGATCGCCCTGGGCAAGAATGATAGGCAGAACTGCCGGGACGCCACCATACTCAACAGCCTGACATAAAGGAAGATATTGTCCGTCGCCCGGATCGTACGAAATCGCCGAGATCGTGATCTCTCCACTGCATGAGATGTCGACAGAGACTGCTTCTGTTTCAGTGTTAAAGAGTTGCTCACATGTAGTGCTTGTTTGAAGCATTATGCCTCCAACCGATCGATTGTAGGAATTATCACTACATTCGAGAGAGCAAAGTCTGCGACTTGTTCAAAATTTTTTCCTTCGATCGCTAACCCAAAGTCCTTAAATGTCGCTCCTACAAACGAAAGAGAATGCTTCCCCTGCGCAAGATTAATGGGAAGCGCAACAGTGATCCCGTTATACTCAACAGCCTGACATAGAGGAAGATACTGTCCGTTGCCGGGATCGTACAGAATCTTTTCGATCGTGATTTCTCCGTCACATGATATTTCCACGGAGGTCGCTTCGGTTTCAGTATCGAAAATCAACTCATACGTTGTGGGAGTTTGGAACGCCTTTGGGTTCCAAATGATAGTAGAGGCCAATATATTAATTGCATCGAGGACCGCTTGAACCTGAGCGAATGCAAGATAAATAAGAGCGGCTGACAAACTAACTGGATCGAGAATCTGCTGAAGCTCAATGAGTGCAGCTCCAACGACAGAGGCTGACAAGGCAACGGCATCGAGAGATTGCGAGAGGGATGCGTCAATCCTCACGTCGGCAGTCGAATTACACTCCACATCGTCTAATCCATCAAACCATACGAAAGCATCTATCTCGGGCAGTCCGAAAAACCAATTATCCGAGACGATTTGATCCTCACCGCCAGGAATGCCCTCGACGACGACCTGGCCGAAAATATCGATTTGAGTCTCGCGGCCAGGAATTCCGTCAACGAGAATGCTCGTAGTTATCCGCTCGTCACCGAAAATATTGTAATATGGATTTTGATTGCTTCGCACAAATTATTTATCAATAATGTCAATCGTTCCGATGGCCACGGGAGCCGTGGTTCCGTTCGCCAAAAAATAGAAGAACAAACACGCATCCGTTGGAATCTGTGGCAGGCCAAGGGACGCCCAATCAAGAGTGCGGCCAACTCCGACAACAGGAATTTCGATAGAAACAATTGGTTTCAGTATCGTTATTCCAAATGAACCCGATGTCCATGTTGCACTATTTGTGCAACTTATTAATTGTGATACGCCGAGGTGATTGGCCAGCGGAACCGGTTGCATTTGTCCAATCACGGGAGCCGAGACAACTGCTGCGATCACGCCGGATTGTGTTGCAGCATTGCAGTCCTTGTAAGAACACGTTAAAGTGCCTGACGCAGTTCCAGCTGCGACATTTTGTTCCACCCAAAGTTCACATCCTTGGCCGCTGTCCGTAATGCGTGCGGGCAGCGAACCCGGAGTCGTGACCGTGTAGGTAGATGCCGCAAAGCCCATTCCACCACAATGCCATAATCTATCGGCAAGAAATAATGTTCCAACTTGAGACAAGCTAGCAGCTATTTTTGAAATCCAATTTTGGACCGCGGCATTTAATTGTCCGAGGGACCCAGTGTTAGTGCGGTCGCAGGTGTATCCACTTCCCGCCGTATAAGCCGGTGGATTAGTTCCTGGGGGGGGAAAGCCGGTCGCTAACCACCCCGACTGGAAAGCGCCTGCTGCCTTTGGCGCGGTGATGTTTTTGATAAATCGGTACGATTTCTTTGCAGCAATTGCTGCAGCTATGTCGTCGACAGTTACAATACTCATTTATGCATTCCCGTCTAATAGTATAAAGTAACTAACGGTGATAGTCTGGCCGAGCGCGATGTTTGTGTTGTTGATCGCCATCGTACCGGCATTTCCAACTGCTACAACCTCTCCCTGCATGTGTGTCGTCGCGTCCGCGTTATCCTTGATCCGAAAATGTCCTGCTATTCCCGCCGCTATCGCGGCAAAAGACCAGACTCCATTCATTCCTTTTTGTCTGTTGGCTGCGTCAGTCATCCAATCGGCAGGGAGTGGAATTTCAACCAGGAGTGTGCCGGAATCGGCAGCGGCGCAGTTTGCGGGAGGAGCGCCGGTGCGAATCTGTAACTTCGGAGAGACTCCAATGGAGGCCTCTATCGCGTCCAGCCTAGCATTGGCGACGGTATCGGATAGTTGAAGAGACACGATTAATTCCTTTCATTTGCGGAAAAAATAAATTCTGAAAGATTCTATTTCCCAATCGACCTTAGAAACTTAATATCCTTTTCAACTCCTAAAGCGGCCGTCCCTTCCTTGAATTTGAGAGCAGTTTCTTCCGTCCATTCGGGGAGATCGTCGACCACACAAGTCTTTACGAGTGGTCCACCAAACTCGTAACCCGGAACAACCGAACCACACCAGAAGTCAATCGACTTTTCGCCGAGTAAGCGAAAAATATAATGGAGGACGTTCGTTGTGCCTAGATAGGGATAGTTAAGTTCTCGACCGCCGGGAATTAAATTGAGCAGCGTTTTCCAGTCATCTGGATGGACCGAAACGTCTATATCGTGGAATGGTCTTATTCGTCTGAGGCAATAACCGCCTCCGATTTGAAATCGTATTTTTGCGCGCTGCAATAGTCTCAATGTGCACTTAATCTTTGGCGTCATAATGTATCGGCAATAATAAATATTTCCCGCATCCAGCCAAAGGTGTCGCTCATTTGGCCGATGATGCCGAGACTGAGATCGTAGAGCGTGGCGTAAGACAGTGTGGAGACGTCGAGCGAGACGCTGAAGCTCACAAACGTCGGAGAATAAACGGGGGTGTCTGCATGAATGGTTCCTACCTGGACCCGAACATCAACCGGATCAGAAGATCCCCCTGCTTTTGCCAATCCATACACTCTAACGTGTTTTATTCCCGCCTGGTGATAATATTTCAGTTTTATTTTGGCCACCAGTGTCGGACCGCCCCCTTCGTACGTTGGATAGTCAGGCGCCGCACTTGTAGGATCGGTCACGGTTGGTGCAAGTTGAGGGCTGTCATACAAAACGAAAATCGATGCGCTTCCTGATAAGGCGGGAGCGTTCGCGAGCTGTTGAGCTACGTACTGTTGTGTTGCGAGGAGGTTTCCCTTTGATGCAACATCGTGGTTTGGGAAATTCACCTGGCCATTGCCGGAAATTATTTGAAGAAAATTCTTCCACGCATTATTTTCACAAATGTCAAAGCCCACAACTGTCGCGGAGGTAACTGCTGCATAGAACCTGGCAAGTATCCCTCCGGCAGCATCTTGCAACTCTAATGTGGGTGAGCTATTAGAGATGATAATCTTCTGCAGGAAGGTCTTCAGGCCGTCGATCGTTTGATTGAATGCCGTCCGCACTAGCGTAGCGAGATAACTGATGCTCAAGTATCTGGCATCGTGGTCGCCGCTCGTTTTGTGCGTTGCCAGTGCAGAATCTTGTGCGGCCTGCTGTGAGTCGACGTCGCTCTTTGCATAATAAAGGTTCGGATGGCCGTCGCTCACATGCTGTGTTTGTTGCGCTTGAAGAGCGTTCGCTCCTGTCGCTAAAGCCTCATCATTGGCATTTGCTTTTACCCGTCCTTGATCCCAGGTGTCGGTCGTGAGAATATCTGTCGTTGTTATAGACATTGGCTTTCCTCTTTATATTGTGCTGCCGAAGGTTCGTCCATTTGTATCCATGAATCTTAGGGTTCTGTTTCCCCAATAACCCGGTCCCGGATCGAGGGCTGTCTGGTATCTTTGCTTCGATCGGAAAACGATGGAGAAATTTTCGTATGCCTGAGCTGCATCATTATCATCACCGGTTATTTCCTCGTTCGAATCAACATCGAAATACTCGACGCCATTTTTGTCCGGGTAAAACTTTATGTCCGAGATTGCTGCATTGAATAAATCGTGGTAGTCGGCCGTCAGATCATAGCTAATGCCATCGAAGGTGATTGTTGCCGTATAATAATACCCTCGGTTTTTCCTGGTCATATCGCCGGTGAATGGGTTCTTGTAGATGATCTCATCTCTCACCCAATCCGGAGTGAACTTGGTAAATTCGTTCAGCTCAAAGACGATCGTCTTTACAACACCATTGAGTGTGTAGACTACCTGTGGCGTCATTGATAGAGCCTCCCCACGATTGTCGTGCTTACGTCGACAAGATCGTCGTCAACCTCGGCTATCGGAAGATTCATGCCGCGCACAACAATGGTCTCAGCCGGGTTTACGGGAATCGTGTCGGAATACTGAACGGTGATTTCGGTGAAACTATGAATTAACCGATAGTAATTTCTATCACAATAATATTGTGGATTTTCGCCAACCCAGACAGATGGAATACCTGCAAGCACAAAAGTCGGAACCGAACTGAAAGGAAGTGCGGAAATCATTGTGCTGCCATACACGCCCGATGGAACACGCAAGTCAATGGCGTTATCGGGAAGCGCAACGTTATCACCCGGCTTTATGAACTGCATCGTTACTCCGTCGATCACGTAAGGAGCAATTTCTGACGGACCAGATAGCAGCAGTTTCACTCCATCGCGCGAATAAAAAGCGTAAGCCGGATAGGGAACCGCATTCAAATCCAGCGTTGCAATTTTGACGTAACATGGGAAAACAATATTATCGAATTGAGGATTCCGGTTGTCTTCCTTGTAGCTCGCGATGAGTGGATCGTATCCGTGGGAGACGACCAGCTCGGTGAGCACTTTCGATTCGAAAACTATTTGATATTTCCCCGCCGAAGATAGTTCGTCGGCCACATGCACGATTGCTTTATGATATTTTGCCAAGTCAACTAAAAAATCACTCACCAGGTATTGCGTCGAGGGTTTCGGAGGCGGCAAGAGATCACTCGTTAGAGGTGAAAAGAAACCAGCGTCAGCAACGATGTCACATCCGGTCATGGCGCGAAGCTGGTTAAGAGCAATATCCATTGATGCGGGATATTCGCCATAAGGGTATGGAACCTGTAGCCCCGCAAAAATTTTCTTCGAAATATGAAGTGCCGTGATCGTGTAGATTTCCGTCTCCGGATCGTAATCTGCACCCTCCTGTTGAAAAGTGCCGAAAAATTTTGCCGTATCGCCATCCTGTACCACAACAAAAACTTCGACGTCATCACAGACCAGGTCGTATACGTCTTGCGCATCGGTGAGATCGAACTCGATGTCGCTGGCCGCAAAACTATAATCCTGGTTATTGTCCTCAAAGAGCCGACAGATGGTCGCAGCAGCCACTTTGAGCTGGAAGGTATTTGTTGTTGTGAAGGCAAAAACCGATTTCATAGGAGGCGCATCTTCTTTATTCGTGCCGCTCTATCTACTGTTTTTTGATACCGATGATAATCCGTGTCGCTGGAGATCATTGTCACCGGTGTATTGTTGACAATGGTTTTCTTTAGGGCCGCAAATTCCTTTTTCAATGCCGCAACGACGGGATCAGACGTTGATGAGGAACCTGGTCCCTGCTGCGGTGCGCTGCGCATGTCCTTCAATGCAACCGGCATCAGGTCTTCTCTCCATACCTGAATGAAGTCGCGCTTCGGAGCGATAATATCGGTGTCGCTTCCCTCACCAAGCAATGCGAGGGTTGGCGTGCTCGCTTCCCCACCAAACGCGAAACCGGTTGGACTTTGCTTTGCGATTTCGTCGACACGCGCAACACCGGCAACGATCGCCGCAGCTGCAGCCGCAATTCCAAGCTCGGGTCCGACGACCGGGATACCGGCAAGCGCGCTGTAGGCTTCCTGCGCGCCATAATAAGTCGAGATTGTCGCGTTGGCTATGTTGTAAGCCTTCGATGCTACAAACGCCGCCGCCGACAATTTTCCGGCTTCTTCGAGGTTTGCTCCGAAATCATCGAGCGCCTGTTTTTGCTTTTGTTTCTTTTCATCTTCCGCTTTAATCGTTGCTTTGAGCTGCTCTTCAGTGAGCTGCGTATCCTTGGTTTGGAGTTCTGCATCTTTCTTAAAAAATGCTGCAGCATCGATTTCTCCGCGGCCAAATTTATCTTCGTTTGATTTTATCTCAGCGTCATTGGTAAGCTTCCTTTGCTTGAGTATCGCAGCGTCGATTTGTTCCTGAGTTTTTGATTGCTTCATCCCCTGCAGACTGAGCTTTGCAATCTGGAGTTCGAGGTCCTTATTGGCCAGGTCGTCGATCTCAGTCTGCACTTTTCTCTTGTGTGCAATCCTCTTTTCTTCCTCGGCTGCTTCGATCTCCGTCAGTTTTGTCTCAAGCTCTTTCTTCTTGAGAATCTGTTCATTCGACAGTGCGCCGGTGATTGCAAGAATTGTATTATATTCTTGTTGATAGTGCTGCCTCTGCGCTGCCATAACTGCGAGATCGATCGCATCCGATGCCTCACCTCGTTTAGCTCCCTGCTCTTTTATTTTTGAGATCTGCTGATTGAAATCCTGCTCGGCTAATTGTTGATTGAAGCTCCGTTCATCCCCAGCAATCTTCTTCATCTCTGCCCAATATTTCACTTTCGCTGCATAGAGGGCGTCATTGTGTCCTTTGTATTTGTCCTGTTCTTCCGTCCATGTCTGCTCGGCTACCTTGCGGCGTTTTTCGAATTCACTGACCGTCGCTGCGGTGAGCGACTCCTGAGAGAACTTCTGAGCGTCGACAAAATTAATCTGCCTCTCTTTTATTTGCGCATCTACTTTAGCAAGTGTTTCAGCATATACCTTATTCGTGAGTGTTGCGTTGTTAATTGAATCATTGAGATCGACAACAGCCTTCGATGCACCGGAAGCATATTCGTCTGAATCGATAAACGCTACCTCTTGCGCCTTTAACGTCTTAAGGTGCGCATCCGAGTCCTCCTTTAGCTTAACCAGGTTCTTTCGATATTCCTCCAGAGATCCCAACGAAGCATTTTTCAGACTGCTGTCAAAATCTGCCATCGCCGCTTTTAGAGCGTTCGCCTTATCCGTGTCGTCAGAGAGAATTTTCCCTAACGCAAAGCCAATTGCAACGACCGCGCCAATAACAATTGCCACTGGACCGGTGGCAACCTCCAAAGCCACAAGCATCGATGCCAGTCCAAAACCAGCTGAGATTCCTTGTCCCATAGTCTGGGACATTTTACTGAGTTTTGTATCTCCATCACCGGCCGAAGCGGCTAACGACGAAATCGAAATCGCTAGAAATGCGATCGCCTGAAAACTCTCTCGCGACTCGCGCTTGAGTCCGCGCATCTTCAGTGTGTGACCTTCGACCTTGGCGCCAGCGCTATCGTTCGAGCCGCCGAATTTATTCAGTCCATCCGACCCTGCAGCCAACACGGGAGGAAGCTGTGCCTGTTCCGACAGATAGTCTGCAGTTCGTTTATTGATGCCGTCGAGCTGCGTTTGAAGGCCGCTAAAATCCGGCTGCTTCGCCTGCACGGTCAACAGTCCCTGCAGCTGCTTGCCGGTCGTCTCCGTCATTGTCAGCATCGTCTGCAAGCCGTCGACGTATTGCGAAAGGTCGACCGTGAAAATAGTTTTTATTTCAGGAGCGTCGGGCATTTAGTTTCTCCGCGATTCCTCGTTGACTTCGTTCATTAAATGGATTTGTTTATAGACGCTTTCGAGATCCATGCTTTTAATTGCCTCGAATCTCGATTTGTCGTCTCCGCAAAGTCTGTATGCAATGCGGTCCTGGGAGGAGACGACGTCCTCACCAAACATCAGTTGTCGTCGGCTGAAGATGGCGCTGTACTTATCCCGAAGGCGCCGCTTCTCGTGAAAAAAAAATTTATGACTTCGTTTGCAAGCTCCCTGGTCGCATTATCGGCCATGAATTCCTGCCGTTCATCCACCGAT
>Ga0182017_10003497_pt1 | contig 11692 bp, 10 predicted proteins | sample 712E3DmetaG_FD_120492 | JGI IMG/M metagenome (GOLD analysis project Ga0182017, IMG submission 120492) | Permafrost microbial communities from Stordalen Mire, Sweden - 712E3D metaG | ecosystem: Environmental > Terrestrial > Soil > Wetlands > Permafrost | place: Sweden: Stordalen | collected... | reverse complement strand
CCTGCTCGAACTCTGCCGGATTTTCCTCGAGCAGACGGGCGAGTTCAGGGTTGATACCACAGAGTCCGCAGAGGAAGCACTTGCAGAACTGGAGAAAAAGCCGTTTGATGCTGTCATCTCCGATTACATGATGCCGGTGATGGATGGCATCAGCCTCTTGAAGTCAATCCGGCAGCGTGACTGCGACATCGCGTTTATTCTTTTTACCGGCAGGGGACGCGAGGAAGTGGTCATTGATGCATTAAACAACGGGGCTGATTTTTACCTCCAGAAAGGGGGCGACATAAAAGTCCAGTTTGTCGAGCTGATGCACAAGGTCCGGCACGCGGTCAGTAAAAGACAGGCCGAGCGTGACCTTCATGAATCGGAAAAGCTGCTGACTGATATTATCAATTTCCTCCCGGATGCAACCTTTGCCATTGACCATGAAGGAAAAGTGATCGCATGGAACCGGGCTATCGAAGAACTCACCGGGATCCCAGCTGCCGGAATGCTCGGGAAGGGAGATTATGAGTACGCGCTCCCGTTCTATGGAGCGCGCCGGCCGATCCTGATCGACCTGATCTTTGAACCGGAAAAACAAGTACAGGAACATTATTCCGGCATCCGTCGCGAGAACGAGGTCCTTATCGCAGAGACTGATCTCCCCCGCCCGCTGGGAAAGCAGCTGACGCTCATGGGAAAGGCAAGCCCGCTCTATGACCGTCAGGGTAAGATGAGCGGTGCTATCGAATCCATCCGGGACATGACAGAACATAAACAGGCGGAGGAATCCCTCCGTTCCAGCGAGAGCCAGTACCGCTCCATTATCGATAAAATGCAGGATATGTTCTACCGCACGGACATGGATGGGAAGATCACCATGATCAATCCTGCCGGAGCAAAGCTTGCCGGGTACGATTCCGCAGAGGAGATGATAGGTCTTGACCTGACCCGTACACAGTATGCCGATCCGCAGGAGCGGAAAAAGTTCCTTGCAATTCTTGCACGGAAGGGTTCGGTAAACGCGTATCCCCTCGTCATCAGGGACCGTAACGGGCACCCGTACCATGTCACCGCGAGCAGCCATTATTTTTACGATGCCCAGGGAAATGTGCTCGGGATTGAAGGGATCATTCACGATGTCACTCACCTCAGACAGACAGAAGATGCACTGAAAGAAGCCAACAGGAAGCTCAACCTGCTCAACAGCATCACCCGCCACGATGTGGCAAACCAGATCACGGTCCTCCAAGGGTATACCCAGCTGGCGATGATGAGGAACCCCGATCCCGTAACCGGTGATTTCCTGCAGAAGATCGGTACTGTGACAAATATCATCGGGCGGCAGATCGAGTTCTCAAAGACGTACCAGGAACTCGGCGTTCATGCCCCGGACTGGTTCAGTCTTGATGAGATATTTGAAAAAAACAAGCCCAAGGATATCCTATTTTCCAGCTCGTGCACGGGTACAGAGATCTTTGCGGATCCCCTGCTGGAAAAAGTGTTTGCCAATCTTTTCAGCAATTCGGTTATGCACGGGGAACGGGTATCCCGGATTTCCGTCCGCTGCGATCCTGCGGGTGAAAACCTGCTAATTACTGTTGAAGACAACGGGGTCGGGATCCCCCTTGACGTAAAGCAGAATATCTTCCGAAAGGGTTTTGGGAAAAATACCGGCTTTGGCCTCTTTTTAGCACGGGAGATCCTCGCCATCACCGGCATCTCGATCTACGAGACCGGGACCCATGGCAAGGGGGCACGGTTTGAGATCACCGTGCCGAAAAAAGGGTTCAGGTACTGTGGGGATCCCGGGGGCCGGAATGCGTGAGAGGGGAATGGAATCGTCCCCCGAACCATCAGGGGTATGCCCCGGGCAGGAATGGTGGCTGATTCGCATTCAGGGGATCATTGATATCGGATACCAGCGAACCTTCAGGCGATGCGAATGGGCTACACGATCACCCTGATTTCAACCGATGAAAAAGAACGCCTCATGGAGGACCACCTGCCGAGGGTCCGGTACGAGATCAAGTCCGACCTGTACGGCTGCTGTATCAAGCTGATGACAGACGATCACGCCACCAAGGACACCTGGGAGAATAATTTCTATTCCACATCGCAGAATATCCGATCCCACGGGAGACTCCTCATCTTTAAAAATGATGCTTATGCGCCCGACACGGTCCTGTACGATCCCCTGTCGCGGACCGCATTCCTGTTCAATTTTTCCTATTATGGCTGGGTCAAGTCCATAGCGCTCAGTCTCGCCGGTGACATCCTTGAAGATCACCACGGCATCTACTCCGTTCACGGCGCATGCGTGGACATTAACGGAAAAGGCCTCTGTATTATCGGGGCGCCCAGGGCCGGGAAGACAACGCAGACGTACGGGCTGTTACAGGACCGTCATACCCGGATCGTTGCAGACGACTGGTTTTTTTCCAGGATATATGGTCCGGATATCCTTGCCTTTAGTTCCGAGAAAAACTTCTATATTGGGGAAGACCTCGGCACAATCTGGAAAGAGTTCGGCGGACTTGTGCCGGACGGGGAATTTGATCATGACGGGCGGGCGGTTGCCGATATCCGGTGGGTGATCGGCAAGGGACGGATCCTGCCGATGACCACGCTGAGGACCATCATTGTCTTAAAAAGGGATCCCGCCGACACCACAATCTCGCAGACGCTCGACGCGGAGAGCGGGCTGAAACTCTTTGCGGAAAACAATTATTTCAACCCGCATCTTCTTGTCCACAACCCATTCAAGGAACGGATCCGGAACCGGTATGTTGCCGAACTGCTGGACCGGACAACCGTGTACCAGGTCAATACGACCGGGACACCGGCCGAGACGCAGAAGATGATCCGGTCGCTCGTGGGGATCCCGCAGAGCGGGTGAGATACAGGAACGGGGAAAACTGATAAAAAGATCCGGAAAAACCGAGCAGATTGCGACCCCGGAAGAATCAGGAATCATTGCCCTGCCGTGCAGGATCCACATTCTTTTCCTGTGTCGCAGCACCAGTAGCACGATAAGGAAAACTGGATAGAAGAGGTCGATAGACATGACCGGCCCGGCATTGTCCGGAGAACAGTTCCCGTTGGCCGGCATCTCGTACCCATGCCCGAGGCCGGCACTGACAGAAAAGATGCCGATGCCAAGCACGGTCGCAATCCAAGAAACCGGTATCCTGGAACTTCAGGCACATTATCTCTCAGGTCTTGCCGGATGGAAGGAAAGTATGCCGGTCCCGTATCTCGTTCCGGAACAGGATAAGCTGGTCGCAGAACTCTCCAAGGTATTCGTCCATGGAGAGGCTTCCCTCCTCAAAAACGCAGTCGCCCTCCTCGATGACTCTATGGATCATGTCCCGGCTCGGCAGGATCATATCGAAGGGTACACCGGACTCTTCGGATCCCCGGATGAGGGCTTCCCGGAAAAGCCCGATACAATATGCTATACGGTACGTGTAGAGATGCCGGGTCTTGGTGAGATACCCGGCCACCCGGGCGGTCTCGATGCGGAGAAAATCATCGAGGACTTCTGGGTCTTTGCATTTCCCCAGCATGTAATGGTAATGGGCATAGGGGTACATCTCTTCGAGCTCGGCAGGGACAATCCCGCAGGTGCCGAAGATGACGAGGTGGTATTGTTCAGGTGTCAGCACCTGAGAGATAACTGACCGGATCAGCTGGTGGCTGGGGCTGGCACTGTAGGGCTTCCGTACCGCACAGGGTATGAAGATCGCAATTTCCCGGGGGGTTACGTCATATTCATCGATGATATACCGGTATGACTCCTCGAACTCCGGCAGGTAAAACGGGGGATCCGTCAGCAGTGCATCCCTGCCATTTTCCGCCCCCGGTACCTTGTGGTCACCCATGATCGTTCCAGATCAGATTGTCCCCGCCATGACAAGAAATGATCGCACCTGTCCTTTACGACGAATAACCATCAGGATAAAAAAGAAAAATTTTTTAATATACGAAACGCAGGGCGGAGTTGTACCGTTAATGCTGGAAGGGTTGATCTGCGTGTATATATATGGCGGGATAAAATAATTCCCGGTAAAAGCCATCTGGCTGGAAATTTATTCAAAGAACTGAAAAAGGGAGAATCAGAAATCACTTCAGCAACGCAAACGTGATGTTCCCCTCAACCAGAGCACTGACGGTCTCCGGCAGTTTATCGATAGAAACCCGCACCTGCTTCATGCTGTCCCGGTCGCGGAGGGTGACGGTGTTGTTCTCCTTCGTGTCATAATCAACCGTGACAGCGAACGGGGTGCCGATCTCGTCCTGCCGGCGGTAGCGCCTGCCGATGGCACCGCTGTCGTCGTACTCTGCCATGATACCCTTCTTATGGAGAGTGCGGGTAATAGCGTCGGCGATAGTGTCCAGGCCGTCGCGGGTCATGAGCGGGAAGACCGCAACCTGCACCGGCGCGACTTTCGGGGAAAGGCGCATAACCGTGCGGGCCTCGCCATCAGCGGTGTCCTCGTCATAGGCCTGTTCGAGCACGGCATAGCACATGCGGTCAATGCCGTACGAGGGCTCGATCACGTGCGGGACTATGTCCTCGCCCCGTACGTCGATGATCTCGTCCCGGACTTCGAACAGATCTGCCGGGATATGGATTGTCTCGCCATCGACCTCGACATCCGCGCCGTCTTTTGTAGGGGTTGCTGTTGCCAGTTCGGCAAAGATCGCCTTCGCCTTGGTGCGGTACTGCCTGCCGAGCACGCTCATGTTGGGGATGATGCGCCGGCGAGGGACTTTCTTCGGCTCATCGTACTGGATGAAGACCGTCATCGGCGTGCCGCTCTCCTTTGCATGGGCATTCAGGTCGTAATCGGTGCGGTCGGCGAGCCCCACGGTCTCGACCCAGCCGAAGCGGCCGGAGAAGATCTCCGCATCCCAGCAGTCGGTGGCGTAGTGCGCCCGTTCGTCGGGAAGGTGCTGGCGGAAGCGGAGCCGTTCCGGTTTTATCCCTATTGTGATCAGGAGCTCGTGGGTGAGGGCAACGTTGTAAGCGAGGTACTCGTTTGCAATAACGCCCCTGTCCACCGCTTCCCGCATTGAGAGAGTGACTGCGTCCTCACAGTTCTGCTGCTGGGTGAAGGTGAGGAGCGGCATCGTATAGTCCGCGTAGCGGCTGAAGCGCGGGTGCCGGTTCTTCTCGGCCGGGTGGACGAAGATCTCGGCCTCGGCCTGCGTGAACTCGCGAAGCCGGATCATGCCCTGCCGGGGCGAGATCTCGTTCCGGTAGGACTTGCCGATCTGGACGGCACCGAACGGGAGCTTGTCGCGGTAGAACCGGAGCAGGCGGGCAAAATCCACGAACATCCCCTGCGCTGTCTCGGGACGGAGGTATCCCGTCCGCTGCGAACCGGGGCCGATGGATGTTTTGAACATCAGGTTGAACCCGAAGACCTCTACGGGACCGAGCACTTCCCCGCATGCAAGACACGTGCAGCCGGCGAGTGCTGCGGCGAGTTCCTCGTTCTTCATCGTGGATGCGTTTTTAATCCCGCCGCCTTCCGCAACGTGGTCTGCACGGAGGTACTCTTTGCAGCGCGGGCACTGGCACATCTTGTCGGCAAATCCCGCCACGTGACCGGAGGCGATAAAAACAGCCTCCTGTGCGATCGTGGGGCACTCGATCTCGTAGTATCCTTCCCTGATTACGTAAAATTCCCGCCATATATCCTCTATCCGCCGCTTCATCATCGCGCCCAGCGGCCCGTAATCGATGAAACCTGCCACGGCACCGTAACACTCGGAGGTTGGCCAGATAAAACCCCTGCGTTTGGCAAGTTCCATCACGTTCTCAAAAACATCGCTCATGGTGATCACGAATTGTTGTCTAGTAATGTAGTGTGACTGGTGACAAAAAGACTCTCATCCATCATGGCACGACAGGGGTCTTTCCGCAGTGCCCTGTCTGGTGCATCCATTGTCTCGGAGTACAAAAATTCGAAAAAAAAAGATCGGATCTGCCATAAAAAAGAGAACCGACCACCAGTCTTTAAACACTTTAATAAAGGTCTTTTGGTCAAACGAGGCATAAAGATAGCATTAAATAGTTGACAAAGTATTGTATATCCTAATCCCAATACGGGGTTTGCAATGACCGAAGACAAAAGAAAGACACAGCTTCTGAAACTCTTCAGTGCCATGTCGGGAAAGACCAAGATTGTCGAACCGATGAAGAATATCCATGGTACCTTGAGAGACAGTGACGCGATTGAACGCGAAGTCGCGCTCGTTATGCGAGAGATCACGGAACAGGGGATCTTCAAGACTTCCTTAAAACCGATCCAGCTTGCAAAGCTCGTCACTTCTTTCTACATGGGAAAGAACGATACCGAGATCGCCCGCGAACTCGGTGACGAGAAACTGTCAAAGACGGTTGCCCGGGCCCGGGTGAGGCTCAAGCTCTTCCGCGAGCTTGACTTCAAGATGCCCTTTGACAAGGAGAAGATGGAAGACCTCATCGATTCCGGCAAGACCATGAAAGAAGTATCCGAGGAACTTGGCGTCAGCCCCTCGACCCTTCGCGAATACCGGCACGTGATCGAGGAACAGGAAGACCCGACCATCGATTCCTATATCGACCGGATCCGCGACGTCATGGAAGACCGCGATCTCACCGAACAGATGACCCGGAGCGCCACAGATAACAGCCTTGGCGATTCCATCGATATAACAGAAGCTGAACTGATTGACGTGACGTAAGGGAAACCCCTTACTCCGAATCCTCCCCCCTTTTTGAGCGATGGTGTGCGCTCTCCGAGTGGTTCGCAAGAACCACGAGGATGAGAAGAACTCATCAGAGTTCTTCGAAGGAATATCCTCCGCCATATTTCCTGCCGCATCATCGGATGGTAAATTTCATCCGATAGCAGCCTGAACTGCATATATGCAACTCACCTGGCTCGGCCATTCCTGCGTGCTCCTTTCCGGTTCCCGGAAAGTCCTCATCGACCCTTTCATTGAAGGCGGGAGCGTGGCAGGAACACAAGCGGATATCGTTGCCATCACCCATGGGCATGAGGACCATATGGGTGAGGCGGTTGCGCTCCATAAAAAGACGGTGGCAATCACCGAGATCACCAAATATCTCAAATCAAAAGGCCTTGTTGCTGAAGGAATGAATATCGGCGGGACAATAACGGTGGATGGTGTCTCGTTCACGATGACTCCCGCACTCCATTCTACCTTCATCGAGGAGGCCGGGCTTGGGTTTTCCGGCGGGGCTGCGGCTGGTTTTGTTATTGGCATGGATGGCGTGAAGGTCTACCATGCGGGAGACACCGGGCTCTTCTCGGACATGAAACTGGTCGGGGAGCTCTACCACCCCGATGTGGCGCTCCTGCCAATAGGGGGGAGGTACACGATGGGCGTGGCGGAAGCGATGATGGCGGCAAATTTCATCGGGGCGAAGACGGTCATTCCGATCCACTATAATACCTGGGACAAGATCGCTGCCGATCCGCTCATGCTGAAAAAGGCGGTCGAGCGGACAACCGATATCCGGGTAATGGTGCTCCAGCCCGGAGAGAGTATGGATCTTCTCCCGTGATTTTTGGCCGTCCTCATCGGTAAACCTTCCCTGACATTACGGTTTTTATGCACCTATGCAGTTGATTCCCGCACACGTGTCAGGAACCCGGCCGGCACCGCGGTATAAAGTACTGTGTTCCCGGCACTGGCGGGCGGAAAAAAAATTCGTCCATGATGTTGGATGGACAGGATAATAATGGAGTCGGGCAGCTGATACGGCGCCCCCTCGTGAACAGACTTGCAGGCAGCTTACCCCATCATGCAATATATTCCCGGAGTTTCTGCACGCGGGCAAGCTGCTGCTTTGCCTGCTCTTTCTTTTCTTTCTCAATGCTGTTCATGATCTTGTCGATCGGCTTTGACAGGGAATAGATCTTCACCGGGCGTCCTTTCCCTTCGGCCTTGTTCTCTTTGATCCCGATCCAGTCCTTCCCAATCAGGTAATGCATGGCAAGACTGACTTCCGGCTGGCGGAGATCCGTCCCCCGCTCGATATCGCGTGAAGTTGCCACGGACACGTTTGCAAGGAATACCAGTACCTGCGCCACATTTTTCCTTGTGCCGATATCGATGAGCAGGCTGACAAACTCTTTCTCTTTTTCAGTAAAATACATCACGTTCTGGGATTTCATACATCACATCCACCATAATGCATATTATTTTTACAAATATATTTTTATTGGTGCTCTCCCAATCAGATCTGCCTCCCGACAAACTCCAGAAAATCGTGTCCTGCCGGTCAAACCGGGGCGCCGGCATACTCTGCATGCCTGCTTTCTGTAGTGTCCCGGATGATGGAGAGAACATACGGTGCTCCGTGGATTTTTTTGGGGTCCCCTGGTTATTCCTGTTTGTTTTTTTAAAAATCGAGCGCAACATCCAAGAACCTTGACGATCAATCTACAAGCCTGAAGATATGGTCTCTCTGAAAAAACCTCTCGTGATAACCATGCTCATTGCGGGTATCCTGTTTCTAGGCGGTGGGGCCGTTGCATCGCCGGGCATCCAGACTGTACTCGGTGATGATGTCACGATAGCCGGGTATTCTGCTGCCGGTCCATACGTGTATCTCTTCCTGACCGGGCCAAACCTTCCTGTCAATGGCGTGGCATTGAATGATATTACCAAGAGGGCCGACCAGGGAGGGTTTACCCTAGTCAGCGTGGACGGCGACGATCACTGGACCTACACATGGCATACGGGATCGGTCGGAGGGCGGCTTGATGAAGGGACATATACGGTCTGGGTGGTGGACGGCCCGAATGATCGCTCGCGCCTTGCCGAGGCCGACTTCCAGACAATTGCCGTTACGCTCGGGGAACCCTTTGTCAGCGTCGACACCCCGGTACAATCCGGCGGGATGAACCTGCAGTCGGTCCCGGATGGGGCATCGCTGATGGTCAACGGGGAGTACCGCGGAAAAACCCCGCTGAACATCAGCGGTCTTTCCCCCGGTAATTATGCTGTTACCTTTTCCCGGTTCGGGTTTATGGACTTCTCCACCCAGGTTCCGGTGGAGCAGGGAAAAATTGCCGAGGTAACGGCGACGCTCCAGCCGAAAACGGGAACGCTTACGGTGAATTCCACCCCGCCCGGTGCCCGGGTCCTGCTTGACGGCGTCGTTGCCGGGATCTCGCCGGTTGTCCTGGAGAACATTTCCGCTGACAACCACACGGTCATGCTGGAAAAGGAGGGATATCTTACTGCCGCACGGGAGGTCAGGATTACTGCCGCCCAGGTCAGTGCTGTCGAGATCTCCCTTGACCCGGTCCCCGTATCCACCACCCGGGCTGCCGGGCTCGTACCGGCAACAGCAGGTGCCTTTTGTGTTATTCTTCTTGGTGTTGCATACCGCTGTCACCAGAGACAGTGACTTTCGGGACCAGGACGTCCATAAGGCTGCTGCAATAATTTATATCCGATTGCGGAAAACCCGGACTGGAGCACCTGTATGACCGCGACCCTGCTGGATTTCCTGATGGTACTCGCGCTCGGGGTACTGGCAGGGAGCGGCACCGGGTTACTGATCGGCTTTATCACAGGAAAACAGAAGCGTGACTGGGCCTCGATGCAGAAAAAGGACAAAATAACAAATATCCTGCTTGCACTAGCCGGTTCTGCCATCTTTATTGCAGTGCTGGCATGGTACGTCTTCTGGTATTTGGGGACATAAGCGGCGGGACCTGCCTGCGGTTAGGGAAGAGCAGTAAGGTACTGCATAATGCGGTCGATAACGGCCGGGTTCTTTGGCAGGTTGATATGACAGAACAGGTCCGGGCGCGGGTACTGGCCTGATGCATCCGGACCGGGCGGGATGATCTCGAGGGATATGCCGGGAAGTCTGGATTCCCGGTGTGCAACAACCCCGTCGCCTTCCAGCGTCAGCCTGTACCTGCCGTCATCCCCAATCTCCCAGGTCTTGCCGGCAAACAGGGGGAAAAAACCCGGGATCCCTTCCGGGTTTGCCGTTACAATGACCCGGTAGAGGATGTCCTGTCGTATCCCGGCAGTGCGGAGCTCGTCCATAACCCGGCTCTCCGGCCGCACATCCTTGACAATCTCATCCTTTTCCGGGTCAAACCCCTCCGGGACAAAGACCCCCGTCAGGCGGTTGATGATCATTGCCCCCTGTTCCGGATCATTGAACAGCTTTGCCAGCGCTGACCCGTTGTTGGGCGGGCCAAGCCCGATCAGCTGGCGGACGTGCTCCCGGTGTTCCGCCCGGTCCATCACTTCAAGAAAATAGCGGGTAATACAGGTCCCAAGGGAGTGGGAGATGATGTCCACCGCCCCGTCATAGCCGGTCTCATTCCGGTATTTTTGGATATGGTCCCGGAGCGCTCCTGCAATGTTCGGCAGGGTCTCATGGACCATCTCCACGTGGCTGAACCTGCTGTACGGGATGTGGGCGGCGTCAAGGCAGGGGACGAGCCGGTTCCAGACGCCGGGGTGACTGTTCCAGCCATGCACGAGGACAACGGGGACGGGGGCTGGATTGCCTGCCATAGGATACCGGTGTACTTTCCGATCCGATAGAACATGCGGTTTTTTCTCATCGGTATTACTGCAGGGAAGGACCGGGCCGGGTCAGGTACAGGTGGCTGGTTGTATTATTGAGACGGATCGGTAAAACCCCCCATGAAAAGATCGTCACGGGTATTACCAGCCGGCAGGCAGGTATTGGAGGGAACAGCGTGCGGACGGGTCCGGCATATCCTGATCATGCCATCACGGTATTCCGGCATCACCTTTTTTTACCCGGCACCTCCTTTGCATGTACAGGAATAACTATGGCAATTGACTGGTACAAAGAATTTGTCAACCTGCAGTACGAACCGTCAAAGGACGATCTTGTCTGCCTTTTCTATTTCGAACCTGCCGCTGGTGTCAGCGGGAGGGAGGCTGCAGGACGGATTGCATCTGAAAGTTCAACCGGCACCTGGACTACCCTTTTCACCATGCCGCCGCGGATGAAGGCGTTGCAGGCGACCGCGTTCGATATCGAGGGCAATGTCGTGAAGATCGCGTACCCTATCGAACTCTGGGAAGAAGGCAATGCAGTCCAGCTGCTGAGCGGGATCGCCGGCAACATCTTCGGGATGAAAGCGGTGAAGAACCTCCGGCTGATCGATGCCGCCCTGCCCCCGGCCTACCTGAAGCATTTCAAAGGCCCGCACTTCGGCAACGACGGGATCCGAAAGATGATTAACGTCTATGGCCGGCCGCTGACCGGTGCCGTGCCCAAGCCCAAGATCGGCTTTACGGCAAAGGAGCATGCGGAAGTCGGGTACGAGACCTGGATGGGTGGGTTTGATTTTGTCAAGGACGACGAGAACCTCACCTCCGTCTCGTTCAACCGGTTTGACGACCGGGTAAAATATATGACAAAGCTGCGGGACAAAGCGGAGAAGGAGACCGGCGAGAAGAAGTCGGCGTTCCTGAACATCACCGCAGATGTCGAGACCATGAAGAAGCGGGCAGACCTGCTCGCGGCAAACGGCTGGAACTACGCGATGATCGATGTGGTCGTTGCCGGGACCGCGAGCGTCATGACCATGCGGGACTACTGCTCGGACCTCGGCCTCGCGATCCATGCACACCGCGCCATGCACGCGACATTCACCCGGAACCGGAAGCATGGCGT
>Ga0182017_10003494_pt1 | contig 11699 bp, 16 predicted proteins | sample 712E3DmetaG_FD_120492 | JGI IMG/M metagenome (GOLD analysis project Ga0182017, IMG submission 120492) | Permafrost microbial communities from Stordalen Mire, Sweden - 712E3D metaG | ecosystem: Environmental > Terrestrial > Soil > Wetlands > Permafrost | place: Sweden: Stordalen | collected... | reverse complement strand
TCGTCCTCCCGGCGCGGATCAACGGAGAAGCGGTCGGGGCCTTCTTGCTGGACACCGGGGCGACATTCATCTCCGTGAGCCAAGCGGTCGCCCAAAGCCTGGGAATCCGCTCGACCGCGAACGGGACGGTGCACCTGGCCACGGCCAGTGGCGTGATCGAGGCGCCGCTCGTGATACTCGATGAGGTGGACGTCGGCGGAGCCATCGCCCGGTACGTCCCGGCTGTGATTCATGATCTCCCCGGAATGCCCCCGAACATCGTCGGGCTTCTTGGAATGAGCTTCCTGGAGCGATTCCAGGTGAATCTTGACATCACTTCTGGATCTCTTACCCTCCAATCCGGCAAGTAGCACGGCAATCCACCCCATAATTCAAGAACCGATTGATCTGTAACGTATTGTTATAATTGAGTGTTTATCTCAAACAAAATTTATCCATATTCTACTTGACATCTAATGACTCAAGTTATATATATATTATCGACTAATGATCGAGGAGCGAAGTTCTCGACGTAGTGAGCGTAGAAGGAAGTCAAAACAGAGCCGAGAATAGGATCGGCCATATCAGAAGGAGGATACGCAAATGATGATGTTGACCAACCGGCAGCCTCGTTTCACTTCCCTCGGCATCTCCAACCCGTTCGAGGGGTTGGCCGGATTCCGCCGCCTCTTCGACGAACCGTTCACGAGTTCAATGGAGAGGGCGTGCTGCTCGTCCGCAGAAGAGAATGAGTGGAAACCCCTGGTGGACGTCGTCGACAACAAGGACGGCATCCTATTGAAGGTCGAGATCCCCGGCGTCAAGCAGGAGGACATCAGCATCTCGGTCGAGGAGAACACCCTGACCGTCAAGGGAGAGCGGAAGCAGGAGTCGCAGGTGAACGAGGAAGGGTGTTCCCGATTCGAGCGGAGCTACGGCGCCTTCCAGCGAAGTGTGCTGCTGCCTCCGACGGTGGACGCCGACCGCGTGAAGGCCACCTACAAGGACGGCGTGCTGGAAGTCCAGCTCCCGAAGAAGGAAGAGGCCAAGCCCAAGACCATCAAGGTCGAGATCGGTTAACTCTACGCCTCTCCGGTAGGAGCTGTTTACATAGAGGGAAGGAGGCTCGCCTCCTTCCCTCTCCTTTTTTCTCCAAAAGAATCCGCTTTCCTCGCCGGGACCGGCTGCGCTAGAATCCAACTGTCGCTGTGACCACCCCGTAAAGGAGGAGAAGATGAGCGAGACCAAGGAACTGGTGTTCACTGTCACCGGCATGACCTGAGGCGGCTGCGAGAGAGAAGTAATACAGGCCTTGGAGAGGCTTGCAGGCGTGAAGGGTGCGGCGGCGGATCGGATCAAGAAGGAAGCGCGCGTGACCATCAAAGGAGGGGCCGCCTCGCCGGATCAGATCATCGCGGCGATCCAGGGGGCGGGCAAGTTTCAGGCGAAGCTGGCGGGATAATCTCGGATCCACCAAGGCAACGAGAACGCAACGCAGAACCGGAGCCCGCACGAGCTCCGGTCCTGCCTTGCAGCGAGGGATGCAGAGGGTCAGACCCTGGAAGCTGCCGCTCCGATCTTGGCTTCCGCTGCCTTGTGACACGGCCAGTCGACTTCCCGGCTTTCCCTGTCGTACATGATTTGCGTCGAGATAATCCGGATGCCGAGAGCTTCGTCGGCATTGGATCCGTCCGGACATACAGGCCAGCGACATCTTGCCGACTCCGCCCTTGTCCGTAAAGAATAAGCGCCAGGTCGCGATGTCTGGGACCCTATCACCGCATGATCTCTCAGCAGCACTTGGACGACCTACCGACGGTCGCGGGGGCGCAGCAGGTCCCGACCCCCGGAGCCCCCGCCTCTTGCGCCGAGACGCTGCACCCAAGCGTGCGCCCGGCCAACTCGAGGATGGCCCGTGCGGGCGCCTCTTTGACTGCTTGGGCCATCGCGACGGCGCGCGCCATATCCCGGGGAGAGACCCCGAGTTTCTTCGCCTGGGCGGTGTGAAACTTGAAGCACGGCTCACAATTGGCCGCTATGGCCGCCCCAATTGCCACCAGTTCCGCCACGGCCGGGGAATATACGCTGACCGGCTCCGAGGCCGCCAACCCCGCATGGGTTGCCAACTCCTCACGGGTCGGATACGTCCCGCGGCTGACGATCGTGCCCTCAATTACGATGAGGGGAAGGCACCCATTGCCGTCGTGCTCAAGCACGTGCTTCACGAGCGCGTTGTCGACAAAGGCGCCTGCTTGCTGGGCGAGATTGAACCGCTCTACCGTGACGCCGTGCTGGCCGAGCCACTCCAGATCCGCCGCAAAGCGCACGAGCGCGGGATCGACGGACGGCCCGCACACGCCGGTCGAGCAACACATGGCTGGATCGTACACCTGGAGCCTCAATGTCGGATGTTCCTCGAGAGACATAATCGGTACCCTTTCCGGTAACAGTTCAAACCAAAGAGACGAGCCCGTCTGCCCGAGGCCGACTCACGCTCCTCCCCGCCCACTCCCGTGCAGCCTGCGGTTCTCTTCGCGCAGCCTCTCCACTTCCCGGCGGAGTTCCTCGACCTCCGGTGCGGCGGACTGCCCGTGGCGCGGCCCGCAACCGCAACCTGACATCCCGCCCGCGCGGCGCAGGCAGAAGAAGGCTATCGCGACCATAGCCAAAATACCAAGGAGCGGGCATATCCACGCATATCCCCACACTCCACCCCAGGGCCAGACCCACATCGGCATAGCACATCCTCCTGAGTCGCGGCCTCCACGATTCGTCGATGACCCAGGATTTCGAGGGTCACCGCAGCCGGTCCACGATCTTTGTCGCCACGCTCTGCGCGTGCCCCTCGATCTCCGCGCGGGACATCTCGTCGATTCCGAAGAGTCTCCTGTCGAACTCGTAGAGTCGGTCGGCGATGATGATCTCCGGCTCCAGGCCGCTGAGCACCCCGCGCATCATGCGGGAAGCGCAGTTGAGGAAACACCCCTCCAGAGCGATCACGCGCGTTGCGTTCCTCACCAAGCCGCGCTGGCCCGTATCCTTCGTGAAGGCGCCGCCCAGGCAGATCCGCACTGTCTGATCCGGCGCAAGCGACTAGCAGAGGATATTCGCCGCCTGGCGGGCCACTTCGCCTCGGAGGCAGGCCCCCTCACAGCACATCACCGCAACGGGCTTGGAACCCTGTCGCTTGGCATAGTCCTCGCACATCGGACAGACATTCCGCGTCTTCTCCACACGGACGATTTCATAGCCTGGCTCCGCGACCTCCCCGGCCTTCCCCTCTGCATCGCAAGTCTTGTTCATGGGCTCCTCTCCCAATTCGTACATGGGCATCCAATTCGTGCATGCTCGCTCCGTCACCGTGCGCATCGACGGCTCCCCCGCTTCTTCCCTCTGCGCATATAGACGGAGCCTCGTCGGGAAAGGATACTGGAAGATCGTGGATTTCTTCAGGCACATCCTTTCTGGTCGCACGCAAGCCCCTGTCGCTCATCGTGATACAGGGTGCACCTGGCATCGAGGGCCTGCTTCAGCCGTCCCCGAGCCCGGTGGAGGCGGCTCTTGACCGTGTCGAGACTCACGCCGAGGATGCCCGCGATGTTCGCATTCGTCCGTCCCTCGAATTCACTCAGGAGGATCACCTCTCGGTCGTGATCCGGCAGCCCCTCGACTACCTGGCGAATACATAAGTTCATTTCTTGGCGGATCAACAACTGGTCCGCCACGGGCGGACGTGTGTGTCTCCCGCCGGCCCGATATGCCCGCTCCTCTCGGGATGGAACCTCCAGGGGGACCTGCTGGATCGCCTGCTTGAAGGCCGCGCTCCGCCTCCAGTCCGCTGCGGTATTGGCTGCGATGCGGTAGATCCAGGTCGAGAGGGCAGATTCCCCCCGAAAGTCCTTCAAGGCCTGACTGACCTTCAGAAGAACCATCTGCGTCACGTCCTCGGCGTCCGGTTCGCCGACGAGTCGCGCCACGTATCGCCGGATTCGCGGTTGATATTCCTCGAAGATCTCTGTGAAATCCCGCCCAGCCCCTGGCGTGCTGCCCGTCGCCGGGATCGGATCCGCTCCTCGTAGGATCATCCGTCGCCTCTCCTCGCGCGTGTTCTGGAATCGCCGCTCCAAGAAGCCACCTCGGGCAGGGGGATTAGCCGCATGCACACCCGGTTCCGCATTCGAATTCACCACCGCGCATGCCGTTGATGATCGCGACAGCACAACCCACCCCCGAGGAGACCGCGATGGCACCATCCGGGCAGTTCATCCGGCAGGCGCCGCACTCCATGCAAGCTTCGCGATTCGCAATGACGGCCTGCCGATCGGCGAGCGCGAAGACCCCATGGGGACACACCTCGAGGCATCGGCCGCAGCCATGGCAGCGCGCCGAGTCCAGGACGAGTGAGTGACCGTTTAGAAGATACCGCATAAGAGCTTCCTCCGTTCATGCCAGCGCGGTGAGGAGAGCCGTCAGCCGCAGCAGGCAGCCTGCACCCGCCAAGGCCAGGATGATCGGCAGTGCCCATCGCACCTCGAGCAGGGTTCCAGCGTACGTGGTGAAGGTCGTAGCGCCCGTGAAGGCCATGGCCATGAACGAGGTTAGGGCGGTGACGACCAAGGCGATGCCGAGGCCGTCCAGGAGGCCGGTCGGCAAGAGGACGTGGGCCAGCGCCGCCCAGAGCACCCCGATGATCGCGCCCTTCACCGCGAATGCCCGCCCGGGGATCCAGGGGAGGAGCAGGGGCACCAGGACGCCGCCCGCCAGGACCGCGCCCACGACGGGCACAAGCTCACCCGCGAGGTGCGGCGTCAGCGCGCGGTGCTGCAAGAAGTGGAGGACGGTAAGCGCCGAAAGGATCCCGAGCGTGGCCTTCCAGCTCCCGACAAGCTCCATGGGGGTGAGTACGAGCCGCTCCTTCCAGCCGAAGGGCACGCGGCGCATGGCGGGCGTGGCCCGCGAGCCGGATTGCAGGTAGGCAGGAATGTCCCACGCCAGGACGGGGCCGTATCGCACCGTGAACCCGGTCAGGCGCTGCACCTCGTGCGCGGCGACGCCAACCGCGCCCAACTGTGGCAAGATCAAGCGGCGATGGGTCGCCACCTGCGCCAGGCCCGTGAGGTGGAGCCGACGGACAAGCTCTGCGGTCCCGAAGGTCCCCTTCCCGGCGGCGCACCACACGTTCACACCCTTCGTGTCAAGGATCAGCAGCCACACATGGAGGTCCCGCAAGGTCTTGCGGACCGTATCGACGGTGAGCTTATAGTTGGCCGTCACCAGGACCGGCGACTCCGGCGTAGGCTCTCCGACCCTGTAGAGCCCGGGCTCGACCTGGTAGCGCATTCGCCCGATGCCCCAGCGCACCCGCCAGCCTCCCACCACGTCCCGCCAGGAGATCGCGGCAGTGAGGTCTCGAACCGGTGACCACGTGCGCATCTCGCTCGAGCCGACCTGAAGTCCGGTCGCTCCGCCGCATCCACATCCACGCGCCTGCATCTCACGCTCCCTACCGACCTCGACGTCCTATCGCCCGACTGCCATCAGGCCGATCCCCAGCGTTGGTTACCACCCAACCTCCAGTTCATCCACAGGAACAGCAGGTCTTCGGAGCCCGACCTCGTAGTTCCTGCCACATGGCGACGGCGGAGGTGCAGCAGCCCCCCCGAAACTGGGTCGTCTCCCGGATCGCGGCGGGCACCTGGTCCCGGGCAATGCGCCGAAAGCCCCACGACTCCGCCAGGGGTGCAATCGTCGCGGTCAGCAGATAGGCGCGCTCGACCCCTTTGGCGCGTGCGCGTCCGACGAGGGCCTCGTAGAGCCGCCGGCCCAGCCCCGCCCCTCGATAGGCAGAACTGACCGCGAGGGACCGGAAGAGGGCGTCCGCCCCCCGAGCCTCCATCCCGATACAGCCGATCGTCTTGCCCCCCCGGCGCGCCACCAGGACATCCCCGAGATGGGGGGCTACATCCGTGGGCAGGTCTGCCTCGGTCAAGAGCGCCTCGATGGCGGGCAAATCGTCTTCTCTCGCCGCTTCGATCGCAACTTCGGCGATCACGGACGCGGGCTGCGGCATCACCCCTTCGAACCGCGCGCTCCAGATCTTGCCCGCGGCTGCTTCAGCCAGGGCAGCGGCGTCACCACTCGCCGCTTCGCCCACGCCACAGCACGAGCTAGCGAAGAGCCCCTTGAGCTGGCTCGCATCGTAAACCGTCCGGGCGGTGACACGGACGTCCCGCAGACCGGCTGCCTCCAGTCCCTGGACATACGCCGCTTCATTGATTGCCCCGGCCAGGCACCCGGTCCAGGCGTCGCGGCTCTGTCGGACGGCCTCGGGCAGCTCCTGCGCCACGATGTCGGAGATGGAGATTCTGCCGCCGGGCCGGAGAATCCGGGCGATCTCGCCAAACACCGCCGTCTTGTCGGGGCTGAGGTTGATCACGCAGTTCGAGATCACCCAGTCCACCGAGGCATCCGCCACCGGCATCTTTTCCGCTTCACCGAATCGAAACTCGACGTTGGCGATCCCCGCCTCCCGGGCATTCTGGCGTGCTCGCTCGATCATCTCGGGCGTCATGTCTAGGCCGATCACCTTACCGGCCGACCCGACTTTCTCCGCCGCCAGGAAGCAGTCGATCCCTGCGCCTGAGCCAATGTCCAGGACCGTCTGGCCCGAGCGCACCCCAGCGAAGGCCAGCGGATTCCCGCAGCCGAAGGAGTTCTGAATCGCATCCGCCGGAAGCCGGCTCAGCTCGTCCTTGTCGTACCCGGCAATCTTCACAAATGACCCCTTCTGCTCGACCGCCGTCGGTCCGCAACAGGAGCTGGCCTGCGAGGCCGCCGGGCCGCAACACGACGGCGTGCCTTGGATCGCCTTGGCGTACCGGGACTTCACCGCATCTTTGATGTCGTTCTTGCTGAATCCTTGAGCACTCATGCCATCCTCCTTGGATTGAGCTCGAACCATTGATACCGGTAGAAGAGCACCCTGCTCGACCGGTGCCCCTTCTCCATTCTGTTGTCCAGAGCAATGGGCTACTCCCCGATCACCCAGGTCCTGTATGCTTCATGCGCGTTCCCAAGCAGACCGGGCGGAACGACATTGCTAGATTGCTGGCGTCAGTGGATGGGACCCCCAATTACGAGCGTATGAATCGCCAGCAGGTTGAACAGGTATCCCACGATCAGGATCCCCACCCCGACGACAGCGGTGAAGGTGGCGATCAGGCGGGTTTTCAGCACCTTCCACAGGATCACCATCTCGGGGAAGGAGAGGCCGATCACGGCCATCATGAAGGCAAGGACGGTTCCGAGGGCCGCCCCCTTGCCGAGGAGGGCCTGGACGACGGGAATCATGCCGGCGGCGCTCGAGTACATGGGAATCCCGATCACGACGGCGAGGGGCACGGACCACCATGCTTCGCGGCCCATGATGGACGCCAGCGCATTCTCGGCCACGTAGCCGTGGATCCAGGCCCCCACCCCGATCCCGAGAAGCACATACACCCACACCTTCCCCACGATGTCCCGGACCGCCTGGAGCCCGAAGCGCAACCGCCCCGGCCAGTCGAACCGCTCCTCCTTGTCCGCCCCACCGAGGTGGAGCTGGTAGACCCAGCCCTCCACGTAGCGCTCCATGTGCAACCGTCCAATGATCCACCCAGACACGATGGCGATTGCCAGGCCGGTCCCCAGGTAGATCGCGGCGACCCGCCAGCCGAACAGCCCGTAGAGGAGCGCCAGCGCCACCTCGTTCACCATCGGGGCGGAAACCAGGAAGGAGAAGGTAACGCCGAGCGGGATACCCGCGGTCACGAACCCGATGAAGAGCGGGACAGCCGAGCACGAGCAGAATGGGGTGACGGTCCCGAGCAGCCCGGCGAGGATGTTCCCCACGCTCTCCCGCTTGCCGGTGAGGATCCTCCGGGCGCGCTCGGCCGTGAAGAACGATCGGACGATCCCGATCCCAAAGACGGCGAGCGTGAGCAGGAGGAGCACCTTCGGGGCATCGTAGATGAAGAAGGCCACCGCCTCGGTAAGTGCCGTCCCTCGGGCCAGGCCCAAGAAGTCATAGATGATCCAGGCCGCCAGGGCGGGAAGTTGGCCATACAGCAGGATCCAGGCGATCAGCGCGGCGGCCAGACCGAGGAAGAGCTTCGACGCGGAATCCGCCGTCGATGACGTCGGGAGGGGGCCGATCTGCAGTGGGACACCCGATGCACCGCAACAGGCTTGCGCCGCTGCGGATGGGGATGGGGCTGCGACCGGCATGCCGGTCGAGGGGCCGCAACACGACGACCGCCCCTGGGCGGCCTGCCCACGTCGGGTCTTCCCCGTTTCCTCGATCTGACACTTCGTAGAATCCGTCGCACTCATGTCGTCCCCCCATGGATTACACAGGAGCCAGCGGCTCCAGCAGGCCCTTGAGCGCGTCGCGCGCCTGCATGCGGACCCGGCCGCTGTTCACCGCCATCGCCACCGCCATGACTTCGCGAATCGCCCCTTCGGAGATGCCCTGCTCCTTGGCGACGTTAAGGTAATACCGCATTCAGGGGTAGCACCCCACCGTCATTGCGACGGCCGTCGCGATCAGGACCTTGCTCTTCGCATCCACCTCCCCGGGGGCGACGGCGGCGCGGTAGAACTCGTTCGCCAGTTGTTCCTGCTCCGGTTTCAACATGGCCCCCCCTTTCGGTGTTTCTTCCACTTGTACCATGCAAGCATATAGTCGAGAAAATATCACTTTTGGCAGCACGTCTCCTGCCACCGCTGCGCACCCTGAGCCAAGGCCTCCAAGACGTGGAAGGCGCCTGCCCACTCGCCGGCCGGGATGCTCTGCAAGATGGCCTTCTGCGTCTCGATCATATCCCGCTGAATTGCGGCCAGGATGGCCTTCCCCTGCGGGGTGATGGAAACGTGCACGACCCGTCCGTCCTCGGCATCCTGCCGCCGCTTAATGTAGCCCTTCCGCACCAAGTGCCCGGCCACGCGCGTCATCGTGCTGATCGATTTGAACATCCGCTGGGCGAGCTGCTGCATGCTGAGATCCCCCTCCTCCGCCAGCACGTCCAGGATGTGGCTCTGGCTGATCGAGATCTCGTAGCAACAGATCTGATTCCAGTCCCGGAACTGGTAGCGTCGGATGAGTTCCTTGGTGAGTCGGTGCAGTTGCTCGGCGCCTTCGTCCAGGGTCATGATGTGGGCTCCGTTCTTCGGTTGACTCTCCTTGTATGGTGCAATCTATATCAGACACAAGCAATTGTCAAGGGGCAATTCCTCCAATTCTTCCATCCCGACTCCCCCACACGGACTCGATTCACCGTCAGCGGGATCTTCTTGCGGTCCTGCGCTCGATTAGAGATTTGCGCTTGGCACCTGTCGCGGGATCCGTCCACCTGGCCAATCACGGAGTCCCGCGGACGGGATCACCATGCCAGCAACTCGATGACGTCCGCCGCCACTTCGCCGGTGATGGCGATACACTGTTCGAGATGCGCGGGTGAGCCGAACTCGAATTTCCGGATGAGGGCGCGGCAGCACACGCACTTGCGCCGAGCCTTGAATCGATCGTGGAGCTCTTTGGCCGCCTCGAACATCCCCGGCGTCGGGGCGCCTGCTTCGGTGTGGCCGTAGATATCGTGGATCCAGGCGTGACGAGGTAGCCATCAGGCGGGGAGACGGCACCCATGCCGAGGCGAGTGTGCCAGATCAACCTATCGCCGTCGCGGTTGCCTCCGGTTCGGAAATGCTCTCCCCTCACGGACACCGGATGAAGCCTTGTGCCCAGAGGCATCCGCCGCAGGTCGGCGGCCCATTCCGGAAGCAATCCTCCTGGTTGTCGTCGGCCAGCTCACAAGAGTTGCAGGACGAACAGGGGGGAAAGTCGAACTCCTCCAGCCGCCGTCGCAGCGCGACGTACTCCGGAGCTTGCCAGAGGGAGGGAAGGTCGTGCTCGCGGATCGAGCCCAGGGTGTACGGCTGGCAGGTCCGGAGGCGGCGCCCCAGATAACTCGTGTGCCGGTGCAGGAGCGGAAGGCAGGGACTGACCTGGCCGTCCCAGCGGACGCACGCGCAGCCCCGCAGCACGAAGGGACAGGTATCGGACGGCCAGAGCGCATCGAGCCCCTCGATCCGCGGGCCGAAGTGCCCTTTGATCATCGCGTCCAGGATCCAGGCCGTGTCCCGGGTAAACTCAGGTCGCGCCAAGCGGATATGCGAACGGCTCTGCATGGAATCTCCAAGGGACCGGCGGTACAGCGCTTCATCGAGCAACTCCTCGGTATGCGGGTAGACGTGGGTTACGAGGAACTCCCGGGCCCCAATCCGGTACTCGAGCTTCAGCACTTCTGGCAGCTCGGCCAGGTTCCGCTTCATTGCCACGAAGGCGATCCCGATTCGGGGCTTCTGGGACCGCGCCTTGATCTTCAGGTCGCGCAGCCGCTCCAGGTTGGCCATTACGACCCCGAGGTCGCCTTCCACCCGTACGCCCGCGTAACACTCCGCGGACGCCCCATCGAGCGACACCCAGAGTTCGTCCAGGCCGAGATCGATCAGCGCCCTCACGCGCCCTTCGTCGAGCAGCACGCCGTTGGAGATGACCTCGACCCGCGCCTCGGTCCGCTTCGCATCCCGGATCATGTCCAGAATGTCGGGATGGACAAACGGCTCGCCGAGGCCGCCGAAGACCACTGTCGGCGGATCCGGAAGCGTCCGGAGGCCCGCCACCACCCGGGAAAAGGTGTCGTCCCCCATATGGCCGATCGGCTCGTCCCAGACGTTTCGGATGCAGGTGCGGCAGCGAAGGTTGCAGGCGGTCGTGGGCTCGATGTACACACGGGTGAGCGCCGTGGTGGGGCGCCGCAGGATGAGCTGCTCCCCGCATCGCTGGATCTTCGCTCGACCGCCTGGTGTGAATCCCATCGCCCGGGCGACGTCCGGAGGGATCCGCAGACTCCCATCGCTCATGATCTCGACGTATTCGTTCGTACCCATATCAGCACATCATCCTATGGACTAACTGCATGCGGGGTGTGATGATTGTGCACCGGCGCCAGGAGGCCTGCGCTCAACAGCACCCAGCGTGGAGGAGACACAATAGGAGATCCTCGTCGGCGACCTGCTGCGCCCTCCGCAAGTCCGTGTCCCAGGGCCCTCCGCCTGCACCTTTTCCGCAGCGGCCCGCAGTCCCGCGCGGGCTTCGGGTAACTGGCTGGCCGACGGCAGCCTCGCTGGTGACCTATTGCCAATGCTGGCCCGATCGCCTCTAAGCGAGATCGTGCAGGAGTCTGCGTACCAGCACCTCCACCTGATCTCGAGCGGACCGGAACGTCACGAGGATAGTCTCTTCGCTGCCCTGGGCGGCCGCCGGATCCTGAAGAGGCCAATGCATCCGCATGACTTCGGGCGGGAGGACCGGGCACGATTCGTTGGCATGGCTGCAGACCGTCACCACCACATCCATCTGCCGAGCCAGGTCCCAGTCGAAGGCTTTGGATTGCTGCCCGGAGATGTCGAGCCCCTTCTCCTGCATCACCCGAACGGCATGGGGATGCAGCGTACTTGGCGCCATACCGGCGCTGTATGCCTCCACTCGCCCCTGGCCGAAGTGCCGGGCAAAGCCCTCGGCCATCTGGCTGCGTGCCGAGTTCCCGGTACACACGAACAAGACCTTCAATGGATCCGGCATCTTCCCCTCTTGGGGCACGGACTCGCGTCACGCATTGGTA
>Ga0182017_10003492_pt1 | contig 11705 bp, 6 predicted proteins | sample 712E3DmetaG_FD_120492 | JGI IMG/M metagenome (GOLD analysis project Ga0182017, IMG submission 120492) | Permafrost microbial communities from Stordalen Mire, Sweden - 712E3D metaG | ecosystem: Environmental > Terrestrial > Soil > Wetlands > Permafrost | place: Sweden: Stordalen | collected... | reverse complement strand
GCGGTGGAAAGGTAGGGGACAAAGTCGTGAATTTGTAGCGCCGTCCAAAGACAGGATTCGTAATTGGTGGTGGAATAGTCCGGTTCATTTTGCACCGAGACGGCAAAAAGGCTGATGCCGGCGTTTGTCATGCTGGCGACGTAATTGGCGAGCTGCGCGGCGTAGCCTTGATAGTTGGCCACGCTCGAGACAAAGCTGCCACCGTAGACGCTGTTGGTGTTTTTATAAATCGCCGGCGGACTCCAAGGCGTGCTCCAGATTTTTGCACCCAGTGCCTGGGCCTGCTGGGCGATGCTGGTTTCCCAACTGGTGCCGTCGGGTGCGATGCGGGTACGCAGCAGCGAAAGCCCCGCGCCATTGTTGGTGGAGAACAACAGGTTGGCAGCCGAAGTGGTCAACAACCCGCTCATCCAGGCGGAAGACGCGCCAAAGCCGTCTATTCTTTGGCGCAGGTCGTTCCAATTCACAACGCAATTGGTGGTGGCTGGCACCCAGCCAACAAACTTGATGTTATCCACCCAGAATGTCGAAACCCCGCTCATGGAAGGTCCATAAATATGAATCAGCACGTCGTTGATGCTCTGTAGATTGGCATCGGTTGTCGCATTAAGTTTAATGCTAACATGCACCCAATTGGTGTTGCTGGACGGAACGTCAACGCTGCCGAAATAGTCCTGTCCGCTCCCGACCGCTATGCCGAATTCCAAGTGGCCGAATGTATTATTAACGGTGGCGGAGCCCTTGGCAAAGCGGACATCGCATTGGAAATTCGTGTATTGCAATCCATTCAGCGCCGGAGTGATGCCATTGAAACCATTATAAACCTCGAACTGGTCCCCAAAAATGGCGGTGATTTTCATGGAACCCGATCCGGAATTGGTGTTGGCATCGCTGGCGGAATCCCAGACCAAGGATTGAAATGCATCTCCGAACCAGTTGCCCCAGACATTGCCAATGTGGCCGCCCGCATAACTGTTCCCGCCGGTCCCTGAAGGGTCGAACTGGTCAACGATGCAGGTTGTCGTCTGGGCCTGACTCGACAGATTAAACGCCGCCAACACCAATGAAACAAAGGCGTTTCTGAAAACGCGCGTTCTCCCTGCGCGTTTTGCATCTTTAAGCCTTTCTTTCAAATTCATTTATTCAACATCGCACAAAGGCGGAGATAAATAAAGGGTTCATATCAGGCCGAACAGCCGCTGCCGGCGATAAAAAACCTCCGCGCGGCAGTAGCCGGGCGGAGGAATGAATCGTCTTCAGAATTTATGCTTTCGCATCAAAACGGCGGCGGCGGATTCGAGAGCCGGAAGAATGCGTTCGGCGCAAGCGGTTGTCCGTACTGGGCCAGACCATTCACGGTCGGCAGACAGTCCGAAGGTATCAAGGTCCATCTCATTTTACCCTGTGCCGCCACGAGGGGCACGTCAAAATACCCGTTGTAAAATTCCGGCAATATCAACGGGTCGCAGGTTACATTGGTGGCTACACCCAGTCCGAAACCGGTGTCTGGAAGAGTCCAATACACCCAATAAGGAGAGTTGGTGGTGACGAGAACCACAGTATTTGTCTTATCGCAATTCGAAAGACTCCAGACCGGATCAAGGCTGGCGGCGGTCGTGAAGTTGTCATTCACGTCACCTGCCGCAACGCCAGTCACCGAGATTGCAGAGTAGTCACTGGGCAGCCCCTCGCCCACGCTTACCCCATTGGGTTGATTCCCAATAACAAGCATACAGGGATTTTGCCAGTCAGCCACAAGATTCGGGTCGTTGATGGTAAAGGGCACATTGTTGGTGCCTGGGCCGCTTAATGTGCCGCTGGTCGCGTTGGTAAATGTCAACGTCCAGGTTCCGGCGGGGGAGTTGGGGCTCGCGATACTAAGCACTGTGTGGCCTACTGTTCCATCGTTTGGATTCTTGTTTACCGCATTCGTTTTCCATGCGACGTTTGCAGTGTAACCACCCGTGCCGCTACTCAAAATCTGCAGCCAAAGGCAGTTGGTATTTCCATAGTCCGCGCCCGCATTGCCCGTGTAAGCGGGACCGGGAATGAGTTCCAAGTGGGCTTGAACTTGACTAACATTTGGAAAATCCAAAAGCGTGAACGAATACGTCACCGGATAAGTCCCTCCGATCCAGGACTGGTTTGCATTAATGGAGGTAAGCTGCGAACGGGCATAAATGCTGGCGGAGCCAATAAAAGCCCGCAAGCCCGGCGTCGTTCTTGCCACCGACAGGGTCGGCGGCGGATGGACAATGCCTCCGGCCGGCCCGATAAATTGAATATTATCCAGCCAGACTGTTTGGGTTCCGTTCATGTTGGTGCAGCGCAATCTTGCATCGCCACCGTCCATGCCAAAAACAATATTTTGAATGTTAACCAAGGCTGGATATTGGAGGAACGTATTCGTATCAATGGTTACGCTGATATGCGTCCAATCGGTGTTAGGCCCCCCCAGTGCATTGGTGGCGGGGATGGCGAAATATTGAAGCCAATCCTGACCATAGTTATCCCAGGCACCGACCCGCATGGCGCCGAAGTCAACTGTACCGTCATCATTTGTCCTGGTGCAGGAGCCGGCACCATATTTGACATCAAACGAGAGATTCGTGAATGTATTATACATGTCCGCGTTATAATCAGAAAACCCGTCGAACGCGCAATATTGATAATAATTATTACCAGGATTTTTTGGCAACCAAGTTGTGGTAATTTTCATGGAGCCGGAACTGGGGTTATTGCTGGAATCCGCACTGGAATCCCACACACCGCTCACCCACGCATTACCAAACCAATTGTTCCAACCTTGATACGGTCCTGACCAGGGAAAGCCTGATTTGTTGGCGACTTGGTTCGTGTCGAAATTATAGACCATCCAGTTGGTCGTTTGCGCCTGGCTGGGTACACTGAACACAGCGAGCGCCAGGCCCGCCAGCAGTGCCGCCGATATTTTTTTCATTGTTTTCATGGGATTGGGTTGTTTTGTTTTTTTGGTTCTTTTGGAGGGGTTGAGGTTAATCTACACTTTCAAAATGTTCTTAGGAATGGACTAAACTATGATTCACATGGAGTATTCTATACTTCAATAATCGGTGGTGTTTGCGGCCTTGTATTGCCATGAGATGGCCTGGCGGTTGTGGAGTTCAACATGGCCATCGGCGAAGCCAAGATTGACTGATGACAATCCACCATTGAAAAAATGAGCCGTGGTGGATAAAATACTGGAGATATCGGTTGGATTCGGTGAACCCTGGGGCACAACACAATAATCGCTGATAATGGGTTGGGTTGAGGCTATCAGGTCTGAAGTCTTGGTGGGCCAGCCCGGATCGCTCAGACCGTTGGGAGTAGTGTAACCCTTGCTGCCGTCGCCGGCCGCGGGATATAACGTAGGAGGGCTGCCTGCCCCCGCACTGTTTCGCGGCACCCACCAGTCGTGGTTGATAAGCACCCAGGAAAAAGCGGAGTGAAGGGTGAGATACAGGGTAAGATCGGTGGTATTGAGAATATGACGATGCTTATTGCCAGTAAACCATCCGTCAGCGCTGGAGCTGGTTTTGGAGTAGTCGCCATTGTCAAACTCTTCCGGTCTGACCGGGCAAAACCACATCGGAACCGTTAATCCGTAATTGGCCAAAGTAGTCACCATGACCGGGTTCACATCCCACGCATTCCCGCCGGCACCCGGAACATCAAATGTGGGCAGTTTGCCCTGGGTCTCGTCTCCGGCATACACACTGGCCATCGTGTTCCACTGCCGGTAGTTGGAGGTGCAATTGAGGACTCTGGTGCGGAACTTCGCCTTGGCCAGAGCCGGCAGCAGCAGCGCAGCCAGGATGGCGATGATGGCAATGACCACCAACAATTCAATCAGCGTGAAGCCGCCGGACGGAAGACTTTTCGTTTTTGATTTGAAACACATAGGATTTTAAATAAGAGCTTGATTTTGCGTGTAAACTTCATTCATCAGCGTTTTTCACACCATTTCTGAAACCAGAACCGGCCGTGGTGTCAATTCCCATCCGGCCTTTGGTGCCTGGGTGGTTTGTTGTTAAACACGAACCGGAACGGTCCAGATCAGTCCTTGATTCAGGGGATTGGAAGAAGCGCACATCAATCCCGCAGTTCCGGACCGCCTCCTTGGCCCCATTTCTCAGCAACCGGTACTCGCTAGGCGCGACGTGATTGACGGATTTGAAAATGCGGGAGAAGTAAAAGGGGTCGTCGTAGCCGAGCCTGGCGGCGACCTCCTTGACGCTCAACATCGTCTCGTCCAACAAATGGCAGGCGTGCTGCATGCGCAGGCGGATGAAGCAGTCAATGGGCGCGCAGCCGGTTTGCCGTTTGAATAGCACGAAGAAGTGGGACGGGGAAATGCTCGCCCGCGCGGCCAGCGTGGCCACCTGCAGCGGCTCGTCAAGATGCCGCATCATGTAGGCGATGCTTTGTTCAATCTTCCGGACCGCTTCCGATTCGCAAGATTCCATCCGATGACCGGCATTGTTTTGCATGGCCGGCTTCGGCTGTTCGATTTCGACGGTTTTCATTGGTGCTTCAGTGATAAAATTAGTTCGACACACGAACAATATAGACCATCACAATCATTTCAATTTTGTTAATCGGTTTCATGCGATCAGAGGTGCGCCGAAGTGATTTTGCAGGACCAGCGCAATGGTGCCCCGCAGCCGGGGTTGCGCTTCCGGGTCGGTGGGCAAAATCCGGGTGACGGCATGGGTGAAAGACCGGCGCTTGACGGCCTCAGCCACAATCGGCCCGACCTTGTCCCAAGCCCGCGTCACTTCTCCCACCACCACCAACACATCCGGGGCCAGCCCGGTCACCAGCATGGCAATGCCATCGCCCAGATGACGCGCCATTTGATTCAAGGCTTTGCAGGCCCGGGCCTCATTCTGTTCCACCAGCCGTAAAATATCGCCGAACGGCAACTTGGCCATGTCACTCTTGGAGCCAACTTCCCCTTTGCGGACGGAAGCCGACTCCGTGTAATAGCGCACGGCGGCGGAATTGGACGCCAGCACTTCCCAGCATCCGCTGTTGCCGCACCGGCATTTGGGACCGCCCGGCTCCTGGGTCACATGGCCAAATTCTCCGGCCACACCCGTCGAACCCCGCACCAACTGGCCGTTCATGATCATGCCCACGCCGATGTCATCCGACACCGTCACGGCCACCAGGTTGCGCACTCCATCCAAGTGCCGCCCCGACCACAGTTCGGCCAGCGCACAGGCGTTGGCGGCATTCTCCAGCTCCACCGGCAATCCGATGGCGCGTTCGAGTTGCGTCTTTAAATCCAGCTCGCTCCATCCCAAAGTGGGAGCAAATATCAGTCGTTGCGACGAAGAATCTATCCGGCCCGGCAGGCTGATCCCAATGCCCTCATACGAGTTTTTCGGATGTGCCCGCATCAAATCCATGATCCGGCGGCCCAAACGGGCAATGAACTCGGAAGGATCCTTGGCCGTAGGCATGGATTCCTGGGCCAAAAACTGGCTGTCCATGCTGGACACCGCCAGAGTGGTCGTGGCCGGTTGAATATCGACGCCAATCACCCCGCAGCGCTCGGTATTAAGATGCAAAAAGGTCGGCCTGCGTCCGCGCGGCAAATTACCGACCGCCCCCTCCTTCAACCAGCGTTCCGCAATCAGCCGTTCGGCTATCGCCGACACGGTGCTGCGTTGCAAGCCAGAATAACGCATCAAATCAGCCCGCGAGACCGGCTGATGCTTGCGCACCAAATTCAACATGATGCGACTGTTGATGTCGCGGACCGTTTCGCTGGTCGCCACCTGAAAGTTGTTCAGATCAATTTTACGCACAATATGCCTTTAAGACATTGCTCAACAGAATTAGTTCGCATGTCGAACTTTATCCATTAATAGGGGGGTGTCAAGGATAAAGTTCGAGGCACGAACAAATTCGGTTAATATCAACGCAGCAAAATGATAACGGAAATGCCGGATGAGGACGAAGGCCATTCTTTCCCGAAACCCGCCCCCTTGAAGCTGGAAAATCCAGGCTGGAGAATTATCCATGTGAATCATAATATTGTCCATTCCGCGACACATGAGTATGCAGTCTAGTGAACGCGCTTTGAAGGCAACGGAAGACAACGCGAATGGATTCCATGGATCATTCTCAAATCGTTAGCCGCCGGTTGATCAGACAGGCGCCGGCCATGAAGGCCGGCAGCGTGTCGTTGATGCTGTTTGTCGGTTGCGCTCTTTTCGCCGGGCCACCACAACTTCCGGCGAACCCTCCCCAGGCGCCATCCACTTCGGGCGCCTTTCTCACCGGCCAATACCGCAACCTTTTCGTTGAAGGTGGGCACCCGGCGGAGGCAGTGACCAACAAAATCCGTTCTGCCTTCCAACAATTATTCCACGGCGACCCGACCCACCAGGCGGTTTATTATGAAGCCGGTGCCAACTCGAACGGGCCGCTCGCCTATGTCACGGACATCAGACACCACGATGTGCGGACCGAAGGCATGTCCTACGGCATGATGATCGCGGTGCAAATGAACCGGAAGGCCGAGTTCGATGCGATTTGGAACTGGTCAAAATCATACCTGTATCATGATTCGCCCGCGCATCCGTCGTACGGCTTTTTCTCGTGGCAGGCGCGGACGAACGGCACGGTCCTCAGCGAATTCGTGGCGCCGGATGGCGAGTCCTATTATGTCATGGCGCTTTACTTTGCCGCGAACCGCTGGGGCAGTGGCACGGGAATTTACAATTACAAGGCCGAGGCCGACCGGTTGCTGACCAACCTGCGGCATCGCGGGCTGATCACAGGCCGGATTTTCTCGTCTCCACACGGGACCAACAGTGTGACCACCGTGACCGCCGGGCCGCTGTTCGATGCCCGACATCAAATGGTGGTTTTCTCGCCGAGTTCCGAGCGTCCGCAGTTCACCGATCCCTCCTATCATCTGCCGGCATTTTATGAATTGTGGGCGCGCTGGGGCCCGGCGGCCGACCGGGATTTCTGGTCGGAGGCCGCCACGGCCAGCCGCGATTTCTTTTCACGCACGGCCCATCCGGTCACGGGGCTGACCCCGGACTATGCGAATTTTGACGGAACGGTGGTCAGCAACGCCTGGAACCGGGGTGCGGTCAATTTCCGTTTCGACGCGTTTCGCACGGCGGGGAACTGGTCGGTGGATTGGTCCTGGTGGGGCAAGGATGCCCGCGAGCGGGAATTAAGCGACCGGTTGCAGGCGTTTTTCGAATCCAAGGGGATGGCGGCTTACGGATGCCAGTTCACCCTCGACGGCCGGCAGCTTGATGACCGGCATGCGCAGGGGCTCGTGGCGGTGAACGCAGTGGCCAGTCTTGCGGCAACGAATCCGCGTTCGAAGGAATTCGTCGAGACGTTGTGGAACACGCCGGTTCCGGACGGCATCGAGCGTTATTACGAAGGTTTGCTGTATATGATGGCCCTGCTTCACTGCGGCGGCGAGTTCTGCATCTGGTCTCCAAAATGAAAAACGTAATCACCCTCGGCACGGTTGATTATAATCAGGTCATGGAACGGTTAATTCAGGGCCCAAAATGATGCCTCGCCACTCGCAGGCTGTTCTTTTCATGGCCGGCTTGCGTTCCGGAAATTGAGCGAAGCTAGGGCACGGCCGCAGGCTGCGCCGATGTCGGAGTCAAGTTGACGGAATTGAGGTTGATGGCTTTCCAGGTCGCTTTGTCTTTCGCCCGCACTTTCACCATCAGGTCGCCCGGCTGTTTGATCTGGATCCGGCCAAGGTCCACCGTCTGGAACTTATCCCAACTGCCGGTCACTGGAGCTTGGGCGCTGATGGTTTCGCCTCCGACTTCGACAACAAAACCGGCTTCAGCATTGAGGGTGGCAACCGTGACGCTGACATTGAACGTTCCGGCCTTGGGGATTTGCGCCGTCCATGACACCCACGCATCGCCGCTGTCCCAGTACCCGATGTCCGGCACTCCGCCTTGCGTTTCCAACTGGAGCTGGCTGCCATGAAGCGCAGCGTTGGTGGCGGACAGGAACACATCACCCTTCGCATCCGGATAGATCACCGGGGCCGTCACGGGCGGGGTCACCGGCTTCAAGTTGCTGCCCGTAATTTTCAACGAGCAGGTCAGGTCGCTCAATTTGGTCGCCGGCAAAGTCACGCTCAATCCTTCGGCGGTTTGCTCGAATTGCAGCTTGCCATTGTGTCCCAGCAGCTCCACGCGCTTGACTTGATTCACGCCGGCATCATCCGTCCTGGCGAGCGACTTGATGACAACTTTGCCATCCTCCGGCCAGCCCAGCGCAATCGCGTAAAGGGTTTTCCCTTTCGTGGTGAAGCGGATGTCCTTGGCCGAATATGTAAAATTTTCCTTGAAGGCGCCGCCTTTGGCCGACACCGGGCCTTCGCCAAAAATCAGCCAGGGACGCGTGCCGTAAATCGCCTCGCCGTTGACGGCCGTCCAGTCGGCCATCTGGTGCAACATGGTTTCAACTTCCGGATCCAGCGAACCATCCGGGCGCAGGACAACGTTGAGCAGCAGATTTCCGTTCTTGCTGACGATGTCCACGAGCATGTGGACCGTCCAGCTCAACGGCTGATATTTCCAGTGGCGATTGTAAAACCAGTCGCCAATCGAAGTGTCCGTCTGCCACGGATGCGGATTGATGCCGCCGTTGACACCTCGTTCATAGTCCTGCACCCAGCGACCGTCGGAAGGTTGTTTGCAATTGTAAATGGCGGCCAGCTTGCCGTGATTATGCTGGACGCTGTCGTTGTAAAGATTGGCAATCTGGCTCAAGCCCACTTCGTTGCCGAACGGCACGGGGCCGTCGCTGTAAAGCAGGTCGGGATGATAGTTGTCCACGAGTTCCTTGATTTCATTGAACCACTGCTGCTGCCAGCGCGGATTGTTGCTATACCACTTGGTGTCGCCCGGCTCGGCGGGAAAATGATAGAGGTCCCAATAATTTGAACTGGCTCCGTCATACGGCACGCCGGCGAACGGCCCGGTCTTGTCGGATTTGTGGCTGTCCTGAAACCAGGTGAAACTCGCGCCGAGATGTTCGGAAACACCGAAGGGCAGGCCATTTTTCTTCGCGGCCTTCTGCCAGTCGCCCACCACGTCGCGGTGCGGCCCGTAGTTCAGGGCATTCCATTTGTGCAGCGGTGAATTCCACAGGAAAAAATCGTCGTGGTGGACGCCCATGCTGACGAAATATCTTGCCCCGGCCTTTTTGTAGAGTGCCATCAAGCGCCCGGGGTCCCACTGCTCGGCTTTCCAGAGCGGAATGACGTCCTTCCAGCCATTCGTGGACGGATGGCCATAGCGCGCCAGGTGATCTTTGTAGTCGGGTGAACCTTGCTGATACATTTTGCGCGCATACCAGTCGCCCTCCATCGGCACGGCCTGAGGACCCCAATGCGCCCAGATGCCAAACTTCGCGTCGCGAAACCATGCGGGACACGAATAATTGGTCAGCGATGCCATCGTGGGCTGGAACGGGCCGGGCGTCACCGGCAGTTCAGCGGCTTGAACTCCAACACCCATAAGCCACGCAAGCGGCAGGGCCGGAAACATGCGGTCAATTTTCATTTTCATAATGATTAAACTGGGCTGTCGGCGAGTCTGCCAGATTGGGATGAGGCAGGCACGACGAATTTTTCAAGCGACTGGAAGCGCATGCACTATTGAAAAAAGGCCTCCTACGATGGAAACAGCCTGTGTATTTGGAGGATTCTCCATGCGAATCGTAGCATCGTCCATTCCTGCGCCAGATTGCGATTGAAATACTGCGCGCCATTTCAGAACGTGACAAATATGTCCGGCCCATTTTGCACAGTGTAACATGAAAAAAACGTCCGCCACCAACCTGCCGATTTACAAGAACCCCGCTCTATCCGCCGCCAAGCGGGTCAAAGACCTTTTGTCGCGCATGAGGCTCGAGGAAAAAGCCGCACAGATGATGTGTGTCTGGCAGAAGAAATCCGAGACGCTCGTGAACGGCGACGGAAGCTTTGATCTCCGGAAGGCCAAAGCCGCCTTCAAACACGGCCATGGGCTTGGCCAGGTCGGCCGGCCCAGCGACGCGGGCAAAGGCAAAAATGCGCGCGAAATGGCCGAACTGACCAATTCCATTCAGAAATTTTTCCTTCAAAACAGCCGGCTCAGCATCCCGGTGATGTTTCACGAGGAATGCCTGCACGGCCAGGCCGGAATCGGGAGCACGAGCTTTCCCCAGCCGATTGGCCTGGGCGCGACGTTCAATCCCGGACTCGTTGAATCACTCTACGCCATGACCGCCGAGGAGGCGCGCGTCCGCGGCACGCATCAGGCACTCACCCCGGTCGTGGACGTGGCCCGGGACCCGCGCTGGGGCCGGGTCGAGGAAACGTTCGGCGAAGATCCGTATCTGGTGACCCAACTTGGCATCGCTTCCGTGCGCGGGTTCCAGGGCGACGCATCATTCAGGGACAAAAAGCGCATCATCGCCACCTTGAAACATTTTGCCGCGCACGGCCAGCCGGAATCCGGCATCAATTGCGCGCCGGCCAATGTTTCCCTGCGCCTGCTGCGCGAAACGTTTTTGCAGCCGTTCAAGGACACGATCCAAAAGGCCAACGCCATCAGCGTCATGGCGTCCTACAATGAAATTGATGGCGTGCCGTCGCACGCCAGCGAATGGCTGTTGCGCGATGTGCTGCGCAAGGAATGGGGGTTTAAAGGTTTTATCGTTTCGGATTATTACGCGATTTGGGAGCTGGGTTACCGTCCGGACACACACGGTCACTTTGTGGCCAGGGATAAAAAAGAATCGTGCGCGCTCGCCGTGCGCGCGGGGGTGAACATCGAATTCCCGGAGCCGGATTGCTATTTGCACCTGGTCGAACTCGTCCACCAAGGCGTGCTCAAGGAATCCCAGCTCGACGAACTGGTTGCCCCGATGCTGTTTTGGAAGTTCAAAATGGGATTGTTCGATGATCCTTATGTGAATCCCGACGAGGCCGCGCGGATCGTCGGCAGTGAAAAGAACCGCAAGCTGGCGTTGCAGGCGGCGAGAGAGACGATCACGTTGCTGAAAAACACCAACAATCTGGTGCCGCTCAATCCGAGCAAAATCAAATCCATCGCCGTCATCGGACCGAATGCCGACCGCGAATTGCTCGGCGGTTACAGCGGCCGCCCGAAATTTTACACCTCGCTGCTGGAAGGCATTCGTTCAAAGGTTGGCGACCGGGTGCAGGTGCCCTATTGCGAAGGCTGTAAAATCACCGTGGGTGGTTCGTGGAACCAGGATTTGGTGACTCCCAGCCATCCGGAGGAGGACCGCAAGCAAATCCAGGAAGCCGTCAAGGTTGCCCAGCAGGCGGATGTGGTGGTGCTGGCCATCGGCGGCAATGAGCAGACGTCACGGGAAGCGTGGTCGCTCAAACACATGGGCGACCGCACCCGGCTGGATTTGACCGGTCGGCAGCAGGAACTGGTCACGGCCATGCTCTCGACGGGCAAACCGGTGATTGTGTTTCTGTTCAACGGCAGCCCGCTGTCGATCCAATATCTCCACGAGAACGTCCCGGTCATTTTCGAATGCTGGTATCTCGGCCAGGAAGCCGGCCACGCGGTGGCGGACGTGTTGTTCGGCGATTTCAATCCCGGCGGCAAGCTGCCGATTACCATCCCCCGCTCCGCCGGCCACCT
>Ga0182017_10003490_pt1 | contig 11711 bp, 16 predicted proteins | sample 712E3DmetaG_FD_120492 | JGI IMG/M metagenome (GOLD analysis project Ga0182017, IMG submission 120492) | Permafrost microbial communities from Stordalen Mire, Sweden - 712E3D metaG | ecosystem: Environmental > Terrestrial > Soil > Wetlands > Permafrost | place: Sweden: Stordalen | collected... | reverse complement strand
TTTTTTCTATCTGGCTGATGGCTAGCTCGAGCGCCTTAGTTCTTTCTCCGGTGGTCATATTCGTCTTACATAATGATAACATGAACGATTGTTAAAAAACAATACTATTTTCGTACAAATGTTCGTTTTTTTAATCGTGTTTAAATAATATTTTATGTCATATGTCGGCCGGCAAATTCATTACAACTTGATTTCCCATTATCGTGTTTACCAGCTTTCATGTTTTAAGAAGATTCACGTTGTGGCTGTAGCTGATTGGGAGTATACTTTTTAATGGAGTATTTACTTAAAAGGATTCTTAATAAATGCCGACCGCTGATTTGATTTTTAAAAATGCCGACGTGATCACCGTCGATAAAAAACTACCGAGAGCAGAATTTGTTGCAGTTAAAGGTGATAAAATTATTTTCGCCGGTCTAAAAGAGCAGATAAACAAGTTTACCGCACCCGACACAAAAGTAATTGATTGCGATGGAAAAACCATTGTACCTGGTTTTAACGATGCCCACTGCCACATTTTTTCCCTCTTACGGAAGTTGACCAGTATTGACCTCAGTCCGTCGAAAATAAAGTCAATCAATGATATCAAGGCAGTAATTAAAGAAAAAGCTGATGTTACGCCTCCAGGCGAATGGATCACAGGTACCGGTTATAATGAGTTTTATTTAGCCGAAAAGCACCATCCGACCCGCTGGGATCTTGATGAGGTAGTGCCCGACAATCCGGTAATGTTATCTCATCACTCGCTGCATGGATGTGTACTGAACAGTAAAGCCTTGGCCCTGGCAGGTATTAACATCAAGACGGCAGAACTTCCCGGAGCAATGATTGATAGAGATGTCACCAGAGGCGGCGAACCAAATGGATTTCTAGCCGAGATGTTGGGCTATCTACGGGAACATGTTTTGCCACCGATTTCCGACACTGACTTGCATTCAGGTATCAAACTAGCTAATGAACAATATCTAGCTCAGGGTTTAACTTCACTTCAGGACGCAACTTTTGTAAACGACGTGAAAAGATGGCAACATTATCAAAGTTTTATAGAACATGGCCTTTTAAAAAGTCGTGTGTATATGATGATCGGGACTAATACCATCAAGGAGTTCCAGTATGCCGGTATGGAACCTGGATATGGCGATGAATATCTGCGTCTTGGTGCGGTGAAAATTGCCCCCAGCATGATTTCAGACAAGATTTATCCATCTCGAGAGGAACTAAATTCAATAGCGCTGCATATGCACCAAGCCGGTTTTCAGTTAGCGATTCACTGCGTACAGATCGAACTCGTCGATGCAATTATTAGCATTTACGAGTTTTTGCAGCGTAACGTGCCTGACTTCAGCGCCAGGCGGCACCGTATCGAGCATTGTTCCGAATGCCCGCCGCATTTAATGGAACGCCTGAAAAAACTTGATGTGGTTGTTGTCACGCACCCTTCTTTTACCTACTACAGTGGCGATAGATATTTAGCGACGGTACCTGAAAACGTCGTCCCATGGCTTTATCGAATCGGGACAATGGTTAAAAGTGGGCTGACGGTCGCGGGTGCTTCTGATTCGCCAATTGTACCGAACAGTCCTTTAATGGGCATATACGGAAGCGTTACCAGAAAAACCTCATCTGGTAAAATATTGTATCTGAATGAGCGTTTGACCGCAAATCAAGTGCTGCCATTGTATACTATAAATGCTGCCTATGCGTCCCACGAAGAGAAAATAAAAGGTTCGATTACACCCGGTAAGTTCGCCGACCTGGTCATCCTGAGTAAAAACCCGACTTTAGCTGCTCCTGAAGAAATAAAAGACATCAAAGTCCAGATGACGGTTATCGGTGGAAAAATTGTCTGGGAAGGTTGACGCCATTTCATAGATTCATTAAACTATAAATGGAGAACCAAGATGCCGATTTATGAATATGTTTGTCCTGATTGTAAAAACAGATTTGAATTAATGCGCCCTGTCAGTCAGTACAGCAATTCCGCGCAATGTCCTGCATGCAAACAACAGGCCAACCGGGCGTTATCCCTTTTTGCTTGTCGTTCCGGTAGTGAATTTGGTACGACTACCCCGATTGCAGGTGGTGGTTGTGCTACTTGCGGCGGCGGCAGTTGCAGCACCTGCCATATTTGATGGGGTTATGGTTATGTCAACCCCAACCGGTCCCAGACGCACAGGTATCGCCAATCTTCCCCTACACGGCGGTAAAGCGCCCCCCTGGCTTTTCCAACGCATGGTCAAGCTGGCCAGAGAAATCACCATCGTCATTGTATCCGATTATGGGCCAGATGAGATACTGCAACGACTGTCCCACCCATACTGGTTTCAGGCTTTTGGCTGCGTCCTTGGCTTTGATTGGCATTCCAGCGGTGTCACAACTACATTGTGTGGGGCCCTAAAAGAAGGCGTTAAGGGTCTGGAAAAAGACCTGGGACTATTCGTCGCCGGTGGTAAAGGTAGAACATCTAGAAAAACACCCTCAGAAATAGAGGAGTGGTCGGGAAAACTTTCCTTGGACCCGGCTCCTCTGGTCTACGCCAGTCGCATGTCTGCCAAGGTGGATAATTCCGCATTGCAAGATGGCTATCAACTTTATCACCATACTTTTCTTTTCACCGCACGTGGTTCCTGGGCAGTGGTGCAACAGGGAATGAATGAGACTAACAATTACGCCCGCCGTTATCACTGGCTGGGAGAAACAGTCACCGACTTCGTCAACGAGCCTCACTCGGCAATCCTTTCAGAAGCACGTGGCACAACATTGAACCTGGTTGCCAGCGAAAGTGATTCTGTCCGCGCGACTATTACTGACATTGCCAATGAAACCAAACCGGAAAATCTGCTGGCCGATATTAAGAAAATAACTAATCTCAGCCTGCCGGCGCATCATCCTATAGCGGTAAGTGATATTCACCCTGACAGTCTGAGCAAGATTTTGCTCAGTGTTTACGAAAGACAACCGGCAGATTTTGAACGATTACTGGGTTTACCGGGCGTCGGGGCTAAAACCCTGCGTGCTCTAAGCCTTATCTCTGAGTTGGTTTACGGTGTCGCGCCAAGTTATCGCGACCCGGCTCGTTATAGTTTCGCCCATGGCGGTAAGGACGGTTATCCCTATCCGGTTGACCGTGAAACTTACGACAAATCCATTGAATTCCTGGCAAAAGCAGTCAACAAAACGTCATTAGGTCCCAATGAAAAGAATGAGGCGGTTAATCGCTTGCGCCGTTTAGGCCTGGAGTAACCGCCTTTTCTTTATTCCTTTTTTCGACGGTAATGCAGATATGTCCACGATATTCCACCTAGGATAATCGCCAGTAGAGCTATCGCAACAACACAATAGACAGCGGCATCATACCAAAAACCGTCCGGAAATAATAACAGCATATTGCCTTCTGCCGACCAGAAACTATTGGTAAATACCAGAAGATGGAATTGATAAAACAAATTATTGAAATCTACTAGCGTACCGATACCCAGTAGTAACATCAGCCCCAGTGTAAGGACACTACCTTTAATCGTATCGCGGGCCAAGTTCTTCCTGTATTTACCTTTTCTCCAGAAAATATTTATGAGGCTGAAAACCAGGCAATAGCAAAAAGTTCCCAGTAAAACATTATAATCGAACCTGCAAAGTTTCTTGACATCTTTGAAGTGGATAGTTTCTTCGTTGTTAAACAACATTACTGCTTTATCATTCTGTTGGACAGTGAGACTGATTAATTCTTCGCTGGAATTAAAGTAGCGAATAAAGCCCCTGGCAATTCCTACCATATCTGTATTAGTTAAATTCAAACCATTATCCGCCAGACTCTGCCTAACATCGTATTTTTCAAAGCCGTGTGTGTAAAGCCAGCTACAGTTTACCTCTCCGGCGATGGCAGCAGTCAGCAGCAAAACGGTCAGGTAAACCACAAAAACAATACGGGCAATAGAAACTGCAATTTTCATTTCTTAACCAGATTCTTCACTTTTACAGGGAAAAAGAACAGCGAACGAGTATTATAAGACCCGATATAGTATTACAATAATCGAATTAATCGCCGAGCACTTTGAGTTACACTATCCGATTACTACACATAGGACATTTATTTATAATATCTTGCATTTCATCACTAATATAACTATCATAATTGAGACAGCACAAAATTGCAGGCAATAAGTTGAACTGGAGATGAAAATATCATGAATAACCCATATCGTATATTAGGGATAGGTCTAATTATCGCTGGTGCCATTTTCGCGTCCGTAGCTTATTTTGTTATTAACTCCATTCCTTTAACTGCCATTACGCTTTCATCCATGATGATTGGCTTTACCAGTTTTGCCCTGGCGACAGCGCGGCCGCAAATTTCTCCGGAAGCCAGCCAGATGATACTGGAGCCCAGTATCGAGAACATCACCACTTTTCTGGAAGAGTTTGGACTCACCGATAAGGCAATCCATCTGCCCTAAACAATGAGAACAGGTAATGCGCAGGTTTTAATTCTTTTAAACGGGGATATAGACGTAAGAAGGATAAGTGGGAAAAAATTCGATAGGTTAATCGTCCGCTATGGAGATAATCCGGGGAAGATGGCAATCGCATTTACTGCACCGGGCGGTACAATTTTGAACAAGCTTGAAACAAAGTCCGGACCGACTTCATCTGAAATTGAGCAAGCCCTTACTTATATGCTAACGGGACTACTGGATATCGCAAACTCCGTATCGGTCCACCTCAACGAAAAATAATTGTATATTGAGATTATCGAGCCTAAACTCCATTACGAAAATCTCCAGTATCACCACTGCATCAGCAGTCCAATCGCCTCCATGCTAGCTTCAATCGCTAGCGATGGTTTAGGAAAACCGCTTAGTAAAAGAGGACGGTTGTCAAAAAGGGATAAGTACTATTCAGCTTGAGGGATTAGATTGAGGATATATAACCGGTATCTCATATTCGTGGTGCTCGTTTCTTGTTTGATAGATATCTTCCTTGCTTTTGTAAAACAGAATGATATTGCCGTATATTTTGCTTTGAATGTAATAGTCTATCTGACCATAACAGTACTATTCGTCTGTTTCAGCCCAAAGACTCGCAGAATACTCTCGGCAGTGTCCGTTGTATATTTAGCCAGTTTTATAGTTTTGGTCGCTCTGAAAATCATAAATATATTACATCCCAAATAATGTCTGGCTAAGAATTCTTTTCTGAATTTCTTTCATGCACAAATCCCTATTTCTTGACGCTTGTCTGGGTCAGTTATACAATGACGGTGGGGTAAACTATGACAAAGCAATTCGATGTCATTATTGTCGGCGGAGGACCAGCTGGTATTTTTGCCGCGCTCGAAATCGCACAGACCACTTCTTTTAGTGTGCTTTTGCTTGAAAAAGGCCGAGATATCGATAGCAGACAGTGTCCATCACGCAATAACGGTAATTCTTGTTTATCCTGCTCACCGTGTAATGTGGTTTGCGGACTGGGTGGCGCCGGCGCATTCAGCGATGGCAAATTGACACTCTCTTCAAAAGTTGGCGGTCATCTCAAGGAATACATCGGGGAAAGAGCGACCGAAACACTGATTAAATATGTCGATAGTATTTATCTCCGTTTTGGCGCACCGGATAAGCTATATGGCATAGGTGATGAAGTAAATAAACTGGCACTCCGCGCCGCTCTGGCAGAATTGCGTCTCACTCCGGTACCTATCAGACACATGGGCACGGAGCACTGCCGTCAGGTGCTGAAATCAATGCGTGACCACCTAGAGTCCCGCCTCACCATTAGTGTTGAAACGGGGGTTGCGGAAATCGTAGCAGACAACGGGAAATTAACCGGAATCGTAACTGATAGCGGGGAACTACTAAATTGTCGCTATCTGATTTTATCCCCCGGGAGGGAAGGCGCCGATTGGCTGATGCACGAAGCTGGTCGACTCAAAATGACCACATCCATTAACCCCATCGACATTGGCGTTCGAGTGGAAGTGCCTAACGCCGTGATGGCAGAATTAAGCAGCGTGCTTTATGAAGCCAAATTGGAATTTATTTCACCTCATTTCGACGACCGAATCCGCACGTTCTGTATGTGTCCTGCCGGTGAAGTAATCATGGAGTCAACCGGCGGTTCCGACCCGGTGCTCACCGTCAACGGACATAGCTATGCCGATATCAAGACAGATAATACTAACTTCGCCATTCTCACCAGTACTACTTTTACCAGACCCTTCCACGAGCCGATTGCTTATGGCAAATATATCGCACGGCTGGCGAATATTCTCAGCGGCGGGGTACTGGTGCAACGTTTTGGTGATTTAATGCACGGTCAGCGTTCTACAGCGGCTCGACTGGAACGCGGGCTAGTGCACCCCACGCTGGAGAATGCCGTAGCCGGCGACCTCAGTTTTGTTTTACCATACCGTCACCTAACGGGTATTATCGAAATGCTGTACGCTATGGACAAATTAGCGCCCGGCGTGGCTTCGGGACATACCTTGTTATATGGCGTTGAGGTGAAATTTTATTCCGGTCGGTTAAAATTGACGCCCAATATGGAGACAGAGATTGGAAACATGTTTGCCACGGGTGATGGCGCCGGTGTCAGCCGCGGCTTGATTCAGGCATCCGCTTCTGGTGTCATCGCCGCGCGTGAAATCTTAAAACGAGAAAAGAAGTAAGAAAGTGTCATCGGACTCTTTCAAAAATTCCGTAGTAAAAACTTTTTTCACTGTAAGTCTTTAAAACATCTTTATGGATTTCCTGCAAATTGTTTACGAAGGCACTGCCCTTGAACGCGTTGATATCTAGACGCCACCGATTTTTAAGGATTTCGCAATTTCTACCAGCATCTTCTGATAATCGGCATATTCAAATATCAATGCACCATGAATCATATCAAAATAATTAGCCGGGAATTTATACTCTTCGGCGTCCTTACAGATAAAATCTGACTGCGGTAACTTAGCGTAAAACCGGCGCTTCGCAACTTCCGCGTATTCAGGATTTATGTCTATAGCAATTATTCTACTGGTTATCTTTTGGGAAATATATTCGAATCCGTTTCCTTCGGTAACACCCAGCACCAGTAAACTATCTGGTTGTTTGAATGAATATGCCTGTCGAAATATATTGTTTAGCATCTCATACTGCCGAACGTGACTCTGATTCATATGACCCACATAGTCATCGATAGGAATTTCTAACCACGGATTTTCAGGTTTATTCATATTTTCTCAATAACACCGGGAATTCTGCCAGCTTGCTGATGATAAAGTCTGCCTTTATAGTTTCATCCTGAGGTTTTATTGATTCCGGATTTAACCAGCAAGCTCGCATGCCGGCATTTTTAGCCCCACGTCGTTTGTATGAGAATCCCCGACGTATATACACTCTGCCGGTTCAATGTGAATTAACGATGCAGCTTTTTAGAATATTATGGGGTCAGGCTTGCGGATACCGATTACTTCCGATAATACGATGCACAAAAATAAATCGTAAAGGCTAATTGTCTCCAGTTTGCGGTACTGCACATCCGGAAAACCATTTGAAACTACTCCAATTTTAAATTTAACACTCAACTTTTTCACAACCGGAATTGCGCCTTCCTTTGGGGCTTTCACCAGCGGATAGTCACGAACATAAAATCCCGTCACTTTTTCTACGTAGTTTGTTTCGATACCCAGCAGTTGTAGAAACAAACAGCTCCGTTTGTCCCTGAGACCTTCGGAAAGAGTGCCTGAATTAAACATATGAGTCGAAATTTGATCGGATTTTAAAAATGCTTCTTGAATACGTTCCATTTCGAAAGTCTCGAAAACATGAGGTAATTGCTCTACGATTAATTTACAAACTATTTTTTTGTGCCAGCTTTCTATCAAAAAGAGTCTCATCTACATCAAACAGCACCGCTTTTATACTCATATTCATACTAACTTTCGGATACATATCCAATCTCAACTTTATCGAATTAAGTATAAGAGAAACCTCTATATAAATACAATCGTTACAGGCCATCTGCTTTCCTTGACATAGTATCCGCTGCCATCATACAATTAAAAAGTCTGCAGTCACACAACTGTAATTGAGACCAAAAGGAGGTGGAGTGTGTGACCAATGTGGTGGCGGGTGGGAACGAGAGCTTCGAAAGCTTACTGCGCCGGTTTACCCGCAAAGTGCAACAGGATGGCATTCTGAGTGAAATACGCCATCGTGAGTATTTTGAGAAAAAAAGCATCAAACGTAAGCGCAAAGCAGCCGCGAAGCGACGCAAGAGTACACGCATCGCGAAGAAACACGTTTAGTTCTAAAGGTGTTGAATTAAAGTGACAGCGTCCTTGAAAGAAAAATTGAATAACGACCTCAAAGATGCCTTAAGAAGTGGTGACAAGGTCAAGCTGGGTACCATCCGTATGGTGCTTGCGGCGACTAAAAATGCCGAAATGGCCAAACGGGCTAAATTAATGACCACTACTGCCAATAAAGCCGGTATTACCGAATTGAACAAGCTGGAGCTTTCGGTAGCAGAAATCTCTGAAATCAGCAAACAGGCTGAGCTTGTAGATACGGATATTATCACTGTTATTGCCAGGGAAATTAAGCAGCGGAACGAGAGTATTGATGCTTATAAAGCCGGTAAAAGACCCGACCTGGTGACTCAAGAACAAGCAGAACTGGCGGTGCTAATGAGCTACTTGCCCAAGCAAGTTAGTCACGAGGAAGTTATCGCAATTGCGCAACGTATCATTACAGAAGTTGGCGCGCAAGGTCCGAGTGATAAAGGAAAAGTAATGCCGAAAATAATCGGTGAACTAAAGGGCAAAGCTGATGGTAAAGAAATTAATGCCGTTGTCACTGAGCTTTTAGACGCGATTCATTAAATAATACTTTATTAATCAAATTTTAATAGTCCTTCTTCGGAAGGACTATTTTTTGCCCCTTTTTTCCGTTAAAAGTATGAATTGTACGGGTGCGCGGTGATGATTGGCTATTGCGGGAAGTGCCATTCCTATAAACCAAAATTATACATTTTAACGTGACAGTATCATGATTATCAAACCTACTTGTTTTAAGACCATTTTTGAATCTAAATCTATCTTTTTCTTTTATCCTTCGTTATACTATATGCACGGGGTAAAACCCGGAAAGTTTGACAAAATGCGTAACTAAATCCTGGTCAGGCAGAGAGGGAAATTATCCAGTGCAAGAAGAATTGAACCTTGTTCAGCGGGCACGACAGGGAGACCATGAGGCTTTCGCCCGATTATATGAGGCTCACTTTGACAAAATATTCCGTTATTTGGTCCTGAAAATCAGGAACCAGACGGAGGCAGAGGACATGACGCAGCAGGTTTTTATCAAAGCTTATGAGTCAATCGGCTCTTACCAATTGCAGGGCGTGCCGTTTACTGCCTGGTTGTTCCGCATTGCTCACAATCAGATGGTGGATTTTATACGGAAAGAAAGTAAGAAACCGACAGTGCCGCTGGATGAATCGTTCCCGATAAAGGACGACAGTGACCTGGAAGGCGAAGTTGAAACAAAGATAGAGATGGAGAAAGTAGTTTTAGCAACCAAACAATTGACTATAGCGCAACGTGAGGTTATTAGCCTGCGTTTTGCCGGCGGGTTGTCGATTACTGAAGCGGCGAAGACAATGAGGAAGAGCGAGGGTGCAATTAAAGCATTGCAACACAGTGCCATATTAGCCCTGCGGAAAACCTTATTGGCGGGAGAGCAAGGTGGGAAACAACAAACAATTCAATAACATCCTTAATGATTGTCTGGAACGGCTGATTACCGGTCAAGAGACGTTAGAGCAGTGCCTCCAGCGTTATCCTGAATACTCGACGGAACTTGAACCCTTGCTGCGCACTGCCGCTTTAATGAACAAAGCCGTTGATGTTAAACCGTCGGCCGATTTTCGTACCAGAGCGCGCTACCAGATGCAACTAAAAATAGCTGAATCAAAAGCCCCGCAGCGTATTACTCGAGTTGTACCGCGTTGGGCCATTGCCGTTTGTACCGTGATGTTAGTTTTTGTGCTTGGCGGCGGTACCGTATTGGCGTCTGAAGGCAGCATGCCGGGGAACCCGCTTTATGGCGTAAAGCTAGCTGCTGAGAATGTGCAATTAAAACTCGCCAGGTCTCAAGAAAAGAAGGCAGAGTTGTATGTCGCTATGGCCGATGAGAGGGTCACGGAAATGACGTGGATGGTTAATAATAATAAAACTCAGGGTTTAGAAGCGGCGGTGCAAAGATTGGATAGTTATTATACAAAGATCGGTACATTACCGCTGGCAGGAAATACGGGAATCGCTTTTTCCTCGGCAAGTAAATCAAATCAGACATCTGCCCCCGGAGGGACAGTCGCGGCGACTACAAACCCACAAACAGCCTTACTACCCACGACTCCGACTTTGTCAGCGGGCGCAACAGATAAAAACGCAATAACCACACCTGCTCCAGATACGACTTTGGCTCCCATTCCCACCGTGACTGTTATCCAGGCCCCCTCTGCCGAAAACAGAGGGAGTAACTATGTCACTGTAACAGGGATCCAGAACTCAATATATAATAATTCGAAACTGATGAATATTCTTATCTATGGTGCCATTACCCAACCGGATAAAATTCAGCAGTTATTGGATTCAGATAAACTTCCGGAAAGCATCAAACCTGCTCTGCGCCGGATTTTAGCGGCTTCAACAATCGGTTATCAGAATGCTATCTCTAATTTGAATAACGCTCAACCGTAAAAATGTTTGCTATCCCCCGCCATGTTTTGTTCGTTCTAACTATTAGAACATGTTGTACAAAAGGAGAATGAAATGAAGAATAAGTTACTATTGTTATTTTCAGGGATTGCGATTCTGATACTAGTTGCCGTTTCACTGGTCGGCTGTCAGGCTTCCAGCACACCTGCGAGCGTTTTAAATCCGCAAACCGGTATCTCGGTTACCGGGGAAGGGAAAGTAACCGTGACACCGGATATCGCAAACATCCAATTAGGTATTCAGGCTCAAGCGCAAACTGTTGCCGATGCTCAAAATCAGGCAATAAAGGCAATGAATGGTGTAATGGCGGCGTTAAAAGCTAACGGAGTCGCAGACCAGGATATCCAAACGCAGTATTACAATGTCCAGCAAGTTACTACCTGGGACACTAACAAACAGCAGCAGATAGTCACCGGTTATATGGTCAGCAACGTTGTCAATGTAAAAGTCAGGGACATGACCAAAGCAGGTTCCGTTATCGATGCGGTGACCGCCGCCGGCGGTGATTTAACCCGGGTGAATAGCATTCAGTTTGCTTTAAATGACCCGACTACATCCATTGACAAAGCAAGAGAAATTGCAATGGCCAATGCTTATGACACTGCCACCCAGCTGGCGAAATTAGCCGGCGTAAAATTGGGCAAACCGATTTCTATCTCAGAGAGTTCATCAACACCGCCATATCCTGTATACTCAAAGGATGCCATCGCGGGTTCTTCGTCATCCACTCCAATCAGCGCCGGAACACTGGATATTACCCTCGACGTTCAGGTCGTCTACACTATCCAATAACAACGATTTCATAAAACAAATATGGAATCGTATAAAGCTCAGTAAATAGCCCCACAGCAAGCTGTGGGGCATTAGGGGAAAGGGAGCCACCCCACAAGATTACGGACGAGGCTGCTTTCATCCCGCCAGCAAGCTGACGGGTATTCAGCGGAAATTTTTATAA
>Ga0182017_10003489_pt1 | contig 11711 bp, 6 predicted proteins | sample 712E3DmetaG_FD_120492 | JGI IMG/M metagenome (GOLD analysis project Ga0182017, IMG submission 120492) | Permafrost microbial communities from Stordalen Mire, Sweden - 712E3D metaG | ecosystem: Environmental > Terrestrial > Soil > Wetlands > Permafrost | place: Sweden: Stordalen | collected... | reverse complement strand
CGCGGGTGAAGAAGCCGCCGTCGAGCGGATCGTGGGTGGCGCTGTTGAGGAGCGCACGCAGGGTGGTCACCGCCGCGTCGCGATCGGCCGGTGATCCGTGCAGGAGAAAGCGCAGGAGTTCCGGTTCGAGTGCTTTCGGCGCGGTCCCGAAACCACCGTTCGCGGCGTCGAAGGAGGTCCGCCACGTCTCCGCGGCCTGGGCCAGTTTCGCACTCAACGCAGCCGGCGTGAAAGTCGGCAGGGTCTCTGTGCTCGGTGCCGACATGGTCGAGACCGCCTCGGCCGCGTGCCCGCGGCAGGACCGGGGATCGGAGGTCCAGGCCTCGCCGGCCTGGTGGGCCACGTTGGAAAAACCCGTCCGGCCCCATTCTTCCGAAGGCGGCAGATAACCGGCGCCTTCGTAGGGCTGCAGCTCGGGCGTCAGCCAGAGATGCGCCGGCCAGCCGTCGGTCTGCTTGACCGTTTGCAGGTAGAACCGCACGCAGGCGGCGACATCGGGATGCTCCTCGCGGTCCACCAGCACGCAGATGAAATGCTGGTTGAGATAGGCCGCCGATTCCGCGTTGGTGAAGGACTGCTGGCAAGTGGCGCGGCTGAGTTCACTCAGCGACGTGCCCACGAAGAGGTAAACCGGCTTTTTCTCCGTCTGGGCCCGCCGCAAGACGTCCGGGTTCCACGTTTCCCAGTTGACCGGACTGTGCGCCTGCGAGCGGACAAAGGCCGACGCTGACGACGCCAAATCAGGCGCAGCGGCGTGGACGGTGGCCATGACCACGGCGGAAAGCAGGGTCAGGCCCGAAAGCAGATGTTTCATCATCATGGTGAACCACGACCCTTCGCCTGGGTGAGGCGGGGGCCGATCAATTATCGCAATGGATAAGCTTGGAGCAGAGGCAGGTAATTACAACTTGAGACTGGTCTGAAGGTAGAGGAAGTCGGCGTTGTTTCCAGCGCCTGTCGCCCGGAGGTAGGGTCCGGCGAAAAAGCGCGACCAGCCCGCCTCCACTGTCGCCCACGGGCGCGGGGCCCAGGTCAGCGTGACGTCGAGTTCATCCCCGGTACGGTCCGGCGCGTTCTGGGCCGCGGCATTGAGGGGTCGCACGGTGGCCACGGCATTGGCGCGGTACCAGGCATCGTGGGTGGAGTAGAGCGCAAACCGGTGCCAGTCGAGGCGCACCCCAGTCTTGGGCGCCGGGGCGAACCGAGCGGTCGCCACCTCCTCGCGGAGATTCTTCCAGGCAAAAACGTCCATGAAACCGTAGAACTTGTGGTTGCTCGGGAAGAGATTCATGAACGAACCGTTCGTGCCGTCGGTCCGGTCGGTGTCGCCCGAGGCAACGTTGTACTCCAGGTCGAGCCGGAGTTTGCCGGGCGCCCCCGCCGGAGTGTAGCCCGCGAGCGCATGGAAGGCCCAGGCTTTTTGGTCGAGCTGGGCGCTGCTGCCGGCATAAGGTCCGGTCGCGGCCGTGGTCTGCCGGTTGACGTTGCCGCCCTGCGCCGCGGCTTCCACCTCGGCATCGAACGCGCCTTCGCGCGGCGCACGGAAGAACCGGGCGTCGAGCGTGTAGACGTTCTGCCCAATGTCGTAGGCGGCGGCGGTGCGTGCCGGCACGGGGATCGCGGCGGTGGGGGCGCTGTAGACGGGGTTGTTGTCCTTCTTGTCGCGCCAAAACAGGCTGGTCTCGAACGTGTCCGTCGCGTCGAGTTTCTCCGTCAGGCAGAGGCCGCTGAACCGGTCGTCGAGGCTCGAGTGGTTGGACTTCCAGCCGCGGCCGCTGGTCGTGCCCTCGACATTGACGACACTCCCGGCGAACGCCGTCACCGTGGTTCGTCCGGGCACGGCCGACCAGACGAGTTTCCCGGCGTCGAACGTGCGCGCGAAGTTGTTCCATTCGCTGGAACCGACCAGGCGCTCCTCGCCAACCGCGAGGATCTGCCGGCCCAGGGTGAAGACGATCGGCGATTGCTTGGGATCACCCCAGGTCACCGCAGCGATGCGCAGATCCAGCGCATCATTACCTTCGGCTCCGAGGATGAACGGCACCTTGGGCCGCTCAGAACCCAGTTCGCGCGCGTCCTGCAGTTGCACCTGCAGGGACCAGCCGGTGTCCGCTTTCCAGTTCAAACCAAGGCGGAGACGCTGCACGAACCATGAATCGTCGGTGGCCGAGTGAGCGGCGGAGTCGAAGTCGAAGTTGTTGGCGCGGTCCTCGAAGCGCAGGCGTTCGATGACCTCAACGGTACCGCGGCCATCGTCAAACGTGATGGCGGCGGGAGAGGCCGGCTCGGCGGACAGCGTCGCCACGGCACCGAGGGCGACAACAATCCTCCAGGCCGACCCGCCGGGGCGGGCCGGAAACGTGAGTTTCATGGTGTTGTGGGACCAAGCGGCTGACTCTAGGGTGCGACGACAAGTGCGGTCGGCGCGGAATCCGGAAGATCCAAGGACGGTCGCGGCGGATGCAGGGTCCGCGCACGGCGCGCCCGGACGGCGGCGGCGAGCTGTCCGAGCACGGGCAGCGTCTTCTCCCATGCCAGGCAGGGATCGGTGATGCTGCGGCCGTAGGCGAGCGGGCGCGTGCGATAGCTCTGGGCTCCGTCCAAAAGATAGCTTTCCAACATCACGCCGCAGATGGCGTGCTGCCCCGCCGCGACCTGCGCGGCGACATCGGCGGCCACCGCCGGCTGCCGTTCGGGGTCCCGGCCGCTGTTACCGTGGCTGCAATCCACCATCAGGCGCGGCAGCAGGCCGGCCGCCCGCAGCAGTTCCACCGCGGCCCGCACGTGATCGGAGGCGTAATTCATCCCGCGCGTGCCTCCGCGCAGCACCAGATGGCCGCGATCGTTGCCCGCCGTGCCCAGCATGGCCGGCGCGCCTTCCTTGGTCACCGAGGCGAACCAGTGGGGATGCCGCGCGGAGCGGAGGGCGTTGACCGCCACCTGCACGTCTCCGTCGGTGCGGTTCTTGAACCCGACCGGCATGGAAAGCCCGGAAGCCAGGGCACGGTGCACCTGGCTCTCGACGGTGCGCGCGCCGATCGCGCCCCACGTCACCAGATCTGCATAAAACCGCCAGAGGGTGGGGTCGAGAAACTCGGTGGCCGCCGGCACACGCAACCGGACGAGATCGAGCAGCAGTTGCCGGGCGAGCCGCAGCCCGCGGCCGACCTGAAAGCTGCCGTCGAGTCCGGGATCGTTGATCAGGCCCTTCCAACCGACGACGGTGCGCGGCTTCTCCAGATAGGCGCGCATGACCACGCACAACTCGGCCGCATGTTGCGCCCCCGCCTGGCGCAGGTGGTCCCCGCATTCGAGGGCGCCCATCGGATCGTGGATGGAACAGGGCCCGACCACGATAAGCAGCCGGTCGTCGCGGCCGAGGATGATGTCCTCGACAGAGCGGCGGCTCCGCGAAACAAAGTCCGCGCTGGCATCGTCCAGCGGCAACTCCGCGGCCAGGGCCGCCGGAGAAAGCAGCGGCTGGGTGCCGCGGATGCGCAGGTCCTCAAGAGGTGGACGGGTCATGAAATTCAGCGGGGATTACGGGTGAACAGGAGGAGCCGGCCGTGGCATTGCCCGACCACGAGCCGCGGGCCGCCCCCCGGACTCGCGGGCGACAACCGGGCGACGGCGCGCACGTCACCGGGGGCGACGAACCCGCTCTCGGCGGGCAGGACGGGCGTAAAGTTGCCGTGGCCGTCGCCGCGCAGCAACAGGCCGACGCCGCCGTCGAACCGGCCGGTCGAGGGCTCGGGACCGAAGTTATTGCCCACGCAGAAGAGGTCGGTGTGGCCGTCGCCGTCGAGATCGGCGACAACGATGCCATTGATCGGGGCCAGCTGGGCCAGTCGCGGCAACGGGCTGAACTTGAAGGTGCCGTCGGGCTGCTGGAAGAAGATGCCGCTGGCGAGTTCGGTGGCGGTGAGGCGCGTGGCCGCCTGCAGACGCTCGGCCGGGAAAATGTCTTCCACCGGCGCCCGCGAGAAATCGGCGAAGGTGGGGAATTTCTTCCGCAGCCAGGGGAACGTGTACGCGAGTTTGCTGCGGCCGCGCAGCGGATAGAGGCGGCCGTCGGTGTCGTAGCCGGCCTCGACGATTGCGTTGCGGCCGGAGCCGTCGAGGTCGCCGGCGAAAAGCACCGTGGGCGTGGCGGGCGTGGCGGAGTATTTCGTGTTCAGGCCGACGTTGCCAACGATCAGGTCGAGGCGGCCGTCGCCGTTGACATCCGCCACCGCGAGCGCGCTCCACCAGCCGGTGACACCGGCGAGACCGAGCCGGGTGGTGTAGTCCTCGAAGCCGTGGCCGGTGTTATGGAAGACCTTCACCGGGCCCCACTCGAGCGCGAGGACGAGATCGGGCCGGCCGTCGCCGTCGATATCCGCCCAGGTGGCGGCGGTCACCATCCCCACGTGGCGCAGGCCGGGCGCAAGCTGGTCGGTGACATCCTCGAAGCGCCCGCCAACGTTGCGGTAGAGGAAGCTGCGGGGCGCGGCGGGCCATTGGCCGGGCACGACGCGGCCGCCGACGAAAAGGTCAATCTTGCCGTCGCCGTCGTAGTCGGCCGCCGCGCACGCGGCCGTACTTTCCCCGTCGGCCGGCAGCGTCCCGGTCGGAGCGAGTTGGAAGCCGCCGTGGCCGTCGCCCAGGTAGAGGCGGTCGTGGAGCCGGGCATCACCCTCGTCGTAAGCGACGCCGCCGGCGCAGATCAACAGATCGACATGGCCGTCGCCGTTGGCGTCGAAGAAGAGCGCGCCGACGTCGTCGGAGTCCTTGACCTCTGCCCAGGGCTGGCTGGGTCCGGGCGCGAAACTGCCGTCCGCCCGGCCGAGGAAAAGCGTGCCGGCCTGCCCGAGCGCGCCGGAGACGAAGACATCGTCGATCCCGTCGCCGTTCACGTCGGCGACCGCCAGGGCGGGCGCCATCTGCCCGAGGCGGCGCGGCAGCAGGCGCTGGCGGAAGAACTCGTCCACCGGCTGGGCGGCCGAGGTGTAGTCGAGGCCGCGCGCGTGGGCATTCTCCACGTAGAGCGAGCGGTCGGTCGGCGCCTTGAGAACCGCCGGGGCGCGGTGCGGTCGCTGACCGGCCGGGAATTCCGGTTCGGCTATGGTATAAATGCAGTCGGCCGCGAGGTTTTGGAGCACCTGCACTTCGCCGAGCGGCCAGCGGATAGTGAGCTTCTTGATGGTGGTGTCGTCGCCGAGGCCGAAGTGGACGAGGGGAAGTTCGCTGGCGACCACACCGCGCTCGGTGTAGAGCTGGCGCACCTGCACCCCCGAGGCGGTTTCCGCCCGGAGCTCGGCGCCAATGCCGTCGCGGTTCGGCGGATGGCCGGCGAGCTTAAACTCGACGCTGTGGCCGGTGGCGGTGTCGTTCCGGAAAATGGTCGGCGGGCCGTCCTGATTGGCGAGGACGAGGTCGAGGACGCCGCTGTGGTCGAGATCCACGATGGCACAGCCGAAGGAAACGCCGAGGTGGTTGAGACCCCAGGCGGCGGACACATCCTCGAACTTCAGGTCGCCCAGGTTGCGGTAGGCGAGGGTGCGCTCGCGGCGCGGCTGGGCGTTCTTCCAGACCGCCGCCCGCGCGGAGAGCGTGGGCGCGACATTCTGTTTGTCCACGAGGTCCGGGTCGATGAAGTTGCGGATCATGCCCGTGGCGAAAAACACGTCCTGGCGGCCGTCGTTGTCGAGGTCGGCGATCCGCGTGGACCAGGTCCAGCCGGTGGCATCCATGCCGGTGAGATGCGCGGCTTCCTGGTAGTGGTCGGTGCCGGTGTTGAGATACACGGCGCTCCACATGTATTGGGGAATGAGTTCGGTCACGCGCTCCATCTCCCAAAGGCCGCGGCCGGTCTCCTCCATGCCATCCATGAAGCCCTGGCGGGTGTGGTCCCGCATGTCGGCGACGAGAAAGTCGATCAGGCCGTCGTTGTTGAGGTCGCCGGAATCGGCGCTCATCGAAAAGTAGGTGACGTGGGGCAGGCGCTGGTCCACGACATCGATGAAGGTGCCGTCGCCCTTGTTGAGGTAGAAGCGGTCGGGGGTCTCGAAATCGTTGGCGACGTAGAGGTCGGGCCAGCCGTCCTGGTTGGCGTCGAACCAGATGGCGGTGTGGCCTTGGGTGAGGCCCCAGATGCCGGCCTTGTCCGAGACGTCGGTGAACGTGCCGTTGCCGTTGTTGTGAAACAGGTAGTCGCGGCGCCCGAGCGGACTCTTCGAGAAATCGAGGATGTTGGTGACGATGTAGCAGTCGAGGTAGCCGTCGCCGTCGTAGTCCGCGAAGGTGGCCATGACGGAGGCATCCTTCACATCGAGCCCGTACTCGTGGGCGCGCTCGGTAAAGGTGCCGTCGCCGTTGTTGACGAACAGCAGGTTCGGGGCGTCGTAGCGGCAGACGTAGAGGTCGGGCCAGCCGTCCTGGTTGATGTCCACCACGGTGGCGCCGATTTTGGGCGCGGTGGAATTGGCACAGTCGACTCCGGCGGCGGCAGCGATGTTCACGAACTGGAACGGAGCGGTCTGCCGGTAGAGCGCGCAGGGACCATTCTTGGAGACGACGAAAATGTCGGGCCAACCGTCGCGATCGAAGTCGGCCACGGCGATACCCGTCTCGACGGCGCCGAGGGTGAACTCGCGGAACCGGTCGCCCCACATGCGCGGATCATTGTAGACGTTGGGGACCGTCAGACCCGTCTCGGCCGGCGTCAGCTCGTGAAAGCGTTTGCCGTCCGCGGCTGGGGGATGCCGCGGCGCCAACGGCCGTTGCTCGATGATGGGGGAGGAAGCCGCGGCGGAAACGGCCGGGACTACGGCCAGAATAAGCGAAAGGACGATGGCGCCGCGGACGACGAAGCGACGCGCCGTCCCGGCCCGCCAGATCCTCGGGACGGCTGATGGGGTCGCCTGATCGGCCCACGGATTGTCGTGCACTAACACCATGGAAATTTGGGGCCCTCGTTGGGTGTCATGGCAGGGGTTGGAGCGCGTTCTCGAAGACCCAGTCGGCCACCTTGACGCCGGCTTTCTGTCCCTCGAGGTTGTCCGCCATGAAGTGAATGCCGGCCCAGATCCGGCTCATGCCGATTTCGTCCCGCGCCGCGGAGAGCTTCTTGAAGGAGCGCACCGCGCCGGGCAATCCGTCGGACGTGACCGTGAATTCGATGTCATCGGTGCCGAAATACCGCTCGAGGAGGCGGGAGGCCGCAGCGGAGAACGTGCTGTGGCCCGAGGTGTAGGAGGGAAACGCTGGCGAGACCATCAGGGGAATGAAATCGGGTCGCGGGACCGCGTTCGGATTCAACTTCGAGTCGAGTTCGCGGATGGCGGTCTCGGGGCGCCAGGTGCGGTAGAAGAACTTGGTGTCCCAGCAGCAGATGGCGGCGTCGGCTTCGGCGAAATTGAGGAGGGCAAACAGCCGGGCACACTCGGGCACGGAGAGATGGCGCCGGCGGGCGAGATCCTCGGCGATCACGTTCCAGTGGCCGGGCGGGGTCGCTGTCCCGAGGTCGTCGGACCAAAAGGCGGTGCTCAGCGTCTCGTATTCGGTGCGCCCGGCGCCATCGCGCGCGCCGACTTTGACGACATAGGCGGTCTCCTCGGCATACTGCTTCGAACCCAACGCGGGAGGCGGTGGGGCGCGGAACTGGTCGGGCGATGTCATCACGAACGGGGTGACATGACCCCAGAAAGGAAGCACGGGCGGGCGGAAGCCCGGCGGCGTCTCGCGCCATAGGCCCGGCTCATTGCTCGAGTATGGGCCCGGGATCGGCTTATTGTAGCCGGAGTCCGCGCGCTTCGTGAGAATCTGCTCGGCCACGTGTTTGCCCCACGCGAGGCCATCGGCCTTGGCCTGGCCTTCGGGAATGGCCGCGAGGGCCTGTTGGTAGGCCACGTCGAAATTATGCGGGTTGGCGGCCTGACCCCACAGTGCATTGAGCACGGTGTACGCCGCGCTGGCGATGGCGGCGTCGGTGTCGGCGCCGGCGGGGGCGGTTTCCTGCACCAGCCACGGCCTCCATTTCCGGCTGATGCCATCCACGGCGTCGCCGATCGCGGCGTGGAAGGTGGCCATATGGTGCGAGGCAATCGGCGGCGGGTTGCGGGAGAGGCGTGTCGTATCCAGCATCTGCTGATTCCAGTAAAGGACGGCGTTGTCTCCCCAGGCGAGCGCGGCGCCCAACCCGCAGGCGATCAGGGTAGATGCGAGAAGACGTGATTGTCTCATGGCAGGGGAAGGCGGTTGGTCAGAACCCGTCAGGGAGGACACGATCGCGCGACCAGCCACTCTAAGGGAGCGGTGCCCGGCAGGGGGAACACTTCTGGGGCCAATTGCCGTCGGGGCGGGGCCAAGCGCGCCCTGGCACAATGATCACCCGCAGGTCGATTCAGCCCTAGCTCCCGCCGATGAACTTACCGAACTGCCCGCGCAGGCTGCGGCTGAGCGGAACCTTGGTGCCGTCGCGCAGCACCACCACATAGTCACCGTGGAACGTGGGCTGCAATTCCTTGATCTGATCAAGATGGACCACGGCGGAGCGGTTGACCCGCGCAAAGCTGATCGAACCGATGCGCTCTTCGATCGCCGCGAGCGTTTCCCGCAACATCAGCCGGCCGTCGGTGAGGTGCAGGATGATGTAATTGTCGGCCGCCTCGATCCACACGATTTCGTCCGGTTTCAGGAAGACCAGGCGGCCGTCGGCTTTCACCGCCAGGCGCTCCGGTTTTTTGCCCGGGCCGGCGGCCTCGGACAAAAGGCTCTCGATCTTTTCCTCCAGGGCGCCAGCGCGGCGGGCGCGGAGGAATTCCTCGGCGCGGCGCAGGGCGGTTTGCAGCCGTTCCCGGTCGAACGGTTTCAGCAGATAGTCGACGGCCTGCACCTCAAAGGCGTCCACGGCGAACCGTTCGTGGGCCGTGGCGAAAACAACGGCGGGCCGCTTTTCGGCCGGCAATTGGGCGAGGACCTGCAGTCCGTTGCCGCCGGGCATTTCCATGTCGAGGAACACCAGATCCACCGCCATGCTCTGCAAGGCATTGATGGCCTCGGCGCCGCTGCCGCACTCGCCGACAATCTCGACCGACGGCTCGTCGCGCAGCCAACCCCGCAGCCGTTCGCGGGCGAGCGGTTCATCATCGACGATGAGGACGCGGGTTTTGGGCATGGGTCAGGCGGCCGGCAGGGTCACGCGCACGATAAGGCCGCCGTCCGGGTGGTTGGCGAGCTCGAAGCGATGCTGTTCGCCATAGAGTTCGCGCAGGCGGGCGCGGGTGTTGCCGAGGCCGATTCCCTCGCGGCTGAAGCCGCCCGCCGGTTCGCCCGCCCCGTTGTCGCGCACCGTCAGGACGACCGTCCCGGGTTCGCGGCGGACCACGAGTTCGATGCGGCCCGGCCGCGCGTAAGGCTCGACCCCGTGCCGGATGGCATTTTCCACCAGTGGCTGAAGGATGAGGCTGGGCACCTGCGCCTCCAGGGCGGCGGGATCGACGTCGATCGTGACCGAGAGGCGGTCGCGAAAGCGGATGCGCTCGATTTCCAGGTATTTCTCGATGAAAGTGATTTCGTCCTGGAGGCGGGTGAGCGGCTGCCCCGGGTGGCTCATCGTCAGGCGCAGGAGTTCAGCCAGGCGCACGAGCATGCGATCGGCGGCATGGACATCGCTGTGCATGAGCGAGGCAATGCCGTTGAGGGTGTTGAACAGAAAGTGAGGCTTCAGCTGGCGCAGCAGGGCCTGCAGCCGCGCCTCCGCCAGGTGCTTCTCCAACTCGAGCGCATGCACGGTGCGCTCGTGATATTTGCGGTAATAGTCGATGGAGTGACTCACCGCAATGATCACCCCATAGATGAGCAGGTTGAAGGGGAAGGTCCGCACCCACAGCGGGCGGAACACCTCCGGAAACGTCACGGGCTCGTCCAGCAGCCAGCTGTGCGCCTGGCCCACGAGCGCGCGCAACACGACGTAGGCGAGGGAAAACCCCAGGGCCGCCGCCAGATGGATCGCCGCCGTGCGCCAAGCCGGGCCCTCCTCGGGTGGAAACCGCCGCGCAAACCGCGCGATCGGCAGCGAGAGCAGGGCCCAGACATACCAGTCGCCCAACGAATACGTGATCGCCTCCACCCACGTGATCGAGCGTCCGAGCAGGTTGCTGGACAGATAGAACTGCGCCGCAAACGCGAGTCCCACCAGCGTCCAGAACGCGGCAAACCCGAGCCATTTCAGCACCTGTCGCAGAGCGGGGGACGGACCGGACATCGCAGGAAAAGGTTTACACTGAACCGAGGGGTTTGATTACGTGATGGTATCGTTCCAAGGCCAGTTCAATCCTGTTGCCCCGTTTCCGCAATGCTTCGTGACGCTCCCGAATCGAGGACTTTGACCGGACCTCCCAAGCCGGGCCGGCCGGGGGCGAAGCCGGGCAACGGTTGGGGGCCGCCGCTGCTGCCGGTCCTGGTGCCGCTGGTGCTCGTCGCCAGCACTCTGGCCGTGGTCTTTGCCTGGGTGTTCCCAACCGTCGACACCACCCGGCCGGCCCCGGTGGCCCGATTCACCAACATCACCAAGGATTCAGGCGTCCAGTTTGTTCATCGCAGCGGGCTGAAGGATCCGCCGACGACGCTCGGCGGCGCGGTGGTGGTACTCGACTACGACCGCGACGGCCGCCCGGATTTGTTTTTTGTCAACGGATCCCCCTGGCCCTGGGAGGATGCCGCGGGCGCCACCGTGGGCACCTGCGCCCTGTACCATAATGACGGGGGTGGGCATTTCACCGACGTCACCCGTGCCGCCGGTCTCGGCATTGTCATGCAGGGCATGTCGGCTGCGGTCGGCGATTATGACAACGACGGCTACCCGGACATCTACATCACCGGGGTGGGGGAGAATCGCCTCCTGCACAACCAGCGCGACGGCACGTTCGCCGATGTCACGGCGTCGGCGGGCGTCGGCGGAGATGGCCAGACCTGGAGCACCGGTGCCACCTGGATCGACTATGACGGCGACGGCCGGCTCGACCTCGTCGTCGCCAACTATGCCCGCTGGCCCGGTGAAGTTGAATTGGCCACCGCGTTCAGCGTGGCCCGCATGGGCCCCTCCTACGGCGCGCCGAGCGGATTTGTGGGGGCCTTTCCCTCCGTCTACCGCAATCTCGGCAACGGACGTTTCGCGCTCGTGCCGGGCGCCGCTGGTTTGCGCAACGTCGATCCGCAGACGCGATTGCCCGTCGCCAAGGCCCTGGCGGTCGTGCCCATCGATGCCAACGGTGATGGCCGGCTCGATCTGCTTTTCACCTACCAGCGGGCCGCCAATGCGCTCTTCCTCAATCAAGGCGACGGCACGTTCCGCAAGTGGTCATCCGGGGTCGACAACCGGATCGAAGGCGCCGCCGCCGGCCTGGCGTCAGCCAGCCTTTTGCCTTCGGCCCAGGTGGGCGGGGATGAGCGGTGTGCGGCTTTGTTGTCCGCGGGTGCGCTCGATGAGGACAACCACGATGAATCCGTGCTCAGCCTGCGCGCCAAGCTGGGACTCGGCTTGCTGGATTACGACCATGGCGGCCGTCTCGAGCTATTCTCCGGCAACGGCCGCGCCGAACCCGATGTGGGCAAGGTGGAACCGGGCCGCGATTGGGCCGCGGTGCCGCAGCTGCTCTGGAATCGCGGACGCTTCTGGATGCCCGCCGTGGCGGTCGGTGCGGAGGCAGCAGGATGGGCGAACCTCACGG
>Ga0182017_10003488_pt1 | contig 11712 bp, 4 predicted proteins | sample 712E3DmetaG_FD_120492 | JGI IMG/M metagenome (GOLD analysis project Ga0182017, IMG submission 120492) | Permafrost microbial communities from Stordalen Mire, Sweden - 712E3D metaG | ecosystem: Environmental > Terrestrial > Soil > Wetlands > Permafrost | place: Sweden: Stordalen | collected... | reverse complement strand
GTCCTCAGGTTTTTTGTTTTTTCAAGAATGTCATTTTTTATTTCAGGAAGAGTCCTTTTGCTGGTTTTATCCCATTTATCGGCGAGATTTATAGTCATGGTGGCATCCCCTTCTTCTATTCTGCTCATGACATCTCCTTTTTCAGGTATTCCAGCAAGGGTTTGTTCAATTTCGCTAACGAAAGCGTCTGTCTTTTCAAGTGTCGTTCCAGCTGGCATTGTAACTGACAGTCTGAAACTTGAAGTTTCAACTTCCTTTGTTGAACTGACGCTTAAGCTCAAACTAATAAGAAGTACAGCAAAGAACAAAACAAGCGTTCCAATTATGGTACCTGCCGGATTCCTCATACTGGATTTGAGGGTGAGATAATAACCCTGAATCATCCGGTTATGTATTGTAAGCCTTTTAAAAACTCCCAGATCGGATTTAGTGGTCAGTTTAAGCATAAAATGTGTGGCCATTGGGATGAAAAGGAGGGCGACACTTAATGATATTAACAGAGTCGAAACAATAGAAATACCGATATTTTTCCCGATTATTTTGAGCATGAAGTTGTCTGAGAACAAGAAGGGCAGAAAAACGGTTACAGTAGTAAGTGTCGATGCAACAATTGATCTCCATACCTCGCTTGTTCCCTGTCTGACTGCCGTATCAATATCTTTTCCCTCACTCACAAGCCTGTATATATTCTCCAGAACAACCACCGAATCGTCCACAAGCCTGCCGATTGCAAGAGCAATCCCTACAAGCGTAAGACTGTTTATGGTGATATTATAAGCATAAAATAAATTAAAAGCTGTATAAACCGAGATAGGAATTGAAAGTGCAATAATAACCACCAGACGGATATTGCGCAGAAAAAACCACAAAACCAGTATAGCAAGAATCCCGCCGGTGACAGCCAGATGAATTATCTCATTTAAGTTGTCCTCCATTATCTGGGCATTATTGTTCTGAACAACTATTTCCACACCCTGAGACTTCAGATTATCATTCAGTGTTTTAATCACGCTCAGAGCCTTGTGTGAGAGATCTATCAGATTTGCCTGGGTATCGTTTACAAGCGTGACTGTCACAGCCTCGAGCCCATTTATCCGGCTGTATGAGGTCTGTTCTTTGACTCCAAATATAATCTGAGCAATATCTTTCAGAGTCACTGATCCGTTTTGTTTTACAGTAATATTACCTATATCATTAACATCAGTATATTGAGATGTCACATTTACGAAAAACTTATCAGTTCCCTCTTTAACTGAACCGACAAAGGTTTTATCCTTGCCATTGTTATTAAGAAGGTTTGTTACCTGAGCCATTGTTATTCCATAAGCATTACATGCTTTTTCGTTCAGCCTTACTTCAATAGATTTTTGCTGACCTCCATAAACCTGAACACCTGCAATACCAGTAATATTCGTAAGATCATTTGTTATTTGCTCATCCGTTATATTGCGTATCCTGTCAACTCCTCCTTCACCCCTGATCTGTAATTCCATGAATTGACTGGTACTCTGTGTGAGATCAACTTTTACAACAGTAACTTTGAATGTTGTAGGTAATGTTGACTTTAACAGATTTATCTTTTCCTGCAACTTCAGATTGGCATATTTCATGTCAATATTCTGATCATAGAAAAGATTTATCGTTCCGGACCGGGAACTGATGTTTGTTTCTATCTTTTGAATACCTTCAAGAGTACCAATAGCGCCCTCCAGGGGAATTATTGCCTGGCTTTCAATATAATTAGGATCCAATTGGAGTGAAGTTGAAACCTGAACGATCAGAGTCGGAAGTTGCGAATTGGGAAAAAGTTCAATCGGAAGTCTCTTATAGGAGACATAGCCGAGCATTGTAAGCCCTAAAAAGAGCATACAGATCAGAACTTTTCTCTTTATAATGAAGTTCATATTATTACAAGGTCTTAATCATAAGTTAACTATTCAATCAAAGTTTTTTTCCCCAGGATAAAATCACTGAAAGAATCAAAAACCCAATAAACGCAGGGTATCACTATCAAAGTAAGGATAGTTGATGTAACGAGTCCGCCAATTACTGCCAGAGCCATCGGAGATCTGAGCGATGCACTTTCTCCGATACCTATTGTCAATGGAATAAGGGCAAATATTGTTGTAAGACTTGTCATTAAAATTGGTCTTATTCTCTGCGATCCGGCAGTCACAATTGAGTCTTTTTTGCTTAATCCGGTCTGACGAAGCTGATTAATGCGGTCGATAAGGATAATTGCATTGCTCACGGCAATCCCCCCAAGCATAATAATGCCTATATAAGCCATCATGTTAAGGCTTTTTCCAAGGATGAAGAACGTCAGAATAGTACCGACTGCAGCAAGGGGTATTGTCAATAAAATAACAAAAGGTTGAATAATTGATTCAAACTCAGCTGCAAGTACCATAAATACAAGAATAATTGACAGAATAAGGGCAAATGTAAGATTCGACATCGATTCTTTTCTCATCAGCTCTTCACCGGTTATCTGAATCCTGTAGTTAGCAGGCAAAGGAATCGATTTAAGTTGAATCCCGGCATCTTTTACTATTTTGTCAAAAGGTTTGGATTTATTAACCATTGCATAAACATAACTTGTCCGGCTCTGATCCCTCCTTGTAATTTCACGTGGGGTAATAACTTTTTGGATGGTAGCTAAAGAGCTCAAAGGCACCTTTACCGATCCGGCTGTAATCGACAGATCTTCCAGCTGATGCAGTGTAAGATCTCCCAGCTTAATAATAATGTCTTTCTCCTCACCTTCTTTTTCCATAGTACCGGCAGAAGCACCGGAGAGATAACTTTGTATCTGGCTTATTACACTGGTAACTGATACATTGTAATAACTTGTTTTAAACCTGTCAACCGCCACTTCTATTTCAGGAGTTCCTTCATCAAGTGATGTTGTCAGATTATAAAGCCCTGTGTTAGACTTAAGCGCTTCTTTTGCTCCCATAACAATCTTTTCAATCTCAGTAAAGTCCTGCCCTTTTACTTCCACAACAAATGGGGCCTGATTGGTTCCAAGCGAAGTTTGCAAGGCTGATTCTTCCTGTGAGAAGCTTATCGCTAGATCGGGAACTGTTTTTAAATATGTTTCAATGGTTTTAATAGCTTCATCTGTATAAGTGGCATATTCTTTTTTAAGGAATACTTTAATGTTTCCAACGTTCTCATTTGTAGATGTTGCCGATTGAGTAGTTGTTGTATTGACATCACCACCCGCCTGGCTGTAAATCATACTGATTTTGTCACCAAGAAGTTCATGGATAGTTCCTTCTACTTTTTGAATAGTACTTTGAGTTCTGTCAAGACTTGTCCCTTCCGGGAGTTTCAACCCAAGCGTAAATTCCGAAGATTCCGCTTTGGGCATATATTCACTTCCAAGTTTTGGTACGAGAAGAACTGCCAGCCCCATAAATAAAACTGAAAGAAGAATCACCATAAGTCGCTTTTCAATAACTTTGGAAAGAAATTTCGGGTACCATTTGAATTGCATCGGGCTGCTGATCTGTACATTTTGTCCTTTCTTCTCGCGGAAGAGAGTGCTTATCAGCATAGGGATGACAAGCATGGCGACAAATAAAGACGAGATTAAAGCGAAGGCAACTGTCCAGGCCTGGTCTTTAAACATTTCACCGGAAGCTCCTCTCAGATAAACTATTGGAAGGAAGACAACTATTGTAGTAATTGTCGATGCAGTGATTGCACCTCCGACCTGGCCGGTACCAACAATTGCCGCATCACGTAATGACATTCCTTCATCTCTGTTTCTGGTAATATTCTCGAGAACAACAATTGCATCATCAACAAGCCTTCCTGCCCCGAGCGCCAGTCCTCCCAGTGTCATTATGTTTAATGTCAGGTGATTGAAATACATAAGGTTGAATGTTGCTATTATGGAAATCGGTATAGCAACACTGACCACCATTGTGGTGCCTATCCTCCTGAGAAAAACATAGAGGACAATCATGGCAAGGAAAATCCCAATAAGTCCGGAATTCTTTACCTCATTAATGGCGCTGTCAATATATTTTCCCTGGTCATTTACAACTGTGAATTCATAACCAGGAAGAGCTTTTGACAGAGTTGACAGGGCAACATTGATGTTTTTAACAGCTTCGACTGTATTATATTTAGGTTCCTTGAATATTGACAAGCCAATGCATCGTTCCCCATTAAGTGAAATAATATTCTGAGGATCTTTATTTTCATATTTTATGATTGCAACATCGCGCAGATATACAGGAATTTTGTTTGTTGAAGTAGCGGCAGCAGCTGTGGTTGTAGCAGTGGTGGAAGAAGCCTGTTTAAATCCAACGACTATGTTTTCAAGATCTGTCAGATCGCTCATTACACTCACACCTTTGACGGTGTATTTAGTCCCCAGGTCAGTTATTGAACCTCCGGAAACATTCTTGTTATAGTTTGCAATCTGTGCTGCAATCACATCAGAAGTCAATCCAAAAGATTCTAGTATATATTTGTTGGTTTCAACTACAATCTGGCTTTCTTCCTGCCCGGTAAGTTTCACATCAGCCACACCTTCAATTCTGATAAGTTCGTTCCTGATATAGTTCTCCGCAACTTTCCTTAATTCATCCATGTTGGTAATTGCCTTGTTCTTAAATCCCACGATCAATACCGGTGCAGCATTCGGATCATATTGAGAAATATTAAACCCTGTGAGGTCGGAGTTCTGACTGAATGAGTTTAATGCCTTCTGCAGGTCCAGGAATGCTTCATCCATATCCTTGTTCCAGCTATATTCGACAGTTATATCTGCTAATCCGACCTGAGAGACGGATGATACAGCAGTAACATCACTTTGTCTCATAGCAAGGGATTCTATCTGATCGACGTAGGTTTTTTCGATTTCTTCAGGCGGCTTTTCTCCGGCCGTTAGTTCAACATATATCTTCGGATTGTTCAGATTCGGGAAAAGATCAGTTCCCAGCTTTCCCAGGGATATGATCCCCAGGAGAACAATGCCGAGTACCAGCATTAAAATTGTGACCGGGTATTTTACAGCAAATTGGGCAATCCTGTTCATGATATTTATTTAATGATTTTGACCTTTGATCTGGTGCTCAGTGTTTCAAAACCGACAGTTACATATCGTTCATTTTTCATCAGACCTCCAGTTACTTCGACGTCAGTAAGGTTTTCAAGACCGGTCCTGATTATACGTTCAGAAGCTGTTCCACCACGATCGATAACGAAAATCGTTTTTCCTCTCTGACGAGCAAGAATTATACTTTTAGGAATTACAATAACGGTATCTTTGTGGTTTGTTACAATATCAGCTTTTACAAACATACCAGGTCTGATAAGATAATTTGGATTGTCAATCTGGACAGTCCCGGCAAAGGTTCTTGTATCTGAATTTATTGCCGGTGACAGTTGTGTTATTTTTCCTATTAAAGTGTCCTTTGGAATAGTATAATTTGTCAACTTAACTGACTGATTAGGTTTAATTATGGAAACATATTTTTCGGGCAATTGTACATTCATGTACATCATTTTGTAATTCATTATTTCGACTATGTTTGAACCTGTATTAACCCTGACTCCCTGAGTATAATAAGGTAAATCAATTATTACACCGTCAATAGGGGCAGTGATCCTTGTCTTTGCCATGGAGAGATTTGCACTTGTCAGAACTGTTTTGGCATTTGCCGTATTGATTTCTGCCGTCTTAAGATCATAAAGTGTAACTCCTCCCTTTTCATATAGCGATTTCTGTTGAGTCAGCTGACTTTCTGTAAGTTCGAGATTAAGTTTAGTAGTTTCAAGCTTTATATCATTAATATATTGCTGATCTTCTAATCTGGCTATGAGTTCGCCGGATTTGATCTGATCATTTAACTGCCATGGTTTTCCGGTGCGAGGATTTTTTTCAAGAAAATAATTGGCTGTAATCTCCGATTTTACCAGGATGTCTCCTATAGGATAAGCAGTTCCTGAAGTATTGACATATTCTTCAATTGACTTAGGAGTGGCATCCGCAACGGAAACCGGAATTTCAACATCAGCAGAGAGATTCTGAGTCTGGTTTGTGCAGCTGATAGCCGCGAAAACAGTTACTACTATTATAAATAAAGCTTTTTTCATAAGTGATTAGTATTTATTATTTAATGTCTTAATAGGGCTTACCGGTTGTTTCTTTTCAAAATCATAAAGTGTCAGTATTTTTAAATTCAGAAGTTCGAGTTTATAGGATATTAAAGAATTAGTGTAATTAAGTTTGTTCTGAGAAAGCTGGTTCTGAAAAATACTAAGATCCATTCCTGTCAGGGTTCCGTTTTTATACTTTTCAAGATTTAAATCGTAAGTTAGTTGTGCATTAATAACTGAAACACTGGCTATTGCTATCTGATTAATGAGATTCTTAAGATTTCTGTAGCTCTGTCTTATAGTTACGATTATATCGTTTTGTTGTGAATTGAGATCAACTTTGTTTGACTCAATAACTGCCTCTTGAGCTTTTATTCTTGATTTTTCCTGACCCCAGTCGTAGATTGGAATTGTAAAAGTCAATGATGCATTTTCATTATCTACAGGATCTTTGTAAATATTCGGTAATTGTGAATTATTGCCGTTATAACCAAAGGCAAGATTAAGTGTTCCATTGAATTTATTAAGTGCTTTTACGGTAATAAGATCAAGAAGCGATGATTCAATGGTGATCTGTCTTTCCCTGAGTTCCATCCTGTTGGCAAGACCTTGCTCAATTGCAAATGCTGCATCGACTTTTATAGTAGTATCAACCGAGATGTCTGGTAACACAACAATATCTTCATACAAATCAAGTCCGATATTTTCTTTAAACTGATCTTTGGAATTTTCAAAAGTAACCTGTGAGTTTTCATATGTCGATTTTGTTGTTTCAAGGTTCAGTTCAGCCTGTACCATTTCTGACTGAGCTGAAACTCCTGCATTGGCTTTGTTCTTTGTGATTTCAAAGTTTTTCATCATATCCAGAAAAGCCTGATGTGCAATTTCCATGCTTTGTTGCGCCTGATAGACCGAGTAAAATGACTGGGTCACGCTTTTTTCAGTTGCCAGTAGCTGAACAGCATAAGTAAGCTGAGAATTCTCAAGTTGTAACCGGAGCGTTTTCAGATTGAGCTTAATATGGTTATAGGTAAACAAGGGCTGACTTATCGAAATACCAACATCATTATTATATATTACTCCCACAGATTTCGGATACTGTTCATTTAAAAGAGTATTTGTATAACTAAAATTGTCACTCAGAGTAACAGTTGCATCAGTTGGCAAAATAGGTTGTACAACAGTGAATGCACCGGAACTTCTTAAGCTCTTGGATGTATTGAAAATTTCGGTACTGGTATTAAAAGCTCTGTTCTGAGAATAGGTCAAAGGATTTACGGATAAAGCAAATTTTGATTTTAATCCGGCAAGCTGAACATTGAGGTTTTCCTGACTTCTTACCAGACTAAGCCTTGTTTTTATTACAGTGGGGCTGTTTGATTCAGCTACGGTTAAGGCCTGTTCAAGAGTAAGCCCCTTCTGTGCTGTCACATTGGTAAAGATAAGATTCATCAGGAGAAAAATTGACGGATAAATCCATTTAATAATTATGAATTTCTTTTTCATTTTGAATTGTATTATATCTGATTTTTAATTATATCTTTTTACTTTTTACTTTTGTCTTTTACTTTTGTTTTACCCATTTTACTGCATCAGCAATCACGACCCTTCCTCCTGAAAGATTAGAAAGGACCACTTTAGCTGTATCGGCTTTAAGATAATATGTGCCCAACTTGTTCCAGCCGCTTTCAGCATTTTCATAGTCAAAAGCTATATCCTCTACTCCACGATCATAATATACATGGAAATGAAATTCTTTGTAAGGAGCGGTAAATTGTCCTCTTGCTCCGCCGGCTCTTCCCTGACCTCCACCAGAACCACTAGTTATTCCTCCGGCTCCACCGGTTCCACCGCCACCTCTGTTGTTACCGCCTCCGCCGCCTCCTCCTCTGGCGTTTCCGCCTCCACCGCCGCCTCCGCCTCCACCGCCAAAGCCGCCTCCCATGACCATCATGCGGTCGGCAGTTTTACCTATGTAACAGGAGATCTCATAATAACCGGGACTTTTAATAGGTGTAACCCATGTCACGCTTTTATCCCCAATTCCGCTCTTAGTATATATTGCTGAACGGACATATTTTCCAAAATATATCGATTGAACTATTGGCTGCCAGTATGAAGGGATCTTCATAAGACTCATTTGCTGATAACTGTTACCGCTCTTATTTTGGATCCCAAGAAGTTTTTTTAACCTGTTCACAGTGTTCTGTTTACTTATTACAAAACCGGGGTCTTCATTGTCGACTATTATTTCAGATGAATCAGCCACTGTAGAATATGATGTAAGAACTTCTTCCCCTGTAAATTCCTTTACAGCCTCTTTGGTTTTGATTATATTATCAATTGGAAGTGTAAGTTGTCCTGGAATGTTTTTTGCTGAGAGAGTATTTAACATCATTGCTCTGGGAATTGCATCCAGGACAATGCCAATCTTCTTAGTTTCATTGGGTTTCAGAAATACAATCTTCGAAATATCAGCAGCTTCCATTCCGCGTCCCTGGGAAGAAATCCTTGCTCCGCCTCCGCCTCCGCCTCCGCCAAAGCCGCCTCCCCCGCCAAAACCGCCTCCACCTCCTCCGCCAAAACCTCCGCCGCCTCCACCAAAGCCGCCGCCACCTCCTCCTCCTCCTCCTCCTCCTCGGGAGCCACCTCCTCCACCTCCGCCACCTCCACCAGCGCGTCCTCCACCTCCTGTCCGGAATGATACATTAAATAATCCACCTGAATTTTCCGGATTAGATGCAATGAATGTGACCTGATATCTTGATCTGTTACCAACAACAATTTCAGTCGCCACCAAATTTGTAAAGAGGAATCCGGGTTGCTCCTTTCCATTGTACCAATCAGACAGATAAGGATAGAATTCAAAACCAAACTTAGCTTTAATATCGTTGTTAAATGTTTTAATATCGACTCTTTTAAACTTATGATCATCAATATATTTTACAAACCAATCCTTAAATTCATCAATCCCGGCAATAGACCTTATAAGATTAAATAAGTTATCACCCTTGATGGTTAAAACAGTGCTCAAAGTATCTCCGCTGGGATGCTGTGCGAGCATTTCTTTAAAACTTTGGTTTTTCAGGATTATATTAGCTAAATCATTATCAGAAAGGTTACCGGATAATGCCTGCAACCCTGCTCTTCCAATGTTGTTGATTTTTTGAAGATGAACTTCAAAGACTGAGTTAATAACCGGATATTCTGAAGAGTAGAAATTATTCTTAAAAAAGTAGAAACTTGGCCCCAGAAGATACCTTGACGGTTCATTCTCGGCAACCCCGTTAACAAACCTGAAATTTGCCCCGGTTATAAAAGTACTTCTCATGAAGTTATTGAAGATTCTTACTTGAAGCTCTTTATCTGTTATAACCTGCCCCCCTCGTTTCATCCTAAGCTTCTGCTGGGTGAACAGCTTCTTGAATCCGGCCTGATACAGAGTGGAGAGTCTTTCAGGAAGAAGAACCATTGATGGCTGCACTTCTGCCCGTGTTTGAGTACTTTCTTTCTGATAAGAATAAAATTGCACCGGAACCTCAAGCATACTGAGTGTCTCAAAAGGATATTTTGTCGAAAAGTTCGATTCAAGATCTTTCAAAAGACCCGAAATAAGCATAGGTAAAGTATCTTTAATTGCTGCAAGGTCTTTTTTATAATAGTCATTCCCGGGAAAATGATAAGAAAGAAATTCAACAGAATCTACCTTTATCTTGTCAGTCAGATAATTGCCAATTGCAAGTGTCAATCCGGTAAGTGGAGATTTTGGCTTATAGATATAATATCCGTTCTCTTTGCTCATCTCTCCCTGGGAAACCGCAACAAGATTGTCTTCAATCTTAACTTTCAGTGTAAATTTTGTAAAATCAATCTTTATCTGTGCCGGATTGGATGGATAATAATTTAACCCCGCAACCGGATACCATTGCGCTTCAGGTGTGAGCAATACATAATCTTTGGTCAGGAAAGCCTGTCGTTTTTTCACATTGACCATTGAGATCTGATAGGGATTCTCGGTGATATCATCATTACAGTTCGGGTAACAAAACGATTCGTTAATTTCTCCTGAATACACAAACTCAACGTTATCGCTCTCTTCCGGATTGAGCACCTTTCCGGCGTTTATTTCAATAATTTGGTTTATTCTTCTGAAATTCAGGTCTTTGCCTCCGGAAGAGATTTTTGTTACTGTCAATGATGGATTAAGTGAAAAGTAGTATTTACTGATTGAGTCACTATTATCATTTGAAATTGTCAAAGCTGCCTTGGCTTCAAACGCATTTCCTTTATGAATAAATTCTATAGATGCTTCAGTTATGGTGGCAAATTTCTTATTTTCAAACTCTCTGTTTATTTCAAGAGCCATGCTCTTATCATTTAATACTTTTCTGTAAGTCGAATAAGTATTGAAAGCACAGATTACCGATCCGGTCAGAAAAACAAATAAGAATACTATTGTCAGGATCCTGTGAATTCTTGATTGTGGTAATCGTTTAAACAACAGAATTGTTGCCATAATCAGGAAAAGACCTGCAAAAAGATAAATGAGCCGTTGATTGACTATAACACTTAAATTATCAAATCCGATCATACCTGACCTGAAAATAGGCATACCAAAAGCCATATAATCAAAAATTGATCCGGCTCTGAAGTAGAAATAAAAAATATCAACAGCTGCGTAGCCAAGAAGAAGAAGGAAGGTCACAGCCTGATTTTTAATTAATGACATCAGCGTGAACGCCAGTCCGAGACTGAATATAATTGTAGGTATACTTATAATAAATAGGTAATAGAAATATGACGCAATACTTATCGACATACTTCTTGAAATAATATTAATTACCAGGCATATTGCAAGAATCAATAAATTCAGGCTCAGGAAAAGTCTGAGTATTCCCCATGATTTTCCAAGAATATATTCAAAATTTGACATCGATCTGGTGTAAAGCACTTCATTGGTATCCACCTTCTTGTCACGCTTTAGGAAATCGGAAGCCAGGAAAATAACCACTACAGCCTGGGCAATATTAAGAAGATAGAGATTAATGAGAGGCAGTGCAGAAGAGATCGAAACTACAGCCCAATCCTCGATACCTACAGGTGAGAACATTCCGATATTCATCACTGTGAATATCAAAATGGCACCAATAGAAAAAAGGCGGAAGAACCAACTTCTTCTTAAAGTCTTTGCCTCGTAGCGGGCAACAGTTCTGATATTAACCAAAGATGCCATTAGCTTTTTTTTTATCAATCAATTAAAGAGGCCTGTATCTTATGCTCCATAAAATATACATATGCATGTTCAATGTTTGGAATAATAGGGATTGCATCATATTCCGGAACATCATCCGTGACAACCTGAACTTCCCAACCGGTTTCAACAGGTATGGTGGAGATAACATTGTATTGTTCTTTGACTTTTTCGTACTCTTCCGGAGTAAGGTTAAGTTTGAATACATGACCTTCAGCATGTTTAACCAGATTCTCGGGAGAACCGTTATAAACCATTTCTCCTTTATTGAGCAGTGCCATTCCCTGACAGGTGGATGAAATATCTCCGACAATATGAGTCGAAAGGATTATTATTACATC
>Ga0182017_10003487_pt1 | contig 11714 bp, 9 predicted proteins | sample 712E3DmetaG_FD_120492 | JGI IMG/M metagenome (GOLD analysis project Ga0182017, IMG submission 120492) | Permafrost microbial communities from Stordalen Mire, Sweden - 712E3D metaG | ecosystem: Environmental > Terrestrial > Soil > Wetlands > Permafrost | place: Sweden: Stordalen | collected... | reverse complement strand
TTCCTCATCGGCGAGGACATCGGCATCCCCGGAGGCTGGGGCGGGGCGTTCACCGTGACCCTCGGCCTGGAGAAGGAGTTCGCGGACCGAATGGTAAACACCCCGATCTCAGAAGCCGGGTTGACCGGGGCGGCCCTGGGCGCGGCGATGATGGGAATGCGGCCCATCGCTGACGTGCAGTACTCGGACTTCCTTTTCTGCGCCATGGACCAGATGGCCAACCAGGTGGCAAAGATGCGCTACATGTCCGGCGGCAAGCTGGAGGTGCCCATGGTCATGCGGGCGCCGGTCGGCGTGACAGGCCGCGGCGCGCAGCACGCGCAGATGATGGAGCCGTACTTCCTGCCCCTCCCAGGGATCAAGATCGTGTGCCCGGCCACCGCCTACGACGCCAAGGGGCTCCTGAAGGCGGCGGTGCGGGACGGAAACCCGGTGCTCATGTTCGAGCACAAGCTCCTGTACGGCTCCAAGGGCCCGCGCTCGGAGACCGGCTCCGTCGACGCGTCGAGCGACATCCCCGACGGCGATTATACGGTACCCATCGGCAAGGGCATCGTGCGCCGGGAAGGAAAAGACGTGACCATTATCGCCACGCTCCTGATGATGCATCGCGCGGTGGAGGCTGCGGGCATCCTGGCCGAGGAGGGGATAAGCGCCGAGGTGATCGATCCGCGCTCCCTGGTGCCCTTCGACTGGGATCTCGTCAAGGAATCCGTGGCGAAGACGGGGCGCGTGGTGACCGTCGAGGAGAGTCCCAAGCGCGGCGGGCTGGGCGCGGAGATCGCCGCCACGCTTGCCGAGGAGATGATCGACTTCCTGGTGGCACCGGTGAAGCGGGTGGCGGCGCCGTGCACACCCGCGCCCTTCTCTCCTCCCATGGAGAAGTTCTACGTGCCGGATGCGAAACGTATTGCGCAGGCCGCGCGCGACCTGATCGCCATTTCCTGAGGAGAGCTGCAATGACCTCCCGAGAACGGTTCCTGAAGACTCTCAGCTTCGAGCCCGTGGACGTTCCCTGGTTCCGGGCATACGCCTTCGTGTGGCCGGAAACCGAGGCCGAGTGGAGATCCCAGGGGTACGAGGGACCCGAGCTGGGATGGCACGGGGAAGGGCTCCCGGCCCGATTCGGCCTGGAGGAGCTCCTTCGCGTGGACCCGTGGTACGGCCCGGTTCCCGAATTCGAGCACAAGGTGATCGAAGAGGACGAGAAGACCCGGCTGTACATCAATCATGAAGGCATTCTCATGCGCGAGCTCAAGGAGCACACCGACACGAGCATGCCCCAGTTCGTGAAGTTCCCTGTTGAAAGCAAGGAAGAGTTCGAGGCCTTTGCCGCGGAGCGCCTTCAGCTTTGCCCCGAGAAGCGGTTCCCCGCGGACTGGCGCGCGCGTGTGGCCACGGGGCAGCTGCACGCGGTTGCCGGCGGCGCCAACGTCAAGGCAGTCGGGGGCATGTCTCCGGTCGGCACACCCGCCGCAGTGCCGCCCACTGCCGGCACCCCGTCCGCCGCCGAGGACCCGCCCCGCCTGTGCTGGGCGGACAGGTGGGGCGGGTTCTTCGGCTCGCTGCGGAACATGCTGGGCCTGGAGAACCTCTGCTGCGCATTCTATGACACTCCCGCGCTTGTAGAGCGCATGATGGAAGAGCGCGCGGACTCGATCATCCAGGTCACGGAGGAAGTTCTCAAGCACACTCGGATTGACGTTTTCTGGTACTGGGAGGACATGGCCTACAATCACGCGGCCCTCATCGATCCGAAGATGTATCGCAGATTCGCATTCAAGCACTACCGGCGCGTGAACGACTGGCTGAAGGGAAAGGGCATCCGTCACATCGGGTTGGACAGCGACGGCCAGATCTCCGAGCTCATCCCCATCTGGGTCGATTCGGGAGTCACGCACCTGTGGCCCTTCGAGGTGCAATCCGGCATGGATGTCCTGGAGGTGCGAAAGACCTACGGCCGGAACCTCGCGCTCGTCGGCGGCATCGACAAGCGCGCCTGCACGCACGGGTTTCCCGAAATCCACCGCGAAGTCGACCGGGTCATGCCGTTGGTGGAGCAGGGGGGCTACATCCCCGAGCTCGACCACAGCGTGCCCCCGAACCTCTCCTGGCAGAACTTCATCGAATACGTCCGCTACGTGAAGGAGCGGCTCGGACGGGGATAACGGCCGGGGATCGCCTCGCGCCGAGAGGAGGACCGGATGAAAAAGCTGAAAATCGGGTTTGCGGCGGGTTTCATGGACGGGTTCTCAAAGGCGGGGCTGGATACGTTCGCGCAGTACGCGAAGGAGCTCGAAAAGGCCGGCCCGGCGATGAACTTCGAGGTCGTGCACTACCCGAAGGCGATGATGACGGTGAACGAGGCCCGGTCCATCCGCGAGGACCTCGATGCGAAAGAGGTAGATTTCCTTCTCCTGTTCCACCCCGCATATATCATCGGGGACAATGTCTACGAGATCATGAAGACCCGTGCGCACATCGGCCTGTGGGCCATCGAGGAACCGCGGGAGGACGGGCCGATGCCCCTGGCCTCCTTCGTGAATCTCGCGCAAAACATGGGCATTGCCCACCAGATGTTCAAGGGCGTCCCGAAGAAGGTGAAGTGGTTCTTCGGCCCGATCGACGGCCCTCTGTTCATGCCGCGCTTCCAGTTAACGGTGAAGGCCCTGCTGGCCGTCAAAAACCTGAAAAACGCCCGCGTCGCGCAGATCGGGAAGCTGGCCGACGGCCACATCAACCACACCCTGGACAATCGGGACGTGTACGCGCGCCTGGGCATCGACGTGAACCGCGACTTCGAAGTGGAGGACGTGATTGCACTCGCGGAGAAGATGCCGGACGCGGAAGCCGCCGCGGAGCTGGAGGCAATCGACCGCGCGTGCGCCCGGCAGCGCATCAGCAACGACAAGATCAAATCCTCCGTGAAGATGGCCCTCGCCGTGAAGAAGCTCGCCGCTGAGCACGACTGGGCCGCCGTGGCCTTCTCCTGCTGGCCCAAGCTGATGCCCCTGAAGGGCATGTCCGGTTGCCTGGTGAACGCGATCCTCAACAACGCGATGATCCCCGGCGGGTGCGAAGCGGATGTCGGCGGCACCGTGTCGATGCTCATCCTGAAGCTCCTCTCGGACCAGACCACGGTGTTGATGGACCTGCCCAAGTTCGACACGGCGGACAACTCGCTCATGATCTGGCACTGCGGGACCGCCCCCTTCGACATGGCCAACAACCGCGGTGTTCTCCTGGAGCGGCACTACTTCGCCGACTACTCCGATGACCCGGGCATGAAGGACTGCGGCCCCATCGTGGACGTCGTCTTCAAACCGGGCGACATGACGGTGTTCCGTGTGGTCGGGGAGGCGGACTCCTTCTACTACTACACCGGCACCTTCTTCGAGGAAGGAAAGAAGACCTACAGCGGGAGCAGGGGCTGGGTAAAGAACCTCAAGCTGTACCGGGAGCCGGTGAAGGTGCTCGATCTCATGAACACCATCATGACCCGCGCCTGGACGCACCACTACCCCATGGTGATGAAGGATGTCAGCGCGCCGCTGGAAGAGCTGGCGTACTGGCTGGACCTGAAACGGGTGCGCAAGGCCGAGTACCGGGACTATCTTTCGGTGGAGTGAGGTGAGGGAATCATCGGTCCCTGATAAATCTCTCCCTCCCATTGATGTCGAACGGGAAATCGCGCACCTGGCGGACACGCGCCGCCAGGCCATGCATCGGCTTGCTTTCTTCGACGCCGAGGTCTGGCTGGGCAAGCCCGTCGGCTTTCCACTTGCCCAGGAAAGCTCCCGGGACGTGCTCGTGAGCGCCTTGGCCGCGCTGGGGATTACGGAGTGCTGCTACTCCCACTGGTCGGGGCACTCGGTCTCCGCCCAGGAAGGGAATCGGGCCCTCCTCGCGGAAGCTCGCGATGCCGGTCCCCGCTTCCATGCGATCTGGACCGGTCTCCCGCTGTTTCCCGCAGAGGATGGCCCCCTGCCCGGCAGATCGGAGACGCCGGGGTCGGTGTGCGGCGTACGCCTGTTCCCCAGAACCCACAACTTCCCGTTGTCCGACTGGGTCGTGGGCGGGCTGTGCGAGTGGCTCATCAGCCAGCGGCTTCCGCTCCTGATCTGGCACGAGGAGACCGGGTGGGACAGCCTGCGCGCGCTGGCGGTCACGTTCCCCGGCCTTACCATCGTGGTGGAAACCCAGGTTCGAAAAGTGTTCTACCACCTGCGGCCGCTTTTTGCCCTCATGAAAGACTGCCCCAACGTGCTGCTGGAGACCTCCAACCTCACGGGCATCGATTCCGTCGCGTTCGCCGTGCACGCCTTCGGCGCCGAACGGCTCCTGTTCGGCTCTTTCCTGCCCGCCAATGATCCGCTCGCGGCGATGGGAATGATCGCCGACGCCGACATGGAGGAAGAGGAGAAGCGCCTCGTGGCCGGCGGCAACCTGCGCCGGCTCATCGAGGGGAGGGCACGGTGAGCGGCGCGTTCATCGTCGACGCGCACCTGCACACCGGCGAGCACGGTCCCTTCTTTGCGCCCGAGAGCGGCGGCAGACGGCTCCGCTCCCTCATGGACCGCCTCGCCATCGAACGCGCCATCCTCGCGGGGAGCTGGGCCGCGCTCACCCGGGGCGGCGAGGCGGCTCTCGCCGACATGCGCCGCGAACACGAGGAGTCGGGCGGGAGGATCCGCTACCTCGGTGTTTTCGACCCGCGGGAGGCGATGGAGTCATTGCGGCTGCTGGAGAAGGCGAAGGGGTGGCCGGGTTTCCAGGGAATAAAGTTGCACCCGTCCTTCCACAGGACCCCCGCGGAGGACCCGTCCTACGAAAGGGCGTGGAGCTTCGCCGCGGACAACGGCCTCACGATCCTCGCGCACAGCTGGAGCCCATCCGAGTACAACCCGGTGCAGGCCCTGTCCCTGCCATCGCGCTACGAAGGACATGTGCGCAGGCACCCCGAGGTGCGTTTCGTGATGGCGCACTGCGGCGGCCGGGGAAGCGGGCGGGCCGAAGCCCTCCGCATGGCCGGCACGCATCCCCGTGTGTTCCTCGATCTCGCGGGCGACATATTCTGCTTTCACCTGCTGGAGACGCTTCGGAATGCGGTCCCCGAGGACCGGATCCTCTTCGGCTCGGACTATCCCTGGCTCGATCCCCGGGCCAACATCAGCCGAGTGCTTCTCGCGGATGTCCCGGACTCCTGGAAGAGGAAGGTGCTGAGGGACAACGCCATCCGCGCGTTCGCGCTGGAGGAGAGACTCTCATGACGCTGAAGCTGGACTCCCACATCTGGTGCCTCGGCACGTACGCCGAGCGGTATGTCCCCGGCGGCTACTTCGACCCGCTCACACTCGACCAGCAGCTGGAGATCATGTCGAGGATCGAGGGGCTGACGGGGCTGTTCGTCTTCTACCCCGCGCACCCGATGCCGTCCGACCCGGACGCCCTGGTCCGGAAGCTGGCGGGCTTCAACTTGAAGGTCTCCAACCTGATGGTGGACTGCTGGGGCGACCGAAAGTGGAAGCACGGGGGTTTCGCCACCACCGACAAGCGCATCCGGAAGGAGACGGTGAAGCTGTTCAAAGACGCCATCGACTTCTCCCGGGCGATCAAGGCGGAAAGCGTCCTCCTATGGCCGGCCCACGACGGATTCGACTACCCGTTCCAGTGCGACTACCGCGACGGCTGGACGCATCTCGTGGAAACCATCCGGGAGGTTGGCGAGCACGACCGGTCGGTGAAGATCGCCGTGGAGTACAAGGCGAAGGATCCCCGCCAGAGACAATACGTAAGCACCGTGGGCAAGCTGATGATGCTCCTGAACGACGTGGCGCTGGACAACGTGACCGGGGTCGTCGACGTGGGCCACGCGTTCATGTGCCAGGAGAACCCTGCGGAGTCCCTCACCATCCTCGATTCCCACGGCAAGCTCGGGCAGATCCATCTCAACGAGAACTACCGGGACGCGGATCCCGACATGATCTTCGGCACGGTCAATTTCTGGGAAAATCTCGAGTTCTTCTATTACCTGAACAAGACCAGCTTCGCGGGCTGGGCGACGATCGATGCCATCATCGCCCGCGACGACAGGGCTCGGACGCTTGCCTTGGCCGTTGCGCTGGCGTGGAAGTACAAGAGAATGGCGGACATCCTGACCGCTCGGTCCGCGGAGATAGACGGCAATCTCGCCGCCTGCAGGTTTGCCGACAATGCGGCGCTGATTTCCGAGCTGCTCCTGAAGGGGTGAGCGGGCCGGCGCCGAACGAGCCTGGTCTACTCCTTCCAGCGGATCACCATGCCCAGGGATCTGGCAGCGGGGTCGAGGAGCATCTCGTAGGCACGCGGCGCCTCGGAGAGCGCGAACTCGTGGGTCACCAGTTCCTCCACCTCCAGGCCGCCCTCCGCGATCAGGGCGAGAGTCGCCTCCAGTCGCTCGCGGGTGCGCGAGTTGGGGCAGTGGAGGGTAAGCTCCTTCGTGCGCAGCCAGTGCCAGTCCACGGCGCTTTCTGACGGCGGGTAGAATCCGTTCATCACGAGATGGCCGCCATAGGCGAGCAGGTCCGCGCACGCGCGCACGGTGCCTGCGGTGCTCGCGGTGTCCAGCGCAATCGCCACGCCCTTCGGGAAGCGCTCCCGCACGAACGCGGAGAGGTCGCCGCGCGAAGCGTCGAACACCTCGTCGGCGCTGTGCCGGGCGGCCGCAGCCAGGCGGTCGGGGACGAGGCCGGACACGATCACCCGTGCCCCGCGGTGCCGGAGCACCTGGGCGGCATACTGTCCGACCAGGCCTTCGCCTATCACTACCGCCGCGTCGCCCGTCTGCAGCGGCGGCTTGCTCGCCCCATTGTACCCCACCTGGGCCAGCAGGAGGCCCGAAGCCTCGCGCGTGGACACGGAGTCGGGGAGAGGTATCACCGCGGCCCTTGCCGCCACGTGCAGGCCCACGTGACCGCCCCACCACGACCCCTTGAAGTCTTCCGGTGAGCGGCAGTTCCTGCTGAAAACGCGGTTGCCGGGTTTCAGGTCTTTCACGCCACGGCCGACATCCCGGACGATCCCTGCTGCCTGGTAGCCGGGAACGTGGGGAAACGCAAGGGGCGCTTCGCCGGGGATGGTGAGCGTTCCGGTCAGGCACCACCGCTCAGTGCCCGGGCTCACTGCCGTGTACTCGACCTCGATGAGCACGTCGTCGCCCTGCATCTCGGGAATCGAAAGCTCGTCGACGACCGCGCGCCCTGGCTGGGGAAAAACGATTGCCCTTGTTTTCATTCGCCTGCCCTGTCACGGATTGAGAGAAAAAAATGGGCAGGCCGGTTGGCCTGCCCGGGAAGGCCCTGGCCCCCCCCTACTTCTTCATCTTTGCTTCGTAGTCCGCCTGGAACTTGTCGATCGTGTCCGGCGTGAGCAGCGCGACGTCGACCGGGACCACCGCGTCCTCGTATTTCTCACCGGCCCAGATCTTCTTCAACAGCTGGACGGCCGCGTAGCCGATGTTGTACGGCTGCTGCGCAATGTCGGCGGCCATGATGCCGTCCCGCATCGCCTGGATTTCCTCGGGGTCGCCGTTGTAGCCGACCACGACGATGTCCTTGCCGGCTGCCTTGATGGCGTTCGCCGCCCCAACGGCCTCGCGGCCGCTGCAGACGAACACCGCCGCGAGATCAGGCACCGCGGACAGCATCTGCTGCATCGTGTCGTAACCGCCCTGGGCGGTCGCGTCCTGCACGATCAGCTCGGATGCCACGGTGTAGCCAAGCTTCTTGGCCTCAGCGATGAAGCCGTCGCCCCTTCCGCGGGCATAGGTCCACTGCGGCTGCACGGTGCCGACTCCGACCATCTTGGACGTCGAGCCCTTGGCCTTCAGCGTCTTGTCAATGAAGTCCATTGCCATCTGTCCGCCCTTGTAGTTGTTGGAGATCAGTAGGGCGTTGACCGGTCCGGACTTGCCGATGTCCGCGCACACGACCGGGATCTTGGCGGCGCGCGCCTTGGTCACCGCGGGGCCGATGGCACCCGGGTCAACCGGCGTGATCACCAGTCCGTCCACTTTCTGCCCGACCAGGGAGTTGATGTCGTTCACCATCTTGTCTGCCTTCTGGTTCTGGTCGATCATGATGTACTTGTAGCCGAGGTCCTTGCAGGCGTCCCGCACGCCCTTTTCAATGGCCTGGAAGAACGTGTACTCCATGGTCCACAGGGAGAACCCCACGGTCTTCGGCGCGGCGAACGTCCCGCTGCCCGCGACGACCGCGAGCACGAGCACGACCAGCATGAGCTTCTTCATCACCATACCTCCTAAAAGTTTTTTCGGAATCGAGATTCAACGAACGGGTCCTGTCCCTCATCCTCCTTCCACTCGCCCGGCCGGTCAGGTGTCCCGCTGCCCCAGAACGGCGGACTTTACTCTGTTGATGCCCACTGCGAAGATCAGCACGAACCCGGTGGCCACATACTGCCAGTAGGAGTTGACCTGGACCATGGCCAAGCCGCTCTGCATGTAGGTGAGGAAAAGCGCGGCGAAAAGGGCTCCCAGGAGGTTCCCGTTGCCGCCCGTGAGCGCCGTCCCGCCGAGGACCACGATGGTGATCACCTGGAACTCGTAGCCCTGCCCGGTCATGCCGGGGTTCACGCTGCCGAGGTAGGAGGCAGTCACAACCGTTGCGATGCCCACGAAGAACCCCACAAGGGTGAAGACGGCGGTCTTGATGAAGTCCACGTTGATGCCGGAAAGCATCGCGGCGTTCCGGTTCGTCCCGACGGCGATGACATAGCGCCCGAAAGAGGTCTTGCGAAGCACATACACGGCGGCGGCAAAGCAGAGCGCCATGAGGAGAATGGGTGACGGAATTCCCAGGATGCTCCCGCTTCCGATGGAAAGCCAGAAATCGTCCTTGATGTACACAGGCGTGTTGGTGGTGTAGATGTACGCCAGGGCCCGATAGACGAACTGCATGCCAAGGGTGGTGATGAAGGCGGGGATGCGCAGCTTGGTGACGAACACGCCGTTGATGAACCCGCAGATCGTCGCCACCGCTATGGTGATCAGCATCGCCGCAGGGCTGCCGATCCGCGTGACCATGGACGCCCCAAGAACACCGGCCAGGGCGGACATGGATCCGATGGAGATGTCGAAATCCCCGCTCATGATGCAGAACACCATTCCGATTGAGCCGATCCCCACCAGGGAGGAGAAGGAGAGGTTGCTCACCAGGTTGTACGCGCTGCGGAACGGGGAGGAAAGCAGGGAGAACACGAGGAGGAGGACCAGGACCAGGAACGGCAGGCCGAAATTGTCCCATCGGTTCGCCGCCCACACGAGCGCTGAGCCTTTTTTCATACCTTGATCCCCTTCGCCTTCGCCGCCTTCAGGTAGCGGAGCCTCAGGCCTTCGATGAACAAGGCCAGCATCAGGACCAGTCCCACGGACAGCATCTGGTAGAAGATCTGCAGGTTGATGAGGTTCAGCCCGTAATAGATCATGGAGACGAAAACTCCCGCAAGAAGCGTTCCCCACAGGTTGGCACGGCCTCCGGTCAGGCTGGTGCCTCCCAGAATCGTGACGGTGAGGACCACAAGGACGAAGCCCGGCGCCATGGACGGCATCCCGATGAGGGCCTGGGACGTGCGCACCACGCTTGCCAGCCCCGCCGTCAGCGCCACGAGGGCGTAGACGCCGATTTTCACCGCGTCAACGTTCACGCCGGAGATCTTGACCGCGCTCTCGTTGGAGCCGACGGCCGCCACGTGCCGCCCGAAGGAGGTGCGGTAGACGATGAAGTAGAAGACGATGAAGAGGGCGACCATCACGTAGATCGGATTGGGGATGCCGAGGGTCCGGCCCGTGCCGATGACCATGAACTGTTTCTGCAAAATGACGATCATTTTGCCCCCTGCCACGAGGAGCGCGACGCCCTTGATGATGGTGCTCATGCCCAGGGTCGTGATCAGCGGGTTCACCTTCAGCTTGGAGATGATGAGGCCGTTCAGGACTCCGACGGACGTTGCCACGATCAGGGAGGCGAGGATCGCCAGCGGGATCCCGATGACGGGGATGAGAATGGCAAGAAACACGCTCGCCAGAGCCATGACGGATTCCACCGACAGGTCGAATCCCCCGCTTGTGACCGCCAGCGTCATTCCATACCCGACCAGGGCGGCGTAGCTTCCCTGGGCAATGATGTTGAGGATCGTGCCCATCTTCAGGAAGTTCGGTGTGGCGAACGCAAGAAAAACGGCGCCCGCGAAAATGAAAATGAAGATGCCGAACTTTTCATAGAGCTTCAGGAATCGAATCATACGCGCGCCCTGCCTTCGCCGGACGACTGGCCGATCTGGGCTGCCACGAGCTTTTCGCTGTCCATCGTTTCCCGGGTGAACTCGGCCGCCTTCCGACCCTTGTACAGCACGATGCACCGGTCGGGCAGGTTCACCAGCTCCGGCAGCTCCGAGGAGGTGAGGATCACCGAGAGCCCCTTGTCAGCGAGCGCCCGCAGCATCCTGTGGATCTCCGCCTTGGCCCCCACGTCGATGCCCCTGGTCGGCTCCAGGAGGATGAGGGCCTTGCAGTCGGTGAGGAGCGTCCGCCCGATGAGCACCTTCTGCTGGTTGCCCCCGCTGAGATAGATGATCCGCTGCCCGGGGCCGGACATCTTGATGTCCAGCGTCGTGCGTATCCCCTCGAAGCGCCGCCTCTCCTCCCCGTCCCTGATGAACAGCCCGCGGAGGAAGGAGAGCGCACGGATGATGATGATCGTGAGATTGTGGAGCACCGACATCGCAGGCAGGAGACCCGCGTTCTTGCGGTCCTCCGTCACGTACCCGATACCGAGCCTGATGGCATCACGGGGACGATCGATGTTCACCTTCCGGCCCTGGAAGAAGATGTCCCCGCTCTTTTTCGGGATGACGCCGAAAAGGGACTGCAGCATTCGGTGCACGCCGGACCCGAGGATCCCGGCGAGAGCCAGGATCTCGCCCTTGTACAGGGTGAAGCTGATGTCCTCCACAGCGTCGGCCACGGAGTAGTTCCGTACCTCGAGAAGGGGCTCCCGTGCTTCCGTGCTTGTTCCGGCCTGCGCGAAGTAGTCCTTGACCACCTTGCCGACCATCATTTCGATGATTTCGCTCTTGTTCGTTTCCGCGATCTGCCTGGTGCCTACCTTGCGGCCGTCACGCATCACCGTGATACGGTCGGCCAGCTCGAAGGCCTCTTCCAGCCGGTGGGAGATGTAGATGATGGACACTCCCCGGGCCCGGAGGTTTTTCACGATCTCGAATATCTTGCGGACTTCCTTCTCCGTGAGAGTGGCCGTGGGCTCGTCCATGATGATCAGGCGCGACTCGTGGGACAGCGCCTTGGCAATCTCCACCATCTGGCGCTCAGCCACCGAGATGTCGGCGACGAAGCTCTTCACGTTGAGGGGCATGTCGAGGGTGGCGAGGATCTCCGCTGCCCGCGAGTTCATCCGGCGGAAGTCGATCAGCGTCCCGAGCGCGGTTTTCGGCTCCCGGCCGATGAAGATGTTCTCCGCGACGGAGAGGTCCGGCACGAGGTTGAACTCCTGGTAGATGACGGCGATCTTGCTTTCCTGCGACTGGTGGGTGGAAGAGAAGGCGACCTCCTTCCCGTCCATGATGATCTTCCCCTTGTCGGGGATGTACACTCCACCGAAGACCTTGATGAGGGTGCTCTTGCCGGCGCCGTTTTCCCC
>Ga0182017_10003486_pt1 | contig 11715 bp, 10 predicted proteins | sample 712E3DmetaG_FD_120492 | JGI IMG/M metagenome (GOLD analysis project Ga0182017, IMG submission 120492) | Permafrost microbial communities from Stordalen Mire, Sweden - 712E3D metaG | ecosystem: Environmental > Terrestrial > Soil > Wetlands > Permafrost | place: Sweden: Stordalen | collected... | reverse complement strand
CATCGTCGAAGGCGTGGTCGGCGGCATCGCCGCTTACGGCAACTGCTTTGGCGTCCCCAACCTCGGCGGCGAGACCAAGTTCGAGCCCTGTTACAGCGGCAACCCGCTGGTGAACGCCTTCGCCCTGGGCTTGGTTCGCATCGACGAGATTTTTTACGGCAAGGCCACAGGCGCGGGCAATCCGGTCATCTACGTCGGCGCCAAAACCGGCCGCGACGGCATCCACGGCGCCACCATGGCCAGCGAGGAGTTCAGTGAAGGCTCCGAGGCCAAGCGCCCCAACGTCCAGGTCGGCGATCCCTTCATGGAGAAGCTGCTCCTGGAAGCCTGTCTGGAAGCTATGCGCACCGGCGCCATCGTCGGCATTCAGGACATGGGCGCGGCCGGGCTCACCTGTTCCACCTGCGAGATGGGCGCCCGCGGCGGCGTCGGCCTCGACGTCGAGCTGGACCTCGTCCCGCAGCGCGAGACCGGCATGACCGCCTACGAGATCATGCTCTCCGAAAGCCAGGAGCGCATGTTGCTGGTTGCCATCAAGGGCCGCGAAGGCGAAGTGTTGCGAGTCTTTGAAAAGTGGGGCCTCGACGGCGTCATCGTCGGCACCGTCCAGCCTCAGCCGCGTCTTCGCATCCGCCACCACGGCGAGCTCGTGGCCGACATTCCCAACCGGTCGCTCACCGACGACGCCCCGCTCTACCATCGCCCCGTCGGCACATGGAGGACGCCCATCCCTATTGAGCCTTCCGATGAAATCCAGGGCAAACTGGCAGAAGACCGCGACTTCACCGCCGACCTGAAGAAGCTGCTGGCCAGCGCGAACGTCTGCTCCAAGCGCTGGGTTCACGAGCAGTACGACAGCATGGTCCAGACCAACACCGTGATCGGTCCCGGCGGTGAAGCTGGCCTCATGCGCATCAAGGGTACCGGCACGCCCGGCCACGAGCGCGGCCTCGCCATGGCTCTCGACGGCAACGGCCTCTGGGCCTCTCTCGATCCCAAACTCGGCGCTATGCACGCCGTGGCCGAAGCCGCCCGCAAGGTCGCCTCCACCGGTGCAACTCCGGTGGCCGCCACCAACTGCCTCAACTTCGGCAATCCCGAGAAACCGGAGATCATGGCTCAGCTCTCGGCGGCCATCGACGGCATCGCCGAAGCCTGCACGGCTCTTTCGACTCCTATTACCGGCGGCAACGTCTCGCTTTACAACGAAACCCGAGGCGTAGGCATCGATCCCACCCCGGTGCTCGGCATCGTGGGCATCCTGGAAGACGTTAGCAAAGCCGTACCCTCTCACTTCCAGTCCGCGGGCTACGCTATCCTGCTCCTCTGGCCCATTCCGCGCGGCGAAGAGCCCGACCCCAACCTTCATGTTCCCCTCCATCCAGAACAGGTGGAAAGCAACGCTGACCCGCTTACTCCCGTACTTGGCGATCCCACTGCAATTCATCCCGAGGACGCGGCACAGACCGAGGCCTCAGCAACAGCCGAGCTGGTCGTCTTTGGCTCCTCCGAGTACGCCAAGGTGGTTCTCGGCGGCGTCTGGGGCCAGCCTCCGCCGCTCGATCTCGACGCCGAAACCAATCTGCACACCCTGCTGGCCGTGCTAGCCGAGCGGGAGTTGCTCAGCTCCGCCCGCGACCTCTCCGACGGCGGGCTGGCCGTTGCTATCGCACAGGCGGCTTTTCCAAAAGAGATAGGCGCAACGGTCGAGCAGGAGCAGTCGCTCATGATCCATCCGCTCTTCGGCCTCTTCGCCGAACCTGCCACTACCATGCTGGTTACCGCTCATCCCAGCCAGGTGGCCGCCATCGAGGAACTGGCCGGCGAGTACAGCTTTTTCGCCGCTCGCATCGGAACCACCGGCGGCGATCGCCTGGAGATTAACGTCTACAAGCAGCCCATGATCGCGGCGGACCTGGCCAGCTTGCGCAAGCCCTGGGCCACCGCCCTCGAAGCCACCCTCCACGGCGAGGTCACGGCATGATGCGGCGACTCTTCCAGGGTGTCGCCGACGTCGTGGACACTACCGGGCAACTGACCACTGACCATAGCCCACTGTCCACTGTAGTAGCGGGCGACAAGCTCCGCGAAGAATGCGGCGTAGTCGCCATCCACGGCCATCCCGCCGCCGCCCGTCAGGCTTATCTCGGCCTCTACGCTCTCCAGCACCGCGGCCAGGAATCGGCCGGAATCGCCACCGCCGACGGCCTCCATCTCGCCAACATCAAGGGCATGGGCCTGGTCTCTGAGATCTTCACCGACGAGGTTCTCGCCAAGCTTCCCGGCTCCATGGCCATCGGCCACACCCGCTACTCCACCACCGGCGACTCGGCCCTGCTCAACGCCCAGCCCATCCGCGTCGACTCCACCAAGGGCCTCATCGCCATCGCCCACAACGGCAACCTGGTCAATCTCGGAAATCTTCGCGCCCGCCTGGAGCGCGACGGCGCTTACTTCCAGACCACCTCCGACTCCGAGATCATCGTCCAGCTGATCGCCCACTCCCGCGCCGGCTCTCTGGTTGACGCCATCGCCGACTCGCTCTCCCAGGTCGAGGGCGCCTTCTCCATCGTCATGATGACCCGCGACCGCATCTTCGCCGCCCGCGATCCGCGCGGCTTTCGGCCCCTCTCAATGGGCCGCATGAAAAATCCAGATGGCTCTCACACCATCGTCTTCGCCAGCGAAACCTGCGCCTTCGATCTTCTCCGCGCCGAATACATCCGCGACGTTCTTCCCGGCGAGCTGATTATGGTCTCCACGGACGGCGTCACCAGCCGCCAGTACGCAACCGGCGTCCCGCAATCCAGTTGCATCTTCGAGCACGTCTACTTCGCGCGCCCCGATTCGCGCATCTTTGGCCGCTGGGTCCAGGAGAGCCGCGACCAGATGGGCCGTCAACTGGCCCGCGAATCCGGCGTTCCCGCTGACCTCATCGTTCCCGTCCCCGACTCCGGAGTATCCGCGGCCATGGGATACGCGGAAGAGAGCGGCATTCGCTTCCGCATGGGCCTCATCCGCAACCACTATGTCGGCCGCACCTTCATCGAGCCTGAGCAGCGCGTCCGCGACTTCGGCGTCCGCCTCAAGCTCAACCCCGTCCATAACCTCCTCGAAGGCAAGCGCATCATCCTCATCGACGACTCCATCATTCGCGGCACTACCTGCCGCAAGATCGTCCGCATGGTTCGCGGCGCGGGCGCAAAAGAGGTTCACCTCCGCATCAGTTGTCCGCCCACCATATCCCCCTGCTTCTACGGCGTAGACACTCCCATCAAGCGCGACCTCATCGCCGCCAACAAATCCATCGAAGAGATTCGCCAGTACATCGAAGCCGACTCGCTGGCCTACTTATCCCTCGAAGGCTTGCTGAAATGCTGCGACGGCGATGAGCATAACGGCTACTGCACCGCCTGTTACACCGGCAACTACCCCACCCAGTGGGTCGATGTCGACGACATCCTGCCCGCGACGGTCAGCCTGTAGCGAAGTTGCAGTCAAACGAGTTGCAGCTCTGACAAGTTAGTCCCCAGTCCCTGCTCCCTAGTTCACACCGGGGCCCTTAGCGACAGGTCTTCGTCGCTGGAATGGCTGTTCGTGTTCTCAATCACAGGACGTTCACACTCCGCGTGTGATAGCATCCCTTTTCTTAGAGCTAGGCGCCTGGCGGATTCATCCTCCCTCATCTGCTCGGCGCCGGCCCAAGCCTGTATGGACGAGGTAGACGGCAGACCGGGACACGTGGCCCTCCAATTCGGCCACCTCGACGCCCCCACGGACGTCCCTAATCCCTCCCTGTGCTGCCCCCATCCCACCCCCGCACAACTTCACAATTTTGAAGGAGAAACGCCATGAAAACCTACCAGGGAAGTGAGATCCGCAACGTAGCTGTAGTGGGGCATGCGCACAGTGGCAAAACCACCCTGATCGCCGCTCTGCTGCATGCCGCCAAAATGACCCCCACCCAGGGCCGTGTCGAAGACGGCTCGGCCGTCACCGCCTATGACGAAGAAGAGGTAGCCCGCGGCGCAACCATGCAGAACGCCGTCGCCTTTGCCGAGTGGAATGGCGTCAAAATCAACCTCGTCGACACCCCCGGCTTTCACATGTTCTCTCACGAGGCGCGCGCGGCCCTGCTTCCCGTTGAAACCGCCGTCGTCCTCGTCAACGCCCAGAATGGCGTCGAGGCCGTCACTGAGCGCGTCTGGCGCTATGCCGACGAGGCCAAAGTTCCCCGCATCGTGGTCGTCAACCAGATGGACCACCCCAAGGCCGGCGGCGGCGGCGGCTTGAGCGCCCTCATCGACGACCTCGTTGACCGCTGGGGACGCAACTGTGTTCCCGTCCAGTTGCCCATCTCCGGTGCCGAGGGCTTTCACGGCGTGGTCGATCTAGTGACCATGGAGGCTTATTACTACACGCCCGGCGGCGATGGACGCGGCAAGGTCACCGGCGAGATTCCCGCCGCCCTGGCCGCCGATGCCAAGGCCCGCCACGAGGCGCTCGTCGAGCTCGTAGCCGAGGGCAAAGACGAGCTCATGGAGGAGTACTTCGAGAAGGGAACCATCGCCCAGGACCACCTCATCGATGCGCTCCACGAAGCTATCCGCGAAGACCGCATCTTCCCCGTGCTCTTCTCCAGCGGTCTGGCCAACATGGCCCTCGACCACCTCCTCGACTTCATCAAGGTCTACACCCCCTCGCCCGTCGAGCGCGCGTCAATCGCCGTCCGCAACCCCTCTATCGACGCCCCCGACGATCCCGACGCCGGTAAAACCACCCGCAAGATCGCCGACAGCGAGCCGGTTGGCTTGTTTGTCTACAAGACCATGACCGATCCATTTGCGGGACGGATTACCTTCTTCAAGGTCATCGGAGGCGTGGTCAAAAACGACGCCACTCTGGAGAACTACACCCGCCGCGGCCAGGAGCGCTTTTCGCACCTCAGCATCATGCAGGGCCGCAAGGCCGTCGAGGTCCCCGAGCTCCACGCCGGCGACCTGGGCGCTGTAGCCAAGCTCCGCGAAACCCTCACCGGCAACACCCTTGGCCAGAAGGGCGCTGAGATTCAGGTCGATCTCTTCCCGCTCCCTGAGCCCGCCATGACCTACGCCATCGAGCCCAAGAGCCGCGCCGACGAAGACAAGCTCGCCCCCGCCATCCACAAGCTCATGGAAGAGGACCTGCTCATCCGCTTCTTCCGCGACCCGCAGACCAACGAATTCCTCATCGCCGGAGCCGGCCAGCCGCACATTGAGGCCATCGTCAGCCGCCTCAAAAAGCGCTACCACGCCGAAGTCACCCTCAAGGCCCCCAAGGTGCCCTACCGCGAGACGATCCGCGCCAAGGTCGAAGCGCCGGGACGCCACAAAAAGCAGACCGGCGGCCACGGCCAGTTCGGCGACTGCAAAATCCGCATGGAGCCCATGCCGCGCGGCGGCGGCTTCGAGTTCGCCAGCGAAGTCTTCGGCGGCGCCATCCCCCGCAACTTCATTCCGGCAATCGAAAAGGGCATCGTCGAGTCCGCCGCCCGCGGCTATCTTGCCGGCTTCCCGGTCGTCGACTTCCGCGCTGTCGTCTACGACGGCAGTTACCACGACGTTGACTCCAACGAAATGTCCTTCAAGATGGCCGGCCGAATCGCGTTTAGAAAAGCCATGGAAACGGCCAAGCCCTGCCTCCTCGAACCCATCATGAAGGTCGAAATCGAGGCTCCCGACGAGTTCGCCGGAACCCTCATGGGCGACCTCAGCAGTCGCCGAGGCCGCGTCCAGGGCACGAATTCCAAGGGCCGTATGACCATCATCAATGCCCAGGTCCCCATGGCCGAAATGCTGACTTACGGAACCCTTCTAACTTCCATGACTCAAGGCAAGGGCAGTTACCGCATGGAGATGGATCACTACGACATCGTTCCGCAGCTAGTCGCCGACAAAATCCTCGCCAACGCCAAACGCCCTGTGGAAGAAGAAGAGGAATAGTCTACCTGCGCCTGCGGTGGGGTCGGCCCGGCCCCACCCAGCCGAATCGACTCAGCATAGCGCTGGCCTCCTGGCCGGCTGTAGCGCGGACGTCTCGTCCGCGCCCGTCGTAACCGGAGTAAAATGCCGCCTATGGCGCAAGAAGATAACACTGCGCGCCTCCACGGCGCCGCGCAGCCTCGTTACGGCGAAGTTCACATTCGCAATCGCGGCCGCCTGCCTCATTGGGAAAAAGATGAAGGACTTTACTTCATCACATTTCATCTCGCCGATTCGCTCCCCCTATCTGTGCTTGTAAAGATCGCCGAACGTCATCACATCCTTGCAACCGCCAAACAAGCTAACGCCAATCTTCTTCCCGAGCAGAAGGCCCTGCTCGCCGGCTATAACCGGACACGCATCGAAGAGTATTTTGATCGCAGCGCTGGCTCGTGCCCATTCCTCGACAATCGCATCGCGGGTGCCATGGTTGCAGCCTTGCGCTTCAGGGAGGGCAAGCACTACAGGCTTCCTGCATGGTGCGTCATGCCCAACCACGTTCACGTTGTGGCGAGACTCTTCCCAGGCCATGAGCTTGCGAACGTTGTCAAAGCCTGGAAGAACTTTTCCGCCAAAGCCGCCAACCAGGCGCTCGGACGCAAAGGCCGATTCTGGCAGCGAGAGTACTACGACCGCCTGATCCGCAATGGAGACGAATTTGACCGCGCCATCCGGTACGTCATTGAAAACCCAGCCAAAGCAGGACTGAAGAACTGGACCTGGGTTTGGAGCGCGGGCTGGGAAGCCCGCACCACAGCCGGCCAGGAGGCCGGCGCTACAAATTCGTAGCCTCTTGGTGGTCATTCCACCCCGCATTTTTATTTCTCACACATTGTTATCCTGAGCGACTTTAAATGTTTGTCATCCTGAGCGAAGGTTGCTGCAGTGACTGGAGTCGAAGGACCTGCGGCACTCAGCTTCGTACAACAACGTGTCTGGCCACCCGTTGCCTATGGTAGACTTTTTCGTCGCCTCGGCATGGAAGAAATGAGGTCGTAAACGTCATGAAGAAGTCTGTACTTGTTTTGGTTCTTTTATTTCTACCATTTGGGGCATTCGGGAAAAAGAAGGAGATTCCGCCAGCACCCTTGCCTTCTCAGATTACCCAAGCCAAGACTGTATTTCTTGTAAATGGTGGAGGTAGTGAAGTAGCCTACGATGCCTTCTACCAAGAGATGAAGCTGTGGGGAAAGTACAGTATCGTAGGTTCGCCAGAAACAGCAGACCTGATAATCACCATTCAGTACTGGACTGAGCATAATGGAAGTTCGGGTATGCCAGTCTATAACAGTTACACAAAGCAGACGACTTACTATAGCAGCGAGAACATTGACCCTCAATTGAAGTTAACTATCGTCGACGCCAAGTCCAAAGCCGAACTCTGGTCTTCCATCGACCATAGGAAACTGGTAAGGATGTCTCATAACCGCGATAAGGAAATTGTTAACTCTGCCACCCGTCTTGTTGATGAACTGAAGGCCAGGTCTCAATAGGATCAGTTTCATTTGGGTGCAGCCTACGGCGGGTGTCCCATATATAACAAGTTGCAGATTTGGGTGCCCCAGGTCTGATTCGACTAACAGTCTTGGGACACGGGCCACCCGCCACAACATGAAGCTGCCCAAGAAGCAATGAATTCGCAGCAGGAGGTATTATGCCGAGGAACACAGGTAACAGAAAGGTTATAGAACAACCCCAAATCGCCCTTACGGACTTTCTAAATGATCACTACGATTTCGCGCACGAAGATTCTGAATGGCTTGAAGGGTTTAACGAAATGACGCAAGCGGAGCGCGATCAAATGCCCGGTTGCGGATGCAAGTATTGCGAATCCGCAGGCTATTTGCTCGGAAATATTTAGGTGGGCGGGTGGCCCACATCCGACCAACCATAAATCTGGGTGGCCCACATCTCGATTCTGAGATGTGGGAGACGATGAACCTTAACTCGCCGCCATTCCTCCCGGAGGGAGGGGAGACAATAGCCCCGGATGGAGTCCGCCGCGGCGGACGCAATCCGGGGATTGCCCGCCCAACAAAGTCGTGCGCCCCGTAGGGGCGCTGTGAATACTCGGAGCACCCCATCCTTTCGCGGCTTTTCGAGGAAAAACGCGAAATGGTGGGAGACCACGAACCCCAATGCATCAATCTACCGTTCCCCGTTCATCGTCCCCGAAAAACACCTTATTCAAATTGATCGCACATTGTAGCCCAAATGGGCTACAATACCTTCATGGCCACAAATGCCGTTGTTCGCTCCAGAATCAGTACTGACGTGAAAGAGAAGGCGACCGCCGTGCTCGGAGAGATGGGCCTTACCGTCTCCGACGTGATGCGCATCGTGCTGACCAGAGTCGCAAAAGAGAACGCCCTGCCCTTCGACCTGAAACCCAACAAACTCACGCGCGAGACCATGCGCAAGACTGCTCAGGGCGTTGAAGTGCATCGGGCAAAGAACGCCGCCGACCTCTATAACAAGCTGGGAATCTGATGCGCTCGCCGAGCTATTCAACCCAATTTCATCGTGACGTGAAGCGGCTTCAGAAGCGAGGCAAGGACCTCGAAAAACTGAAGACGCTGATCGAAATCCTGCTTGCCGGGCTGCCCTTGCCGCCGCAATACAAAGATCATCCGCTCAAGCTCAACTGGGCCGGATACAGGGATGCGCACGTTGAATCCGATTGGGTGTTGATTTACTCCGCTACCAATGAAACAGTTCACCTGGAGCGGACCGGCACACACGAAGATCTCTTTGAAAGCTAGGCGGCTGCCCCACCGCAGGTGGTTGCAGATTATTTCCCCCCTTCGTCGCACAATGATCCTTAGAAGTATTCCTTCAAAATCATCGTCCCGGCACGTCCTCTTCGCGCCGCCTTTCAGCCGGAAGCGGCCGGTAGAGGCCGAAACTTCACGTAACTCCTTTCGCTGGACGATTTTGTAGGGAACTTCATTGTTATCAATATTTTACAGCGCAACCTCGCCCGTAAACTCAAGAAAACAAGGAATTTGTTTACAAAATAGGGGTGGGGGTGTCCGATGTGCCAGCCGTGTGCCTGTAGAGGATCAAGACGTTTTACCGGCGAACTCGGAGCGGTGGCGGCTGTAGAGGAAGTAGATCAGCAGGCCGATGACGAGCCATGCGAAGAAGGCCATCCAGGTCATGACTTCGAGGCCCATCATGAGCACGATGCAAAAGATGATGCTCAGCACCGGGAAGAGGGGGCCAAAGGGAGCGCGGAAGCTGCGATGGCGCTCCGGCTCGCGATAGCGCAGGATGAGCACGGCGATGGAGACCAGAACAAAGGCGAAGAGAGTGCCGATGTTGGAGAGGTTGGAGACAGTGCCGATGTCGAGTACGCCGGCCGGAACGCCTACCGCGAAGCCTGCTACCCAGGTGGCCACGGTCGGAGTGCGGAACTTGGGATGGATGCGGCTGAAGACGGTGGGCAGCAGGCCGTCGCGGGACATGGCGAACCAGACGCGCGCCTGGCCAAGCTGGAAGACCAGGATCGAGGAGACCATGCCCATGATGGCGCCAACGAGGACAAAGAGCCGCACCCATTGCAGCCAGCCGCTGCCGGGCAGCAGAGAGAGTTTCTTGAGGGCGTTGACCACCGGGGCAGCATCGCCCATGACGGATTGCCAGGGTACGATGCCGCTGAGCGTAAGGGCCACGGCGCCGTATAGCACGGTGCAGGCCACCAGAGTAGCCAGAATGCCGAAGGGAAGATCGCGCTGCGGGTTCTTGCACTCTTCGGCCGCCGTAGAGACGGAATCGAAGCCGATGTAGGTGAAGAAGATGATGGAGCCGCCGGTCAACACTCCGCCCCAGCCGTTGGGCATGAAGGGATGCCAGTAGTGCGGCTTGACGAAGCTGGCGCAGGCAAAGACGAAGACCAGAATGGCGGCCATCTTGATCAGCACCATGATGTTGTTGGCGCGGGCCGACTCCCGAATGCCGCGCACCAGGATCACGGTGAGAATCATGACGACCAGAAAGGCGGGAATGTTGAAGCCGAAGTGCCATCCGGATTTGTAGATGTCGTTGCCGGCCAGGTCTTGCAGGCCGGTAGGCAGATAGGCGGGCGAGATCCACCGTGCCGGAGGATGGAGGCCGAACCAATCGAGCAGATCGACGATATGGGCGGCAAAGCCCACGCTGACGCTCATGTTGCTGAAGGCGTACTCCAGAATCAAATCCCAGCCGATGATCCATGCGACGAGTTCGCCGAGGGTGGCGTAGGTGTAAGTGTAGGCCGAGCCGGCGATGGGAATCATGGAGGCCAGTTCGGCGTAACAGAGCCCGGTGAAGACGCAGACGATGGCTACCAACACCAGCGAGAGAGCCAACGCAGGCCCCGCGCCCGGCCTCCCCGCCAGGGCCGTGTGGTGGATGAGGTAATGGTGCAGCGGGGTATCCCGGATATTCGGCAGATCGAATTTCTGGCCGGCCATGGCCGTGCCGATGACGGTAAAGATGCCCGAGCCGATAACCGCTCCAATGCCCAGCGCAGTTAGCGACCAGGGACCGAGGGTCTTTTTCAGGGAGTGCTCGGGTTCTTCCGAGTCCCGGATCAGCTTGTCGATGGATTTACGGGCGAGCAGTTGGCTGAGCAGCGCGGTTCTCCTCGGCTTGTTGTAAGGGGCACTGCGGGTTCCGGGCAAGGCCCGGAACCCAAATCAGTCGTGTGAGCGGCTGCTTACCGCTTCGATACTCCGCGCGCCATCTTCTTGACTTTCTTCTTCTTCGATCCGCGCGGCTCAGTGCGCTTGGCCTTGGGGGCGGCCTTCTTGCGAGCGGCCCTTTTCAGCTTCTTGCGTTCCAGTCTGTCTTCAATCTTGGTGGTGTCTGCCACGTATAACCTCTTTCGCTGCAATCTCTTCAGGGTTTCCCGTAGAACGGGTAGGTGTGAGGTCTATGTTAGCAGGGATTTCGCCGGGGCGAAAGCGGAAGGCGCGGGCCGAAGCCGCAGTCTCGATTCGCGGCCATAACCGGCACCGCATCCGTTTCCGGCGTACAATGAAAGCAGAGACAAGAGATTGACCAGCCTGCTCGGCTCCGGCCCTCCTAATCGCGTCTGACGAGCTTTGCAACGCACGCAAAATCACCAGTTGACCGGAGTTCGTCATGCGTTCCAACCAAATCCACCGCGCTCTGGCGCAGGGAATGAACCGTTTTGAGGTTTGCCTACTTGTATCTAAAGGCGTAAAAGCCACCCATAAGACCGGCGGGCGCTTTGAAGATTCAATTAACGATGTGCTGCAATACTTAGGCACCCACGTCACGCTCATAGAAAATCTTCACCCGGCCATTCCGCAGGTCAGCGTCAAGAGCCTGAAGCCGGCGGCGTAAGTAGACAGGGAATAAGGAATAACGCAAGAAAGGGACGGCAGTTTGCCGTCCCTTTCTTTTGATTCTGAACCGGTTGTCAGGAGGTAACCCTTAGACGACCTGAACGTTCTCAGCCTGCCAGCCCTTGGGGCCCTTGGTCACGTTGAACTGGACCTTCTGGCCTTCTTGCAGCGAACGGAATCCGTTCGACTGTATGGCGGTGTGATGGACGAAGACGTCCTCGCCGTTTTCGCGGCTCAAAAATCCAAAACCCTTGGCGTCGTTAAACCACTTGACTGTGCCTTGTTCCATGGTGTGTTGCTCCTTCAATTACTGATTTACCGCGAACGCAATGTGGAAGTTT
>Ga0182017_10003484_pt1 | contig 11718 bp, 10 predicted proteins | sample 712E3DmetaG_FD_120492 | JGI IMG/M metagenome (GOLD analysis project Ga0182017, IMG submission 120492) | Permafrost microbial communities from Stordalen Mire, Sweden - 712E3D metaG | ecosystem: Environmental > Terrestrial > Soil > Wetlands > Permafrost | place: Sweden: Stordalen | collected... | reverse complement strand
TACAGCCTCAACCGCCTCAACGTGGCCACCTCACGGGCTCGCTGCCTGGCGGCCGTGGTCGCAAGTCCGGCCCTGGTGAGGGTCCGCGCCCGCACTCCCCGCCAGATGCAGCTCGCCAACGCCCTTTGCCGCTTCCTGGAGCTGGCCGCGCTCTCAGTCGAGCGTCGCTGAGAGACGACAAGGCCTTTCGAGAACCTGACTCGTGGCCCGACGGAGCCGATCCTGACAGTTCCTAGGTCGGCCCCGTCGTCGGTCCGCCGCGCTCGGGCTACTCTATTTCGCGAACGGGCGCGTCCTGGTGTCGGACCCGCCGGCGAGAGGAGACATGAAGATGCAGTACCGCAGGCTCGGCAAGACCGGTCGGGACGTGAGCGCAATCGGCTTCGGCGCGTGGGCGATCGGCGCCGACTGGGGCAAGGTCGACGACGCGGACAGTCTTCGGGCGCTCCACGCGGCCGCCGATGCCGGCGTGACCCTCATAGACACGGCCGATGTCTATGGGGACGGTCGGAGCGAGCGGGTCATCGCTCGATTCCTGCGCGAGCGAAGCGGGGAGCGCTTCTTCGTCGCCACCAAGATGGGACGTCGCGTTCCGCTCGATATGGCCCGGTACACCCCCGAAGCCTTCCGCGCGTGGGTTGATCGAAGCCGCGACAACCTCGGCGTGGATCGCCTCGATCTGGTCCAGCTCCACTGCCTCCCGACGAGCATCTACTACAAGCCGGAGGTCTTCGCCGCCCTCGACGATCTGGTCACCGCCGGCGCGATCGCCAGCTACGGCGTCAGCGTCGAGCGAGTTGAGGAGGGGCTCAAGGCCATCGAGTACCCGGGCGTGGCCTCGGTCCAGATCATCTTCAACATGCTCCGCCAGCGGCCCGCCGACCACTTCCTGGCCGAGGCCAGGCGCCGCGACGTGGGGGTCCTGGCCCGAGTTCCGCTCGCTTCGGGCCTGCTGACGGGCAAGATGAGCAAGCAGACCGCGTTCGACGCATCCGACCACCGGCTGTTCAACCGCCACGGCGAGTCGTTCGACGTGGGCGAGACGTTCGCCGGCGTGGACTACGACGCGGGATTGGCGTTCGTCGACGAATTGCGGGGCCTCGTGCCCGCCGGCGCCACGATGGTGCAGATGGCGCTGCGCTGGATCCTCATGTTCGACGGCGTGACGGCGGCGATCCCGGGCGCAAAGTCGGCTGAGCAGGCGAGGGCCAACGCGGCGGCAGCCGACCTGGGCGCTATCCCGCCGGCGACGCTCGAGCGGATCCGGGTCATGTACGAGGAGAGCATCAAGCCACTCGTCCACCAGCGCTGGTAGGCGGGCCGCCTCGCCCCGCTATGCCTTCGGCAGGCGCCCGTAGAGCTCGCGGTAGGTGGCGGAGATGCCGGCGTAGAGCTTGACGTTGACCGGGTCTGGCTCCATCAGGCGGGTGTCGGCAGGCAGCGGCGGGACTCCGTTCACTGTCGAAGGGATGACGCCGCCGGCAACGGCGCCGAGCAACGCGGCGCCCCGAGCCGATCCGTGCTCCGTGGCGCCGAGGGCGACGGGGAGATTCAGCACGTCGGCGATGATCTGCTGCCACAGTCGATTGACGCCGCCGCCCGCGACCACGCCCGAAGTCGGCGCAACCCCGACGCCGCGCATGAGGTCGAGGCCCTCGGCCAGGGCAAACGCCACTCCCTCCAGAACCGCCCGCGTCAGTTCCGGGGCGCCGTGGCTGATCCGCATCCCGACCATCGCGCCTCGCGCGGCCGGATCGAAATGGGGAGTCCGTTCGCCGCGCAGGTACGGCACGAAGATCAGGCCGTCGCTCCCGGCCGGGACCCGGGCGGCCGCCGCCAGCAGCTCCCGGCTGCCGTTGGGGTCGTCGGGGCGGAGCAGGCGAACGACCCAATCGAGCGAGGCCGCGGCCGAGAGGATTGCCGCCATCACGCACCACTGGCCGGGGACCACGTGGGCCAGACCGTGGAGCCGCCCCTCGGGGTCAATGTGCGGCTCCGCCACGGGCGCGAGGACCTGGCCGCCCGTGCCCAGGGAGATCAGCACGGTGCCCTTCGCGTCCTCCTCGCGGGCCATTCCCAGGCCGAGTGCCGCCGCCGGGGCATCGGCTCCGCCCACCGCAACCGCTATCCCGGCCGGCAGACCGAGTGACCTGGCGGCGTCCTCGCGCAGGGACCCGGCCCTCGTCTCCGATTCCATGATCGGCGGCAGCAGCCCGGCATCGATCCCCAGCTTCTGACAGATGTCCGGCGCCCAGGTCCGAGCCTTGAGGTCGAACAGGAGCGTCGCCGAGGCATCGGAGACGTCGCTTGCCACCTCGCCGGTCAGACGCGCCCGCAAGGCATCCTTGGGCTGCACGATCCAACGCGTGCGGGCGAAGATCTCCGGCTCGTGGGTGGCGACCCACATGATCTTGGGTGCCGTGAAGCTGACGTTCGAGCGGTTGCCGGTTCGGGCGACCAGTTCGTGGCGTGGAATTCGCTGCTCTATCTCGGCCGCCTCGGCCTCGGCCCGACCGTCCGACCACATCAGCGCGGATCGAATCGGCACGCCGGCGGCGTCGAGGAAGACGGCGCTGTGCATCTGGCCGGTGAGGCCGAGGGCTACCACGTCCGCGCCGCGCATGCTCGGGCGCGACAGCATCTCGGACATCGCAAGTCGCAGCGCATCCCACCATCGATCCGGGTTCTGCTCCGCGTAGCCGGGCTGACGGGATTCCGTGGCGTACGAGGCCATCGTCACCCCGAGCGCATTGCCCTCTTCGTCCAGGGAGAGCAACTTGACCCGCGACGACCCAAGATCGATCCCGACCGAGACGCGCACCGATACCTCCGCACTGGTCCCCACGACCGCCTACTTGTCAGGTGCTAGGTTACCGCCGGGCGCGCCATCGAGCGGCGCATGCAAGGTGTCGAATCGGTACGCGCCGGCCCCGCGGACCCGACAGCCGACCTGGCGGGGCCCGCCCGCTCAACAAGTGTCGCGCGGCGGCAACGGCCCGGCTTACCGATCGGTGCACGGCCGGCCGATCCGGGTTCAGGAACGCTGGAAGTACGCGGCTACCTCCCAGGGCGTGACCTGGCGCCGATAGGCCTCCCATTCGAGCGACTTGGCCGAACGGAATAGCTCGAGCAGTTCGCTCCCGAGCGCGGAAATGATTACGTCGTCGTCCTCGAGCGCGGCCAGAGCCTCGCCCAGCGAGGCCGGCAGCGGCCTGGTCAGGCTGTGGCCGCCGCCGAAGCCGTGCTCGATCTCCTCGAGCGGCGGCCCGAGCTCGAGGCCCCGGTCCAGGCCGTCCAGGCCGGCGGCGAGCATGGCCATATATGCCAGGTACGGGTTGCAGCTGGGATCGGGGAGGCGCAGCTCCAGGCGCGTCTCGAAGACCTCCGCCGGCGGATCGTCCTGGCGTACCTGGGCAGGCACGCGGATCAAGGCGGAGCGGCTATGGCGTCCCCAGCTGCCGGCGACCGGGGCTTCGTATCCCGGCACGAGTCGTTTGTACGAGTTGACCAGCGGAGCGACCAGCGCGCACAGCCCCGGGGCGTGCTCCAGCTGGCCCGCGGCGAACGCCCGGGCGACGGACGACAGGCCGTAGTCCGCCGTCGGATCGTCGAAGACGCTGCGCCCCGCACGATCGACGAGGACCTGGTGGGTGTGCATTCCAGAGCCCGCGGCGTCGGCCAGTGGCTTGGGCATGAACGTGGCCTGCATGCCGCGTTCGCGAGCCAGCTCCTTGACCGTGGGTTTGAGCGTCGTAACCGTATCCGCGGAAACCAGGGCCGGCAGCATCGGCAGGTCCAGCTCGAACTGCCCGCTCGCGACCTCGTGATGGCTCGACTCGATGTGGATCCCCATAGCCTCCAGGCTGGCCACGATCTCGAGCTCGACCTGGCGAGATCGCCCGCGGGCCCGCTCGAAGTAGCTGCTCGGGTCGTCGGGAAGGGGCTCGACCCCGTCGCCGAGAGGGAAGAGGAAGAACTCGATCTCGGGCGCCACCAGGTAATTGAGCCCGGCCGACTCGGCCTGCTCCAGCAGCGAGCGGAGCACCGCCCGGCCGTCGCCGGGATACGGCTCGCCGGTGGGCGTGACGACCTCGCAGATCAACCTGGCGCAGGGCACTCCAGCCGCCGGTTCCAGGATCGAGAACGTGGACGGGTCGGGGCGCAGATACATGTCCGACTCGACCTCGCGAGCCAGTCCCTCCACGGCCGATCCGTCGAACCACTCACCCGCCGAAAGGATGTGGGCCAGGCGTCGGGCCGGGACCGCCACGGTCTTGACGGCGCCCGTGACGTCAGCGAACTGGAGCTCGATCTGCTCGACTCGGGCATCTTTGGCGGCGGCGACAAGTCGATCGACAGTTCGGCGGTCCAGGTCGTTCAGTCCGCCGTTGCCGTCTTCGGTCGGACCGGCATCGTCGGCCGCGGCTCCCGCGCTGCCTCCGTTCGAGCGGCGCGCCGAGGGTGCTCCCTCGTGTGGCGTGGGTCCGGTTCTGTCGGGCATTTCGTTCCTCCCGCGCGGTCGTGGGCCGTTCGCGCGGCTATGCGTGGGCATGGACGAGAAGATAGGCGATCAGGACGAACAGGATGCTGGCGGCGAGAAACCCTGCGCTGATCCCGAACACGAGCAGAATCAACTTCTGATCAGACGCGCGGGAGACAGGCGCCTCGTCGCCGAAGATGAATTGCGATAACGGCAGGTCCCGCCAGTGATCGAGATCGCTCTCCAGCGAGGCCGCGTCCTCGTAGCGCTCGTCGGGAATCTTGCGCAGACACTTGCGCACGATGCCCTCGATCGGTGGCGGAACCGCGGCGTTGAGCTCGTGGAGCGCCGGGACCGGCGCGTTCAGGTGCTGGCTCATGACCGACAGGGCGTTGTCGCCTTCCCAGGGAACGCGTCCGGCCAGCATCTCGAAGAGCATGACGCCCATGGCGTAGACGTCGGTCCTGGCATCGCCGCGCTTGCCCTGGATCTGTTCGGGCGACATGTAGTCGGGCGTGCCCAGGGCGGTCGAGAACCAACGCCACGTGAGCCTGCGAGCTCCGGCCATCAGGGCCACGCCGAAATCGGTAACCACCAGCCGCCCGTCCGGAGTCACGAGCACGTTCTCGGGCTTGAGGTCGCGATGGAAGACCCCTTGCGAATGAGCGTAGCCCATCGCCGCCGCCAGCTGGCGGCCGAAGTCGACCGCCTGGTCGACCGACAGGCGCTTCTCTCGATTCATGTACGCGCGCAGGGTCTCGCCGTCGACGTATTCCATGACCATGTAGGGCCGGCTGCGGTCGTCGGTGAACTCGAGCGAGCGCTGGATGCCGGGGTGATGGAGGTGGCGGGAGATGTCGAGCTCGCGCCGGAAGCGGTCGAAGGTCGAGACGTCGCCCATGATCGACTCGTGTGGGCACTTCAGCACGACCTGGCGGCCTTTTGGGTCCTCCGCCAGGAAGACGTCGCTGAAGGCACCCGAGCCGATCGCCTTGACGATCGTGAATTGGTCCAGTTTCGCGCCCGGCTGCATGTCAGTCGTGGTCACGAGAACAACCTCCGCCATCCCTGCGGCGCTTCGGGCCGCTGCCCGGCCTCGCGCACGCGGACGGCCATGGCTGTCGCATTATCGTCGCCGCCGCGGTCCAGAGCCAGCTTCACCAGCTGTGCGCATGCGTCGGCGGGCGAGTGGGCCAGCGCTTCCACGATCTCGCTCGCGGTCACGTTGCTCCACAGACCGTCCGAACAGAGCAGGAACGCGTCATCCGCATCGAGACGTTCCGTACGGATGTCGACTCGGACGGTGATGTCGCCTCCGACCGATCGCGTCAGGGCGTAGCGGGCGGGGTGGTCGATGGCCTGCTCCGGAGTGATGATGTGCATCCGGAGCAGCTCCATGACCTGGCTGTGGTCAGCGGTCAGGACCTCGAGCTCGCCGTGATGACGACGGTAGACGCGGCTGTCGCCGACGTGCGCGAGGTGCGCTTCTCCCGGTGTGATGGCCAGGGCGCTGAGCGTGGATTGCATCTTCCGGCCCCCGTGGCCTCCGATGGCGGCGTCGAAGATCGCCTGATTGGCCCGATTGAAGGCAGCCCGCATGGTGCTCGTGAGGCGCCCGTTGCCGGCCCCGTTCTTCTGGGTGTGGTCGAGGCAGGCCTCGATCGCGAGACCCGATGCCACCTCTCCGCCGCCGTATCCGCCGAGACCGTCCGCCACGGCGAACACCAGGCCCATCTCCGAGGTTGCGACCGCCTGTTCGATGGCATACTCCTGCGCCGGCGTGACGAAGGAAGTGTCGCCGTCGAGCGCGGCCCAACCCAGCCGGTCCTCGTTGTGGTCCCGGACGTGACCGTTGACGGACAGGCCCGCGTACTCGACGGCCAGCGCCGCGGTCACGGCTTGCATCTGTCTGGCGACGAAGCTGACATCGGGTTCGACTTCCTGCTTGAGATTGGTCGAAACCGCGCCTGGCAGTCACCTGCCGACGGCGCGGTCTCGAACGTGCGAACGGAGACTGTTACCTCTCCGGGACCACCACCGGAGGTTTGACGAGGAGGCTCTTCTTGGTCGCGGCCGAGTTGAAGATGAGCCAGACGGCGCCGACCACGATCCAGATGACAACCGCGCCGAGGGCGATCAGCGTGTCGGTCTGGGTCGACCCGCCGGCCGAGACGCTCATGAGGACGACTCCGGCGAGCATGCCGACGTTGGCCACCAGCCCCGCCACCGGGACGATCACGTGTTTGACGATGTTCCTCTTGTGCCTTCCCCCAAAGGCGAACAGGACCAGCGCGTTGGTCATGCCGTAGACCAGGAATGTCCCAGTGTTGGACGCCAGGGTGATCTGGAGCAGGTTGTCGGCCGAGAGAACGGCGTATCCGCCCAGGACCGCCGAGATGATCGCCAGGGCGATCACGCCGTAGTGCGGAGTCGCGTGGCGGAAGTGGAGCATGCCCAGCAGAGCCGGGACTTCCCTGTCGCGGCCCATCACGTATGTGATGCGGACGCCGGTATTGAGGCAGGCCAGCGTAGTTCCGATGAGCGCGATCAGGACGCTCAGCGCGAGGATCAGAACGAGGGCCACGCCGGTGCCGCCCAGCATCTGGTCGCCGATGAAGCGGATCATGTCGCCGATCGGGGCAGATGAGGCGGCCGCGGCCGCGTAGCCGCCGACGCTCTTGCCGGTCGCGTCGGTCGCGACGATGCTGCTATTCACGAGGAAGTTAGCCGAAACGTACTCGATGACGTAGGCGACGGCGCCCTGGATGGCGAGGGAGAGTAGAACGGCTCGCCTGACGTCACGTTTGGGGTTGATCGCCTCGGCGCCGAGAGCTGTGACCGACTCGAACCCGACGAGTAGCAGGATGGCGATGGTGCCCTGGAACAGCACGTTGGTGAAGTTGTGCGGCAGGACGACCGAAGCCACGTTGTCATGGGCGTAAGCGAGGTCGGGATGTGTGAGTCGGAACGCGATTGCCAGGATGGAGAACCCGACGAGAGCGGTTAGCTGAATGGCGTTGATGATGACCGCGGTCATCGTTGAGCCGGAGATACCGCGATATGCGATCAACCCGACCAGGGCCGAGAAGACGAACGCCGCCCCAACCTCCGCCGGCTGATTCAACGTCACGCCGAACAGACTCATGATATATACACACAGGATCGCGGTGAACCCGACCATGATGCCCGGGTAGATCCAGTAGTAAAGATGTGAGACCCAACCCACGACGAACTTGGCCAGCCGGGCGAACTTGTAGTGGATCGCCTCCTCCTTCTCGAGGAAGGCAGCTTCGGCGAAGTAATATGAGGATCCGGCGCCGGCCTCCGGGTAGATGTTCGACAGCTCGGCATATGAGAGCGCCGTCAGGAACGCGAGAATCAGAACGAACAGCAGTCCCGGGACCATGTCCATGGCGGTCGTGATACCGCCGTTCTGCTGAACGACCTGGGCCTGAAACGTGGTCCAGAGAAACGCGCCGGGCGCAATCAGCGCCATGGCGTTGATCGTCAGCCCGGTCATCGTCAGGGTGCGCTTCATTTCGGTGCCTGGCGCGGCGGCCATCGTGTCCTCCAATAGGCACACGGCGTAACCTGCGCCGGTCACGAGTCGACCGGTGGCTGCCGTGCCTGGGGCAAGAATGGGCGACCGGGCCGCGAGATTCAGTATTGCGTCAGTGCCGCTTAGGCGGCGGGCGGGTTGCCTTATAGGCCGTCGCAGGTTGTGGCGCGGTTGCGGGCAGAGTGCGAAATCCGCTCGAAATCGAGCTACCGGGGAATCTGCAGCGTCAGGCTGCCAGGTCGCGCCTCTCGAAGGCGACGACGGCGAGGGCCAGGAATAGCGCGGCTACGGCTGCCAGGACGGCCGCGTCGCCCATGTTCAGCCCGTTCCGAAGCGGGTCGTCACCCATGTAGTAGCGGAAGAATGAGAGCGGCCGGATCGCCCCCAGGCCGTCCACGACGGAACTGAGCGCGTCGACCAGGTACATCGCCACCATCAACGCCACGGTCAGGCCGATGGCGGCGCCGCGGTTGCCGGTGGCGGCCGAGATCGCCAGGGCGATATCTCCAAACGCCAGGCCCAGCAGCACGAGCATGACCAGCGCCGCGCCGAGCAGATCCGGCGGCAGAGGACTCGCGCTGATGGCGGCGCCGCCGATCGCAAAGACCCACAGCACGACAACCGCCACCACACTGGCCAGCACGACGGCCAGCCACTTCTCCAGGACGACACGGCGGCGCGACACGGGATATGACAGAAGTATGTCGATGGTGCCGCGCGATTCCTCGCCCGCGGTGAAACCGCTGGCCGTTCCGGCTGCGAATGCAACCAGAGCGGCGGGCAGGATCATCGAGAACAGCTCTATGTGAAGGAAGCCGATGAGAGTGCTGGCATCGCCCATGCTCGCCCCCAGCAGTTTCGCCGCCGGCCCCATCTTCTCGAGCATCGAATTCAGATCGAATAGCTTTGAATAAGTGGGAAACAGAATGGCAAAATAGCCGGTCATTGCCCCACAACCGAGGCTCACCCAGAACGTGGGCCAGCGCAAGTCTCGCACGGTCTTGGTGAAGACGTTACGCAGCAACATGGCCGGCCTCCCCGGCCGCGGTCTTGTCGGCCGCTTCGCCGGATCCGTAGTAGGCCATGAATATCTCTTCGAGGCTCGTGTCGATGCTCCGTATGTTGTGGACCTCGAAACGGGCAGCCGCCTTGATCAACGCGTCGACGCTTCCCATGACCGTGCAACGCAGCGTGCCGTCGGTTACGGCGAGGTCGCGCACGCCGGGCAAGTTGGAAAAGGTTGCCGCGTCGACTGGTCCCCCGAAGTCGATCTCGAGCCGGTGCAACGCCCGAGCCTTGAGGTCCGCGATCGTTTCAACGGCCAGCAGCTTGCCCTCGCGGATGATGCCGACGCGATCGCACAGGTGCTCCACCTCGGGCAGCTGGTGCGACGAGATGAAGACGGTCCGGCCGCCGCTACGGGCCTCCTCACACAGGCGCTCGAATTCGAGCTGCACGAACGGGTCCAGGCCGGCCGTCGGCTCGTCCAGCATCAGCAGCTCCGGGCGGATCATGAACGCGGCGACCAGCCCGACCTTCTGCTTGTTGCCGCGCGAGAGCGTCTTGATTCTCTTGAACGGATCGAGCTCGAGCCGTTCGATCAGGCTGTCGCGGTAGGCCGCGTCCACGTGACCGTGCAGGTTGCCCAGGTAGGTCAGCAGCTGCCGGCCGGTCAGCTCGCTGTAGAGCGACAGCTCGCCCGGCACGTAGCTGATCCGCCGGTCGATGGCGAGCCGGTCCCGATGGATGTCGAGGCCCAGGACCCACGCCTCTCCGCTGCTTGGCCGGATCAGGTCCAGCAGCAGCCTGATCATCGTCGACTTGCCGGCGCCGTTGGGGCCCAGGAAGCCGAAGATCTGGCCTGCCTCGACGACCAGATCGACGTCGACGATGCCGCGCGAACGGCCGTAGCTCTTGGTCAGACCTCGGGTCTCGATCGCGGCCGTCATGCGCGGGAAACTCCTTTCGGGCAATCGAACGCTCTTCCTCGCGGCGTTCGAACAGCTGAGGCGCTCACGCCCGGCGAAGTCTAGAACTTTGGCGCGTCCCGGCTGAGCTCCCGGGCCCTGTCGCCGCAGGACAGCACCCTCAGCGATGCCACGCAGCTGGGTAGACTGCGCTGAGCCTGGCCTGAGCCGGGACCGTGACCCTTGAGGAGCGAGCCAAACATGACGACGATTACCGGGGCGCCGTTCGGCACGGTCGCCGGCAGGGCGGTGGACCTCTACACACTGGCCGGCGATGACGGCGCCACGGTCAAGATCTCGACCTACGGCGGCATCGTCACCTCCTGGATCGCGCCCGACAGGACCAGCCGGCAGGCCGACATCGTCCTCGGCTTCAATGACCTTGCCGGCTATACGAGCGAGAAGTACCTGAAGTCCGGCCCCTACTTCGGCGCGATCATCGGCCGCTACGCCAACCGGATCGCCGCCGCCAGGTTCAACCTGGATGGCGTCGAGCACAAGCTCGCGGTCAACAGCGGCGCGAACAGCCTGCATGGCGGGCGCAGGGGCTTCGACAAGCAGGTCTGGCAGGGCAGGCCCTCGGTCGCCGGCGTGGATGCGGCCCTGGAGCTGACCTACGTGAGCGCCGACGGCGAGGAGGGCTTCCCCGGGCAGCTCTCGGCCAGGGTCGTCTACACGCTGTCCCCGGGCAACGTTCTGCGCCTCGAATACTCGGCCACCACGGACAAGACCACCGTCGTCAACTCCACCAACCACTCCTACTTCAACCTGGCCGGCGAGGGCAGCGGCGACGTCCTGGGCACCGAGGTCCAGATCGCAGCCGGCAGGTTCACGCCCGTGGACGCGAACCTGATCCCGACGGGCGAGCTGCGAGACGTGACCGGCACGCCGTTCGATTTCCGCACGGCGACGGCCATCGGGGCCCGGGTCAACAAGGCCGACGAGCAACTCGAGCTCGGGGACGGGTACGACCACAACTGGGTCGTCGATCGCGGCTCGGAGAAGGGCCTTGTTCCGGCCGCGACCGCGTACGAGCCGCGGAGCGGGCGTCTGCTGGAAGTCTTGACGACCGAGCCCGGGATCCAGCTCTACACCGGCAATCACCTCGATGGAACCTTCGTCGGCAAGGCGGGCAAGCCCTACACGCGACGCAGCGCCTTCTGCCTCGAGACGGAGCACTATCCGGATTCTCCAAACAAGCCCGGCTTCCCGAGCGTGACCCTCGAGCCGGGCGAAACCTACTCGACCACGACCGTCTTCCGGCTCTCGGTAAGGTAGGGCAAACCAGCCTTCGGCATGGTCGGTGCCGACGGCTCCGTCGGTGGCTACTCGGCCGGCCGGTGCGGGCGCCGACCTTGAACGCCCGAACGGTCAGACGGCCTGAACGTCAAAAATGGAAAGCAGCTCCTGGAACTGGTCTCGGACGGTGGCCGCCCGTTCACGATCTGGCGCGCCCGGTCGAGAGTGGTGCTGGTCAGTACTTCCACGGGAAAGGTTTCGGCGCGGCCGCCTCCGGCTTGAACTGGGTTTTGTCGTTCCGTGGGGGCAAAACGCCGAACGCATCGTCGCCGCGGCATCGCACCGGCGCGAACTCGGCCGGTTGCTCGCCGGTTATCATGGGCCCTCGACTCCATTGGGGGAACAGAGTATCTATGGCCCTGATAGAGACTTCGAGTCTCACGAAGGACTACGGGACGGTCAAGGCCCTTGAT
>Ga0182017_10003483_pt1 | contig 11720 bp, 12 predicted proteins | sample 712E3DmetaG_FD_120492 | JGI IMG/M metagenome (GOLD analysis project Ga0182017, IMG submission 120492) | Permafrost microbial communities from Stordalen Mire, Sweden - 712E3D metaG | ecosystem: Environmental > Terrestrial > Soil > Wetlands > Permafrost | place: Sweden: Stordalen | collected... | reverse complement strand
TTCCACATTTTTTCCTTTGTGTACTTTGTGCACTTTGTGTTGAATCTTTTCTCTTCTCTCTTCCCCTTTTTTTTCCACAAACATGAGCATGATCTCGCACCCCGCACTTCACACTTTAAAAAAATGCTCGAAAACCATTTGTCCGGATATGAATATTATTCACTGGGATTCCGAAGATATCCTTAAAAGTAGCAGTATAATTTTGCCACTCATGTCTACACGATCCAATGAAGCCTGGCTTTCCGATCTCCGCGCCGAGGGTGAGACGCGCGAAACCGCCCTGACCGATCTGCGTCAGGTTATCCAACACGGGCTGCCCTACGCCCTCTCGCGCTGGCTCTCGCCTGATAGCCCGCTCTTCGAGCCGCTCGTCGAAGAAGTGGTGCAGGATACCCTCCTGCGCGTCATCGATCAGTTGGACACTTTTGAAGGGCGCAGCATGTTCACCACCTGGGTGCAAAAGATCGCTGTCCGCATTGCGCTGACCGACCTGCGGCGCAAACGCTGGCAGGATGCCTCCCTCGATGAAATGGTCGATAACGAAGATTCGCCGCCCCCGCCCCGCCTCATGGCCGACCGCTCGCCCGGGCCCGAGGCTCTTGCCGAACAGACCGATATGGTCGATCACATCCGCCGTATCCTCGATCAGGAGCTGACTCCCAAACAGCGCGAGGCTCTCATCCTTTTGGGGATGCAGGACCTTCCACTCGAAGAAGCCGCCAGGCGCATGAAGACCAACAGCAATGCCCTCTATAAACTTTTGCACGACGCGCGCCTGCGGCTCAAACAGCGGCTGATGGCCGAGGGTATCAATCCAAAGGAAGTGATGGCTGTTTTTGCTCAAAAGTAAGGGTTCTCATAATGCAGTAAGATTCGGTATAAGCCAGACATCGAAGGTATAGCATGAACATAAAAGAATTATTCCAGCATCTCGCGTCTCACCTCAAACAGGATCATCGGCAGCTTTCAGATGAAGCCGTTCAAAGGTTTTTACGCATACTGGAAGAGGTGCGGCTGGATGAAATGCCCTGCAGTCAGGTTTACTCCCGTCTGGACGAATATGTCGAGAAGGAAATACACGGCGAAGACGCCACACTGTTGATGCCGCTCCTCAAGGAACATCTGGACTTATGTCCCGACTGTTGCGAAGAATACGAAACCCTATTAAACGTTATTGAAGAATCATCCCGACGGACTTGAAAGTCCGTCGTTTGTTTCTAATGCTCGGAATCGAATATTTTCTCCCCCGCCCGAATGGGAACCTTCAGCCGGTTCTCGAAGGGTGTCAACGGGCAGGACCAGTGGTCGTTGTAGGCGCAATAAGGGTTGTACGCTACATTGAAATCGACCATGAAAAGGCCGCCGGGTAAAACTTCGGGCTCAAGATACCTCCCTGCCGGATACGTTTCCTTTCCTGCCTGCGAATCGACAAACGGCAGGAAGAATCCGTTAGGACCTTCGTAAATGGTCAGTTCTGCCTCCTTGCCGTCAACCACGAAATGGATCAGGCTGTGCCGGAAGTAAACTTGTACGTCGCCGGTGGAGGTCTGCATTTCGATCCGTTCTTTCTTGGGGAGCCCCTCGGCCTTGACCTCCAGCCGCATGTCCGGGTTTTCGGGGAAATAATTCAGACCCTTGAAGTTATGTTTCTGATCCGGTGTCAATGGGCTCTGGGGATCCTGTCGGAAAAAATCGTCTTTTTCATTGCGAAAGACTACTAGTTCACTCATACTTCCTCCATTTTTATATTTCACAGAATAGACCTCCGGAAGGTATAATACCTTACATACCTCTTGAAAATTTGCTCGCCTTGTGTTATTTTAGCCCAGAGGGTTTACAGCATGACACTCGCTCCAAAAAAAGTGATGATCATAGAAGATGAACCGGATGCCGCAGAGCTCTTTGCAGAGATGATGCGCCTCAACGGGTTTCGCGTGATCAAGACGTATTCGAGCACACCTGCCATGTCCATTATCAGAGAGGAGAAACCCGATCTGATTCTCCTTGACATTATGATGCCTGAGATTTCAGGCATTGAAATATTGCATTTAGTGCGCAGCGATCCGGTGCTGGCTTTGATACCCGTCGTGGTTATTTCTGCTCGAGCCACACCGACGGATGTCCAAACCGGTTTGGATGCAGGCGCTTCGATTTACCTCACGAAACCGGTTGGCTATATGGACTTGAAAAATGCAGTTGACCGTCTCTTGCAAGGCACATGACCGCCGATGGGTCTTTTACGTGCCTTTCTTGCCTCCGAGCTCCCCATCTCTCTCCAGGACGCCATTCAGACTGCAACCACCGGCCTGCGTAAAAACCTGGGCAACGATTTGATACGCTGGGTCCCTGTACATAACGTTCATCTTACCCTCATTTTTCTGGGCGATATTTCTTCTTCAAGTTTGGATTTGATCAAACAAATGATGGTGACGGAGGCCGCACAGGTCCAGGCTTTCGACATTCAGGTGGAAGGCCTCGGCTCGTACCCCAACTCACGGCGTCCGCGCATTCTGTGGGTCGGTCTCAACGCTCCGGTCGCCCTCACCTATTTGCAGCATGCCCTCGAGACGGCTGCCGCCCGTTTGGGTTACGCACCTGAAGACCGCGAGTTCTCCCCGCACCTTACGATCGGGCGCGTCCGGCAAAATGTCTCCGCGGCCGATCAGCAGAAGATCCGCGCTTTCCTGGAAGACACAAAGGTTGGCCATCTCGGCACTGTTTGCATGGATGGGGTACACTTATTCAAGAGCGACCTGCAACCCAGTGGATCCTTTTACACAAAACTATTCTCGGCCCCGCTCCTGAAAGCCTAGCGGTAAAGTCGGTGAAATAATTGCACAACAATCCTTCTATTCACAAGAGATTGTTTTCCATGGAGCCGCAAGGTTTATTCGTAAAGAGGTGATTTCTGAACGCACTCGAAATAGCACATACCATCGTTAACTCACTTGAAGACAAAAAAGGGGAGGACATTCTCCTGCTCGACATCAAAGATATCGCCTCTTTTACCGATTACTTCATCCTGTGTACCGGTACCAGCGACCGCATGCTCAACGCCCTGGCAGATGCTTCCGTCGATGCCGTGCACCAAACGCATCGCAAGAAGGGTAAGATACAGGGCGAGGCACGTGAAGGCTGGGTGGTGGTTGACTACGGAGACGTGGTCGTTCACCTTTTCTCGCCCGATCAGCGCGATTACTACGATCTTGAAGAGCTGTGGCAGGATGGAAAAGTGCTGTTGAGGGTGCAATAACCACGTTTCTCACCATTAAGAATACAATCTAAACATCCGATATGGATCAATCGTCATTACAACGGTTGCGCGAGGTCGCCCTTTTATTCCTGAAACTTGGAACAACTTCCTTTGGCGGTCCCGCTGCCCATACCGCCATGATGCACCTCGAGATCGTCGAGCGCCGCAAGTGGCTTAATGACCAGGAATTCCTCGATCTCATCGGCGCCACGAATTTAATACCCGGCCCCAACTCGACCGAAATGGCCATCCATATCGGCTTTTTACAGGCCGGATGGCCGGGATTGATCGCGGCCGGGTTTTGTTTTGTCGCACCCGCCACGTTGATCGTGCTGGCATTGGCCTGGACGTATATGAGGTTCGGTTCGGCGCCTCAGGCTCAATGGCTGTTGTACGGCATTAAGCCGGTGGTCATTGCCATCATCGGGCAGGCCATCTGGAATCTGGGTAAAAAAGCGGCGAAGAATCTACTCCTCGCGGTTTCCGGCCTGCTTATCCTGGTCTTGTATTTCTTTTTTCATATTAACGAAATTGGGCTGCTGTTTGCAGGCGGACTAATGATTATGGTTCTTGCAAATATCCGCACCATGAATGGATGGGGTCTTAAAACCCTTCTCCTTCCGCCTCTCATCGAATTTAACTCCCTCCCAATTTCTGCACTTGCCGCCATCCCCTACAACCTCCCGTTATTATTCCTGACATTCTTGAAGATCGGCGCGATCCTGTATGGAAGCGGATACGTCTTGATTGCTTTTTTACGTGCAGACTTTGTAACTCGTCTTGGATGGCTCACCGATCGGCAGTTGATCGATGCGATCGCGGTCGGACAGATCACACCCGGCCCGCTCTTTACATCCGCGACTTTCATTGGTTATATTCTCGGCGGGGTGCCAGGCGCGCTCCTGGCGACGTTTGGCATTTTTCTGCCTTCCTTCGTATTTGTTGCCATTTCGAATCCTTTGATTCCTAAGATGCGCAGCCCCGTATGGGTGGGCAGCTTTCTGGATGGGATTAATATCGCTTCATTGAGCTTGATGACCGTTGTGACATTTCAGCTGGGTGTTTCTTCCCTGATCGATCTACCGACAATAATAATTGCCCTGGTTTCTCTGGGATTGCTCTTGCGATACAAAATTAATCCAACCTGGCTGGTCGCGGGCGGAGCTTTAGCTGGTTCCTTGATTGCGTTGTTTCGTTAGCAAAGCTGCTGGTCATCAGGCATGGTTTCTGCCTGTTATCGGGTTTAATAAAATCCCTATTCCAGTACGGATAGGCAGCTGTTTACCGGTTTGGGGAAAGACTATTCTTGTGATTGCATGGTTGCGAAACTAACAAACCTATTTCACGTAGAATTAAGGGTATTGCTTCAATTCAGTAGGAAATATTTCGGCTTGTGCAAGGCAGGAGTCATCCATGAACAATTCAGCCGCTATCGAGGTCCTCGACCTGTACCGGTCCTTCGGCGAGACCAGGGCCGTACAAGGGATCAGCTTTGAGGTGATCCAGGGTGAGATTTTCAGCCTGTTGGGACCGAACGGCGCAGGCAAAACAACTGCAATTTCCATGCTGTCCTGCCTGTTGCGCCCGGACAAAGGCGATGCCCGGATCATGGGACATTCCATCATCTCCAATCCCAATGAAGTAAAGGCTGTTTTAGGTGTTGTTCCTCAGGAGATCGCATTATATGAGGACCTGACCGCACGTGAGAACCTGACCTTTTGGGGAAAAATGTATGGCCTGCGCGGTTCGGCGCTCAGGAGGCGCGTGGACGAAGTGTTGGATATCATTGGTCTGCGTGACCGCGCCAATGAGCGGGTGGGTAAGTATTCGGGTGGGATGAAACGCCGTGTTAACATCGGCGTGGCTCTCTTGCATAAGCCCCAGGTCATTTACATGGATGAGCCCACCGTTGGGATCGACCCGCAATCGCGCCGCAATATCCTCGATAGTGTAGTGAGCCTGAAGGACCAGGGCATGACCGTGTTATATACCACTCACTACATGGAAGAGGCTCAGGAGCTATCCAACCACATCGCCATCATGGATCACGGCAAGCTGATGGCCTACGGTACGCACGAGGATTTGGTGAAGCTGGTGGGACAGCAGACGCGCATCGACTTGACCCTGAATGTGGATGCCGGCCGGGTCCTGAATGTCTGGCGGGCTCTTGAAGGAGTCACTCGCGTTTCAGCCGAGGATGGGAAAATCAGTGTGCTGGTGGATGATAGTAACCTGGTCTTGCCCCGCCTGTTCGAATCGGCTGCAAAACTTTCCACCCGGATCACCTCCGTGGATATTCAGGAGCCAAACCTGGAAGCCGTATTCCTGCATCTGACCGGTCGCGCACTGCGCGATTAAAGAAAACTCTATGAAAGCAATAGATATTGCACTCAAGGACATGTCACACTCCTTCCGCAGCACCTCCGCGGTTGTTTTTATGTTTGGTATTCCACTGTTGGTGACAGCGATGTTTTATTTCATGTTTGGGAACATCGCCAGCGAAGGCGACTTCAGCCTGCCGCGCACAAAAGTAGTCATTGCGGATCTGGACGAGGGCGGTCCCGAATTTCAGGTCAATACCAAGAACATCCCCGGTGGCAAGGATGCTCATACGATGGGTCAACTGATCATCGGCATCCTGCAAAGTGAGAAGATGTCCGATCTGATCGAGGTCTCGCTCGTCCCGGACGCAGAGTCGGCTCATACGGCTGTTGACAGCCAGGCTGCCCAGGTGGCTCTGATTATCCCGCCGGATTTCTCCAAACAATTCGCGGACCTGAATGGAAAAGCCGTCATCGAGTTCTATCAGGATCCCACCCTGACCATTGGTCCATCCATCATCCGCTCGATCCTAAATCGCTTTATGGATGGGATGTCGAGTGTGAAGATCGCCGTAAATGTATTCCTGGACGAAGCCGACCCAAAGGACGATGTCCTGGCCGGTCAGGTGGTGGATGAGTATCTCCACATCTCTCTCGCCGAGAGTGATGATCCCGAAAAAGATCTGCTCGATGTGCGTTCTGCATCCAGCGCGCCGGTCGATAAGTCGGCTGAAACAACTAACGTGCTGCTGCGCATCGTCAGCCAAATTATGGCTGGGATGATGGTCTTTTACGCCTTTTACACCGGTACTTCAACTGCCCAGAGCATCCTTAAAGAGGAGGAGGACCGCACGCTGCCGCGCCTCTTTACTACGCCTACTTCGCAGGCCACTATTCTTACCGGCAAATTCCTGGCCGTCTTCATGACCGTTCTGGTACAGATCATCGTGTTGATCATCGCATCCAAACTGATCTTCGGGATCCGTTGGGGCGAATTCGGTCCGGTAGCCCTGGTCGTAGCCGGCACAGTATTCAGCGCTTCTTCATTCGGCATCTTTGTAAATTCACTTCTGAAAAGCACACGGCAGGGTGGGGCGATCTTCGGAGGCGTACTGACAGTGACCGGCATGCTGGGCATGATCAGTGTATTTGCCGCGGGCTCGCCTACTGCCGCCATCCTGAGCGATACGGTTTCCTTGCTGGTCCCTCAAGGCTGGGCAGTGCGCGGCCTGCAGCAGGTGATGAACGGCCAGCCGCTGGCGAGTGTCCTGATCTCCTTCCTGGGGCTGCTCGCCTGGGGCGCGGTTTTCTTCATCGTCGGTGTATTGCGCTTCAACAAACGCTATGCATAGGAAGGCATTATGATCCGCATTCTGGATATCGCTCTTAAAGACCTGATGCAGCTCACCCGCGATTCAAAAACTTTCGTATTCCTGGTGTTCATGCCTGTCATTTTTACGCTGCTGTTTGGTTTCGCCTTTGGCGGGTTTAGCAGCGCGTCCGATCCGCGCCTGCCGGTGGGATATATCAACCAGGACGATCGCTGGGTCAGTCAGACATTGCATGATCAGTTGGCGAATTCGGAGACCATTCGCCTGGATGAAAATGTCTTCCTCTCAATGAACGACCTGGAGAAGCTGGTCGCCGATGGTAAACTGCCGGCTGCTCTCATCGTCCCGGCCGGGTATAGCCAGGCCATCCTGGAAGGTAAAAATCCAAAATTGATCCTGATCGGAGATACGACCACACCGGCCGGGACGACCATCGAGGCGGAAATTTTGGCAATCGCCTTTCGTTTGGATAGCGCTGTGCGTTCTGCAACCATCATTGATGAAACCATCGGCGACCGCGCGCCGTTCAATTATGCCTTTAAGAAGTCCCTCTCTGCCTGGAAGGACCCGCCGATTGCAGTAAAGGAAATAACCAGTTCTTCCGTTAAACACCCCAATGAGCAGGTCTCGTCACTTGCCCACACTTCGCCGGGCTTTATGCTCCAGTTCGCCATTGCCGGTCTGCTCACCGCGGCTCAGATCATCGTCACCGAGCGAAAATCGCGCACTCTGCAGCGCCTGCTTACCACGGCTGCGCGTCGCATCCACATTTTGCTCGGACATTATCTGGCAATCTTCATCATGATCTTCTCCGAACTGGTTCTGTTAATTTTATTCGGCCAGTTCCTGCTCAAAGTGGATTACCTGCGCCTGCCAGGCGCCACTTTCCTGGTGGCTTTCAGCGCCGCCCTTTGCATCGCGGCCATGGGTCTGCTCATTGGAATCCTGGCGAAGACCGCGGAACAGGCGATCATTTTTTCACTGATCCCCATGTTCACATTCTCTGGTCTGGGTGGAGCATGGGTGCCTTTGGAAGTCACCAGTCCGACCTTCCAGGCTATCGGACATCTCTCTCCTGTAGCGTGGGCAATGGATGGATTCCAGAATATCAATCTACGTGGGTTCGGTTTTGAATCTGTGCTGCTCCCTGCGGGTGCTCTCGCTGTTTATGCCGTGATATTTTTTATCCTGGCTGTTTGGAGATTGAACGCCTCGGAAGAAAAATAATCCCGCAGAGAAAACTCTGCGGGATATCTGATCGATCTTTCTTCTCCCTTTATTTTTATTTCTCAAAAATCCATTTGTCCACTTCACGCGTCCAATTGACCAGCTCTTCCTTTTTAAACCACAGCGCGACTTCTTTTTCGCCGTTCGCAGGTTCGTCGGAGGCATGCGTCAGGTTACGGCCGACTTCCAACGCAAAGTCATGGCGGAGGGTACCCGGGGCAGCCTCGGTCGGACGTGTGGCACCCATCGTCTGTCGGACGGCGGCGACCGCATTGGGGCCCTCCCAAACCATCGCCATCACCGGAGCGGACGTAATGTATGAGATCAAGCCATCGTAAAATGGTTTGCCTTTATGAATGGCGTAATGCGTCTCAGCCAGTCCTTTGCTCACCTGCATGAATTTAGCGGCAACCAATCTGAGCCCGCGGCGCTCGAGGCGGGAGACGACTTCTCCGATCAACCCACGCTGCACACCGTCCGGTTTTACAAGCACGAGCGTTCTTTCCACAATTTCCTCCAAAGATACAAAATAAAGGGGCGACTGGTTGGTCGCCCCGCCTTGCTATCGAAGCAATTCTTCCGCTTTGGTATAGGCGTCCAAAGCTTCCTGCAAGAGGTTGGCACGCATATACGCGTCACCTAATGCCTGCCAGATGGCTACCTCCACCGGATAACGATAGAGGGCGTCTCGCAGGTCGCGGATGATCTCTTCAAGCGATTTACCCTTGCGGATCAGTTTACTGTAAATATCAAGGGAGGCGGCAATATTGCCGCGTCCCAGTTCGGTTTGAGCACTCCCTAAGGATGAAGGTGTGGAAGTCTGTACGGGTTTTGATGGAACAATGGCTGGCTTTGAAGGAAGGACTTTGGCAGGCACAGGACGTGTCTGCTCGGTTGTCCTTTGTTCGATCTTCTGCATGGGTTTTTCGGTTGGAGCAGGGGCTTCAACCATGACCGCGGGTTCCCGAACCGGAGGCTCCTCGACGTATTCTTTTGTTTCCACGGGTTGCCAATCGGCGGGGCGTGCCTTCTCGGTGATCTCAGGCTCAGGTTCAACATCCGATTTTAACCAGGACGGTACCTCGTCGGAGGCTGTCACAGACGATGGTGCAGCCGCCTCTTCTTTGTCGAGACCGGCCAGCCAATCGGGCAGGTCAAGAGTTGAACCTGATTCGGATGAAGAATCTTGTGGAGCGATGGATTCATGATGAGTGGGTTCGGTGGACGTTCCGTGCAGCCAATCGGGTATGTCTTCGATCGAAGATTGCTTGACGGGCTTTGGACCCAGATCATTTAACCAATCCGGTGTTCCAAGATCATCCATGATTGTTGGCTTTTCACTTGAACTTTCGGCTGCGAAACCCGCGGCGAAGTCATCCTGATCTTTGAGGCTGGTCTTCCAGTCAGGAGTCTCCTGCATGCCTTGTTTGGGTAAAAGGTTATCGGTTTCGCTCGTTTCCAGGTTTCGAAGCCAGCTGCCTGTCAAATCTTCAGCGGCGGGGATGACCGGTGCACCGGGCGCAGGAGCCTGTTCGCCAATCTCCTTGGCCTTATCCACCCAGTCGGGTGCGATATCTGTTCGTGCATTTGGATCGGTCACTAACTCTTCGGGCTTGGCGCCGTGTTTTGAGGCCAGGCCTTCCAACCAGGCCATGGCATCATCCTGTTCCTGTGCAGTGGTGCCAAGAGAACCCAAATTTCCGGAAGGTTCCGGGACTTGAATCGGAGGTGTCTTAGGTTCAAGGCTGGCACCGGTCGGCTTGGGTTCAAGGGGAGCAGGCTGGACCATCTGGTTGGTTTTTGCGATCGGCGTTTCAAGATCGTTATCAAACTCTTTCAGCCAATCAGGTGTCTCATCATGGGAGGATCCTGGCTGCGGCGTTAACGGCGCCTCGGCCCTAAGGCTGTTTAGCCAATCTGCAGATTGTGCTGGGCTTTCAGAATCCATTGAAGGTTTTGCTGTAGGGACCTTTTCATCAAGCTCCTGTGCGCCAAGGCTCTTAAGCCAGTCCGGAGTCTCCATTTTGGGAATTTCTTCTGACATGGGTGGTGGAGAGGCAGGTTGATCGCCGCCGAGATTTCGTAACCAGTCTGGCGTATCGGTGGAATAAAGCGGATTATCCGCAGGCGGTGGTGAAGATTGCGATGTAGTGGCGCCATCATCTGCCGGAGCCAACGCCTTTACCCAGTCAGGTAAATCTCCTTGGACTGCACCCGGTACGGCGGCACCTGAGGAGCCGTTATCGTCAGCGTAAGAGGAGGGGCTCTCTTGAAATTCGCCGGAGGAGGTTTGCCATCCGGCATGTCGGAGAAAGTCGGGAATATCGTTCTCGTCACCTGATGCAGCCATGCCGCCAGCCCCTGAGCCCTGTGATCCGGAAACCGGTGTCGCGGCACCACTAAAAGATCCTGTTGTGGAATCGGAATTCAACCATTTGGGTTGATTTGAAGTGCTGCCGATGGCAGTCGTGTCAGATACCAATCCGATACCCAACGCGCCGCTGGCATCTACCGGTTGGCCAATGTATTCAAGGTGTTCCAGGCTTATAGCATTATCGGAAACAGTCTCGGTATGGAAAAGGGATTCCTGGGTGAATGCCGCATAGGGATCAAGTTCATTAACGCGGTTGCGATATTCCTGCAGAGAATCCGCGCGTTGCGTGCCGGGTAATATCTCGACCATCAAGCGGTTGGCATCCAGGCAATATGGATAGTTCTTGAGCAGCTCTGTACAAAGGTCGGTTGCCTCGGGTTTTTGTCCGTTGCGGAAATAAGCCTTGGCAAGCAGCACTTGCATGTCGGTACGCTTTGGATCATTGCTCAGGACGGCGCGAATTTCTGAAATGGCTTGATTGTAAAGTTCGCCCTGTACGTACATATGCGCCAGTGCTGCGCGCGTCAGACGGATCTTGGGTGGCTCGACGCCGTCACGCCGGCCAAACAAACGCTGAAGCTCCCCCTGGATGGCTGCATTGGACGGTTGGACTTCGAAGGCACGCTCCATATGCCAGATGGCGTCATCAAGTTTGTTCTGGTCGTCGGCAATGATGCTCATACCGACATGCGAAACAAAATCATCGGGGGCGGCCACCAGCACCCGCTGGAATACGTCCACAGCTTCGTTGTATCGCTTGGCCTCCAGGTTGGCCTTGCCAAGCAATCGATAAGTTTCGAGATATTTGGGGTAACTCTTGAGAATGTGGCGGCAATGCGCAATGGCCTCGTCGAGCCGTTGCCCGTGCTCGATCAGGCCCTCAATTTCACGATTGTACATCCGCAGGGATACTTTAGCCATAACACACTCTGAGCTAAGTATGCCCCAATCTTAATAAAACTGCAAGCCTATGCGACATTTCAAGGGCATTTCAATCATAAAAAAGCGGGAGAGGGGGCACAGGCGCAGCGCTGAAGACGTGCGCAGCGAGCACATTTTTGCGGGCATCCGCCTGTTTTTTCGGGTCATTGGCGTGGATCGTGAACAACGATTCGCCCACCTCAACCTTTTCCCCCACTTTGTGGTGGACGATAAATCCGACTGCATGATCCACCGCGTCGGATTTTTTGGCCCGACCTGCTCCGAGTGATACC
>Ga0182017_10003482_pt1 | contig 11726 bp, 6 predicted proteins | sample 712E3DmetaG_FD_120492 | JGI IMG/M metagenome (GOLD analysis project Ga0182017, IMG submission 120492) | Permafrost microbial communities from Stordalen Mire, Sweden - 712E3D metaG | ecosystem: Environmental > Terrestrial > Soil > Wetlands > Permafrost | place: Sweden: Stordalen | collected... | reverse complement strand
GCGGCATCGGCAATCGTCTCGCCGATGTCGACATCTTCCATCCCCGCAAGCGCGATAATATCGCCGACGCTCGCCATCTGTGCCTCGACGCGTTTCAATCCTTCGAACGTATAGATTTTCGTAACCCGCGCGTCTTCCAGCGTGCCGTCGCGATGGATAATTTTCATAGGCGAGCCGAAACTGATCGTCCCCCGGGAAATTTTTCCGATGCCCAGCCTTCCGAGATAATCGTTGTAGTCAATCGTCGTCACCAGCATGTGAAACGGTTCATCAGGGTTCCCTTCCGGCGGTGGTACCTTGCTGACGATCGCTTCGAAGAGCGGCTCGAGGCTGTCGCTCTCCTGGTCGAGCTCTCGTTTCGCTATCCCTTGTCGCGAGATCGCATAGAGTGTAGGGAAGTCGAGCTGCTTGTTGGTCGCGCCCAGCGACAGGAAAAGTTCAAAAACCTCATCCAGGACTTCGTGGGGACGCGCATCTTTCCGGTCGATCTTGTTAATTACGACGATGGGTTGCAGGTGGAGGTCAAGAGATTTTTTCAGCACGAACTTGGTACCCGGCAGCGGGCCCTCGGCGGCATCGACGAGGAGGAGAACACCGTCCACCATTTTCAGCGTTCGTTCGACTTCACCGCTGAAATCGGAATGTCCCGGAGTATCGACAATGTTAATCTTGATTTTCGTTTTCGAATTCTTCGGCTTGTAGAAAACTGAGGTGTTTTTCGCAAGGATTGTAATCCCTCGTTCTTTCTCGAGGTCGTTTGAATCCATCACACGTGTCACCATAACTTGATTTTCGCGGAATGTTCCGGTCTGCCGCAGCAATTGGTCGACCAGCGTTGTTTTGCCATGGTCGACGTGCGCGATGATGGCGATATTGCGAATGTCTTCTCTGCGATTCATTTTGATGGATCTGCCGATTAAAAACGCTAAGGGCGACGTTTAGGTCGCCCCTGCGGGTATTCGAAGCGCTTCATTTCTGTGCTAATATACGAACAATTTAGATTGAATCCAAGGTGTGTCAGGGCCGCTCAGTTTGACTGCAAAACCTTCCGAAGGCTCCTCCGGGAACCAATCTGATACCAAATCGTTGGTGTCTCCTGACCAGACATTCTTCGGAAGGGTCTCATTCAAAGCGATTGGCAGCTGTGGAAAGATCCTCGACGACGAGAATGACTGCCGCATCAATTGTCCGGAGCACCGTCAAGAATCCATTGACGGATCGCGTCGATTTTGTTCTGTGAAAGTCTGTCGTTGCCCTTGGGCATGAGTTCGCCTTCACTTGTATCCGGCGATGTGATCTTGATGAAAAGAAGGCTTGAATCGGGGGTTCCAGGCTTAACCCGAAGAATCGCGGGAATATTCTTTTTGTCAAACGCACCTGCAACGCCGATCAATTGACGGTAAGAGTTTCCCGCGGTAAGACTCAGCCCTCCTTTCATGCCGCTTCCATGACACGAGGGGGCATTGCAGTTCGCATCGAATATTTCTTGTTGAATAGACGACAGTTTCGGCGCGACTACGGTGCTGTCTGAGCGGCCCGAGTTGCACGCGAGACCTATGATCCCGAGTGCGATGAGAGAGAAGAAAATTCTGAATTGCATCAAACTAAGAAGGCGGAATCGGTGTCTAATATTACTCTGAATGTTAAAAGTGGGAACTCCTATGAAGAATATCAATGCAACGCAGCCATGGGTGGTGTTTGCATCACATACACAGTTTCAGTATTTTTCAGTGCAACGCTTGAGCTTACCGCTTCGATCACAACGATCGATGATTCAGTTTCCTCCTTTTTTCGCCGTCTTTCCCGGGTCTGCCAGGATGCCGAATTTTAGGAAGACAACTGCGAGTCCCCGGCAACAAGAAATCAAGAGAAGAAAGAGTATTCGATGAAGAAGTACAAAGCATATGTCATTATTGGAATCATTATCCTCGTGCTCGCCGGAATTGTGACAATCAAAATGCTTCTCAGCAATACTGCTGTCGATACCCGCCGTCAAAATATTCCCCTTATAAAAACGGAACAGCCGTCTCGCCAAACAGTGCTGTACGAGAGAGACTTCAACGGCGACATCGTCGCAAGTCAGCAGGCAAATATTTATTCCAAAGTGAGCGGGAACCTCGAGCGTCTTTACACCGACATGGGCAACGCGGTACGGCGTAACCAACTTCTCGCCGTCATCGATTCCACGGAGCTTTACCAGCAAGAGCAACAAACAGCGGCGACGTTCTACAATGCACGCATCAACTACACCCGGAACAAAAAACTATCCGGGGAGAATCTCGTTGCGAAACAGGACCTTGACAACGCCGAAGCCCAGATGAAAGTGGCGCAAGCGAATTTTGAGACCGCGAAGACACGTCTCGGCTACGCGCGCATCACTGCACCGTTCGCCGGCATCATCACTCGGAGGTTTCTTGACGAGGGGGCTTTGGTGGCAACGACGTCCACCCTTTTTACGCTGATGGACGTCGACAGCGTCAAAGTGATCATGAGTGTGCTCGAAAAAGATGTCCCTCAAATTTCAAAAGGAAAGAACGCCAAAATTGTTGCCGATGCGTTTCCGGGAAAGGAATACGCCGGCGTCATTACCCGGATCAGTGAAGCGATCGACCTCTCGACACGCACAATGCCGATTGAAGTCGGCATCGCGAACAAAGACCATCATTTAAAGCCGGGAATGTACGCCACGGTTACCATCTCGATCGCCGAGCATCAAAACGCCATCACTCTCCCCACGGAAGCGATTCTTAACGACAATCTCGGCACATTCGTCTATGCTCTGCAGAACAACACTGCAAAAAGAATCCCTGTGCAAGTCGGCCTGGAACACAATTCCCGGACGGAAATCCTCACTGGACTGACGGGCACTGAAACCATCATCACCACAGGACAGCAACTTGTGCGTGACGGGGGACCGGTGAGGGCTCAATAGATGTGGTCGTTGTCCCCCGCGGGCATGCACGACATCGGATGGTCGCTCTCATAGTGTACTTCCGGGCCGCGTCCTGAGTCCGGGGTTTTGCGTTTTAGGTATTATGCGTCAATCATTTAGAAGGCACGTAAGGTTATGTGGCTGACTCGACTCGCTCTCCGCTATCCTATCTCGACATTTCTCTTCGCGCTGACGATTTTGGTGTTGGGATTGGTTTCCGTCCAGCAGCTTCCCATTGATTTGCTTCCGAATATAACCATCCCGGTTGTTACCACAATTACGTACTACGCGGGCGCCGGACCACTCGACATGGAGCAAGCTGTTACGGCGATCATCGAGCGGGGTGTCAGCTCGGTCAACGACGTAGACTACGTCCAGTCGTCGACCCGGGAAGGCATATCGCAGGTGCGCATTAATTTTACCTGGGATGCAAATACCGACGTGGGTCTTGTGGATGTTATCCAACGGGTGAACCGTATCCTCACCCTTCTGCCGACCGGTGTCTCTCAACCAATTGCTCTTCGGTTCGACATCACAAACCTTCCGGTATGCAACATTGTCGTCTTTGGCGACATCGATGAACGCGATTTATACGACCTGGCGTACAACGTCATCGAACCACAAATTGAGCACATCGGGGGCGTTGCCTCGGCGCAAGTACTCGGCGGACGCATCCGCGAAATTCACGTTACGCTCGACCGCAATCGGATGCAGGCGCTTCAGCTCCCGGTGCAGAGCGTCCTCACCGCTGTCGCCAACGCCAACCTCATTATTCCATCCGGGGATCTGAAAACGGGGCAGTTTGACTATTCGCTGAAAACGGAAAGCCAGTTCAATGTTGTCAAGCCGATGGAAGATATCGTCGTGAAAAATGTCGGCGGCGTGGCAATTCGGATCAGAGATATCGGCTCGGTTGAGGACAGTTACCAGGAACAGACGGAAATCATTCGAATCAACGGAAAGCCGGGAGTGACACTGCGCGTGCAAAAACTCGCCAGCGCTAACACCGTCAGCGTTGTGGATAATGTTCTCAAAGCCCTTCCAAAGCTGACCGGTATTCCGCACAATGTTCAAACCTCGCTTTCGTTCGACCAATCCATCTACATCCGTCAAACGATAGCCGGGCTGGAGCAAGAGGCAATGCTCGGCGCGCTTCTGGCGATGGCCGTCATCATGATATTTTTGCGAAACATTCGGGGGACACTCATCATCATTGTCGCAATTCCTCTCTCTATCTTGATCACGTTCATCATGTTCCGCTTCGGCAACATTACCCTCAACATCATGACCTTCGGAGGTTTAGCGCTGGCCGTCGGGAGACTTGTCGACGATTCCATTGTCGAGCTGGAGGCTATTTCACGGCACTACAATGAACGCAAGGAGGGGCAATCAAAAATCCAGGCAACATTGGCAGCGGCAAGCGAGGTTGCTTCGCCGATCTTCGTTTCAACGGTTACCACTGTAATTGTTTTTCTTCCTATCGTATTCTTGACCGGCGTCGCTAAGCTGATGTTTATTCCGCTCACGATTACCATCGCCGTTGCGTTATTTGGGTCTTTTTTTGTCTCGCGCACGGTAACACCGTTGATGTGTTTGAAGTACCTTCCCCCCGAAAAACTGCTCGACCGTTCGTCGCGGAAATTTTCCGACCGTGTGCGCGTGAAGGCGCACGATATGGTCAACGTGCTCGACGATTGGTACGAGAAGCGGCTGCGCTGGGCGCTGGGTAACCGGAAATCTATTATCATCGGAATATTTGTCGTGTCGCTTCTTTCCGTTGGACTGGTATTCTTCATAGGTACCGAGTTCTTCCCGGACCAGGACGAGGGGCAATTTTCACTGACGGTCAAACTCCCCGTCGGCACTCGCGCCGAAGAAACAAGCAGAATCATAAAGCAACTCGAGCAAATTTTGCAGTCGAATGTACCGGAAATCCAGGCGATGATAGCCGATATCGGCGTGCCGGCGGCGCGAAGCGGAAACACTATCGGGAGAAATTCCGGCAGCCATGCCGCGAACATCCAGATCGCGCTTGTTCCTCTTGACAAGCGAAAGCGTTCTGTGTTCGAAATAATCAAGGCTGTTCGACCGAAACTGAACACTATCCCCGGTATGACGGTCTTTATCACCCCCGGTGGATTTCTCCGCTTCCTGTTGAACTTCGGTTCGTCCGCGCCGATCGACGTGGAGATCCGGGGATATGACCTTGAAACCGGGTCAAAGCTCGCTAAGGAAATTGCCGCGATCGTCCGTTCCACCCCGGGGGCCACGGACGTTCAGGTATCGCGTGAAGAAAACCTCCCCGAGCTGCGGGTGAAGATCGACCGGGATAAGGCTGGCACCCTCGGCATCAACGTCGCACAAATTTCAAACACCATCACAACGTGCATCAACGGCTCGGTCGCTTCGGTCTATACCGATCCGGTCACGGGAAACGTCTATAACATTCTCGTCCGCTTAAGCGAAGACTACCGTTCGAACATTGACGACCTAAAGAACATTGTCATCACAACTGCGAACGGAGACCAGGTTCTGCTCGGCAACATCGCGACGATCCAAAAAGCAGCCTCGCCGGTTCAACTTGACAGAAAATATCAACAGCGGTTGATCGAGGTAACGGCGAATGTCAGCGGCCGCGACCTTGGGAGCGTTGCGGGCGATATCGACGCTCAGGTGCAAAAATTAGCTATCCCTCCCGGATTTGAAGTGAAGCAAAGCGGCAATGTTGAACAGCAGAAGAAAACTTTTCGTGATCTTGCTCTCGCATTCTCGCTTGCAATTCTGCTCGTCTATGTTGTGATGGCCTCGCAATTTCAATCACTCCTCGACCCGTTCATTATCATGTTCACGGTTCCGCTGGGCATCGTCGGCGTGTTATGGATGCTCTTTGTAACGAATACGACGCTTTCGGTTACTTCATTCCAGGGAATCATTGTCATGGTCGGCATCGTCGTCAGCAACGGAATCCTTCTTGTCGACTACACCAACCACCTGCGTATGAGGGGCGTGGCACTTCACGATGCTGTCGTGCAGGCGGGCCGAACCCGTTTGAAACCGATTCTCATGACATCCCTTGCAACCGTGCTCGGTTTGATCCCGATGGCGATCGGCCTTGGCGGTGAGTCGACGCAGGCGCCTCTGGCAATCGCCGTCATCGGCGGTCTCACAGTCTCTACGACGCTGACTTTGTTTTTCGTCCCCACACTCTACACAGTATTTGAAGAACGATTCAAGCGTGAGCTGAAATCGGAAGAGGAGGCAATACGATCTTGAGACAGTTCCTCTGCTTTCGTTATTCGATCCCATTTTTCATTCTCTATTTTCCTCTTTCTGCGCAACCGAACAGCGCATTTCCAGAGTTGTTGACACAGGAACAGGCCGTTACGTTGGCATTAACGTATCATCCTTCGCTCCGCGGAGCGCAAGCATCAACGCGTTCAGCATCGGCCGGCGTCACGCAGGCACAGTCGAATTATTACCCGATGCTCAACCTTTCGGCCGCTGGTACACGAACGGGGGGCGCTTCCCCGATTAACCCCTCTTTTCCTGTACGCATTCTGACGTATAATAATTACGTAACGGCGTTGTCGCTCCAACAGATGTTGTACGATTTCGGTAAGACGAGCGGCCGGGTTTCGGCAAGTGAGAATTTAAGTGATGCTTCTGTTGCGGATTTTCAGTCGACACGGGATAGTGTCATTATGAATGTCCAGCTCGCATACATCAATTTTGTTCAAGCAATTAGGTTGGTCAAGGTCAATGAAGAAGCCCTCGCCCAAGCAGAAGAGCATCTGAAACAATCGAAGGCATTCTACTCAGTCGGCACTCGCCCGCAATATGATGTGACCACCGCCGAAGTCAACCTCGCGAATGCAAACGTCTCTCTTATAACGGGACGGAACTTGATGCGCATCGCAAAACTTCAATTGGAAAACGCTATCGGACTGCATTCCACCACGCGCTACACCGTGCGTGATTCCCTAGAAACACCCGAATTCACAATAACACTGGATTCGGCGAAATCTGCTGCAAAAGAGTTTCGCTCCATACTCCGTTCTGCACAGGCGCGGTACGCTTCGACACGATCATCTGTCTCCGCAGCACGGAGTCAGTACTTGCCGACGTTGTCACTCAGCGGAGGATGGACATGGAGCAGTTTTGATTTTCCGTTACAGAGCAAATGGAATGCCGGGGTTTCGGTCAGCATGCCGATATTTGAAGGATTTGCAATCTCTGCACAGGTAGAACAAGCAGAGGCGACTGTCGACGAGGCACAGGCATTGCTCGACGTGCTAATGGAATCTGTAATGCTCCAAGTTGAGCAAAACTATCTTTCGCTTAAAGAGGCGGAAGAGCGTATCGATGCAACGAAGAAACTTGTAACTCAGGCGAAAGAGAATCTCAAGCTGGCGGAAGGAAGATACAATTCCGGTGTCGGCTCCCCCATCGAGATCACCGACGCCCAAGTGACTCTCTCGAACGCACAAATTACGTACATCCAATCGTTGGCAGACTATAATTCTTCACTGATCCGTTTGCGCCAGGCAATGGGTGTGATAGGGCAGTGATGGCGCAAGCGATGTCATGACTTTCACCTTTGAATCCGAAACAATTTCGTAATATATGGCTCCGATGTACCGAGAGTCATGGCATCACTTTTCAAACTGCACTGTTATTACAAAACCGAGTACGTTGCTTCCTTCCCCGCATTTCTGTACTTTGGCCAACACCCTCACAGGAAACCCTTCAAACAAAAAATTTCTCTCATCACGATGAACCGCCGCGCAGTTCTGTTCTCGCTTTTCATTCTCATCGCCTCACCGCAAATTCATGCTCAAGCGCTCGATTCACCACACAGTCTTTCTCTGCGCCGGGCACGGTATTCGGAGGAATGGATCCGGAAGGGAGTCATTTATGAAATCTATACCCGATCGTTTTCTGCAGCCGGGAATTTTGTGGGGATTGAAAAACGGTTGCCCGAGTTGCACAAGCTTGGCGTCACTATTCTGTGGCTCATGCCGATTCATCCCGTGGGCCTCGTGCACCGCAAAGGAACACTCGGCAGTCCGTACTCCGTCAAGGATTATTATGGCATCAATCCAGAGTTCGGAACGATCGACGACTTCAAACGTTTGCTTCGTTCCGCACATCAACTCGGTTTTCACCTTTTGATCGACCTCGTCGCAAATCACACTGCATGGGACAGCAGGCTTATTGCAGAACATCCGGTTTGGTTTACTAAGGACAGCGCCGGGAATATCATCCCGCCGAATCCTGACTGGACGGATGTAGCCGATCTGGACTACACGAAGGCAGGCCTCCGCCATTATATGATCGAGATGATGAAGTACTGGGTCCGTGATATCGGCGTCGACGGATTTCGGTGCGATGTCGCCGAACTTGTGCCGATAGATTTCTGGGAAGAAGCTCGTGCCGCGCTCGACAGCATCAAGCCGGTTATGATGTTGTCCGAGGGGGCGTTTCCGGAACATCATCTCAAAGCGTTCGATGTGACGTACAGCTGGAATATTTACCATGCCCTTGCTGCAATCATGAAGGGGGAAAAAGGGCCGGAGGCGCTGGATGCCGAGTTACACCTCGAACAGACCAGCTACCCGAGGGGCTCGCTACGCATGCGCTTCAGCTCAAACCACGATGAAAACGCATGGGACGCACCCGACGTCGAAAAATTCGGAGTCCAGGGAGCAATGCTCGCCGCAGCGGTTGTCAATACGCTGCCGGGCGTTCCACTCCTCTATAACGGACAGGAGGCTGGAAATAACATCAAGCTTGGATTGTTTGAGAAGCAGTCTATCGATTGGCATGGAGGAAGCGAATTCCGGGAATTATACACCACACTTTTCGCGCTTAGAAAAAACCATCCGGCTTTTTCAGACGGAGAAATGATTCGTCTACCGGCCACGAACACGCGAACGGTCTATGCGTTTGCCCGAATTTCCGGAACGGACAAATATATCGTGGCAATAAATTTCGGCAAAACTTCGGTCGTCGATTCATTGAGCGCTCTTTCGCCGGACCTGATTTCGTCCGGCCAAATTATTATCGAGGATGTGTTCTCAAAAGAGCGGACGACAATCACAATTCCCTCCTCGCGCCTGATTCCTCTCGAGATCCCCGGACTGGGATTCCGGATCTTTCACATTGATCAATTTCACCGTTGATATCCGCGGGAGATGCTGGTTACGAGGCCACGTGTCATGGCACGTGGAGCTTGACGGTGAGGAAAGTACTTGACAACTCACATTGACATGCCGACGGCAAATTCAAAGCAAATTCAAAGCCTTGACTTTGAGGATTAAATTGAACAAATTTTTGCAGTTTGTTGGGTGTGTTTCCCATCTGATCTCAAGCCCGCTCTAAGGAGGCATGCATGGCTACAGAATCCAAGAAAAGCGTCGGATTGCAGTGGAAGTGGATAGGCATTGGGACGATTGTCGGCGTTCTCTTAGCAACGTTGCTGTTCCAGATAATGTCGGACATGTTTCACACCTTCTACATCCCTCTCTTCATCGGATTGCTTTCGTTCGTGATTATGGGAATTATCATCGGCTACAAATCGCCGGGCTACACGATCAAAGAGCCTGCAATTGGCGGCGTCTTTGCAATGATTCTCACGCTCGCAGTACTTCATTACGCCTTCGACTACACACCGCCGGAAGGTCAATTGATCGCGGCCCCATTTATCGGTTTTCTACTTGCCCTCGTCGGTGGGTGGGTCGGGGAGGAATTGCAGGGTTCTCAACAACGAGCTGCTGAGAGCACGACGATCTCAGGTCTGGAGTGGGCGTGGGTAATTGCGGGAACGGTCATCGCGTTCATTCTCAACAACATTTTTGTCTACGGGCTGTTTGCGATTCTGAGATTCGGTGTGGCGGGCATCTTAATTTCTCTCGGGGTAAGTTTTCTTGTCGCCGGATTTATCGTGGGATATAAATCTCCGGGCGTTACGATCAAAGAGGCAGCGCTTGCAGGTTTGCTTGGAGTGATCCTAAACTTCTTATTTATCTACTACGGTCTTGGGGCGATAACAATCCTGGATACCGAACTCATCGTCATCGGCCTTGCGGGAGGGTTTATTCTCTCCTTCGTAGGCGGATGGATCGGAGAAGAGATGCAGAGGCGGAAGGAAGCAAAAGCAAAGTAGCTTTCCGCAGAGGGTGTGTAAACAAGAAGAGGATCCATGCATCGCATGGATCCTCTTTCATTTCCAACGAGCGCAAGAAAAGCGTCGCCTGTTTCTCTTCTAGCGCTTTGGCGGCTTCGGCAGATTCTTGGTCAAAGCGTTCATAATTCCCCCCGACCTTTTCTTCTCGGAGACTTTTTGAAGCGGCGCGCTGTCGTGCTGCTTGTTTACGAATACCTGCTGGCCGATGGCGAGGAGGTTGAACACGAAATAATAAAGGTTTAATCCCGACGGCAAGCTATTGAAGAGAAGCGTCATCATTACGGGCATCATCCAGACCATCGCCTTTTGACGGGGATCGTTTACCGTCATCTTCTGCTGGATAAACATGGTAATGCCCATCATGAGCGCGAGTCCGCTGATGTTGTGAAGGCCAAACACGGGGAGTGTGAACGGCAGGTCCACAAACACATCCGGCACCGAAAGATCCTTGATCCACCAGACGAAACCTGCTTGACGTAACTGGATCGAATTTGCAAACAGTGCGTAGAGCGCGTAGAGAATCGGCATCTGTAATAACAGCGGCAAGCACCCGCCCGCGGGATTGACTCCGTAATCTTTGTACAGCTTCATGATCTGAATGTTCATCTGATTCGGATCGTCCTTGAACTTCGTTCGAATCTCTTCCATCATCGGCTGCAGGGCCTGCATTTTTTTCATTGATTTCATGCTGCTCCGCGTCAACGGATGGAGGGCAAGTTTGATGATGATGGAGAAGAGAATGATGACGATCCCGTAGTTCGAGACAAAAATGTGCAGGAACTTGAAAAGGGGGATGAACAAAAATACTGTGATCGGCCGAATCCACGACCAGCCCAGGCTCATAATGTGGTCGAGTCCGCGTCCGTAACTGTTGATGATATCGTAGTCAAGCGGTCCGAGGAAGAGAGTAAATTTCGTGGTTTCTTCCAAACTGTTTTTATAGGGAACTTTCAGTCCGATGGAGTAGTGTTCGATGATTCCTTGGTCCGGTGCTTTTTCGCACCGGCCTTCAAGGTACGCACCGTCCGCTTTTTTATCCTCGGAGAGTATGACGACGGCAAAATATTTGTTCCGCGTCGCCACCCAGTCCGTCACTCCGCTCGTGTTGGAGACCGGTGTCTCACCCGGTTTCGAGGCGTCGATCGACGTAACCTCCCCACCAGCATACAAAAACGCTTCGGCTTGTCTCGACTCATCGACGCTGTTGTGCTCAACATAGCGAAGTCCGTTTTCCCATATCACCTGGTACTCATAGTTCGCAATAACGTCTTCCATCCCCGCCATTTTTACGCTGACATCGAGAGCATACGAGCCATTTTTGAAGCGGAGGGTTTTTACAACTCGACCGGCGCCGGCGTCCAAGACCAGATCAAGAGAGTATTCGTCTTGACCTTTCAGGTAGACAGTCCCGGTTGGGGGAACAACGGCGTCGAAGAAGAGAGCTTTTGTGTTGATGAGTTTGCCGTCTGTCGTGTTAAAGAGAAGGCTAAAATCGCCCCCCGTTGAATTCTCAACAAGCTGAACAATTCGCTGGTCCCATGTTTTGTAATTCTTCAGCTCAAATTTCCGTATTACTCCCCCTCTTGTCGATATCTCGGCAGTGTAGAG
>Ga0182017_10003481_pt1 | contig 11726 bp, 9 predicted proteins | sample 712E3DmetaG_FD_120492 | JGI IMG/M metagenome (GOLD analysis project Ga0182017, IMG submission 120492) | Permafrost microbial communities from Stordalen Mire, Sweden - 712E3D metaG | ecosystem: Environmental > Terrestrial > Soil > Wetlands > Permafrost | place: Sweden: Stordalen | collected... | reverse complement strand
TGGAGACGCTGGTCACCAAGGAGCGCGTCGCCCCGATGAGCGGCATGACGGTATTCGCGATGCGGTCAGTGGCGAACTGTTTCGACCGAGGCGTGGCGCGAAAGAGTTGCGCGAAGCTGGCGATCGCACTGAGGCTGTATCGGATGAAGAACGGGGAGTACCCGCAAGCCCTCTCGTTGCTCGCGCCTGACTTCGTCGATAAACTGCCCGTGGACCCGTTCAGCGGGAAGGACTTTATCTACCGACGCGAGGGGAGCGGATTCGTCGTCTATAGCGTTGGTCCCAACATGACGGACAACGGCGGGGTGGAAGACGCAAAGAACCGCGACGCCGGGGACATCGTCTGGAAGTGCGCGAGGTGAGAAAAGCACTTGCAACTTACAACTGTCAACTTGCAAGTTGATAGTTTCAAGTTGGAAGTGCTCCACAGGCTGCCCCACATCCCCATTGACTTCATCCCGCCGAAGCGGCACAATCCGGATGAACCGTCCGGCTGATGACAGCCCTGCAGCGGCCTAAAGCGGAGAGAGAGAGGGGCATGAGGAAGATTCGATGGGGGATACTCGGGACAGGGGCGATCGCGCACAAGTTCGCGACGGGCATAGCGGCGTGCGCGGACGCGGAACTAGCGGCGGTGGGCTCGCGGAGGCAGGAGACGGCGGAGAAGTTCGGGAGCGAGTTCCACATCCCGCGCCGACACGCGAGCTACGAGAGTCTCGCCGCGGACCCGGAGGTGGACGCGGTCTATGTCTCGACGCCACACCCGATGCACAAGGAGAACAGCATCCTGTGTCTTAAGGCGGGGAAGGCGGTGCTGTGCGAGAAGCCGTTCACGATCAACGCGGAGGGGGCGCGGGAGGTCATCCGCCTGGCGCGGAAGAAGAAAGTCTTTCTGATGGAGGCGATGTGGGCGCGGTTCCAGCCGGTCCAGGTGAAAGTGCGGGAGATGCTAGCGGCGGGGGCAATCGGCGAGGCGCGGATGGTGCAGTCGGACTTCGGCTTCCGGACCGAGGTCAACCCGAAAGGACGGCTCTTTGACCCGGAACTGGGCGGCGGGGCGCTGCTGGACGTCGGGGTCTATAACCTGGCGCTCGCGTCCATGATCTTCGGGACACCGAGGGACGTAAAGGCGCTTGCGCACCTTGGCGAGACCGGGGTGGACGAGGAGGCGGCGGTGATTCTGGGCTACGAGGGCGGGCGACTCGCGGTGTCCACGACGGCCGTGCGGACGCAGACGGCCCACGAGGCGGCGATCTTCGGCACGACGGGATGGATCCGCATCGACAAGCCGTGGTGGCGGGCGAACGGGCTAGTGCTCACGGTGCACGGCAAGGGCGACACGCACATCGAGACGCCCATGACGTCGAACGGGTACAACTACGAGGCGGAAGAGGTGATGTCGTGCCTTCGGGCGGGCAAACTCGAAAGCGCGGCGATGCCGCTGGACGAGACGCTTTCGATCATGAAGACGATGGACAAGATCCGGGCGCAGTGGGGCCTTGAATACCCGATGGAATAGGGGCACACCGGCAAGGTCGTGGACGTGCAGAAGTTCATCGGCAAACACCTGCCGGAGGCGTAATGCGATGAGTGGACTTCTCCTGATGGTCGTTTTCGCGGCGGCGGCAACGGCGGACGCGCCGCCCGGGGTCGAAGCGGACGAGGAGGTCGTGTTCTATCCGACCTGTGCGGCGTTCGATAAGGAGCAGTCGAAGTGGAGACTTCCGATTCGCGGGTGCATCTACGAGCCGGAGAAGGACTCCGTCAAGCGGACACTCCTGCTGAAGCTCCTGGAGAAAAGCCTGGACCTGGATCCGACCGACGCGGAGCAACCGACCTTCGACAAGCGGGGCAGGGCGCTCCTGGTGGACACGAAGGGCGGCCGGAAGGTCAGCATCCGATTGGGGACGAAGGTCTATCCGGCGGGGGAATCGGCGGAGAACGGCCTCTTTGAGACGACGATCGAGCTTTCCGCCGGCGAAGTCCGGGAGCTATTGCAGGCGGAGACCGTGAAGGACGGGTGGCTGCACTTCCGCGCGGCGGTGCGGCCGGGCGACGGCCGGGTCTTCGAGGGCGCGGCGCAAATCGTCGGGCGGGCCGGCATCTCCGTCGTCTCCGACATCGACGACACGATCAAGGCAAGCGAAGTCCGCGACCGGAAGGCGCTGGTGAGAAACATGCTTCTGCGGCCGTTTGAAGCGGTCCCCGGGATGTCCGCCCTCTATTCGGAATGGGCGAAGGGGGGAGCCGCTTTCCATTACGTCTCGGATAGCCCGTGGCAGCTCTATGGGGCGCTCGACGAATTCCTGACGGCCAGCGGTTTTCCCCGGGGGAGCATGGACCTGAAGGAGTGGCGTTGGAAGGACCGGAGCTTCTTCAGCCTGTTCGAGTCCCCCGAGAAGACAAAGCCCGGGGCGCTCGAGACCCTGCTCGAAGCGCATCCCGACAGGAAGTTCATCCTCGTAGGCGACTCGGGCCAGAAGGACCCGGAAATCTACGGGGCCCTGGCGACGAAGCATCCGGGACAGGTGATCCGCATCTACATCCGGAACATCACGGGGGAAGCCGCCGACGGCGAGCGTTTCACGAAGGCGTTCCAGGACCTGCCGAAAGGGAGTTGGAAGGTGTTCACGAAACCGGAGGAACTGCGCTAATCACCCGCCTTCGCCAAGGTTACGGCGCGTCTTCGACTTGGGGCGGGGAGCAAGGGCGTGTTCTATGCGTCGCCACCAAGCGGAGCAGGCTACGGCGCGTCTTCGACTTGCGGCGGGGAGGCCTCACTTCCACGATCCCTGAAGTGAGAGGAGCTTCTGGACGATGTCGAAGGCGGCGCGGGGGCGGGCGAGCCTGAGGGCGTTTTCACGCATCGCCGCGAAGCGCTTCGGGTCGTCGAGGAGGCGGTCGATCTTATAGGCGAGCACCGGGAGGTTGTTGCACCGGAGCGCGACGCCTTCCTCCAGAAGATGGTCGGTGTTGCGTTCCTCCTGTCCCGGGATGGGATCGACAATCACGAAGACCAGTCCCTTGACGAGCGCTTCGGACATAGTGAGGCCGCCCGGCTTGCCGACGAGGATGTCGGAGGCGCTCATGAACTCGTCCATCTCGTTCGTAAAGCCCACCACCTTGGCCGAGACGCGTGAGCCCGGGGGAAGCCCGGCCACAAGTTTCTCGAGGCTCCGCTGAAGCGGCTCGCTTCGCCCGCAGACGGGGATGATCTGGGCCGGGTGTTTGAGGCCAAGAAGCGACTTCATGACTTTCTCGATGGGTCCCATGCCGAAGCCGCCCGCGGAAATCAGTATCGTGGGCACGTCGGGCCTCAGCCCGTGCTTCGCGCAAACCTCCCGCCGGTCCTTCGGCCTGGAGAACACCGGGTCGATGGGAATCCCCGAGACGGTGACGGCGTCGCGCGGGACGCCCAACTCGACGAGGTGCTCGCGCGTCTCGTCGAGCGGCGCGAAATAATGCTCGTACTGACGGCACAGCCACATCGCGTGGACGTCCAGGTCGGTAATCACGACGGCCTGGGGACAGGAGAGCCTTTTCCTGGCCTTGAGCCAGGAGACGATCTCGGGCGGCATGAAGTGCGTGGAGACAATGAGATCGGGCTGCTCCTGCTCCAGCATCCGGATGAGAGGACGGAGGTTGAGTTTCTCGACGGCGAGCCTGAGACGTTCACCACGCCACGGAACGTCCATGCGGTCGTAGACCATGCCCCAAAGGGTCGGGAACCTCTGGACGGCGGACACGTAGCCGCGGGAATAGAGCTTGCGGAAGAGCCGGTTGGTGAGGGTGAGGACGTCGACGTGGCGGACAGAACGCGCGGCGGAGAGTTCCTGGAACGCTTTTTCGACGGCGTCGGCCGCCCGCATGTGACCGGCGCCCGCGGAGGCCGAAAGAAGCAATACCTTGTCGAACATGCCTGGAGTCTCCGCACCGTGAACCGGATACTGCATTCTATCCGTCGAATGCATTTCGTCAACCCGATGCGGACACTGACCCGTCCCTGCTTTCGATCGGCGTGCCTTTTATGTAGCCCCTCTCCCTCCTCTGGGGGAGAGGGAGATTGAACGTCACCAGCCGTTTCGACTCTGCTCGCCCAAGGCCCTGAGCGGCGTCGAGGGGCCGTGAAGCTGGGGACAGGTCAGGATGCGGACAGAATAGTACCATGCAAGGGCGGTTTCAGGCCGAGGTCCAGTCGAAGATCACGCCCATGGTCTCGCCGCGATGCTCGTTGAGAACGCGGTAGGCCTCCTGACAGTCCTGGGGCTTGAACGCGTGCGTGTTGAGCCCCGTCAGGTCGAACCGACCCGTCGTCAGGAGCCGGAAAAACAGACGATGGATCCGGTGGAGCGTCCAGGGCGGGTCCATGTGCGTGCTGTGAGCGCCGATGATCTTCAGACCCTTCTGGAGGACGTCCGCGGTGAGATGCTGCTTGTCCGGCGTTCCGGTGTCGCCGAGAAGGACCATGCGTCCTCGCGGCGCGCACACGGCGAGGGCCTGGGCAAAGACAACGTGATTGCCGGTGGTATCGACGACCAGCGCCGGCAGCTCACCGTGGTTGGCCGCCTTGATCTCTTCGACGCAGTCCGAAAGCGGCTTGGCGATGACGTGGGTGGCTCCCCCCATTTGCGCGAGTTTCAGCCGAGGGGCGACCATGTCGGCGACGATGATGGTTTCGGCCCCGTAGGCGCGGGCCCAGCGGACGGTCATCTGGCCGATGGGTCCGGCGCCGATGACCAGCATCCGATCGCCCATAGCGTACGGAGCCGCCTTGGCTCCCATGAAAGCGATCTTGGCCAGCACAAACCACGGCGCGGTCCTCGCGTCCGCTTCCTCCGGCAGGACCAGACATTGCTCCTCGGGCGCCACGTGCATCGACGCGTGTTCCCACTGCATGACGACGCGGTCGCCCGGTTTCACCGACGTCACGTCTTTGGCGACCTTTTCGACCTGGCCGCAGATCGCATAGCCGGGATAGAAGGGATACTTGACCCACTCCTCCCAGGGAGTTCCCGGGTCGAAGTTCCGGTTGAAGATGGTCATCTCGGTGCCCGTGCTGACGAGGGAATAGAGGGAACGCACCGCCACCATCCCCGGCCCCATCTTCTTCGGTTCGAACGTTTCCAGTTTTACCTGTTGTTTTGCGGTGAACACGAGCCGCTTCGCCATTTTCGTTCTCCTTTGGGCAATCCATGCCGACACCGAACCGCAAGACGGAATTTGCGGAGTTCACGCCGCACTTCTCAAACTGCAGTTCGATGAGCTTACACAGTTTCACCCAAGATTCAAGAGCATTTCCCGGGTGTGCACGGGGCGACCATTCACGGGGCGACTCAGGCTTCCCCAGGCGCCGTCCCGTTGATTGACGTTGACATGTGGCGCCGCGACGTTAGACTCAAATCGAGAGGCCGGGGGTGGTTCCGGCGCTTCTCTCAAGACGCGTTTCACGGACACATGGGGAGAGACGATGAAGAAGATCAGAGTGGGGGTCATCGGGACGGGGGAACGGGGCGGCGAGTTCATCCGCAACCATTTCGCGGACTCCAGGGAGTTTGAACTGGTGTCGGTGGTGGAGCCTTCGGAGGAGTGGCTGGCCAAGGCGTTTCCGAACGGGATGGGGGGAGTGCGTCGAGAGAGGGACTGGCGGAAGATGCTGAAGTCGGAGGATTTGGAGTTAGCGGCGATCATGACGCCGGACCATCTGCACGAGGAGATGGCGACGGCGGCGTTTCGGGCGGGGAAGCACGTGTTCTGCGAGAAACCGCTTGCGCTGACGCCGGGGGGGTGTCTGAAGGTCATCCGGGCGGCAGAGAAGGCGCGCCGGAAACTCATCATCGGGTTCGTGCTGCGCTATTCGCCGCTCTTCGTCAAGATGAAGGCACTCGTCGACCGGGGTGCCATCGGGAAGGTTGCGGCCGCCTGGGTGCTTCACTCGGTGTCGAGAGGGAGCGACTGGTATTTCCACGACTGGCACGGGGTGTCGAAGTACACGAACAGCCTGCTCTTGCAGAAGGGGTCGCACGATTTCGACATCATCAACTGGGTGGTGGGAGCGAAACCAACGCGCGTGGCGGCGTTTGCTGCACGGCAATATTTCGGCGGCAAGATGCCCAACAAGCTGGTGTGCCCGGAGTGCGCGATCCGACGGACCTGTCCGGAATTCGACGCGGGACCGCGCATGCAGTGCGCGTTCCGCAAGGAAATCGACGTCCACGACAACCACGTGGTCATCGTGGACTACGAGAACGGGGTCAAGGCGAGCTACAACGAATGTCACTTCACGCCGGACGACAACCGGGAGTTGACATTCATCGGGAGCACGGGAAAGCTTTACCTCAACTGGGCCAGGCAGTGCATTCGCGTGCAGGAGCGGTGGAACCGAGGTCCCATCAAGGAGTACCGGGTGGTCGCGCGCGGAGGACACGGGGGCGGCGACCGTGGACTCCTCCAGGACCTGGTGAAGAGCATCCGAAGCGGCGGCGACCCCGTTGCCGGCCCCGAGTCGGGCTACCTGAGCATTCTGCTGGCGGAGGGCGCGGCACGCTCCATCCGGGAGGGGCGAATGATCGATCTTTCCAAGAGTTTGAAATAGCTTTGTGCGAGAGAGAGAAGGACTTGCTTAAAGGAGTGAGTGTGCTATAATTAACGGGAGGGGAGTAGTTTTAATGCACAAGCGCCTGCCGGATCGGCAGGATTGCTTAAGAAGGGGCTTGGAAGCGTCGATACTGAAGTGTGTAACACCAAGCTGGGATTCGAGTTGCGGGGGGATTTGCCATGAGAAAGATACTGACGGTTACCATCCTGGCGAGCGCCGGATTGGCGTTGGTGCTCCTCCTGGGATGGTCCAGCGTCCAGGCCCAAACGGCGCCCGCGGGCAAGGGCGCGGCGGATACGCTGTCTGAGCGGATCAAAGCGGCCAAGGCCAAGGCCGAGGCGGACCGGATAGCCGCGGAGGGGGAACCGGGGACCGCCGCTGAGGAGACGCAACCAGCCGAGGAAGAGAAACCCAAGGAAAAGCCGAAGGCAACGAAGAAGCCCGTCTCTCGTCCGACGGAAGGGGCAGGGACGACGGGAACGGCCGAGGACCCGTACGGAAGCCCCCGAGACACGACGTCGCTGCCCATGACCGGTCCGCAGGACGTGCTGCAGCGCTATGACGTGAACGCGACTCCGGAACAGAAACTGATGCGGATCCGGGCGATCCGGGCGGCGGAAGCCGCGAAGACGAAAGGCACGAAAGCGAAGAAACCCGCGGAGGCGGGCGGAATCCCGGTCGATGCGGGTCTTCGCAACTATCGCGAGCTGGTGAAACAGTACAGCCCGGACCGGGTGTATCTATCGCAGCCGCAGGTTCCCACGGGGATCGTGGGCACGGAAACGTTGCCGGGGCTGGGCGCGGCGGCGGAGAGGGCGCGCGAGAATTCCGGACAGCTTCCCGATCCGAGCAAGAACCCGGACGAGTATGAGCAGATGCTGAAGCAGCAGTATGGAGTGCGAGGGGCACTGCCTGAGTTCACGGATCCCAGTCTGCGTTCGACCTACGAGGCGCAGCGGTTCAGGAACTGGCTCTTTAGCGACCAAGGGGTGTATGTGGATCCCGGGAAGACGGACGTCTCGCAGCTATACAACACGTACCAGGCGTACCGGAGCCTGCCACCCCAGAGCAATTCCCTCGGCAAGCGTGACTCCTACGTCCCGAACTCAACGGATTTTGTGAACCCCACGTACCGCGGGTCCATCTACAGCAATGCGTACAGCGGCGACCCTTACGTGCGGAGCTACTCGCCGGACACGACGCAGTCAAGGTACTCGAGTTCGGGTTACTACTCGATGGACACCCGCGAGTCCTTCAGCGACTATTACCAGCGGGAAATAGGAGTGAGCAACGCGTTTGTGCCGGGGTCGGCGTCGCGGCAGTTTGAGGTCAACACGGTCAAGCAGTGGACGGACACGATAAATCAGTACTACGGCACCAACACGGCGGCCGGGACGAACACGTTCACGGACACGTATCGCCTGTATAGCGCTCAAAGGAAGTATTAATCCGATTGGTGAATGGCGGGCGCCGGAGATTTTGAGCCGGCGCCTTTTGCTGTACCGACCGTGCCGGGGAGACGAGGCAGACGCACTGCCACGCCAAGAGCGGCACGAGACGATGCGTCAGGTAGTCTTGCGGTAGCGGCCTTTTTCTTCCTTGACGAACCGCGTGAACCCGTGACGCTTCAGGTTCTTGTCGCCGAGGAGGGCCTTGGTGGACTTGACGATGCCCACGGGCACGATGACGCGTTCGACGGCGCCGCCACACTTCGGACAGGTTTTGAGGGCGTCGTCCGCCATCATTTGCACCACCTCGAACTGCGCGGCGCAGTGGCGGCACCCCTTCTCGCCGTCTCGTTTGCGGTAGACGTACGTCGGCATCGTTTGAGACCTCATTTGAGGTTGCATTCACCGGCGAAGGCGCCGGACCACCGCTGTCAGCGGCTCACGAGCGTAATCTTCAGCGTTTGACCCGCCGCGAGATCCGCCCGGGAGGCCAAAACGATTCGCTGGATTCCACGGGTTGAGTTGAGGGTCGCGCGCACGGTGCGTCCGGCGGCGGAAACCCGCACACCATGGGCCTGCGGCGGAAGCGCGAGTTCGACGACGGCGAGTTTCAGCGTGCCGGCGTTAAGGCGGATCGTGGCGGAGGCCCTCGTCGCACCTACCTTCTGGGAGTAGGTTCCCCAGCATCCGCCGGTGGAGAAGAACGTGCGGAAGTCCCACGGCTTCAGTTTCGGCGCGAAACGGATGCGAGCGTCGGGCGCCGAGTAGTCAAAGCCGGAGAGCGCGAGGAGAAGCGACCAGCTGGCCATGGCGCGGGCGTAATGGTCCCCGCATTCGGGTTCATTCCAGGGGTTCCGGCGAGCGCCGTCGTGCCGTGAACGCACCCCTTTCACAATCGTCAGGCCTTCCTCGATGAGACCTTCGTAGATCATGTGCGCGGCAACCTGGTATTCGATACCCGTCCATACTTCGTCACTGTAGGGGACGGGGATGGCGGGGCGTCCGCCGCGGGGCCAGGTGCAGAGGAGAAGTCCGGCTTCGTCGTCCAAGGCGTAGACGCGCTGAACGTTGACGTGATCGCGGAGGTCGCGGCGCCAGTTGTATCGGAAGATGGAGCGGAGGGTCCGCTGGACGTGGGCGGGCGGCAGGACGTGTCCGAGGCCGACCACCATGGCGAACCACTGGCCGAGAAGCTGGTTGGACAGACAGCCGCCGCCGAACTGGTACTTGGGGGCTTTTGCGGGGTCGTATTTCTGGACGTAGAACTCCCCGTTCCAGAGCATGCGGTGGAGGTTCTTTCTTCCTGCGTCGGCGAGTCGGCGGTAGCGTTCGGCGGGTTTGGGCTGGCCCAGGGCATCGGCGAGCTCGGCCCCGGCACGGAGCGCGGCGAGGTAGAGCGTGCCCATCATGGAATTGGCGCCAAGGAACTCGATATCGTAGGTGTTGTGCTGGAGGCGCTCCATGACGCCGTCGCGGTCGCGGTCCCATTCGCGCCAGGCGAATTCCAAGGCGCGCTTGGCGGCGGGCCAGAGCTTCCGCAACCAGCGGAGGTCGCCCGAGAGCTTCCATTCACGGTAGAGTTTGAGGATGCAGCCCATCTGGCCATCGGCGGCGGCACGATGCTCCCAGAGCGGCCGCCCTAGCGGGAGCGTCGTGCGGAAGGCCATGCCCCCGGTCGCGCGCGTGTTCACCAGGAAATCCGTCTCGCGCATCGTGCGCTCGAGCGAGGGAAAAAGAAACGCGAGGGTCTGCTCGTAGTTCCAGACGTGGGTGCAGTTCATGGGGCAACAGCCCGACTTCGGAGAGCAACCCTCGTAGGCGTGGAAAACGCCGTCGGCGGTGCGGAAGCAGGTTTGAGAACGAATGGTGGACATCTGGCTGGAGGCGGCATCGAGGACGACCGCCGGGTAGGTGCTGGAGAAGAGCGTGCGATGGAAGTCGCGGGTGGCGGCGTGAAGCCGAGGGAGATTCCCGGCGACGTATTCGCCTGCCTGCCAGGCATCGGCGAAGCGCATGGAGTAGTGGTTGAGGACCTTCACGTTGAGCGTCGACTTACTCTCCGGGTACGGCTGGCGATTGGGGAAATGCCAGGCAAGGACGACGGGGAGCGTGACGGACTGGCCGGGTTTGAGCTCGGCCCTGAGGCCGAGAGTGGAGACGTCAGTCCGGCCGTCCTTGGACGGGGAGCAGCGGAGGATGTTGCGGAAGGCGCCGTCCGGGGCGAAGTCGTTCCACCAGTGATGGGCCGGGTCCCACCAGATTCCGCGGGGCCAGTTGGCCAGGACGGTGAGCCTTTTCCACGGGGTGAGTACGGCCATGGAGCCAAAGAGCGGCGACCTGGGCGGGTATTTGCGAGAGGTCATGAGGAGGCCGGCTGAGCCATTCCGGCGGACGAACCGGGTGACGTTCCGGCCGAGGGACGAATGTCCTCGGTTCGTGACCTCGGAGGAGCCGTCCCAGCCGACGAGATTGGTGAAATTGGCGGCGAGGGTGAGATGGACTGTGCGGGACGTGCGGTTGCGCATGGTGAAAAGAAAGACGGCTGTCGGAAGACCCGAGTCCTCCGGATCGAGCGGGAGAAAGGGGTTAAAGGCTTCGAGCTCGACGGAGACGGGCAAGGCGGAGTCACGGAAACGCACGCGGGCGATGGGGTATTCCCCGATGAATTCGAGCGAGTCCATGTGGGGAATGCCGGCGAGACGGGTGTAGCAGAAACCGTGCGCCTCGTCATAGGGCGGATGAGGGGCAGTTTCGAGCATCTTGACGACGGGGTCGGCGCCGGCGGGTTTGGCCCAGAGGGCGAAGAAGTTGATCCCTGCGGGGGTGCGCTTGTTGGGCCGGTTGAAGATCTCCCAGTCGCGGAGCTCCCCACACCCGCCCAGAGCAACCGTGCCGGCGCCGATGCCGCCCAGCGGAAACGCGACCTCGGCGAGTCGCTCACCGGCGTAGCGATGCCGCGGATTCACGGCGTGAAGTTCATTTTGCGGGTAGGGCGTCCCGGATGCACGTGAGCGCCTGGCCATGCGGGGGTTCCTTGTATAGCGGGTTCCTGGTGACCGACGTGCTGCCGATGAGACGCAATGCTCCGCTTGCCGGGCATAGTACAGGCAGAGGCCGATGATGTCAAGATGAGGCACAACCGGATTTCACTTGAGGGCGGGAGAAAAATGCCGTAGAAGCACCCACGGGTTTCTACCTTGGGAGGCGACGCGATGGGAGAGAAACGCGAATACACCAAGCACCAGCTGAAGATCATCAAGGATTACTATGAGACCGCCGGCGGGAGGGCGCTAACGAGCCTCCAGGAGATCGCGACGGATCTCTATCTTGCCACGAGCGAGAAGAAACGACAGCAGCTCTGGGAGCGCGCGAGGAAGGCGCTGGAAACGCTCGGGATTAAGCCTTCGATGATCGACCACATCGTCGCGACGGGGAAACCCGAGGTGCTGGCCGAGCACGTGAAGGACCTGCTGTCGAGGAAGTGAAGCGAAGGCTGGTCAAACCACGTCCATGCTGGTCATGGGATGCCAGCCGTCCGGGGTCTGTCCCTTGACGGCGAACCAGACCCTGGGGCGGTCCGTCTCGTCCACGATGCCGAGGTCGATCTTGACCTCGCCCTTCCTGAGACCTCCGGGGACGGTGATGCGTTCCTCGAACCAAGTGTGCCCCGGCATCCACTTGCG
>Ga0182017_10003479_pt1 | contig 11730 bp, 8 predicted proteins | sample 712E3DmetaG_FD_120492 | JGI IMG/M metagenome (GOLD analysis project Ga0182017, IMG submission 120492) | Permafrost microbial communities from Stordalen Mire, Sweden - 712E3D metaG | ecosystem: Environmental > Terrestrial > Soil > Wetlands > Permafrost | place: Sweden: Stordalen | collected... | reverse complement strand
GGAGCGGGCCTGAGCGGCCTCTTCCGGCTTGTCGGCGTTGGTCCAGATCATCAGCTTGCGGACCTTGTCGGCCCATCCCAGGACCGTCTGGAGGTCCTTCTGGTCTTCGTAGCGGGCGCTAACAGTCGGGAGCGCGCCGACGAAGACTTCACCGGTCGAGCCGTCGAGGCTGATCGGGTCGCCTTCCTTGATCGTCACGCCGTTGGCCGTGGCGCTGCGGGTGGCGTAGTCGACTTCCAGCTCGGCGCAACCGGCGACGCAGGGCTTGCCGATCTGGCGGGCGACGACCGCGGCGTGCGAGGTCGCGCCGCCCTTGGCGGTCAGGATGCCCTGGGCGACAGCCATGCCGTGGAAGTCGTCCGGGGATGTCTCCTCGCGAACCAGGACGACCTTCTCGCCCTTGGCGACCCAAGCCGCAGCCACGTCCGCGTGGAATACGGCCTTGCCGACGGCGGCGCCGGGCGAAGCGTTGAGGCCCTTTGCCATGCGCTTGGCCTTGGCTCGGGCGGCCGGGTCGAACTGATCGCGCAGGAGCTGGTCGACCTGGGCCGGCTCGATGCGGGCCAGGGCCTCTTCCGGCTTGATGAGCTTCTCCTTGACCATATCGATCGCGATTCGAACGGCCGCGGCCGCGGTTCGCTTGGCCGACCGGGTCTGGAGCATGTACAGGGTCCCACGCTCGATCGTGAACTCGAGGTCCTGGACGTCCTTGTAGTGCTTCTCGAGCTTCTCGGCGATCTTCTTGAATTCGTTGTAGGCCTTGGGCATGTCCTTGGCCAGCGACGAGATCGGGGACGGAGTGCGGATGCCCGCGACGACGTCTTCGCCCTGGGCGTTGACCAGGTACTCGCCGAAGAGGACCTTCTCGCCCGTGTTGGGGTTGCGGGTGAAGGCGACGCCGGTGCCGGAGTCGTTGCCCATGTTGCCGAAGACCATCGTCACGACGTTGACGGCGGTGCCGAGGTCGTGCGGGATCTTCTGGCTGTTGCGGTAGTCGTTGGCTCGCTTGCCGAACCAGGAGGCGAAGACGGCCTTGATGGCCAGGTCCAGCTGCTCGTTCGGATCGTCCGGGAACTCGCGGCCGATGGTGGTCTTGACGATCTTCTTGTACTCGGCAACGAGCTTCTTGAGCTCATCGACGGTGAGATCGGTGTCCTTGGCGCCCTTGCCGTGCTTCTCCTTGGCCGCGTCGAGGGCCTCGTCGAAGCGGTTATAGGCGACTTCGGAGCCGTCCTTGCCCTTGATCACGCGCGACGGAACGTCGAGCACGATCCGGCCGAACATCGAGATGAAGCGGCGGTATGCGTCCCAGCCGAAGCGCTCGTTGCCGGTGATGGCGATGAGGCCCTGTAGGGTGGCCTCGTTGAGCCCCAGGTTGAGGACCGTGTCCATCATGCCCGGCATCGAGAACTTGGCGCCCGAACGAACGGAGACGAGGAGCGGGTTCCTCGGATCGCCGAAGCCCTTCTTGGTCTGCACTTCGACGACCATCACGGCGGACAGGACGTCGTCCCAGAGGCCGGCCGGGAGCTGCTTGCCGGCGCCGAAGTAGTCGTTGCAGGCTTCTGTGGTGATGGTGAAGCCAGGGGGAGTCGGCAGACCCGCGTTGGTCATCTCGGCCAGGCCGGCGCCCTTGCCGCCCAGCAGGTCCTTCATCCCGCCGTTACCCTCGGCCTTGCCGCCGCCCCAGGCGTAGATGTAGCGCTTGGCGGCTTTGTAGGTCCTGGTGCCAGAGTCGGCCATGGGGGTGTCATTCTCCTTGGATGCGGGGAATTGTCGCGCCGCGGACCGCGAGAGAGCGCCCGGGCGACGGAATCGCACTATGTCCCGCAGATTGTACAGGCGCCGGCCAACTGGCCTCGCTGCCGACCGGCATCGGGAGGCGGTATTTGGGTCCCGCAGAGGGCGGCCATTCGGCCCGAAATCGCGGGACCCTGGGCAGGATGGACCGTTCGGCGCGGGAGACCGTGGGCCATTGGCCCGCCAGCCCATGTGAGCTTGCCTTCTCCCGCCTCGAGACAGCCCCGAGGCTTCACTAAGGATGGCACCGCCCAACCTCATTGAGTAGGGCCCATTTGTGGAGTCTGTGCGCGCGGAGGCTACGGTTCGGAGCGGTCCAGCCAGTCGAGCCACGCATCCAGGCCCGCACCGGTCTCCGCGGAGACATCCAGGATCGGGACGGTCGGATTGAGCAGCCGCACATCCGCCTCGAAGCCAGCGCGATCAAACCGGACGTGGGGCGCCAGGTCGATCTTGTTGAGCAGGAGGAGATCGGCGGCCGCCACCAGGTACGGATGCTTCGCCGCCTTGTCGTCGCCCTCGGTCAGGCTGAACAGGCCCACTTTCGCGGTCTGGCCCAGATCGAAGCCCACGGGGCAGATCAGATTGCCCACGTTCTCGATGAAGAGCAGGTCCACTCCCTCGAGGTCCAGGCGGCCGAGCGCGTCGCGAACCTGGCTGGCTTCCAGGTGGCAGCCTTCGCCCGTGGAGATCTGGATGACACGGTCGCACCAGCGCGCCAGGCGATCGCCGTCACGCCGCGTGGCCAGGTCGCCCACGAGAACCGCCGGCTGGCGGCGCCCCGCGAGGGCGCGCAGTGTCGCCTCGAGGAGCGCGGTCTTGCCACTCCCCGGCGCGCCGATGAGGTCTACCGAGAAGATGCCCCGGCGCGACAGGTCGGCGCGCGTCCCGGCCGCGATCTCGTCGTTGGCCTCGAGGACGCGCTGCGCGATCGGCACCCGAACCGTATGCGTGGAGCCCGCCATCGGTGCCCCGCTGTCTTCCATCTAGGTTTCGTCCTCTTCCACTGAGATCGCCACGAGATCCAACTCGTCGGTGCCGCGCGGCGTCGGCGTCTCGTTGCCGCATTCACAGGATACGAATGGAACGGAGCTGGTCCACCTCCGACCGCAGTTGGAGCACTCGATGGACCACGGCCTCATGTCGATCGTCAGGCCGGCCCCGGCCAGTGGAGTGCCGAATGTCACAGAGTCCCAACCCATCCGCAACGCGTCGGGTTCCACGCTCCGAAGGGCGCCGATTCTGACCTCTACGTCTCGCACGCGCGCTCCCTCGGGCGCATAGGCGAGGACCTGGGTCGCGAGAGCCTCGGCAATCGAAAACTCGTGCACGGCGGCCATCCTAGCTCACTTCGTAAGGCCAGAGTACGAAATCACCCTCGAAACCGTGCCTGGGACGGACCAGGGAGGCCAATGAGCCTGCCCTCAAGAGGCCAGACCGCGGGGCGCCGAAAGCGCTTCGACAGGCAAGCTCCAGTGGGTGATAGAAATGCGCGGTTGAGCGCTCTCAGGATCCAGGCGACTCCCGCACCGGAGCGGCTGGACACTCCAAGGAGTGAGAGCATGGCACACACGATGTCGAGACCTGCAACTTCTGCATGCTGTGCGCGCGGCGATGCCCGGCGGCCGCGATCACCGTTTCACGCGAAGACCGCCACTGGGCCATTGAGCAGCTGACGTGCATCGCCTGCGGCGTCTGCGTGGACGTGTGCAACAAGAACAGCCTCGAGCATGTCGGTCGAGTTGCTGCGCGTCCAGGTTCGGGCGGACGTGGGGCCGGACGGCCGCCGGCCGGGACGCGAGGAGTGTTCAAGCTGGCGCCGGCGCCGGATTGAGGCGCCACGAGTAGAGCCGCCACTCTCGAAGCCTCGCTGGCGGTCGTGCGGACCCGACGAGGAGGTAGTCTGGGCCCCACCACCGCAATGGGTAGGGCTCAACCCCGCCAGCCAGGGCCGACGAGATGACATTCGGCCCGGTGGCTCGGGATAGACCGGGCGTGCCAACGACGGGCCCCGGCGCGCACCATTGCGATAATTCATACTGGTTCAACACACATTCCGCCGCCCAGTCACCACCGGAGCGAGATGCACCCAATAGTCAGCAAGGCGCAACTGTCGCCGAACGTCACCCGCCTGGTCGTGGTGGCGCCCCGGATCGCCGAGATCCGCCAGCCAGGGCAGTTCGTGATCGTGCGGCGCGGACCCGGCGCCGAGCGGATCCCGCTGACTATCGCGGATGTCGACAAGACGGCGGGAACGATCTCCCTGGTCATCCAGGCGATCGGCAAGAGCACCAACGAGTTGACGGCGCTCGAGGTGGGCGACGCGATCACTGACATCGCCGGACCGCTCGGCACTCCCACGCATCTCCTGGAGAGCGGCCACGCGGTGTGCGTGGGTGGCGGCGTCGGGACCGCAGTCGTCTATCCCATCGCCCAGGCGCTCGCCAAGCGCGGCGTGAAGGTGACGAGCGTCATCGGCGGGCGATCGAAGGAGTGGGTCATTTACGAGGACGAGTTGCGCGCGGCGGGCGAAGTGATCGTCTGCACCGACGACGGGACCTACGGCCGGCCCGGCTTCGTGACCGAGGCACTCAAGGAACTGTGTGAAGCCGGCGGCATCGACGAGGTCTTCGCGATCGGGCCGGTGCCTATGATGCGTGCCTGCTCCGAGCTGACACGACCATATGCCATCAAGACGACCGTCTCGCTCAACTCGATCATGATCGACGGGACGGGTATGTGCGGCGGCTGCCGCGTCGCCATCGACGGCAAGACGCAATACGCCTGCTGCGACGGGCCGGAGTTCGACGGCCACAAGGTGGACTTCCGAATGCTGGCCGATCGCCTCAACACCTACCGAGAATTCGAACAGGCCGCCCTGGAACGATGGACGACGAGCCATTCCGGAGCGCCCGGAATGGCGCAAGCTGAAGCCGGCCGGCCGGCTTCGGCTGGACCGGAGGCCCACTGATGGACGACCTGACACTCGCTGCCCGCGCCGCCGAGCACCCCGAGCCGCTCCCCAAGAAGGAGCGGATGAAGCTCCTGCGGGGCACCATGCCCGAGCAGGACGCCATGGCCCGGGCCCGCAACTTCGCCGAGGTGAACCTGGGCTACACCGAGCAGCTGGCGATCATGGAGGCCGATCGCTGCCTGCAGTGCCCCAAGCCCTATTGCATCGAAGGCTGCCCGGTCGCGGTCAACATCCCCAACTTCATCCGGCTCCTCGGCGAAGGCAACGTCAAGGGCGCGGCCGACTCGCTGCTCGGCGACAACGCCCTGCCGTGCGTCACCGGTCGCGTCTGCCCGCAGGAAACGCAGTGCGAGCAGGTCTGCCTGCGCGCTAAGACGGGCACACCTGTCGCGATCGGCTATCTCGAGCGATTCGTCGCCGACTGGGCAATCACCCACACCGACACATTCGAACGCGCCAATCCGGCGCCAACGGGTAAGAAAGTGGCGATCGTCGGTTCCGGGCCGGCCGGCCTCACGACCGCCGGGGAGCTCGCCAAGCGCGGCCACAAGGTCACGATCTTCGAGGCGTTCCATGCCGCCGGCGGGGTCCTCATCTACGGCATCCCGGAGTTCCGCCTGCCCAAGGACATCGTCCAGAAGGAAGTCGATCGCCTGGTCGACGCGGGCGTGGAGATCCGGCCGAACTCGATCATCGGCAAGACCTACACGCTGCCGGAGCTGCGGGCCGAGTTCGACGCCGTCTTCGTCGCAGTCGGTGCCGGGCTGCCGGTCTTCATGAATGTCCCGGGCGAGAACCTCAAGGGCGTCTACTCGGCCAACGAGTACCTGACCCGAGTCAACCTGATGGGCGCCTACAACCCCGACTCGGATACGCCGGTGCTGCACGGCAAGCGCGTCGCCGTCGTGGGCGGAGGCAACGTGGCCATGGACTCAGTGCGGACCGCCCGACGGTTGGGCGCGGCCGAGTCGGTTTGCGTCTACCGCCGCTCCCGCACCGAGCTGCCGGCCCGAATCGAGGAAGTCCACCACGCCGAGCAGGAAGGGGTTCGCTTCGAGTTCCTGACCGCTCCCGTGGAAGTTCTCGGCGACGAGAAGGGCTGGGTCTCGGGGCTCAAATGCGTCCGCATGGAGCTCGGCGAGCCCGACGCCTCCGGCCGGCGCCGGCCCCTGGAGATCCCCGGCTCCGAGTTCGTCTTCCAGTGCGACATGGTCGTGGTGGCGATCGGGACGCGGTCCAACCCGCTGCTCACCGCCACGTCCCCGGAGCTCCGCATCAACAAGTGGGGCTACATCGAGATCGACGACAACCTTCAGACCTCGATGGACGGCGTCTTCGCCGGCGGCGACATCGTCCGCGGCGCGGCCACGGTCATCCTGGCGATGGGCGATGGCAAGAAGGCGGCCCAAAACATCGACGCGTATCTGCGCGGCGAACTGGCGGCGCCGGTGCCTGCAGTCGAGGCTTCGGCGGCCCACTAGGCCGTGCAACTCCCCGGTCGTCGCGGAGGCTGGACCGTCTGAGAGTCAGCGATTCCGTGGCGGGACGACGCTCTCGCGTTCGACCAAACGCGGCACGATCTCGACCGCTATCGGATCTGCGGCCGGCTCTTCGAGCCGGTGTGCCAGCAGCGCGAACGCGGCGCGGCCCATCATCGGCTTGTCCACCGCCAGCGTCGTCAATGCGGGCATCACGAGGCTCGCCAGGTCGATGTCGTCGAATCCAACGAGCGACAGATCGGCCGGAAGCCGCAAACCGGCGTCACGCGCCAGTTGAATGAACGAGACCATGACGAGATCTGTGACACCGAAGACGGCGGTGACGGCCGGGTGCCGCTGGACGTAGTCGACGCCAAGGACAGCGGCCGCTTCGGTGAAGATATAGCTGCCGTCGATCCAGTGGGTTGGCAGACCGTGCGCCGCGAGGGCTTCCGCGTAGCCCGTCCGGCGATCCTCGATGCTCGGATAGCAGACGCCCCCCGTGCCGAGCAGTGCGATCTCGCGCTGGCCGGCCGCGATGAGATGCTCGACCGCCATCTTTGCGCCCATGACGTTGTCGACCACGACCGAATCGAGGGCATCGCCATCAGAGTACCCGTCGACCAGGAAGATCGGGCACCCGGCAGCGCGGACCAGGTCGAGCTCCCGGGCGTCCAGCTGCGCGCCGAGGAGGAAGGCTGCGTCGCAGCTGCCGTCAGTGATTGTCGACGGGAGATCGAGCAGCTCGCACTGGTCGTTAACGCTCATCGTCGCCTGCCTGATCTCGGCCCCGTGCTTCGCGCAGGCGATGGCGATAGCGCCCGCGACGGGAGTGTAGAAGCGATTTGCCTCCGGATCGTCGCCGCGGTAGGTCTTGAAGATGATGGCGATGCGGAGCGGCCGGCCGAGCCGATCCTGGATCGCCTGGAGCGGACGATACCCGCCGCTTTCGATCGTTTCAGCCACTCGCTGTCGGAGTTCAGGCTTGACCCTGGAATCCGAAGCCAGCACAAGCGCCACGTCGCGAGTCGAGGCGCCGGCCAGGGCTGCGATCTCCGCGATAGTTATCGGATGCCTCTCAGCCACGAGCGCACCCCTTCAGTCAGCAGTTGCCGATTTGTCCAGCCAAAAGCCAGACAGACAGCAAAGGTACCCGATCGTGTGCCTGCATTGCGCCGCGGCGGGCAACGTCGGATCAGACACGTTTGACGGCCGACAAGGCTCAGCCTGCTGGAACTGCATCTGCTCGCTCTGAGGTTGAGAGTCCCGAAGCGGCCTCCTGGCGATGCCAGCCTGTGATCCAGATTGCGGTGGCCCCAAGCGTCATCACGACGAAGACGCTGATGCCCGCGAACGGCGTGACGACGTATAGCTGGGCCGCCAGATACGCCCCGACCAGCAGCCTCGTCCGCCATGGTTCGGCGATGCCCGAACCGGTGCCGCCCGCCGCCCACAGGAGCAGGGGCAGCATCATCACGGCTTCGTACTGGAGAGAGTGCGGGCTCACGACGATACCGATCAGGCAAGCTCCAGCGCCCGCTTCTGCGATCGGCGAGCGCAGCAGCCGGGGCAGAGCCGCCATGGCAACCGCCACGGCAGCCCCATAGCCGATGAGCGAAGGCACGCCGTGGCCCATGAGGAGACCCGGCAGCGCCACAGTCTTGTTGACGTTCTGCGAAATGTCCGCGGCAAAGAACGGTGCCGTTACGCGGAGCCAGTCCTGCGGCCACAGCCAGTCCCCTGCGCTTCCTGCGACGCCTGCCAGATACCAAACGACCGCCACCGCCGTTGCCACGAGGAGCGCGGTCCACTGCCGCCGCAGCAGGAGCAGGACGAACATCGGAAGCGCGAGCGTCGGCTTGTAGAGCATCGCGCCAACGGCCAGACCGGCCAGGACCTGGCGGTCGTTGCGCAGCCCGTAGATGGCGATCAACGCGAGCAGCATGGCCAGCGGCGCGTTCTGGCCGGAGGCGGCAGCTGCGAGCGTCGGCGTCCACGCCAGCGTCGCCACGAGAGCCACGCGACGATCGAGATCGAAGGCACGAGCGCCGACGAACCCGCCGGCGACGGCGATCAGTCCTACTACAACGGCGTGAGCCCAGAAGGCGATGTCGAGCGGCAGCAGTCTCAGCGGGAGGTAGAACCAGGCGGTTCCAGGCGGATACAGGAACTCCCAGGGCGTGAAGCCGTGCGCGACTTCCCATGCGCCCTGCCGCGCCGGATCGAGCAGGTCGGGAGACCCAACGAGCCTCCCGGCGTACCAGAACTGCGGGAAATCGACCCAGCCGTTGAACGGCCCGCCGATGACCAGGATTGCGCTCATGGCGCTCAGCCCGATGGCCCACAGCCAGAACCGGCGAGGAGCGATCCTCAAGGGTAGAGGCCTGGCTTCGCCCGCAGTTGACGCCGGATCTCCCGGGAGCTTCGCGGCACCCTCGGCGGTCATCGTCAGGCGGCCCCGGCCGCGGCGCCGGCCCCAGCACCGGCCGCCGCCGCTCTCCCGCCCTCGGCAACGGGACGCGGCTCGGGGCCCAGCGGGCGCCACCGCCAAAGCCACATTGCTGTAGCCGCCGCGACGAGCAGGGCGATGCCACTCACCACTGTGTAGTACGACACGAGCCAGAGCAGGCTCATCGGGATGGCCAGCAAGACGAGCCGCGTCCGCCACGGCTCGGAGAGTCCGCCGGCAATCGCCCAGGCCAGGATCGGCAGCATCAGCCCCGCCTCATAGCCCCACACCCGTGGCCCAACCGCGAGGGCCAGCAGGCAAGCCGCGGCTCCCGCTTCGGCGATCGGCGCCCGGCGCAGGCCCCTAAGCGAGAGCAGCACGATCGCCGCCGCGATCAAGTTCGGTATCCATCCCGAGATGCCCGGTATCCGGCCGATGACGCCTGGGATGCTGATCGCCTTGTCGGCGTTGTGGGCGAGATCGAGCGCGAGGAGTGGCTGGCTGCCGTTCCACCACGACGACGGCCACTGCCAGTCACCCGCGGCGGCCGCCACTCCGACGAAGTACGCTGCCACGAGCACGGCCGCGACCACGGTCAGCTCCCGCCACCGAATCCGGAGTACGAGCAGGCCGAGCAGCGGCAGCGCCAGCGTCGGCTTGTACATCATCAGGCCGCAGGCCAGGCCCGCCTCCAGGTGCCGATCGCGCCGCATAGCGTCGATCGCCCAAAGGGCCAGGACCAGGGCCAGGGGCGCGTTCTGGCCCATGATCGCCGGCCCGGTGGCGGGAGTCCAAGCGAACGCAGCCAGCAGCGCAACGTCCGGCGACAGCTCGAAGATGCGGGTCAGAAACCAGGCCGCTACGGCCACGAGCCCAAGCATCAGGACCAGGTTCGCAACGAATGCGATGGCGATCGGGATCTGCGCGAAGGGCCACCACAGGTATGCGTCGGGAGGCGGGTAGAGCCAGAAGAAGTAGGCGTTTGCCATGCCGTGACTCGCCTGCCAGGCCGCGTGCTTCGCCGGGTCCATCAGGTTCGGCGTTCCGGCGGTGGCTCCGGCGGACCAGAACGCCGGCCAATCCGCTCCGCCGTTGATGATCGCGGTGTCGATCGGGACGAGGCCGATGATGGCCACCGCGACGGCCCACAGGCGGACGCGCTTTGGGGGCAGCGGCAGCGGTCCGAGCTTCGTTCGGAACGGCCAGCCGTGTACCCCGGCCGCGGCCGCCGATCTATCGGCGGCTTGGGCCGGGGCAGCGGGTCCGTCCACGCCAGGCGCGCTCACTATCGCAAGGCCTGGCTAGGCTCGAGCCTTCGCGAGTCGCTCGAGGATGAGCGGTTTCACCTGCGAAAGGTCGACGCGGATCTGCTCCATCGAGTCGCGGTCGCGGATCGTGGCCTTGCCGTCCTCCAGAGACTCGACGTCGATGGTGACGCACCACGGCGTGCCGATCTCGTCCTGCCGGCGGTACAGCTTGCCGATCGCGGCCGTGTCGTCGTAAACGGCCATCATGTCCTCGGCCAAGTCGCCGCGGAGCTTATGGCACTTCTCGACGATCTCGTCGCGCTTCTTGAGCAACGGCAGAACCGCCACCTTGTACGGGGCCAGGTCCGGGTTGAAGGCGAGCACCACTCGCTTCTCGCCGCGGACCTCTTCCTCGCGATAGGCGTCGATGAGGAATGTGAACGCCGCGCGGTCGCCGCCGGCCGACGTCTCGACGATCCAGGGCACGTACTTCTCTTCGGTAGCCGGATCGAAGTACTCGAGATTCTCGCCGGTCGCCTCCTGGTGTCGGCCCAGGTCCCAGTCGCCGCGGTTGTGGATGCCCTCGAGCTCCTTCCACCCGAATGGGAAACGGTACTCGACGTCGACGGCCTTCTTGGCGTAGTGGGCAAGCTCGTCGGGGCGGTGCTGGCGGAAACGCAGGCGGGCGGGGTTGACGCCGTAGCGGACGTACCAGGCCAGCCGGCGCGGCATCCAATACTCGAACACGTCGGCCGCCGTCTCCGGCTTGACGAAGTACTGCATCTCCATCTGCTCGAACTCGCGCATCCTGAAGACGAAGTTGCCGGGGCTGATCTCGTTGCGGAACGCCTTGCCGATCTGGGCGATGCCGAAGGGCAGCTTCTTGCGGGCGGTCTCGCGGACGTTGCGGAAGTTGACGTAGATGCCCTGGGCCGTCTCCGGGCGGAGGTAGACCTGCGCGGCCTCCTCTTCGACCGGGCCCATGTAGGTCTTGAACATCAGGTTGAAGCGGCGCGGTGCCGAGAGTGGGCCGGCGTCCGCCGGGCACTTGAGGCCCAGCCGTTCAACGACCTCGGGGTCCATCAGCTCCGTGTTGGTCAGGTTCTCGGCGCCGGGCAGCTCATCGAGCCGGTAGCGGCGGCGGCACGTCTGGCACTCGACGAGCGGGTCCGTGAAGTTGGCCACGTGACCGGAGGTCACCCACACCTGCGGCGCCATGATGATGCTCGCGTCCAGCCCGACGATGTCCTCGCGCTCCTGGACCATCGCCCGCCACCAGGCCCGCTTCACGTTGTTCTTCAACTCCACGCCGAGCTGACCGTAGTCCCATACGGCGTTGATGCCACCGTAGATCTCCGAGCTCGGGAAGATGAAGCCGCGCCGCTTGGACAGCGAGACGATCGTGTCCAGATTGGCGACGGACGGCCCCGGGTCGTCGGCCGGGGTTGTCGGGTTGGCGGTCACGTTGTCTCCTGCGGTCGGTTGTGCGCGACGTAGACGAACGCTCGAGCATCGGGTGCCCTGGGCCGACATTCTCGCACGAGCGCCGGGCGCGAGCGCGGGTCGGGCGACAAGCAGGTGGCGCCGTAGCCCTCGGGGGTAGCCCGCGTCCCTGCCAGGCGGCGGCCGGGAGCACGCCTTTGCCCGCCTGGGCTGGTGGCATCGGCTCTCGCGCTGCTACGAAGGAACCGAGACGAGCGCCAAAGCCTGGCTCGAGGTCGCAGCCGTCGCCTACATGTTCGCGCTAATGCGGGCGGAGCCGGTCTAGATAGCTCGCCATGC
>Ga0182017_10003478_pt1 | contig 11730 bp, 12 predicted proteins | sample 712E3DmetaG_FD_120492 | JGI IMG/M metagenome (GOLD analysis project Ga0182017, IMG submission 120492) | Permafrost microbial communities from Stordalen Mire, Sweden - 712E3D metaG | ecosystem: Environmental > Terrestrial > Soil > Wetlands > Permafrost | place: Sweden: Stordalen | collected... | reverse complement strand
GCCAGGAGCGCCGCCGCGGCGAACGCGATTGACACGACCACCATTCGCATCCTGCGAAGCGAAGAGCGTGACGCGGAGGCAGGGAGGGTGGCGTAGCCCATCATTTCGGCAATCCGAATCCCAGTTACGTATTCTTCTGCGTACTACAGTAGGTCGCCGTCTGCATTGGGCGAGGGGCTTGATGGTACCCACCCATCCGACGCGCGACACGAAGCAAGGGCGGGTCGGGGGCCGATCGCACACGCACCGGGACGTGGGGTCAACATTGTAGCGGAGGGCGGTACAAGCCGGAGCGGAGACAGGGCACAGGCATACCTGCGCGGGTGTTCGGTGGAAGTGCGGCGACGCTACCAGTCAGCCTGCGCCGCCGCGTGACGCGCAGCATTGCACAACTCGCCGCAGCCTGCCGGATGCGCGACCGGCGGTCGTGGCGGGCGGAAGCGCCCATTCCTGGCCAACGCAGGAAGGTCGTCTCGATCGGGCCCATGAGGACCTGTCTGGAACTCGGCAGCTTTGCCTTGTCGCGCAGCGTCGATAATGCTGCCATGCCGGAGCGCGATCAGCCAGCCACGCATCCGCTCCCAGCGAGCGTCGTCACGCCAGCCACTACGCTGTCTGGGGGCTTGCGGCGGGTCGAGCAGATCATGGGCACGGCAATCAGTCTGGACGTGCGGGACGCGCTTGCGCCGGCCGCCCTGGAACGTGCCTTCGAATACCTGCGCGGCGTAGACCGACGTTTCAGCACATACAAACCGGAGAGCGAAGTGAGCCGCCTGATACGCGGCGAGCTCGATGAGGCGGACTGCAGCCCGGAGCTGGCCGAGGTTCTGGCGCTGTGCGAGCAGGCGCGCCTGTCGAGCGAGGGCTACTTCGACATCCGTGCCCATCGTCCTGACGGCCGGCCCGATCCCACCGGGTTGGTCAAGGGTTGGGCCCTCGAGAACGCAGGTCGCGTCCTGGAGCGCGCCGGCGCCCGCGACTACTGCATCAACGGCGGCGGCGACATCGTGGTTCGCGGCGAGGCCGAGCCCGGCAACGCATGGCGAATTGGGATCCGCCATCCCTTGATCGCCGACAAGCTGGCCACGGTGCTGGCGGTCCGCGACGCAGCCATCGCCACCTCGGGAGCCTATGAACGGGGCGATCACGTCCGCGACCCATTCACCGGTCGGGCGCCCATGGGCGTGTTGAGCGTCACCGTCGTAGGGCCGAGCCTGACACTCGCCGACGCGTACGCCACGGCGGCCTTCGCGATGGGTCCGACCGGCCTGGCCTGGGTGGCCGGCGTGCCCGGCTACGAGGGTTGTTCGATCACCGCCGATGCCGATGGGTCGAACGGCCGGCTGGCCTGGACGCCGGGCTTCGACCCGTTCTTCGCCGATCGCTAACCAGTTGACCTGTCGCCCACTACGAAAGGAAGAACGGCCTCCGGCCCAGCAGGGTCTGGTCGGCGATCGTCAGCAGGTACCCGACCAGCAGCAGCAAGCCGACAATCATGTGGAGGTTGATGTTCGCCGCCATGGAGTCCATCAGCGCGTAGGGGTTGTCGTAGAAGCGGACCAGACCGGAGTGGACCCGCACCGCCAATGGCACGGCGAGCAGTAGAAGGAGAGCCGGCAGCGGCAGCACCTGAGCTGCGGCACCCACGACGATGACCGCGAACGACGCCACCACGGAAGCGTCCCAGCCGCGGATCACCGCGACCTTCGACCAGCGGACCGGCAGGGTCCGCTTGCCGACCGAGGCGTCGCCGGCACGGTCCGGTATCTCGTTGACGTACAGGATCATCGCCACCAGCAGCGCCACCGGCACCGAGACCAGGAACGCCTCCAGCGACAGCGACCCGCGCGTTTGAACGGTGTAGGCGCCAAGAAGCATGACCGGCCCGAATCCGATGGCCGTGGAGATCTCGCCCAGGCCGCGATAGACGAGCTTGAGAGGCGGCATCGTGTAGGCGATGCTGATGAAGAAGCCGAGGACGACGATCCCGACCAGCGCCGGTGAACCGCGCAGGATCAAGAGGATGACGCCGAGGACGGCGGCCACGCCGTAGCAGCCGATGGCCAGCGTGGACATTTCGCGGACCGAAACCAGGGCGTTCTGCAGAACGCGCGAGCCACCGCTGAACTTGGTGGGGGTCCGGTTGGCGTCGTCGGCACCCTGGAGCGTGTCGAAGACGTCATTGGCCACGTTCAGTCCGAGGTGGACGAAGCTGGCGGCGACCAGGGTGATGACTGCCGTGAGGACGTCGAACATGCCGACGCGAGCGGCAACGGCCAGCCCGAGCAAAACCGGGGCGAAGGTCGCACTCAAGAACGGCGCACGCGTCGCGCGGAAGAACAGCAGACCTCGCGGGAGTTTCGGGCGGACCAGCTCGCCGCGCTCCGCGGACAGGACGTCGAAGTAACGCCGCGCCTTGGGCAGGCTGCGTTCGTAGGCTGCGGGCAGCGGCATGTCGGCCTCGTCCCAGGCCCACACGCGGCCGGGGGTGACCGCGAACCGGCCCCGCGGCCGGGCGGCCGCCGGACCCCATACCGTCACGTGGCGGCGCTGGTCGAAGCCGCCGTCGGGGATTGCCCGGATGTGGCTGCCGGTGATCGCGACTGGAGTTCCGGGGGCGATCCGAAAGCCGGCCGGCTCGTCGAATCGGACCGTGCCTTCGGCGGGCTTGACCTCTATCTCGACGTCGACGTTCATGGGGTAGCCGTCTTCGGCCACCCAGCTAAGGACCGCCCGACCGTAGGCGCTCAGCTTCGCAAGGGCATCGGCCGACGGCGAATGAGGCGTCTCAACGGGCTCAGTCGGGGTCGCGGGCGCCTGCGGGGTCGATGGCTCGATCGTGGTCGAAGCCGAAGGCGCGGTTGGAGTCGGCTGTTCGCTCGACCCCGGCGTCCGGGCGAACCTTGGCAGTCCGAGTTTCGGGCTCATCGTGCCACCTCGGCCGCCACCGTTGTCTGAGGCGCCCGGTCGGTTCGGCCGTTCGGCCACAGCCAGGTCCGGCGCGGCGTCAGTTCGATCAGTACCCGCTCGAAGATGAGCGGGAAACCGACCCTGGCCTTGAGCAGCCCCACGGTCGCGGGGTCTTTGCGGGTCCAGTTGGGAAGGAGCCGCTCCCAGCCGGCGTGGAGATCGTCGTCGGACACTCGGGCGTCACACTGGATGGTCACCATGCCGGTGAAGGTGCCGAGCCCGTCCGGATTCGTCACGGAGAAGCTGACCCGAGGATTTGCCTTGACGTGGGCGATCTTGGCACTGTCGAGGACGCTCGACGTCAGGAAGATACGGTCGCCCCACAGGAGCGGAACCATCGGATAGGTGATCGGGTTTCCGTCAGGGCCGATGACCGTCAGTTCGCCGACGAGCGCGGCGTCGACCATTCGAGCGACCGGGTATGGCAGCGCGGGCAATTTGACCTCCGGCAGGGACGCCTGGGATTGCTGCACGAATTGTAGGGACCGCGAGCCAGTCTCCGCCGGCCGGGCTGCCGAGCGCTCGGAGGGAGTGCGCCTCAGCGCTGGCGATCTCGGTCGGGCGTGCCGCCGAAGAGTCGGATCGAGGCGGCCGCGGCCGCATGCTGCTCCGGCGTGATCAGGTGGCGGCGGTCCGAGGTGCTGTTGTGGGCATACTCGGCGAGCGTCTTCTGGAGTGCCTCGAGGCGCTTGCGCTGAGCCGCCACGATCGCCGACCAGCGAGCCTGCACGTCCTTGCTGCCGCCCGCCGACGCGGCCCAGAGCGCGTACAGATCGTCCAGGCAAATCTCGGCGGAACCAAGGGCCATCGACCAGGCCGCATCCGCCGACAGTTCCACCAGGCGCCTGGCGGCCGCAGCGGAGGCTTCCGCGGTCCGGGCGCAGACGGGACATCGCGCGTCCGACACCTCCGCAAGACCCCGCACCTGGCCTGAGGCGTCATTGCCGGAGAGCTTCTTCAGAGTGGCCAGGCGGCGGCGCAGAATCGCGTCGAGGAGGACGGCCGTGGCGAGCTGGCTGCTCGTTTGCAGCAGCTCCATCTTCGACAGCCCCACGCTATGGGTCTGGCAGAAACCCAGGCCCTTGTCCATCTGGGCTCGCAGACCACGGTCCGTCGCACCCTCACGGGCCAGGCCTCGCAGTGCCGCGTAGCTCGCCTCCTGGCGGGCATCGCAAACCGGGCAGCGGCCCCGCTCCAGCGCCTCGGCCAGGCGAATCTCCTCGAAATCACGGGAGGGCAGCTTGCCCGACTCGGTCACCTGTGGGCTCGGAATGTGGTTGTCGCGTGCATCGCCACAGTCTATCTCTGGGCTCACCGGGCTCCGCTGCATCAGCCTCGCCGGGACATCGCCGCGTAGGTCACGCCGAACCCGATGACGCACCAGATCGCGAGCGTCAGAAATGCGCCGAGCGGCAATCCGAATTCGTTGGGAGCGATGGTGCCGCGGGTGACCTCGCCCATGGCCTGGACCGGAAGGATGCGGTGGATCGCCTCGAGCCAGCCGGGCAGCTTGTCGGGCAGGAAGGTGAGCGGCGAGAACATGAAGACGAAGACGACGATCGCCTGGGTGATGATCACGGTCAGCATGTACGGCAGCACCGACGCGATCGCATAGCCGACACAGGTCGACGTGAGCGCCACCATCAGGACTGCCGGGACGACGAGGGGACTGACCTGCAGGTCCAGACCGAAGCGCCAGGCGCCGACCAGGATGCCCAGGATCACGCCCGGGACCACGATCGCCAGCCAGACCGTGAGATCGGCGATGAGGTATGAGAGTCGGGCTACAGGCAGCGACCGCATGTACGCGAGGCTGCCTTCGGCCTTCTGTTCGCCGATCGTCTGCGGCAGCGCCACCAGGCCGACCGAAACCATCGAGATGGCCGGCGCGCCGGTCGCGATCAGATAGATGGACGTCCGGTCCAGCGTGGGGAACAGGAGCGGGTAGCCAAGCACGATGCCGAGCGAGAAGAGCGTCTGGACCGCCATCATCAGCGGCAGGTAGTTCTTCTTGCGCAGAGCCTGCCAGGTCACCAGCAGCCGGTAGCTACGCAGCAGTTGCATCGAACACCTCCTCGACCTGCGCCGGTCTGGCTTCCGTGCCTCCGACCAGGGCCACGTAAACGTCCTCGAGAGTTGCCGGCCCGAGGGTGTATTCCTCGACTGAGCCGGCGGCTTCGAGCGATTCGGCCCAGGCCACCGCCTGTCCGGCGGCATCCGTCGGGACGCCGATCATCAGGCGATTGCCGACCGGCACCGCCGACAGGCCGAACGGCGAAACCGGCACGTCGATCGCGTCCGGGTCAAGGACGAGCTCCAACCGGAGCGCCGCACCGAGCCGGCCCTTGAGTGCCGCCGGCGTGCCCTCGGCGATGACCTGGCCCTCGTCGAGGATGGCGAGCCGGTCAACCGAACGCTCCGCCTCGATCACGTTGTGGGTCACGAGCAGGACCGCGGCGCCGTGATCGGCGAGGGTCCGCACCTGCCGCCACAGCATTCGGCGGCGAACCGGATCTACGTCGTTGGTGGGCTCGTCGAGCATGACCACCCGGCCGGGGGCCACGGCGGCCATGGCAAAGGCCACCAGCCGCTTGACACCGCCTGAGAGTTGGGCCGCGTCCACATCGAGCCACTCGCCAAGGTCCAGGGCATCGACCAGCCGCTCGCGCCGGCGCTGGACCTCGGTCTTGGGCGAGCCGCGCAACTGACCGAGCAAGTCGATCGCCTGGCGTGGCGTGAGACCGTCGATCGGCACCTGCGCCTGCGCCTGGAGCGAGCACAGGCGTCGGGCCAGCCCGGGGTCGGCCACCATGTCGCGGCCGTCGATTCGGATGGAGCCCGAGGTGGGCTTCAGCAGCCCGACAACCTGATTGACCAGCGTCGTCTTGCCGGCGCCGTTGTGGCCGAGCAGACCGAAGACCTCGCCTTCGTCGATGGCGAGGCTGATGCCGTCGTTGGCCCGGATTCCCGCTCCGCGTGCGCGCGGCGATGTCCGGTACACCTTGGTCAGCTCTTCGATCTGCAGCAACATCACTGGCCCCTTCATCTGTTCGGCGTCTCTCGTGGTCCGGCGCCCGTATTGGTTTCAGTCCTCTGTTTTTGGCAATAGCTATCCAGGCCGGGTACCGACCTGGTGTCCGGAGTGGAGTTGAGTGGATTGGCTGGCGGCTCCGGCCGCCGGGTTACTCGATGACTATGCGAACCTCGTCGCCATGGTCCGAGACCTCCAGAATCGGGCCGGTCATGCCGGTCTGGATCGCCTCGACAATTCGAGACCGGTGGTCCGGCGACAGGCCGGGGACCTGGTCGATCGCGAAACCAGCCGCCGCGAGCGGTATCTGCAAGTTGATGACCTGGCGGCCGTTCTCGGCAACGAAGATCCTTATTCGGCGGCCCGAGAGGGCTTCCTGCGCCGCCCCGCGTCGTCTTGCCTCTTCCCGAGGCTGGGGCTCTGGCCTGCCGGCGCCCCCCCCGACCGAAGAGGCCCCGCGCTCCTGGGCATCCTCCAGCGCGGCAACGATCGGCGCCGCCTCTTCGGCAGTCAGCTTGCCTTCCGAGACCAGCTTGAGCAGGGCTTCGAGCTCGCCCGACATGGCCCTACCTCCTCGCCCGTTCGAGGCGTTCGGCCGCCTCATCGACGCCGATTTCGCCTCTCTCCAGCGCCTGGAGAACGGACAGTTCCTCGTCTTCGGCGGGCGCCTCGTCGGCCTCGGCCGTTTCGTCCGGGCTCCACGTTTCCTCGGTTTCTTGCGGACTCGACTGCTCTTCGGCCGCGCCGGCCGCAGGCTCTTCCGCCGTCGCAGCCTTGGACTCTTCGCCGGAGCCGCTTGACGGTGGAGTCGAAGCCGTGGGAGCCGCAGCGGCCACCACGTAGTCGCTGGGCCTTGGGGCCAGGATGTGCAGTCCACCGGACGTGGAATTGACACGAAACACAGCGTGGCCGTCGCCGACGATCGAGCGCCAGCGGCCGCGACCACCCTCCAATTTGTGCTCCACGTCCGAGACGATCGAACCGGAGATGGCCCGAAGCTCGGCCGTGACACCGTTCAGTGGAGTCAGCTCCACGCTGCCCGAGATCGACTCGGCACGGTGGTCGCCCGAAGGATCCAGTGCGCCTACGACGGCGATGCTGCCGCTCGTCGAACTGAGAGTCATGCCGTAGAAACGTCGCGCCCGGACCCTGATGCTGCCCGAGATGGAGTTGGCGCGAAGACGAACGTCCCCGCCGTTCTCGAGCGTGATCGACCCGGAGATGGACCCGGCCTCGACCAGGCCGCCCATGCTCCACAGTCGGATATCGCCGGAGACGGTCCGATATTTCTGGTCGCCCACGAGTGCCATGGCTTCGATCGAGCCGCTCATGGTTTCGTAGCGGACTCTGGTGCCCCAGGGAACGTCCAGCGTGACGTCGGCGCCGACGCGGGCTCCGCCAAAGAGCCAGGCCAATCCCGTGGCCAGGCGCCGCTCAGGCGTCTCTACAGAGAGCGACCCGGGTCCGCGATCGACGATCACCCGACCGGTATCGAGAACCCGCTCCGCCGCAACCTGGTCCGTCGCGCGAATGCGATATGTGACCGTCAGGCGGGCTTCCTCGCCCTCGATGCCGCGGACCCTCAGCTTGCCGGTGATTGTCTTGACCGACACCCGGCCGTTCGATCCGATCCGATGGGTGAGCGTCTCAGTCCGCTCCAGCGTGCCCATCTCCTACTCCTTCCGAGCGCGCAGGAGGACCGCCGCCTCGTCTGCCGTGATCTCGTGGCGCGCCAGCCGCTCAAGGACGTCGCGGCGCAGTTCGGCCGATTCGCTCGAGCGGCCGAAGCCATCCTCGCCGTCGTCCCCGATCGGCATCCCCTCGGCCAGCCCAAGAGCACGTACCAGCGCGTCGATGCGTGCCCGAACGGTGGGGTACGACACCTTGAGCTCGCGTTCGAGTTCCTTGGCGTTGCCCCGAGCGCGCAGGAAGCTCTCCAGCAGGGTCAGCTGCTCGCGAGTCAGGCGCCCGAAACGGCCGACGTTGAAGTCGCCCTCGATCGCGGTGCCGCAACCCCGGCACTGAAGCCGGGTGATCGAAAGCTCGCTCGAGCAGATCGGACAGGTTGAGATGACGTCGCGTGACATTTCGAGTTGATGCCTCTTCTGCGAGCCGCGCCGCTGGATACCAGTGGTTGGTCCCCGCGCCACCGGAGTAGTTGCTCGCCGTTGTTGCCACTATGCCAGGCCTCATTTCTATTTGTCAAGTCCGCCTTATCAATTTGTAATGCCAGGATGCTATCCAGCCAGCATCCGAGCTGTCGCAGCTTCGGGGTGCCGCCAGGTGGCGGCCGCCCGGCCCAGAACCCACGGCCGGCGCGCGAGACGTCAGGGACCCCGACCAAGGTTCGGCGCGGCCCTGCTCGTGGGTCGGGCGCGGCCGGCTGCTGCCCCAACTGGCGGCGGGGTATAGATTCGGATGCGTCGGTCGCGAGACGCCCGACCCGCCAGGAGGCCCGATGGCTCGACTCGTCTACAACTTCGAGAACCCGGATCGGTTCCTGGCCGGGACGGTCGGCCAGCCCGGCAATCGAACCTTCTACCTGCAGGCACGCGACGGGGATCGGATCGTGTCGGTGGTGCTGGAGAAGGTCCAGGTCGCGCTCCTGGCCGAGCGCCTCACGCAGCTGCTTGCCGAGGTCCGTGAGCGCGGAGCGGACGTGCCCCAGGAGCCCGCGCCGGGCGACGTCGACACGGCGCCACTGGATGAGCCGATCAACGAGACATTCCGCGTCGGCACGATGGCTATCGTCTGGGACGGCGAGGACGAGTCGGTCGTCGTCGAGGCAAGAGCCATGAACGAGGACGAGGAAGCGGCCGCCGAGACGCTGGGGACCGCCGAGGACGACGACGAATCAGATGTGGTGCGGGTGCACCTGGGTCCGCGCAAGGCCCTTGCGTTCGCCCGGCAAGCCCTGGAAGTGGTGGCAGCGGGACGACCGCCCTGTCCGTTCTGTGGTCAACCGCTCAACCCCGAGGGCCACATCTGCACTCGACGCAACGGATTCATGCACTGAATGTCGCGCAGAAGTCCGAGCGAGGTCAGGCGGTGACCGACAGCGATCCTGGAGCGCGCGAGTCACCCGACGATCTCCCCTACTCCACTCCCGGCGTCGCCGGCCTTACCCGAGAAGAAATGGAGGCGGCCGCTCTTGGGGGCCGGCAGGTTGCCGGACGGCTCGAGAAGGCAACGGCGCTCCGACTCCTCCGCGAAGGTGAGCTGACCGTCGTCGGCAGGCTGGTGACCGCCTCGAACGCGACCTTCTTCTGCATGGTTTCGGGTCGAGGCGACGACCCCGCGTCCATGATCGCAGCCAGCTGCGTCTACAAGCCGATTCGGGGCGAGCGACCGCTGTACGACTTCCCCGATGGGACACTGGCGTGCCGCGAGGTGGGCGCCCACGCCGTGTCGGAAGCGAGCGGCTGGGAGATCGTGCCGCCGACCGTGATGCGCGATGGGCCTTTCGGCGAGGGAATGGTCCAGCTATGGGTGGAGGTCGACGAGTCGGCCGACCTGTCCGAACTGATCGGCTCGGAGAACCCCGCGCTTCGACGAATCTCCGTCCTGGACGTGGTCCTGAACAACGCCGACCGCAAAGGCGGCCATCTTCTGCCACTACCCGACGGGCGGGTCCAGGGCGTCGACAACGGTCTGTGCTTCGCCGTCGAACCGAAGCTCCGGACGGTGTTGTGGCGCTGGCGAGGCCAGCCCCTGAACGACGACGAGCGCTCCGTCCTGGAGCGACTCCGCGATGGACTGGCGGGCGACCTCGGCGAGGAATTGCGACCGCTGCTCACGCCCGACGAATTGAAGGCCACGTCCAGACGAATCGAGGTCCTTCTCAAGAGCGGCGTGATGCCGCGGCCGGATCGGAACCGGCCGGCAGTCCCCTGGCCGCCATATTGAGTCGCGGCTGCACGGCCGCATCAAACGGCTCACGAGCCGTGGCTCACTCGGCCACAATCCGCCGGGAGGCGGACGCGTGCTGAGCTACTTCGAGACCCGAACCCGAATCATCGGCCTGATCGCAATCGGAGCGAGTGGCGCCGCGTTCTTGCTGCGCCTGGCCGGAGCTGCCGGCGTGCCCACGTTCGTCGCCTCGGCGATCGGGCTGGCGGGGCTCGCGGCCCTGGTCGGCGAGGGAACCGAGCAACTCGCGCACCGGCTCGGGCCCAAGGCGACGGGCGTCCTGCAGTCGGCCCTGGGGAACCTGCCGGAGTTCTTCATCGGCATCTTCGCGTTGCGCGCCGGCCTGCTCGACGTCGTTCGGGCGGCACTCGTCGGATCGATCCTCGCCAACACCCTGCTCGTGCTCGGGCTCGCTTTCGTCGCCGGCGGCCTGCGACACGGGACCCAGAAGTTCGGGACCGACCAGACGAAGCTGATGTCGACGTTGCTCGTCCTGGCGGCAGCGGCAATCGCCATCCCGACAATCGCGACATCGCCGGGCGGTCCGGCGCACGGACATGAGACCGAGCTGTCGGTGTTCGTCTCGATCATCCTGCTGGCGGTTTTCGCGGCGAGCGTTCCGTTTGCCATCGGCAAGGGATCGGCAGTCGGGCCGACCGAAGACGCCACGGAAAAGGCCTCCTGGCCGCTCCGTCTTGCCGTGGCCACCCTGCTCGTCGCCGGAATCGGCGCGGCATTCGTCTCGGACTGGTTCGTCGAAGCCCTGAAGCCGGCGATGAGCTCGCTCGGCATGTCGGAGACATTCGCCGGCCTCGTCGTCGTCGCAATCGCCGGCAACGCCGTCGAGAACGTCGTTGGAATCCAGGCCATGCTGGCCGACAAGGCCGACCTGGCGATCAGCGTCATCCTGAACTCGAGCTTGCAGGTTGCCCTGGCGCTGGTCCCGGTCCTGGTGCTGGCAAGCCTCGTCATGGGCGGCCCGACGCTGACGCTCGTCGTCTCCCCGCTCCTGGTGGCCGCCCTATCTCTGACGGCAGTCCTGGCGGCGGTGGTCGTCATCGACGGCGAGTCGACGTGGCTGGAGGGAGTGGCCCTCATCGGGCTGTACGCGATCCTGGCCGCGAGCGTCTGGTGGGGGCAGCCAATCGCCTGAAGACTGGCTTGCGCTGGCCCGGGTAGGTAAACTGCCCTCGCTGCCGCATTCAACTGAGGGACCCCGGAGTGGATACCGCCGCGCCTATCGCCAGTCCTCGACGACCCGACCCGGATGAGTCCGAGGCCGGGCGTCGGTCGACTCGCGAAGCCTCGCCCGGTCGTGCTCGCAGGTTCGCGCGGGAGATCGTTCCGTCTCGGTCCCGGGCAGATACCGTCGGCTGGCTGATCGCCTGGTTCGTGCTCGTGGCGATTGCCGTGCAGATTGCGGCCATCGTTCTGGACAATCTGACCTACGACTGGTGGATGGCCTACGACACCTACGCCTACGAAATGGCGGCCCAGCACCTGCTGCACGGCGAAGCTCTCTACGCACCCGCGCTCATCTACACCATGGGCGCGTGGAAATACCCACCGATCTTCGCGCAGTTGATCTTACCGATCGCGTTCCTTCCCAATCGGCCCATCGACTGGGTGTGGCGGATCCTGGGTGTCGTGTGCCTGAGGTACATGTGCGGCTCGTGGAAGCTGGCCGTCATCGCCACCCTCCAGTGGCCGGTCATGGACGAGCTGGGCTTCGGCAATGTCACCATGGCCCTCGGTGCGGTAGCCCTCTGGTCGTTCCGGGACAAGCGGGCGATCTACCTCTTGCCCTGGTTCGCCGGAAT
>Ga0182017_10003475_pt1 | contig 11738 bp, 6 predicted proteins | sample 712E3DmetaG_FD_120492 | JGI IMG/M metagenome (GOLD analysis project Ga0182017, IMG submission 120492) | Permafrost microbial communities from Stordalen Mire, Sweden - 712E3D metaG | ecosystem: Environmental > Terrestrial > Soil > Wetlands > Permafrost | place: Sweden: Stordalen | collected... | reverse complement strand
TGGATTACCTGCACAAGAACGGCATCACCCACCGTGACCTGAAGCCGCAGAACATCATGGTCTGCCGCGATGGCAGCCTACGCTTGTTCGACTTCGGCATCGCTCGCGTCGACCAGGCCCGTCGCCTCACGTTTGCCGGCTTCACCCCGACGATGGGGACACCGGATTACATGGCCCCGGAGCAGGTCAAAGGCCGCCGCGGCGACCACCGCACCGACATCTACAGCCTCGGCGCCATCCTGTACGAGATGACGACCGGTTCAACACTCTTCGAAGGCGAGAGCCCCTACGTCGTGATGAACGCCCGTGTCACCGGCGACCCGGTGGCCCCGCGTAAGCTCAACGGCAACCTCACTCCTGTCGTCCAGGAAATCATCCTCCATGCACTGGAGCGGGACCCGGAGAAGCGCTACGCGAGCGCCGGCGAGATGAAGAAGGAGCTCGACGACTACGAAATCGTGCAGCTGACCGAGCGCCACCTCCACCTGCGCTCACCGCAACCGTGGAAGAACCGGACCCCGATGATCCTGATGATCATCGGTGTGATTGCCGCCCAAGTCCTGTTGTTCCTGCTGATGTTCCTGTACTTCAAATCCAAGCACTGAGCGGCAGGAGTCATGCGGCAGAGGCAGGGCGCGTTTTCCGCAACGCGCCGATCTTCCGTGTTCAGTTAGCCGGCGGGCCATGGACAACCTGCCCTACCATGGGGTCGGCCATCCACCGGCGCCGGTTTTGGAGACGCGACGCCCTCGTCGCGCACGTTCGTCAGAAACGCGACGAGGGCGTCGCGTCCCCACGAAATACCCCATTCAGGCCGGCGGGGGTCCCACCACCGCGATGTGCAGGTCGCGCAGCTGCTTGGCCGTTACCGGCGTTGGGCTCTGCGCCATGAGGTCCTGCGCCTTCTGCGTCTTCGGGAAGGCGATCACATCCCGGATGCTCGTGGTGCCGCAGAGCAGCGCCACCAAGCGGTCGAGGCCGAACGCGATCCCGCCGTGCGGCGGGGCGCCGAACTTGAACGCGCGCAGTAGGTAGCCGAAGCGGCTCTCCACCAGTTCCGCCGGGATCTTGAGCACGTCCTTGAAGACTTTCTCCTGCAGCGCCGGCTGGTGAATCCGGATCGAGCCGCCGCCCAGTTCCATGCCGTTCAGCACGAGGTCGTAGTGCTGGCCGCGCACGCGGTGCGGATCGGAGTCGAGCAGCGGAATGTCCTCGGGCACCGGCGCCGTGAACGGATGGTGCGTGGCCAAAAACCGCTTGGCCTCCTCGTCGTACGTCATCAGCGGGAAATCGACGACCCAGAGGAAATTCCACTGGTTCGCGGGGATCGCCAGCTTGCCGCGCTTCTGCAGGAGCGCCGCGCATTCCAGCCGGATGCGCCCGAGGATCGCGCAGGCCTTCTCCCACGGTGCCGCCGCGAAGAAAATGATGTCGCCGTCGGCGATGCCGAGCTGCTGCGTGAGGGCGGCCTTCTCGGCCTCGGTAAAAAATTTCACGATCGGCGACTTCCATTCGCCGCTCTCCACCTTGATAAACGCAAGACCCTTCGCGCCAAGCGACTTGGCCGCCTCCTCGAGGCCGGTCATTTCGCCCTGCGTGATGTCGGCGAGTCCCTTCGCGTTGAGCGCCTTCACCGCCCCGCCGGATGCCGCGGTCGAGGCGAACAGTTTGAAGGAGGACGGACGGAAGAGCTCGGTGAGATCGGCGAGTTCGAGGCCGAAGCGTGTGTCGGGCTTGTCGACGCCGTAGCGGTTCATCGCCTCCCGGAAGGCCAGCCGGGGAAAGGGCGTCGGCAGATTCACGCCGAGGATTTCCTTCCAGATTTTCGCCAGCATGCCTTCGAACAGGGCGTAGATGCCCTCGCGGTCGATGAACGACACCTCGACGTCGATCTGGGTGAACTCCATCTGCCGGTCGGCGCGCAGGTCCTCGTCGCGAAAGCAGCGGGCGATCTGGATATATCGCTCCACCCCGGCGACCATCAGGATCTGCTTGAACTGCTGCGGTGACTGCGAGAGCGCGTAAAACTCGCCCGGATGGAGGCGCGACGGCACCAGGTACTCGCGCGCGCCTTCCGGCGTGCTCTTGAACAGGATCGGCGTCTCGACGTCGATGAAGCCCTGCGCGTCAAAATAGTCCCGCACCACCTTCGTCGTGCGATGGCGGATCTCCAGGTTGCGGCGCATCCGCGGCCGCCGCAGGTCGAGGTAGCGGTAGGTCAGGCGCAGGTCCTCGTTCACCCGGTCGCCCCCCGCGTCGTCGAGCGGGAACGGCGGCGTCTCGGAGATGTTGTGAATCTCCAGCCCCGTGGCATCCACCTCGATTTCGCCCGTGGCGAGGCTGGGATTGGCGGTGCCAACGGGGCGGAGCGTCACCTGACCGGTCACGCTGACGACGGACTCGGCCTTGAGCTGCGCCGCGCGCGCTCCCGCGTCCGCGTTGGAATTAGGCTCGAGCTTGACCTGCGTGATGCCCTTGCGGTCGCGCAGATCGATGAAAATGATGCCGCCCTGGTCGCGGATGGAATCGACCCAGCCGGCCAGGACGACGGTTGCGCCGAGGTCGGCCTTGGTGAGTTGACCACAGTCATGCGTGCGCTTCATGGGATGCGGGGGACAAAAGGCGCCCAACTAAGGTGAGGCCCCCGCCGGAGGGCAAACCCGAAATTGGGCACGCCGGGCGAATCTGTCGATTGACGGTGGATCGAGAGTGGCACGGGTCTCCCGACCCGTGATCCATTCGTTGGGAAACCACTAATCCACACTCATTGCACTAATCAGACAATGAGTGTCCATTCGTGGTCAAACCCTTCCGGTTTCCTTTGGTCGCGGCTCCGCCGCGCTGGGTGTTTCGCGGTGGGACTCCGACTGCATTCCGCACCCGCCTTCGGTCCGGTCACGCGCAGATCAGGCTCTCGCCGGTCATCTCGGGCGGCTTCGGCAGGCCCATGAGCTGGAGTAGGGTCGGCGCAATGTCGGCCAGCCGGCCGCCGGGGCGCAGCTTGGTTTTGGCTGCGCTGAAGCCCTCACCGACCACGAACACTTCCACCAGGTTGAGGGTATGCGAGGTGTGCGGGCAGTTCTGCTCGGGATCCCACATCTGCTCGCAGTTGCCGTGATCGGCGCACACCACCGCCGCGCCGCCCATCTTCAGCACCGCTTCGAGCAGCACGCCCGTGCCGAGATCAGTCGCCTCGCACGCGCGAATGGCCGCCGGCAGCGAACCGGTGTGCCCGACCATGTCGGGGTTGGCGTAGTTGACGACGAGCAGGTCGTATTTGCCGGAGAGAATCGCCTCGCGCGCCGCCACGGTCACCCCCATGGACGACATGTCGGGCGCGAGGTCGTAGGTGGGCACCTTGGGACTCGCCACCATGCCGCGGTCCTCGCCCGGAAACGGCTCCTCGCGGTAGTCGTTGAAGAAAAATGTCACGTGCGGGTACTTCTCCGTCTCGGCGGAACGAAACTGTTTGAGCCCGCGTTCGGCCAGGTACTCACCGAGGATGTTTTTTATCTTCGGCGGTTTCAGGAGGATGGTTTCGATCGGCAGGCCCTTCTTGTACTCGGTCAGGCCCGCAAAAAAGAGGTCGAACTTCCGGCCGCGGTCGAATTCCTTGAACCCGTCTTCGCAAAACGCCCGGCTCAGCTCGCGCGGCCGGTCGCCGCGGAAGTTGTAGAAGATCACGCTGTCGCCGTCACCGATCGTGGCGACCGGCTTGCCGTCGGCGCCGACCACCCAGGTGGGCACCACAAACTCGTCGCCCTTCTGCGACTCGTTCGTCGGCTTGTCGTAGTACTGCTGCATGGCGGCCGCGGCGCTCGGCGCGGTGGCGTCGGCCTTCGCGCCGGCCAGCATCTGATACGCGCGGCTCACGCGATCCCAACGGTTGTCGCGATCCATGCTGTAGAAGCGCCCGCACACACTGGCCACCCGGCCCACGCCGAGCTCGGCCAGCTTGGCCTCCAGCTGCTTGATGAAACCGAGCCCGCTCATCGGCGGCGTGTCCCGGCCGTCCATGAAAGCGTGCACGAAGATGTTTTTCGTCACCCCCGCATCGCGCGCCAGCGCGATCAACCCGTAGAGATGCTCGAGCAGGCTGTGCACGCCGGCATCGGAACAGAGTCCCATGAAGTGCAGCTTGGTGCCGCGCGTTTTCACCCGGGCGAGCGCGGCGCGCCAGACGGCATTGCCGGCGATCTCACCGTCGGCGATCGCCTTCGTGATGCGCACGATCTCCTGGTCGACGATCCGGCCCGCGCCGATGTTCTGGTGTCCAACCTCGCTGTTGCCCATCACGCCTTCGGGCACACCGACATCGAGGCCGCAGGCCTTGACCAGCGTGACCGGATAGTTGGCGTGCAGCCAGTCGTCGCACGGCTTGCGCGCGAGGTGCACGGCGTTGAACGCGTTTTGTGCAGGATTCGGGTTCTTGCCCCAGCCGTCGCGAACGACAAGGAGCACGGGTCGGCGTTGAGAACTCATGGAGAGAAAAGGCTGGCGGGCGCCGCGGCCGGACGGACGCCGGTGCGCGGAGCAAGCCGATCAGTGATGCGCGGGCGTTTCGCCACCAGCAACGCCAAAATCCCGGAACGGCCCTGCCCTGGGGTGCATCTCTGAGTTGTCGGTCATCCGAGGTGGCATGGGCCTCTGGCACGGTCCCCAGTTCCGTGGCATGGGTCTCCTGACCCATGGTCTCCAGCTCACGGGTCGGGAGACCCGTGCCACTTCAAGAACCGTCGCAGGTCGTTTTCTAGCGCGTTGACCTGCGCCGCGTTGCGCGAGTATCCTCGCGGTATGCGCAGCCTTCTTGCCTGCCTGCTGGGGTTCGCCTCCCTCGCCACGGTGCGCGCCGACATTACCGCCGCCAGCCCATCCCCTCCCCGCGCCCGGTTGCTGACGCCCGACGTGTTTGTCGTCGGGGAGCAACCGATGACGCTGACCGCCTTCATCCCCCAGAACAGCCTGCCGGGCGGCGGCACGCCGACGCCCGCGTCCGCGTTGAAGGTCAACTGGATCGCCGCCGACCGCACCGCCTCCGCCGAATTCCAGTTGAAGTCCGTGTCCGCCCAGTCGGTGGCGTTCGACGGGATTGATTATCTGGTGGTCACGTATGCCGGCTTGGTGCCGGGCCGGATGGCCGGACCCGTGTTGCTCGAATCAACCGATCTCCCGGGCGCGCGTCTGTTGGTGTCGGTGCAACCCCCGGCCGCGACGCTGCATCTCGCCAAGGCCCCCGAGAATTCCGAGTCACCGAGTCCCGCCGCCACCAAGGACCATGAGGAAACCGTGCAGGTTGCGCTGCGGCGCTCGTTTATTCCCGGCATCGCCACCAACGAGCCCATGTACTTTGTCCTCGGCCAGCGCCGGGGTTTGGACGCCCGTTTCCAGATCAGCTTCAAATACCAGCCGTTTGACCGTGGCTGGGCCCGCCATCTCGGCGCGGCCTTCACCACCACCTCGGTCTGGGACCTGCACACCGAGTCCCTCCCCTTCAAGGATTCGAGTTACCGGCCGTCGATTTCGTGGTACACCGACGACCGGATCATCAACGACCGGCTGCGCCTGCGCTGGCAGTTCGCGGGCTGGGAACATGAGTCCAACGGCCGCGGCTTGACTAATATCGCGCGGACCGCTGCCGGCTCCGACTCGCGCAGCATAAACACTGGCTTCATCCGGCCCACGTTCGTTTGGGAAGTGAACGACCACGACACGCTCACCGCCGCGCTCAAGGTTTACGGCTACTACGATCGCGCGAGCGAGAACCGGGACATCAACGAATACCGCGGCTACGCCGATCTGCTGCTTAAATACCGCCACGACGACTGGGTTTTCTCGACGCTCCTGCGCCGGGGCCACCTCGGCTACTATGCGGAGCTCAACCTCGGCATGCCGATGGGCGACTTCCTCTACCTTTTCACCCGCGGCCGGCGGCGCGACCTGCACGGCTGGGTGCTCTTCCAGTTCCTGGCCGGCTATGGCGAGACCATGCTCGAATACAACCAGCCCATCGCCGAGCAGGTGCGCGCCGGCCTGATGATCGTGCCCTGACCTGCGCTCCAAGGCAAAACCGCGCCCGGCATTTGACTTGCCGCCCCAACCGCCGCCCCTTTCCCGCGCCATGCCGCAACGCGCCGTGCTCCTCGCCAACCTGGGCTCCCCGGAATCCCCGTCGGTGGCCGATGTCCGGCGCTACCTCGCGGAATTTCTCGGCGACGAGCGCGTGCTCGACCGCCCGCGACCGCCGCTACGCTGGCTCCTCCTGCACGGCATCATCCTCCGGACGCGTCCAACCAAGTCGGCCCACGCCTACGCCACCATCTGGACGCCCGAGGGTTCGCCGCTGGTGGTCACCAGCCGCGCGGTCCAGCGCCAGCTCGCCGCCGCACTCGGCGCCGATCCGCCGGTCGCCGTCGCCATGCGGTACGGTCGTCCTTCCATCGCCTCCGTGCTCGCGCAACTCGCCGCCAGCGGGGTGACGGACTTGCTGCTGATCCCCCAGTACCCGCATTACGCGATGTCGAGCTGGGAGACGGTGGTGGTGAAGGTCCGGGAGGAGGCGGCGCGGCTCGCGCCCCACCTGCGGATCGTGTCGGTGCAACCGTTCTACGCCGACCCCGACTATATCGACGCCCTGCACGCCAGCGCTGCCCAGTACCTCGCGCAGCCCCACGATCATCTGCTGTTTAGTTTCCACGGCCTGCCGGTCCGCCACCTGCGCGAGACTGATTCCTCCCGCGCGCATTGCACGATCGTGCCGGATTGCTGTGCGGTCGCGAGCCCGGCCCGCGTCACGTGCTACAAAGCGCAATGCCTGGGCACGGTGCGCAGCTTCGCGCGCCGCGCCGGGCTCGACCCAGCGCGCTACAGTGTTTCCTTCCAATCCCGACTCGTCGGCGAGCCCTGGCTTCAGCCGTACACAGACGCCGAGCTGCGGCGGCTCGCGGCCGCCGGGAGAAAGCGCCTGCTGGTTATCACCCCGGCGTTCACCGCCGACTGTCTCGAGACCCTCGAGGAGATCCGCGTCGAGGGACGGGCGCTTTTCCTGCAGGCCGGCGGGGAATCGTTCGAACACATCCCCTGCCTGAACGACCACCCGGCCTACATCGCGTTTCTCGCCGGGCGCGTGCGGCAGTGGCTGGCCGCGACCGCGTCCACTCCAGCGTGACCGCGGTTTTCGTACGGAGCGGGTTAGCCCGGATGTTCCCCAGCGCGGCGGAGCCGCAACCAAAGTGGCACGGGTCTCCCGACCCGTGCTCCGCGGACCACGGGTCGGGAGACCCGTGCCACCCAAGAATCGTCGCAGCGCGCGACGATTCGGACGGATCGTAACACACTCTCTTCTCGATCATGACCCCAGCCTGTGGCATGTCGCGGACGCCCGTTTCCTGGTGTGGCCCATCCGGGCGAAGGACCAAACCGCCTCGTTGGTTGGATGTTAGAATTCAATCAAAGCGGCGACGGCGGCTCGGAATCTCCTCCTGAACGTCGATTTCCTGCCGATGGCAGGTGCATTTGAGACGGTTTTGCCTTTAGGACATTGACGCAGCGCAGATCCGACCGACTGCTGGACGGCCCGGCCTCGGGCGCCCTTGGCGTTGTCAAAAAACCCTGAATCGGTCGCAATCCGGGGCTCCGCGCGCCTTAATCGGCGTTTTTCTCTTAACAAGCCGGATGAAACGGTCACCTTCTCGCTCCCGGGAGCAGCCGCATCCCCGGCTACTATTTCCCCATTAATGGCATCCGTCGGTCATCCTCTGCAGGCTCCAGCCAATGGCGCCACCGGTTCGAGATCGCGTGGTGGCGGGGGGGCGTTGTTGGTTCTCGATGGGACCGGGAAGATCGTGATGGCCGATGCGCTGGCGCGGGACCTCTGGCGCGCCGGCGACACGGAACTGGTCGGCGAACATTTTTCGTCCCTGTTTGTTTTCGAGGTGACGTCGAAGGACTCCCGCTGGTTTGAGGCGCAATGGGACGTCTTGCTGGCGGCGGCCAAGACCGCGCCGCTGCGGCTGGTGGCCCAGCCCAAGGAAGGCGCTTGCGTCGCCGTGGTGGTGCAGCTGGAAGGGACTGCCGGCGCCGCGGGCCCCGGCTGCTTTGCGTTTGTCACCCCGGAGACCCCGCCGGTGGATCCCCGCCAGGATCTGGTCGCGTTGCTCGCCGACCGGAGCCCCGCCGCCCTCTTCGACCTCAATTTCAAGGCCGGCACGTTCTATTACTCGTCCGCATGGAAGCGGCAGCTCGGCTACGCGGAGCAGGAGTTGCAGGATACCCTCGCAACCTGGCACGGCCTGCTCCACCCCGAGGATTCCTCCGCCGCGCCCGATCGCGTGACCACCAAGTTTTTCAACGGTGCGCGCAGCTTCTCCGTCGAATACCGCCTTCGTCACAAGAACGGCCACTACGTTTGGATTCATGGCACCGGCCTGCAGGTGTTCGGCGCCGATGGCGATCTCGAGCGCATCGCCGGCGTCCACCTCGACATCACCGAGCGGAAGGAATTCGAGGAGGCGGCGGTCGAGAGCGAGGAGCGCTTCGAGGAGCTGACGCAGCACGGCCCGCTCGGGGCGTTCGACCTGAATTTCGCCGAGAATCGCTATTGGTTCTCGGCGGCCTGGAAGCGCCTGCTCGGTTTCGCCCCCGATGACCTGATCGACGGCGCGGAAACGCTGGCGAGCGTGCTGCACCCCGACGACGCGCCGGCCGGCTTGAAGGAGTTCTTCCTCGTCCGGCACCCCGGCGAAAATGCCTACCTCGACCTGTGCCGCCTGCGCCACAAGGATGGCCACTATGTCTGGGTGGCGGGCGGAGTTTTCCGTCAGGTGTCGCGGCGGCGCGAGCTGACGCGGGTGTTCGGCTTTCATTGCGCGCTGCCGGCCGAGCTGCCGGTGGTGGGAGAACAGGTCGTGTCGCCCGCCCTGCTCAGCGGTGCCATGGCCGAGTTGCGCGAAGGCGTCATCCTCGTCGATCCCGCGGGCCGCCTCACCTTCGCCAACGAAAAGGCCGCCCAACTGCTCGATTGCCCGGTCGGTCAGCTGCGCGGCCGTCCGCTCGCCGAGCTGTTTCCGCTCGTGCACCGCACCAGCGGCGAGCGAGCCGACTTTCCGGTCGACCGCCTGCTCGGGCTCGGTGAGGCCCTCCCGTTCAATCAGGACTACGCCCTCGCCGCCGGCACCGTCCCGCGGCCGCTGGCCTACAGCGCGTGCCCCGTCCATGACGCGGGCGCCCGGGTCGCCGGTGCGGTCGTGGTGTTCCGCGACCCGGAGGAGATGAAGCTCACGCCCGAGGAGCTCGTCAAAGCCAACCGCTTCGAATCCCTCGGGGCGCTCGCTGGCGGCATTTCGCATGATTTCAACAACCTGCTGACCACGATCCTCGGAGGCATCTCCCTCGCCAAGGGCGACGCCGAAAAATCGCCCTTGGCCGATGCCGAGAACGCCTGTCTGGCCGCCAAGGATCTCGCGAAACAGCTGCTGACCTTCGCGCGCGGCGGCACCGCCGCCCGGATGGTGCTCACCGCCCAGACCGTGCTCAAGGATGCCAAGCGCATCGCCGCGGTCGGGACCAGCACCGAGGTGACCGTGGAGGTCGTCCAAGGCACCGGCAACATCCAGGCCGACCGCGCCCAGATCCTGCAGGTGTTCCAGAATCTCATCGTCAACGCCATCCAGGCCATGCCCACCGGCCGGCCCGGCCACATCTGGCTGCGGGCCGCCCCCGTCGCGCTGGCGGCCGACCAGGTGCCGCCGCTCCCCGCCCGCAACTACGTGCAATTCGAAGTGCAGGACGACGGGAACGGCATCCCCCCGGAGAACCTCCAGCGGATCTTCGAACCGTTCTTCACCACCAAAAAACACGGTACCGGCCTCGGCCTTGCCACCGTGCTTGACCTCGTGCGCAAACACGGCGGCCAGATCGGCGTCGACTCCACCGTGGGGCGTGGCACCACCTTCACCATTTTCCTGCCCGAGACCGAGGAACCCATCGAGACGGCCGCGCGGCAAGCCGCCACCTTCCGGTTCCGTTCCGGCCGCGTCCTGTTCATGGACGACGACGAGAAGATCTGCGAAATCACCGGGGGTATGCTCACCAGCCTCGAATACAAGTGCGACCTCGCGAAGAACGGCGAGGAAGCGATCACCCTCTATAAGCGCTACCTCAACATCGGCCGGCCTTACGACGCGGTCATCCTCGATCTCACGATCGTCGGTGGCCTGGGCGGAGAGGAGACTTTCAAGAAACTACGCGAACTGGATCCCGACGTGCGCGCCATCGTGGCGAGCGGTTATGACAGCGAGGAGATGGAGCGCCAGTTCCTCGATCTGGGCTTCTGCGGCTACCTGAGGAAACCTTATCGCGTGAAGGAGCTGGGCAAGATTCTGAAGACGGTGCTGGGCTGAGCCGCACCGCGCGGCGCGCTCAGCGCCGTAGCGCGGGAACCTCCGTCCGCCGCCGCCGCCACTCTTGCTCGGCACCGAAGACCCGCGTGCTGTTGCCATGGTGGAAGTATTGCGACCACCCGCGCACCGTCCGATTGACTCCCCGCACCGGGGCGATCGCGCTCTGATGCGTGGTCCACCGGTTGAGCTGGCTGCGCACCGCCTCGTGCAGTTTCTGCCGCGCCCGGTGCCCGGCGGCACGCTCACGATGTGCAAACCAGCGTTCATAAAATCACTCGGGGCCGGAACTGAAAGGCGGGGCACCGGTTCGCTCCACCGTCTTGTTGGCTGACAGGAGCAGTTGCATATAGACGGCGTCGAACGACTGATTGAACTTCTGTCCGACCTGCCGCAAGTGCGCAACCTTCTGAAATTCGAACTTCTCGTGCAGCCGAATACTGGGTGCCTGATCGGCCGAGATGTTCGCAAGAATAGACCGAAGGCCAATTCGCCGGGCAGCGGCAATCAACTCCGTGAGGAGCCGGCTGCCGATCCCTTGTCGGAAGAAGTCGTGATGCACATAGACGGAGTCTTCCAGGGTGCCAGCGAGGGTATAAGCGGTCCGGAATGAGCCGAGTGCGCCCCAGCCAACCACGTCTCCGCCGGATTCTGCAACCAGAACTGGCATGGAGCCGCCATGCTCCGCATACCACGCTGCGCGCTCAGCTTCGGAACAGGGAACCGTTGCCCACACGCACGTGGAGTGAGCGACATAATAGTTGTAGATGGCATTGATTCTGGCGAGGTCTGTCGAGCCCGCCGGACGGATAATGATTTTACCTTTCATTTCTGCTCCAGCTTTAAGTCGTGCAGCATGCGTCGGGCCTCAGCCAACGCTTAACGATCTGCCGCACTGGACGGCGGCGCGACGGGTGCGCCTGCAGCGGGCGTGACATACAAGGCCGTCGGGGGCGGCGACTGTCTCGGTTCAACATTTGCGCTTTCCGGACGCAACGGCAGCTTGCAGATGCTAACCCCGCGCCCCGCACCCTCCCGCTGGATCCCATATGTCTGCATCGGCGTATCGAGCGGGACGATTGGCGGAAGCCCAGAAATCTTGGTGGCCTGATCCGCCTCTTCACGATGGTTCCCTGGCGTGAGGTGAGTTAGAAGAATCAACTGGGGTCTCAGGTAGCCGATTATCGCCCGGGCCGACTCTACTGACCGCTCTCGGAATAAGTACCAATTGACGATTACGACGTCGACTTTTTCGCTCCGCAAATTGCAGCGCTGAATCGCTTCGAGATTTTGCACCCCCATGTCACCCGCGTGGAAAAAGCGGATATCCCCGATCGAGAAGAT
>Ga0182017_10003474_pt1 | contig 11740 bp, 9 predicted proteins | sample 712E3DmetaG_FD_120492 | JGI IMG/M metagenome (GOLD analysis project Ga0182017, IMG submission 120492) | Permafrost microbial communities from Stordalen Mire, Sweden - 712E3D metaG | ecosystem: Environmental > Terrestrial > Soil > Wetlands > Permafrost | place: Sweden: Stordalen | collected... | reverse complement strand
TAAGTGATAAATTGGACCAGTAACCGGTACACGATTTACAGTAAGGGTAATAGTAGTAGGTGCAGCAAGGGTACCTGCTACATTCGATTTTCGCGATATACGGTCGCTTACTGAATTAATTGTTACTGTATAATTGCCATATTGAGTAGCAGTTGCTAATGACAAAGTAAAAAAAGTAGCTGTTTTGTCTAAGTCAATATCTGTGGCGCCCTGAAAAACAGTAGCATTCGGATTTGTAACAGTATAATTAATCTTCACTCTGTTAGCAATACCTGCAACAGCTAGGTCAGAAGTTAATGCCACCGGTACTTGAAAAGAGAGTGTTCCCGGATCTGAAGTACACTGTGCTGCCGGAGCAGCTCCGCCAGTAACAGTAGGCTTCGCTATAACCAAAATTGGAATAGTTCTTGTTGAACCAGAGCATGATCCTGAATTTGCTTTTTCCTGCACATCCAAATTGATAGCTCCAATAGAATTTGGCCAGTGTATACTTACATAGTTTTCGGCATAACTTGCATCTTTAGGTTTTGTAATTGTTACGCCAGTGTTTGGTATTGCTGCCCAAGTAAATGTCGAATTCAAATTTAATTTCTTGTCAACCGTAAAGTTATACGAAGGGCTAATTAAAGGATCAGGTGCTACATAGTAGTCCATTATTGCTCCTACTGTAACACTATCTGTGTTTTCATTAGTAGATGTGCCACTACTATTTGTTCCATGCATGTACAAACCTGTTGTACCAAGCTGCTGCGCATTCACTGATACTATCCATAAAAGTATCAAGCTCATCATTGTAAAAAGTCTCATCATTGTTTTCATAATATTTATTTTTAAATGGTTATTATTTTTATACTAATTCACATTCGGTATACTGCGAAATTCTACGGATTAACTCGTCAATTTCAATAGGCTTAACCAGGTAATCGCTGGCGCCATATTGAAATGCCTGCTTAATATAGGTCTGGTCATCGAGCACTGAGACTACTATTACCGGAATAATTTTTTTCTTTTTCTGTAATTCTTTCAGAAAATCAATACCGGTCATCATAGGCATGCACATATCAAGCAAAATAATGTCAGGAGTACCTTCTTTAAGCAATTTAAGCGCTTTTATTGCACTGTGTACTTCAATAACATCGATATCCAAATCTTCCAGTATTGCTTTAAAAAGCACGCGATTCGTGTAAGAATCGTCGATTATCATGATTTTTGTCTTGTTACTCATATTGTTATTTTTGTAGAGGTTTCGAACGCTCTTTATTTTATACTTTATCACTGATACAAAAATATCCTGATGATGACGATATAATTTGAGCTGATTAACTCAATTATTTTTGTGACCAGTGTGCATCGAAAATGAGTAAAAGTAGCAACCCTGATAAGTAATTTGTACTATCTAAGGACTTCGAATTGGTTTTTTTCGTAAAACAATCATCTTATAATCATTAGTTTAATAAATTAATTATACTACGTTTCTTTTTATGGTTCAGGCAATTTTTGGGTATTATGTCTCCAAAAAACCTGAATCTTTTAAAAATCTGAACATCGAATTACAAATACTTCTTAAATCAGATATTGATGTCGTTTAGTCCAGACATTCTGCGTGCGTTCACCCCTCCCTAAATCCCTCCCCATTCGGGGCGGGACTTGGCCTTCCCCCATTTGGGGGAAGGTTGGATGGGGGTTTATAAACGTTAACTAAACAACATTAAATCATATATCGTTAATCCTTGTTCATTGTTCAAAAAAGGCTACTTACAAATACTAAATAGGTGCATAAAAATTATGGAGGGGTGGGAGGTTGAACTTAATTAACGCTTCGTCTTGGGCAGGACTAAATTTTTACCCAATTGTTTTTAATGGCCAGCGAAAGCAAAGCCGCCGTATTATTGGTTCCTGTTTTTTGATAAAGTGATGCACGGTGATTGGTTACTGTTCGAAGGCTGATAAATAATTTATCGGCAATTTCCTGGTTTGAGCAACCGGAAGCTATCAACTGCAGTACTTCAAGCTCGCGTTTGGAAGGTTGATTATTAAGGTTAGGGGCATTCTTTTCATGAACAAATTTTTTCGTAAAAAAAGGCATGAATTCTTCAGAAAAAAAAGGTTTATCCTGGGAAACAACCTGCAAAGCATGATCTAGTATATCTTTGTCAATATTTTTCAGAAGAAAACCTTTAACACCGGCATCAATCATGGTTTCGAGGTAGGCCTCTTCCTGGTGCGATGACAATGCTATCACTTTAAGATCGGGATTTCTTGTTAATGCCAAGCGGGTAGCTTCAGCACCATCCATATTTGGCATATTAATATCCATCAATACAATATCGGCAGGGGTGGTGACTAACATATCGAGGAATTCTTGTCCATTGGTTGCTTCGGCAACAACTTCAACATATTTAAGCTTATTCAGCACAAAGACCAAACCCTTGCGAAAGAATTCATGATCGTCAACCACAATTATCTTAATTTTTTCTTCCAATTCTTTAAAACATTTAATTCTATTGTAAATTTAAACAAATCCTGCAAAATTCCAAATAAACAGCTATCAAACCTTGAAGTTATAATTACTAATCAGTAAATTTGAAAACAATAGAAACTATATAGATTAAAGGCATTAGTACTGAGAAATAAAGAATTAAATGTTACTGTATTACCTCATTACTTAATCACTAATATAACCTCGTATGGTTACCCTTTGTATCGATAATGGCAATACGCTTACCAAGTGTGCTGTGTTTAAAAACGATGAGATGATCAATTTCAGGGCAATTGATCCTAACAATTACACTGTCATAAGTCAGGTTATCCAAAATGCGCATATAGAAGCGGCAATAATGTCGAGTGTTTCTGCAGTGCCCGACACTTTAATGAAATCTCTCAGAAAAGAGGTGAAAAACTTTATATTGCTCGATCATCAAACCCCTTTACCTATTGAAAATTGTTACGAAACCAAAGAAACCTTAGGAAAAGACAGGTTAGCTGCGGTATTAGGTGCCCATCATCTTTATCCGGCCGACGACCTCTTGGTAATCGATGCAGGCACCGCTATTACGTACGATATTATAAACCATCACGGACAATATTTAGGAGGTAATATCTCGCCAGGGCTGCAAATGAGGTTCAAAGCCCTTAATTATTTCACCACTCAGCTTCCTCTGCTCAATCCTGTAGATAAAATCCCGGATATTGGCAAAAACACCACCGAAGCTATCGAAATTGGAGTTCAGCAAGGCATACTTTTTGAGGTAGAGGGCACCATAGAACATTACAAACAATCTTATCCGCATTTGAAAGTTTTAATGACAGGAGGCGATGCTAAATTCTTTGATAATAAACTAAAAAGTATGATCTTTGTGGTTTCAAATTTGGTAATGATTGGTTTAAACAGGATTCTAAAATATAACCTAAGTAGGCAGTAGGCAGCAACTTGAATTATAATCTATGTTCAATAAAGCATATACCTTCGTAATTTCAATCATTTTGGTAATAGCGCTTTTTTCATGTGAGAACGATCTGGAAGTTGTTAAATCCCTTGGTAATCCGGAGAAAACGCCTGATATTGCAGGTACTAATTCGGAAATTATTTATAGTGATTCGGCGAAAGTTAAGGTCCGCATTGTTGCCAGTGAATTAAATGCATATAGGAAGATACAAAATCCTTATCTTGAATTTCCAAAAGGTATACATGTTTATTTCTACAACGATTCGTTAAAAGTAAATGCAGAAGTAGTGTCAAAATATGCTATTTATTACGAAAATCAAAAACTTTGGGAAGCCAGGAACGATGTTGTGGTAGTGAACACCCAAGGTGACAAACTGAATACCGAACAGTTGTTTTGGGACGAAAATAAACAAAGTATTTATTCAAAAAAATATTGCAGGATAACCAAACCTGATAGCATGCAGCATATTGGAGAGTGTGGCATGGAAGCTAAACAGGACTTCTCGTCATGGAAACTTCTCTGTCCCAGTGGGACTATTAATTTAAAAATGAAAAATGAAGAGAAGTAAGTTCCCGTATATCCTGGAAATTACTTGGGCTATTGTCGCTATAATAGCTTTGGGAATTGCCCTTCATAGTACATTCACAAACGGGTTTAGTAAAAGCATTGTGCTATACTCGCTTGCCTTAGTAGCATTTTTAATGTATTTTATCCGTCGGAATCGTCGCACTTATGAAAAAAACGATAATTATAGTTCGCAATGAACTTACTTGAAGTTATTGTAATCTCACTTTTGGTTGCCACATTCATAACCTGGATATTAAATCATATTTCCAGGATCATTTTTGGCAAACGATATCCCGTAAAAAACCTCCAAACGTTTGCGCTATTAAATATTGATCATTGGTTTACCAAAACAAAAAACAGCAACAAAAAAGAAGAAAATAAAGAGTACCAGGAACTGAAAATTTTTCAGAATGCCCTGGTCTTTTCTCAGGTACGGATACGCGATTGTATGATTCCGCGTACTGAAATAGAGGCCATTGATATCGATGCAAGCATTGAAGAACTTCAAAATAAATTCATTTCGACCGGTTACTCTAAAATCATCGTTTACCGTGACACAGTTGACAATATCGTTGGGTATGTGAGTTCGAAACAACTTTTTAAACATCCGGCAACGATTGAAGAAAAACTTAATCAAATTTCGTTTGTGCCCGAAACCATGCCGGCAAACAAGTTATTACATGAGTTTATGCAGTATCATCGAAATATTTCAGTAGTGGTTGACGAATATGGAGGAACATCAGGAATTGTTACGCTTGAAGATATTATAGAAGAAATTTTCGGAGAAATTGAAGATGAACATGACACTGACGACTTGGTAGAAAAACAAATCAACAACAATGAATTCGTTTTATCCAGCCGGTTGGAAATTGAATACCTGAATTCGAAATTTGGTTTAAATTTTTCTGAAAATGAGGATTATGATACCCTGGCAGGTTTTATCCTATTCCACCACCATAGCCTGCCCAAACCAAACGATATGATTACAATCGATCATTATACCTTCAAAATCCTTAAAGTCTCCAATACCCGGATTGAATTAGTTTACCTAAAGATTATCCAGGATTAACCTAATTTCAGGTAAAAAATAATTGTTCTGTATATTCGATATATTATAAATTCTTATATTCGTAGCCTATATTTTTAAAGTAAAATTTACTATCAATGGCCACATTAGAAAAAATTAGAAGTAAAGCGGGTATTTTGGTTGCTGCTATTATTGGTTTAGCTTTGTTAGCTTTTGTATTAGGTGACTTTTTAACCGGGAAGTCATCGTTTCTTTTTACAGGATCCAAAAACGACGTTGGTGAAATATCGGGTAAATCGGTGTCTATTCAACTTCTAGATCAAAAAGCTAAAGAGTTGGAAGAAATAGAAAAGTTGAAGACGGGCAAAAGTACGATGGACGATTCGAAAAGCGAAGAAGTCAAACAAAATGCCTGGCAACAAATTATTTATGAAAACGTGATGGAGAAGGAATTTGATAAACTTGGGCTTACCGTATCCCCTGATGAACTTTTCGACCTTATTCAAGGCCCTAATCCTCATGCTATCGTACGTCAGCTTTTCACTAATCCTCAAACCGGCGAATTTAACAGGACCATGTTGCTTCAGTTCCTCAAGGGTACCAATGATAATCCCACCTCGGAACAGATGGCCTTCAGGTTGTACCTTGAAAAAGAAATTAAAACCGATCGCATTAATAACAAATACATTAACTTAATTCGTAAAGGTTTATCAGTGCCCACCTTTTTAGCTAAGAATGAATACATTGCCTCGAATAAAAAAGTCGATTTCAAATATATTATTCAGCGGTTCAATAGTGGTTCTGATAGTAGCCTTTCCATTACTTCTTCGGATATCAAAAAATACTATAACAACCATAAATATCTCTATTATAATCAAACAGCTACAAGAGATATTGATTATGTATCATTTGATGTTGTGCCATCGAAAGAAGATACTGCTGGTTTCAAAGAATGGATATATAAAATAAAACCCGACTTCTTGACTGAGACCGATATGGAACCATTCGTTAACGCGAATTCTGATGAGCAATATAATGACAAAAATTACATTGAATCGGATCTTCCTGATTCGTTGGGCGTTTTGATGTTTAAAGAACCTGTAGGCGCTTTACATGGCCCGTATTTTGATAATGGCGCATTTAAACTTGCCCGTCTTTACAAAATTGTAAATATAGCCGATTCAGTTAAAGCACGGCATATTTTAATTACACCTAAAGGAAATACCAAAGAAGATCTTGATAAAGCAAAAGTCACTGCCGATAGTATTAAAAAATTGCTTGAAAAAGGCGCCGATTTTGCCGTTCTTGCAAAACAATACTCAGGTGATAAGAGTAATTCTGAAAAAGGTGGCGATCTTGGGTGGTTTACTGAAGATAAGATGGCTCATCTCAAACCATTAAGTGATACCGCTTTTAAAATTAAAAAAGGCGAAATAAAATTAGTGTCCACCAATTATGGCTTTCACATTGTCCAGTTATTGGACAAGAGCAAAGAGAAAAAGAAAGTGAAAGTGGCATTTATCATAAAAAAAGTTATTCCCAGTCAGTTGACCTATAATCAAATTCTTTCAGTTGCCATGAAGTTTGCCAGCGAAAATAGGACTTACGAACAATTCAATAAGGCTATTACCAAGCAAAGGCTGATTAAGAAACTTGCTACCAATGTGGGCGAAAACGACAAAACTATTCCAGGCCTGACAGGAGAAAAACCACGTGACCTTATAAATTGGATATACAACTCCAAAAAGAGTGATATTTCAGAACCAATCACTATTGGGGATCATAATATTGTTGCGGCTTTAACGGAGGTGAGGGAAAAGGGAACAGCTCCTCTCCAGCAAGTGAAAAACGAAGTTAATTTGGCGGTTCGCAAAGAAAAAAAGGCTGAAAAACTTATCGAGAAGATCAATAAAGCAAAATCAGGTGTTACCTCCATCGAAGATTTGGCCCTAAAACTTGGCTCCCCGGTTGAAATTGCCAGCGGAATTTCTTTTTCATCCTATTCCGTCCGCGATGCCGGTATTGAGCCTAAATTAATTGCATATGCTACAAATTGTCCTAAAAATAAACTTTCCCAACCCATAGACGGCAATAATGGTGTGTATGTGATTGATGTAACTAATATTTTAGACGCCCCTCCAACAAAGGATTATACCATGTCTAAACAACAGTTAATGAATACTCTTCAAGGAGAAGCTTCTTACGAGAGTTATAATACACTTATGAAACTTGCCAATATTGTGGATAACCGAAGAAAATTTGGTTATTAATAAGATTTACTCAAGTAGTCAAAAATAAATCGCCCGAAATGCTTAGTTTCGGGCGATTTATTTTCTTATTACCTATCAATCAGGCCTCATGCCGCGACCAAAACCAGGCCCGCCATGGTCGTGATGATTATCACTGGGTGCTTTATAATTTCGAAGGTTATAGGATAATGATAACAAGAAGTAACGCTGTAAAGTGTTTGTCCTGGAATCGGAAAAGCTGGAAGCAGAAACCGTATGAGTAATATTTTGATTTTGTTTAAGCATATCGAAAACAGTAAGTTTAACCTCACCACTATTATTCTTCAGGAATTTCTTGCCCAATGCAACATTCCATATCATATAATCTTTATTATTACCACCGGTTAACCCTCTATTGATCTGCTCCGACAATGTATTTTGAAGGACAAAGCCTTTCCAAATAAAATTCGACCGCAAGCTAACACTGTGGTTCCATACATTACTACTGGAGTTTGAACTCAAGGTATTGAGTAGCTCCGTCATATCTCCTTTATAGGTAACCGAAGATGCCGTGTAATTCCCAGTATATGATAATGTAAAATCCACATTTTGGCTGATATTACTACCAATTACCATACCACCGGTAAGATTGTACTGATTGGTGATATTCAAAATGCCATTAATAGATCCGGGTGAAGTATTATAACCACCGCCGCCAATCAGGTTAAAATTGCATTTCAGAGGCGTAAAGAGAAACCCATAATTTATAAACGTCCTCATATTCCATGAATCGGTAAAGTTTACGGGCTTGGTAAACTGGCCGGTTAAATTCAATGAATCCTTTGAAATAGTATTAGGAAGCGCAATAGGAATATCTGTAATAGCAATCCGTTTTGATGAGTAATTATTATAAATGGCATTACTAATGGCGTTTATTGTATATCCACCAAATAAGTTAATACTAAAATTGGTAGACTTTTCAGGATTAGAAAAGCGATAGTTAATAATGCCATTATTTGAATATTCATGTTTTAAATCAGGATTTCCCTCACTATACGACAACGAAGGCGAATTAACGGTTAGCATATTCTGCAATTGATTAATGGAAGGAGGATTGGTGGAAGTTCGATAAAATACTCTCAAATTAGCTTTTTGAGAAAATTTATAGTTCAATTGAACATTTGGCAAAATGTTCTCAAATTGCCTATCAACATTAGATGCTTGTGGGAACGTTCTATCCCCCGTTAAATCAGCCATTTGATAATCTACCCCAAATGCAGCCATTAGCTTATCGCCACTTCTGACCCTATAAGTAATACCGCCACGCTGGGTATTATAATTATTTTTGTATACATTCGAGTATACCGTGTCTAATGCAGGGGGACTAAGTAATTGATTGTATGAGTATTTATCCGTGTTATTTTCAGTGATCGAAACATTATAGCCCAGCTGAATAATTCCGTTTTTCCCAACCGGCTCGGTATAAGCAAGATTAGAAGAAATTGTAGTTCCCTTGGTTTTCGAATCGGATTGCTGGTCCAACAAGGTAGTATCCGAAGGATTTTGGCTTACTTGTCTCCCGGTACGTCCGGCTGACAATGACCAATTCGTTCCATCCGAATTTTGGAGATTACCTGAAACCGCAACATCTAGTGAAATTGTGCGACCCTTCTTATGAAATTTATGACGAAACAATAAATCACTGGAATAAGTATAGCCTAACCCATCTGTGCCGCTTTTTTGATCAGATGACGATTCAATCTTTTCCAAATTATAGTAACTATCCGAAGTTGAGCTTGAATTTCTATCATTTTGTTGTGTAGTAAACCTGGGGCTCCAAATAATGGAATTAGCGGAATCAATATTATATTCCACGCGAAGATCAAACCTATGGTTAAAATTAGTACTGGTGGAATAACTGTTCTGATCGCTTAATAAATTTCCTAATTGCTGATGGCTAGTGGTGTCCAAGTTAAAATTATTTGTAAAAGTAGCCTGGTCTGTAACATTATGCTGTTTATTAAAGAAATAACTACCCGTAACGGTTACTTTTTTACCAAGCATATTGGTGTAATTTAATCCGAACGAATTAGTTGTATTAATACCTCCCTGTTGGCCAATAAACGACCCAATATTGCCACGACCTCCGCCACCTCGGCCACCACCACCTCCGCCTCGGCCACCACCTCCGCCACTAAAAGCACCAATCAAATCTTGCATATTAAAGTTTTGTTGGTTCACGTTATTGGATCCTACAGTTAAAGCTAGCCTGCGCTGATCTTTCGAGAGATTTAGCCTTCCATTTACAGCATATTTGTCACTAAAATCGGTTCCTGCAGTAAATATACCGTTGGTTCCATTGCGTCTATCCGTGCGGGTTATGATATTCATAACTTTAGCACTATTGCCATCGTCAAAACCAGTAAACTCGGCTTGATCGCTTAGTTTATTATAAATCTGAACTTTATCAACAACTTCAGCAGGAAGGTTCTGTAATGCCATGGCTGGATCGTCTCCAAAGTAATTCTTCCCATCAACCAGGATCCGTTGGACATTTTCTCCATGAGCCTTTACGGTTCCATTTTCAATGGTTACTCCGGGCATTTTTTGCACTAAATCCTGGGCATTGGCATCCGGATTAACTTTAAAAGCACTGGCATTTAGCTCAGTGGTATCACCCTTCTGAATAGCAGGTGGCGCTTGTCCTTTTATTACCACTTCGTTGATAGACTGAGTTTTTTCTTTCAAAGTGAGGGTCCCAATATTTTCTACTTTCTTTGTAAACTGAACAAATTGTTCCAATTGACTGAAACCTACGTAAGTAGCTCTTAGTTTATAAGGGGTCTGCATTCTCAAACCCGTCAATGTAAAGTTTCCTGCAATATCGGTAACTGCTACCTGTTTAATGGTAGTATCTTTTAAATTCATTAAAATCACATATACCCCGGTTAATGGACTTTGCTTATCCTTTTCTACTATTTTTCCGATTAATTTAACGTCCTGAGCATTTAAAAAAAAGGTTGAAGCGGCAAAAGTAAATGTCAATAAAATAATAGTAAATATTCTTTTCATTAGTTCTTATGTATTAAATTAAAAAATCGCCTTATACCAGACATTTTTAAGACACATAAAGTTCAAAAAACTTGCTCCAATGATCGGTTTTAATTTATTAGATAATTTCATAGCATCTAATTTTTTCAAAACTCTCAATTTGAATTACTTGCCATATCACTTTTTTAAATGCTAAAAATTCTTTACATGAATAATATATTTTGGATATATCACTTGAAAGATTTATAATACCGATAACTAACATTAAACCTGACTATTAATTATCAAATACCACTATCTCCGGTGGCAATTTTGATAATCATTGATTCGAATATCTCATAAAATCGAAAAAAATATTTATCAAAATTTTGAAACAAATTTTATGTACGATGCGTAAATATTATCTGACAAAACTACTTAAACAATTAAAATACTTGATTTTACAATTTAATTTCTAATAAATTTATTCTATCTAACTGTTTATTGATAATTGAATTATGTCACCAAAATAAAACAGTTCATCAAAATAGTATCAACAATTAACCACATTAAACTTAATTATTATGCAAGATTCCCTTATCAAACAATTTAAGATTACGTTTATTAAAATCTTCGTTTACATTCATTTTAGCCTGAAATTTTGACAATGTAAGTTGTATGCTAGCTTTCGTCACCTCAAATGGCTAAACATTGGTTTCAAGTAATTTTTAATTAAAAAGAAGTAATAAACTTCTTATGTGCTCTAATAAAGATAAATAGCTTTTGCGCATTCCTTAGAATGTTTTCTAAGCACGAATCCATAGTGCCTAATATTTTGAGTGATAGTCTAATAGCTTTTAAGTTGACCACCTGTCTGCAAATATTCAAGGAAAATTTTGATAGTAATTACACCTAAAACTGACAATATGAATACGTTTTTTAATCCTAACAAAAAAAATTACACTACAATCATTGTTGGCTTATTATTCATTGCCATAAACATTAAGTTAGTTTCTGCAACTCCCCCTTGCCAAATAGTAACTCAAAGTTTTCAAAACAGCGCCGATGGGGCTAAATCTGATAATGGCACATACGGTTGGTCCATTAGTCCAACAACCATAAGCGGTGCAACTTATTGGGCGATACAATCAAAGAGATTTAAAGCCCAGGAGTTGGGTACGGAAGGTGTATGGTCATCAAAAGTGATGAATATTTCGGGGTATCCGAATTTTCAGATAGGGGTAAAAATTACGGCTGAGGGAACCTTAACAAGCAGTGAATATGTAAAAATATATTACAAACTTAACGGGGGCGCTGAAACTCTTATGAGCCAGCAGACGGGCAATTTCGGCACCCAGGATCTTTCATCAGGATTATTAAATGCCAGTACGGTTCAGATTGTCATTAGAATCAAGAATACTAAAAAAAGCGGTGTTGGTGTT
>Ga0182017_10003472_pt1 | contig 11745 bp, 9 predicted proteins | sample 712E3DmetaG_FD_120492 | JGI IMG/M metagenome (GOLD analysis project Ga0182017, IMG submission 120492) | Permafrost microbial communities from Stordalen Mire, Sweden - 712E3D metaG | ecosystem: Environmental > Terrestrial > Soil > Wetlands > Permafrost | place: Sweden: Stordalen | collected... | reverse complement strand
TGGAATCAGGGTGACGTGTTATGGGCCGGGAGCGCCGTCATTGTGGGGAGTCGTCCCGGGTGGTGTCGATGCCGGAGTGGCCGGCGCGGCCCCGCCCTGCTCCTGCTGCCGGAGGCGCTCCAGATCGAGCGGATGTTCCTCGATCATCTCACGCTCCGACATGCGGCCCGTGAGCCAGGAGAGGTTCATTGGGTAGACGTCGGGGTTGAAGATGACGAAATAGAAATGCCAGACGAGGATGGCGAGCGTCGCCAGGACGGCTTCGTAGAAGTGGACCGTGCGGGAGATGTCGAACCCGAGCTTGGTGAAGAGCCCCATCGAGGTGTTTTCGAACCAGAGGACAACTCCGGTGGCGCCCATGATCACGGTGCCCCAGATCAGCGCCCAATACTCCGCTTTTTCGATGTAACTAAAGCGGCCGAATTTCGGCTTGTCGGCGGCCAGCCCCAGATTGTAGCGCAGCACGTGCCACGGATCAGTGAGGTCGCGGAAACGCGGCAGGAGGTCAACGAATAGCCGGCGGCCGTTGGCGGTCAGCACGAGGTAGGCTGCATGCCACACACCCGCCGCGATGAGCACCACGCCCGCCAGGCGGTGCAGAAGACCGCGGGCGACGAACGCGCTGCTGCTCACGTTGCGGATGCCGACGACCCACCAGGCCTCGGGATAGCGCAGCATGAAGCCCGTCACGACGAGCAGGATGAAGCTGAGCGCCAGCCCGGCGTGCTGCAGCCGCTCATGCACCGTCATGCGCAGATGCAGGCGATGCGGCACGGGCTCCTCGGGGATCTCGCCCTTTTGCTGGGCGAGTTTGCGCAGCAGTTTGCGCACGAAGTCCGAGAGGTTGTGCAAGGTCATGCCGCCGATGACCAGGAAGATCAGGAGCACATAGAGGTTGGCGATCCAGTAGAGGATGGGGCTGGCGGCACGCTGCTCCGGGCTGGTGTGGACGCGCCCGATCGTGAAACGCTGGTTCGCCCCCGGGTGGCACTGGCCGCAGGTCGTGGCGAGGTTGTCTTTGTAGACCGTCGAGGTGGGATCGGATTGGGACTTGATGGCGTGCGAACTGTGGCAACTGGCGCAATTAACCACCAACACCGCGCCACCCCGCACGGCCAGACCGTGATAACTGTCGGCGAAGGTCTGGAACGCGTCAGCGGCCATGCCGTATTTCTTGGTCAGGCGCACGGACGCGTGGCAGGAGGCGCAGACCTGCTGGGCGACGTTGCGCGAATACACCGGCGACGCCGGATTGGTGTGCGCGAGGATCTCGTGCTCGCCGTGACAGTCGGTGCACACCGGGGAGTCGAGGTTGCCCCTCCGCAGGGCGACGGCGTGCACACTCTGCGTATATTCGGCCGTCGGGTTTTTGTGGCACCGGGCGCAGGTCTCGACCAGATGGAGTTTGTTCACCCGGGAACCGGTCACCATCGCCTGGTTCATCACATGGCTGCCATGACAGTCGACGCAATTGGCGGCCTCCACGATGCCGCGCTGCAGGGCCGCGCCGTGGACGCTTTGGTCGAACGAGCCCACGAATTTTGACCCGCGCAGCGTCCGCTCACCCACCTCGGTTTTCTTCAGGTGACACGCCTCACATAAGCGGGTCTGCGCCAGCTTGAGATCGAGGCGCGGCGGCGCCCCGGGGATTCCGGACACGGCCTGGTGATGGCAATCCAGGCAGGCGGGCGCTTCCTTCATGCGTGAGGCCAGCGCGCGGCCGTGGGCGGACGAGAGGAATTGGTCGCGCGCCGCTGGGTGGCAGTGACCGCAGGCATCCGTCTCCTGCGCCCGCACAAACGGGAAACTGGCGGACTTGACCCCCGCCACCGCGTGCGTGCCGTGGCATCCGGTGCACCCGGTGTCGTCGCCCGCGGGCCTGGGCGTCTGGGCCAGCCGCGGATGAAACGCGTGCTTACGGCCGGCAGCATCATGGCACGAGGCGCAGTCGACCCGGGCCCGCGGGCTCTGGTGAGGGATCGTCGCGGAGTCGAATCCGTCATGACAATCGGTGCAGTCGAGCGAACGATGGACCGACCGGCCGAGGACAGCCTTGTCGACCAGGAGGGACACCGTCTGCCCGGCTTTCTTCATCGTCAGCTTCGAGTCGCGGTGGCACTCAAGGCAGGCGTCGCTGCCCTGAGCCGGCTTCGCGGGCGGAGTCGGCTCGGCCGCCGCGAGACAAGCCACGGACAGGCCGGCCAGGAAAAACAGGAGCGGCAGCCGACGCCGAGGGCGGGACGGTCTGGCGGGGGATGCCGACAACTTCATCCCCCGATGCTACGGTTTGCCGCGAACCGCGGTAAAGCAATCCCGTCGCCGCCCGACCGGAATGAACGGGAATTAATCCACGCGATTGAGGTACTTCATGGTGCATGCGCCGGGTGGGGACCCGGGCGGCCGATGCCAGGTCGTGCCAAAAAACGCCCAGCGACACGACAAAATATGCCCATGTTCGGTCAATCGATGCGGTGCCTAATTGCGTGATTCCCTGTATGATGCCGCCCTAAACCGCTCTCCGTCCATGGGGACCGCTGCCATTGTTACCACCCCACCCCACCGGTGCCACCTTACCCGGGTGTTGCGCGGGCCATGGCGTATGGGCGTGGTGGGGCTGATGGTGGCGCTGCGCCTGCCGGCGGCGGAGCCGGCCTCGGCGCCCTCCTCGACGGCTTCCTGCAGCAAGTGCCACAGCGATCCAACACTCACCATGAAACGGGAGGGGCGCACCGTTGCCCTGTTCATGGACGGGGCGCGCTTCGCCAAATCGGTCCACAAGACCCTGGACTGCACCGACTGCCACGACGATTACAACGGCGCCAGCCTTCCGCACAAGGCGAAGGCGACGCCGGTTGATTGCGGTAGCTGTCACGAAAAGGAAGCCAGGCAGTATGCCACCAGCATTCATGGAGTGAGCCACACCATGGGCGCTTCGGGCGCGGCGACCTGCGTCAGTTGCCATGGGCACCACGACATCGTGCCGGTCAAGCAGATCGACTCGCCAGTGTTTAAACTGAATCTGCCGCACACGTGCGCGACGTGCCATGACAATCCGGGTCTGACCGACGAATACCGCATCAGAAACGCTCACGCCGCCGTCCAGTATCGGGACAGCATCCACGGCCGGGCGCTTTTGGAGATGGGTCTGATTGTGGCGCCGTCCTGCAACGACTGCCACGGGGTGCATGACATCAAGCGCAACGTCGACAAAGGTTCGCGCACGAACCACGCCAACATCGCGCGGACCTGCGGACAGTGTCACGTCGGCATCGAACAGGTCTATAACCAGAGCGTGCACGGGCAGCTGCTGGTCAAGGGCGACAAGCGGGGTCCCGTCTGTTCCGACTGTCATTCGGCCCACGAGATCGAAAAACCAGCCAGCGGGCATTTCAAGTCGCTCAGCGATCAGCGCTGCGGCCGCTGCCACGAGGACCGGCTCCAGCACTACCGCGAAACCTACCACGGCAAGGCGATGGCCCTGGGCCGGCCCAATGTCGCCGCCGACGTCGCCGCGTGCTACGACTGCCACGGGCACCACGACGTCTTCCCGGTGAACGACCCGCGCTCACGCCTTTCCCAGGAACGCATCCTGGGCACGTGCCAGCAGTGCCACCCGGGTGTCGGCGCCAAATTCACCACCTACCAGCCGCACGCCAACCCGCTGGACAAGGCCAACTATCCGCTCCTGAACAAGGTCTTCCTCTTCATGACGGCGTTGCTGGTGGGCGTGTTCGCCTTCTTCGGCGTGCACACGCTCTTCTGGCTCGTCCGCTCCGTCTACTTCTTCCTGAACGACTCCAAGGCCTTCCGGGAAGCCAAGGTCCAGGTGCATGCGGACGACGAGCTGTTCACCCGCTTTACGCCGTTTGAACGCTTCCTGCATCTAATGGTGGTGACGAGTTTCCTGCTGCTGGTCATCACCGGCATGCCGCTGAAGTTCTACTACACCGACTGGGCGAGGACGATTTTCAACCTGATCGGTGGGGCCGATGTCGCCCGGTCGCTGCACCATTTCGGCGCGATTGTGACCTTTGCCTACTTCGTGCTGCACTTGGGCGAACTCGTGCGTTCCCTTTGGAGCCGGCGCGGATCGCTGCGCAACCCCGCGAGCGGCCGCCTTGAATTGCGCCGCGCCTGGCAGGCGGTGTTCGGACCTGATTCGATGGTGCCGTCCTGGCAGGACTGGCGCGATTTCATCGCGCACCAGAAATGGTTCTTCGGCAAGGGACCGCGGCCGCAGTTTGACCGGTGGACCTATTGGGAACGCTTCGATTACTTCGCCGTGTTCTGGGGCATCTTCGCTATCGGGCTGTCGGGCCTGATCATGTGGTTCCCGAAATTTTTCACCCTGTTCCTGCCCGGCTGGATCATCAACATCGCGCTGGTCGTGCATTCCGACGAAGCGCTGCTCGCGGCGGGGTTCATCTTCACCTTCCATTTCTTCAACACGCATTTCCGGATCGAGAAGTTCCCGATGGACACAGTGATCTTCTCCGGCCGCATCTCGAAGACGGAGCTGCTGCATGAACGGCGGCGCTGGTACGACCGGCTCATCGCGGCGGGCCGGCTGGAGGCCTACCGGGTGAAGGATGACTGGGAAGGCAGCAAGAAGATCGCCAAAGGCTTCGGCTTCCTGTTTTTCGGCACCGGCCTGGTGCTGCTCGCGCTCATCGTTTACGCGATGATCTCGCGCCTGGCGCACTGAGCGAGACTCGTGCGGTTGCATGGCGACGATCTCGGATGGGTGGCCCACCCAACGGTAGGGCGGGTTATCCTAACCCGCCGGCCAACTGGCGGCTGAACGGTGGCGCGTTACGGAAAACGAGCCCTTCCTGAACCGCATGATCCTCGCGTCATTCACGCCGCCTGCGGATGGCCGGCCTGGCCGATATCGAGTTCGGCCGCCGCGGCGTTGTCCCGCACCTGCTCGGGTGACTTGCAGCCCGGGATCACAGCCGTCACCGCCGGATGACGCAGGCACCACGCGAGCGCCCAGCGCGCCATCGGCACGCCGGCGGGCACCTCGGCGGCGGCGATCCGCGCCACCTCGGCGAGTTTCGCGTCGCGGTCCTTTTTCATCCAGGCCTCGCGCACATCGCTCGCCGCGAACACCGCGCCGGGCGGATATTTGCCCGAGAGGAAGCCGCTTGCCAGTGGCACGCGGGCGAGCACCCCGAGGTTCTGTTTGCGGCACGAGGGAAACACCTTTTCCTCGGGCTCCTGCTGCAGACGGTTGTAGACGACTTGGATGGACCCGGCGCCGACGAGCACGGCGCGGTCCGTCTGATAGACATTCGTGTTCGGGCTGATCGACATCCCGAGGTGGCGCACCCGGCCCTTGGCCTGTTCCTTGAGCAGCGCCTCCCAGAGGCCCTCCGTGCGGAATTGCTCGTCCTTGGCGGAGTGACACTGGAGCAGATCGACGTAGTCGGTCCGCAGCGCCTGGAGCGAGGCATCCAGCTGGCGCCCGACGTCGGCCGGGTCAAAATGGTCTGTGCGCTGGAATAGGTCGTGGAAATGGTGGCCGAATTTGGTGGCGACGATCCACTGCTCGCGCCGGCCCGCCAGGGCCGCACCGATGAGGCGTTCGGACAGGTGGTCGCCGTAGCACTCCGCCGTGTCAAGGAAGTTGATACCCGCGTCGCGCGCCGCTCCGAGGATGGCTTCGACCTCTGCGGTGGTGAAGGTGCGGCCCCATTCGCCGCCGAACTGCCAGGTGCCAAGGCCGACGACGGAGATTTTGAGACCGGTGCGTCCAAGGAGGCGGTGGTGCATCAGGGCGAAATGAGGCACGGATCCGCGCAAAGGCGAGCCCGGGATCAAGGTCGCGCCACCGGGCCCGTCCGGCGATCCCGCCGCGGCCTGTCCGACCGGCGCAGGCTGGACGCGGCCGGGGCGGTCCGCCATGCTCGTGTCATGCCGGTTATCGTCACCAAGTTCCTGCAGGCCTTCATTCCCATGTTCGTGGCCATCGACCCGGTGGGGTTAGCGGCGGTTTTTCTGGCGATGGGCCACGGCGTGCCTGCCGCGACCCGCCACCGCATCGCGTGGCAGGCCACGGTGACCGGTGGCGCCGTGGCGCTCGGCTTCCTCTTTCTGGGGCAGAACGTCTTTGCGGCCGTCGGCGTCTCCGTGAAAGACTTCCAGATCGCGGGCGGGCTGATTCTCTTTATCCTCGCGGCGCGCGACCTCATCCAATCCGAGGGTACACCCCTGAAACTGCCCGAGGATTTTGGCATCGTGCCGCTGGGCATGCCGCTCATCGCCGGGCCGGCCCTGATCGCGACGCTGCTGCTGCTGGCGCAGACCCAGGGCGTGCCGGTGACGCTCGCCGCCCTCACGGTGAACCTCGGGATCATCATCCTCGCCTTCGTGTGCAGCGACTGGCTGGGCCGCAAGATTGGGGAGATGGGGCTGCGCGCCATCTCGAAGATCGTCTCGATGCTGCTCGCCGCCATCGCGGTGGCCATGATCCGCCGCGGTTTGGCGGGATGACCCTCCCACCGCGGATCACCCGGCGAAGGTCATCAGCAGGTCGGCGTAGATTTTGGCAGTGGTGACGAGATCGGCCACGCGCACGCGCTCGTCGACGGCGTGGGGGTTGAACCCGACCGGGCCGTAACCGACCACAGGCACCCGCAGGTGCGTGACGAAGAAATGCATGTCGTTGAACCCGGTGGAAACGTAGAAGGCCGGCCGGCCGCCCCGCACGCGCCGGACGCTCGTCGCCACCGCGGCGAAAAACGGGGACGTCGGGTCGCGGAAGCACGGATGGTTTTCCGAAACCTTGCCGACCGTGATGCGACACTGCGGGATGCGGTGCGCCGCCGCGGACAGGAAGGACCGCAGCTCGTGCTCAGCCTCCACCACCGTTTCGGTGGCGATCACGCGGCGGTCGATGCTGAAGGAGGCCTCGGCGGGCACGGTGTTGATCTTCCCGCCGGGCCCGGCGGCGAATACTCCGCCGACGTTGATCGTGGGATGCATCAGCCGGCCATCAGGGGTGCGAAATCGGCGTTGTCCCAGCCGGCGCTTGTACTCCTCCAGCGCCTGCACCAGCGCGGCCATTTTCTCGAGGGCGTTGACGCCGCGTTCGGGCATCGAGCCATGGGCGGGTTTTCCATGCACGGTGACGACGAGCCACACGACGCCATTGTGCCCGCACCCGATCAGGCGCCCCTCCCCGCCCTCCATCACCACCACGTAGTCGGCACGGAGCGGAACGCGGTCGACCAGCCAGCCGGCGCCGAGCAGGCTGTCCGTCTCCTCGTCGGCGGTGAAGGAAACCTCGACGTTGCAGCAGGGACGCACCCCGGCCGCGCGCAGCGCCCGCAACGCGAGCAGCAGACACGCCATGGATCCCTTCATGTCCGCGGTGCCGCGGCCGTAGATCCAGCCGTCCTCGAGGGCGGGGCGGAAGGGACTGCCGTGGCGCCAGCGACCCCCGGCGGGCACCACGTCATAGTGGGCGTTGAAGTGGACGGTCTTGGGCGCCCCGACCTCCAGCAGGCCGACCACGTTGTAGCGAGGATAGGGATGCAGCTCCGGTGGCAGGAGTTTCCGCTGCGCGGCCGGTGGAATGGCGAGGCGACGCGTCCGCAGGCCGGCGGCGGCCAATTCGCGGGCCAGCAGCGCGGTCACCTCTCCGTAGTGCTCCCCCGGTGGATTGACGGTGGCGAGGCGGACGAGTCTTTGCAGGCGCGCCACGAGGGCGTCGCGGTGACGGTCAAGATATTGGAAAGGGGTCATCGAAGGAGGGAGACAGGATGCCGGCTCAATGCCGAGTGGCGAGGTTGATCCAGAGCAGCCGCAGGATGGTGAGCGCGGCCATAGCCAGAAAGGCCGGACGCACAAAGCGGGCGCCCCGATGCACCACCAAGCCCGCGCCGAGACGGGCGCCGGCCACCTGCCCGATCGCCATGGCCGCGCCAGCTCCGAGATGAACCAGTCCGGCGGCGGCGAACAGTGCCAGCGAAGCCAGGTTGCTCGTGGCATTCATCACCTTGGTATGCGCGGTGGCCCGGGTGAGATTCTGGCCGCACAACAGCACGAAAGCCGCGGCCCAGAATGAGCCGGCCCCTGGGCCGAAAAAGCCGTCGTAAAAACCGAGACCCGTGCCGAAGATGCCATAAAACAGCGCCGGTCCCATCCGCGCCGGCCGGTCTTCCAGCCCGACGCGCGGCTGGAAGATGAGATAGACAACGATGACCGCGAGTAGCAACGGGATCATCCGCTCCAGAAACCGCGATCCGACGTGTTGCACGGCGAACGTCCCGAGCAGCGCCCCCGCCAGTGTCAGCAGGATGCCGAGGCGGCAGGCCCGCAGGTCGACCAGGCCGCGTCGCACATAATGCCAGGACGCCACCATGCTGCCGAAGGACGACTGGAACTTATTGGTGCCGAGAGCCAGCTGGGGCGGCAGACCAAGGTTGAGCAAAACCGGCACCGAGATGATGCCACCACCGCCGGCGATCGAATCGACGAGCCCGGCGCTGAAACCCGTCGCGAAGAGCAGCGGGTAGACCCAGGACGGCGGATGGAAGGCGAAGGGCACAGGAGCGGATGGCGGGGAGGGAGAGGATTCGCAGCGTCTTCCTCAAGACAACCCGTAATCCGCGCGGCGGGGCGGGTGGGCGAAAATCAGTCGCGAGCGATTTTTCTACAACCTCGTTCCGACGCAGAGCGTCTTGAAGACCAGCCGCGCCACCTCAGTCTGGCACGACCTCATGCAAGCAGCAACCAGATGCCTTTTGACTTGGCGCGGCGGCCGGCCACGATGGAGGCGAACGCATGGCCAATCCAGCCGACCTTCGCAAAGACGACAACCTTGGGGGTCTCAGCGGAAGGGACGCGGCGGCGGCGCAGCTCGCCGCCGCCCTCTGTAGCCTCGGTGATGGCGTTGCGTTGACCGGCACGCGCTGGAGCCACGGCGGGGTGAAAATGGTTTTTGCCAATGAGGCCTTTTGTGCGATGACCGGGTATACTCCGGCCGAACTCGTCGGCCGGAACACACGCATCTTCAACGGCCCGCGGTCCAATGCCGCGGCGCTGCACCGCTGGCTCTGTGCCGCCCACCCCGCGCGGGTCCAGCGCGGCGAAGGCTACCTTTACCGCAAGGACGGAACGGCCTTCTATGCTGCCTGGAGTTGGAGCCGCCTGGCCGGCCCAGGCCGGGCATCGCGTATCGTCGCGGTCTGCCGCGATATGACGGACATGCGCCGGCTGCAGGACACCCTGGTGCATTCGCAGCGGTTGGACGCGGTGGGCCAGCTGGCGGGCGGCGTGGCGCACGATTTCAACAATCTGTTGTCCGTGATCAACGGCCATTGCGAGATTCTCGGTGAACGCCTCTCCGCCGACCCGGTCGCCCGGCGGGACCTGGAGAAGATTCACACGGCCGGCCGGAAGGCGGCCGGCCTCACCCGCCAGCTCCTCGCCTTCAGTCGTCGCCAGGAGATGGATCCCAGGGTGATTAATCTCAACCAGGTGGCCCGGGATCTCAGCGGGCTCCTGCGCCGGCTCGTGGGCCAGGCCAACACCCTTGTCTGCGACTTGGCGGACGAACTTGGCAACGTCCGGGCTGACCCGGCCCAGATCCAGCAGGTGATCCTCAATCTGGTGATCAACGCCCGCGATGCGCTGCCGCCTGCGGGTGGTTCCATCACCGTGCGTACGGCTGGCGCCGCGGTGCCAGCGCGCCGCCAGGCGGGCGCAGACCTCCAGCCGGGACATTACATCACCCTCGCGGTGCAGGATACCGGGGTGGGTATGGACGATGAGACGCAACAGCATCTTTTTGAACCGTTCTTCACCACCAAGGAGCCGGGCAAGGGAACCGGCCTCGGCCTGGCCACCGTCTACGGCGTCGTCCGGCAGAGTGGTGGCTACATCACCGTGCGAAGCGGCGTGAACGCCGGGTCCGCGTTCAAGGTCTATTTGCCTGAGGTGCACGAACCGGTGCAGGTCCATGAATCCGCCCCGGTGCCGTCGTTCGACACGCGTGGGGGTGAGACGATCTTGCTCCTGGAGGAGGACAGTCTGGTCGGCAAAATGGTGGCCGGCATTCTCACTTCGGAAGGGTATGAGGTACTGGCGGCCAACCGGTCGGCGGACGCGCTGGCCCTGGCCAAGCAGCACGGGGGACCCATTGACCTTCTGATCGCCGACCTGCGGGACGCGCGCGGGCGTGGGTTCGAGCTGGCCCGCGAACTGCACGCCCTGAAACCCGGTTTCCGCATCCTCGGTTCCTCCAACCTCGAAGATCCCCGGGCGGTTTCGTGGCTGCGGGCGGCGCACCAGGCGCATATCGTCAAGCCCTTCGCGCTGGATGAACTGCTGCGCCGAGTCCGAGAGTTGCTCGACGCCGACCCGAAGATCTGAATGGGTCGCCATGAAGCTGTTCCTCGTCCGACACGGTCACGCCCTCGCCGACACGGAGAATCCGCGGCGTCCCCTGAGTCCGCGCGGACGGAAAACAACGCGTCAGGTTGCGGCCTTTCTGCGGCGCAGCGGGGCGCTGGCGGCGGTCCAATCGGTCTGGCACAGCCCACTGCCGAGGGCGCGGGAGACCGCAGACTTGCTGATCCGCGAACTCGCGCAACACGCACCGTTGGTGGCGACCGAGGGGCTCTTGCCCGAGGATGATCCGGCTGTGATCGCCGACCGCTTGGAGCGAACGGAGGAGACGGTGCTGATCGTCGGACATGAACCGCACCTGAGCGCGTTGGCGACCCTGCTGGTGCGCGGCAAGGAGCAGCCGGTCGGATTTGAGGTGAAGAAAAGCGCGGTGCTGGCGCTGGAGAAATCGGGCGCCCGGCACCGAAGATCCCGCCGGACGCGCTGGCACGTGTGCTGGCATCTCTCGCCGGAGCTGCTGTGCAAGCCCGGCGCGCGGGCCTAGCCATCGTTTCGCCGGTTGGCAAAACCGGGCGGGCTGCCTAGCCTCGCGCCATGGACTTCCACGTTTTGCCCACGCGCACCGGCGGGGCGGCGGAGAACATGGCGCTCGATTTCCTGCTATTGCAGCGGTATCCGGCCGGCACGGCGATCCGGTTCCGCCATTACGAGTGGCGGAGTCCGGCTTTCACGTTCGGTTTTGGACAAAAAGTCGCGTGGGTGCGTGGACAACTGGCGTCGGATGAACGAGTCGACCTGTGCCGGCGGCCGACGGGAGGCGGCATCGTGGATCACCGCCAGGACTGGACCTACGCGCTGGTGATCCCACGGGAGCATCCGCTGTGGGAGGAACGGGCGTCGCGGTCCTACCGGCTGGTCCACGAGGGCCTGGCTCAGGCATTGCGCGAACTCGGCCAGCCTGCGGTGGTGAAAACCGACACCGGAGCGGCGTCAACCGGCGCTCCTGCCGCCGGAATTTGTTTTCAACAGGCGGAGTTGTTCGACGTCATCCATGAACGCACCGGGGACAAGATCGCCGGGGCGGCGCAAAAACGGAACAAGCACGGACTGTTGTTCCAAGGCTCGATCTGGAAGCCGGCGGTTGGCGCGATCGATTGGGACCTGTTCGGCGGACGGTTCATCGTCGCGCTGGTCGAGGCGGCTCGTGCCGTCATGACACCGGTCCCGTGGCCGGAACTGGGCGACGACGAGGTGGAGGCCTTGATCGGGCAATACTCATCCCCGGAGTGGATGGAATACCGGTAAAACCGGAAGATCAGGCCGGGAGGAGGTGGCAGTTCTGACGTTACGAACGACGGGCGCGTTGACATCAGTGCGGTCGTGACCCCG
>Ga0182017_10003470_pt1 | contig 11755 bp, 11 predicted proteins | sample 712E3DmetaG_FD_120492 | JGI IMG/M metagenome (GOLD analysis project Ga0182017, IMG submission 120492) | Permafrost microbial communities from Stordalen Mire, Sweden - 712E3D metaG | ecosystem: Environmental > Terrestrial > Soil > Wetlands > Permafrost | place: Sweden: Stordalen | collected... | reverse complement strand
GCCACCACCGCCACCGCCCCCGCCACCCCCACCGCCGCCTGCGCCTGGGGGCAGATGAGCGAGACGCCCGCGGCTTGCCGTGACCTCGTGCGGCCTTCTATAGTCCTTGGCAATGCGAGGTCCCCTTCTCTCCGGTCCTTTGGGCAGTGCGGCTACCCTGGACCGCGTTTGTCGTTTGCTGCAGGAACACCAGCCCATCGTGGTGCTTAGCGCGCTTTGGCTGGCGGAGACATTGGCTGGCAGTTTCCCGGTGCTCGCACTGGTCGAGGAAGATAAGAGATCGGCGGCCCTACGTGCGGTCAGGCGGGCAAGCAGGTCGGCGAATCGGCTGCTGGTCGTGTCCGCCGGGGAAGATGTGCCGCTTGGACGCGGGGTCGTCGGCGCCATTCTCGTCGAGAACCTGATGGATGTGGAAGACCAGGCCGCGGCCGAAGACCTGCTGGTTGGCTTGCTTCCGGCGCTGCGGCTCGACGGGGTGGTGGCATCCCTCGACGCGACCAAGCACCAGGAAACCGAGGCGCGACTGGCTGCCTTGTTCTTGGCAGCGGCCTTGACCGGTATCTCGCAGGTCCGCCCGCGCGAAGGTGCGTTGCTCACCATCGGGTCGGCTCCAGCGCAGGCGGTGACGGCCGTCCGAGCGGCGCGGACCCCTGCCTTGCCAGGCGAACCGCGTGAATGATCCGCCTTTGCCGCCGGTCCATCTTTGCAGCGGCATGCGCCGGACACTGTTTGCCTTCACCCTGTCGCTGGCTGTGCACGCCGGGTTCGTTGCCACCACGCTGGCGGTCGCGGCGTGGCGCGGGCTTTCGCTCGCGCCACCGGTTCGATTAGCGGCCATCGCCATCGATGTCAGGGAGTTGCCCTTGGGTGGAAGCCGCCCGACTGGGGCCAAGGCCGATGGTGAGGGCCCGGCGCATCCAGTGCGTCGACCCAGGCCCGCGCGTGTGCGCACGTCGCACACTGGCGTAGCGGTCGCGCTCGCGCCCGATGCTGGTTCTCCCGACGGTTCCGCCGAGGGTGGCCAGGCCGCGCCCGATGCAGGTCACGAAGCAGGGAGCGGCCACCGGCGGCCGGGTGACCTGCGCAGCTACGGCCCCGAAGGCTCACGCCTCACGGCGCTGCTTCGCCTGGATCGTTTGCGCGCCTCGCCCCGCTGGGCGAGTTATCAGTCGGCCATCGATCAGCTTCTTCTGCTGCTGCCCGATCGACGCCGGCTGCTCGACGGAACTGGCCTTGATCTCTATCGCGACTTCGATGCCTTGCTCATCGCCACCCCTGAGCCGCGCAATGACAAGGTCACCTTCCTTGCTGCCCGGCACCGCCTCAAGGACACGACCCTGCAGGCGGCACTTGACCGCGGCGCCGCTGCCACCGGCCACGCAATCGAATGGCGCTTGCAGGACGGTCGGCCGGTGGGCGTGCGCAGGATGCGCGCGGCGGTAACTGGACAGGCCACCGGTTTCGACCTGGACGACCGCATCCTTGTGCTGCCCCAACCATCGCTGGCCGTGATGGCACCCCCGGCCTACGCCGAACAGCTGCTGGGGCGGCCCGCGCGCCCTGGCAGCAGGCAGGCGACCCTCGACGCGGGGACGAGCGACGCTGGCGCGGCAGATGCCAGGCCCACGCCATCGGGCAAGAGTCGGGGGCGCATCGCCTGGCGTGATCTTGTCGCTCGCATTGATGCCGAGGACAGCGCTTTGCCCGAGGATGCGGTCTTCATGATCACGGCGGTCAATCTCTTTGTCTTGCCGGCAGCGCCGCTCGTCGTTCCTGGGACGCGCGGTGTGGTCGACGACGACGTGCGCGCGACGGGGCCGTACGGGCCAGCACCACAGGCGCTAACTCTGGTGGCTGGCATCGATCCTGAGCCATACTTGGAGTTGGTGGGCGAGTTTGAGGATGAGTCGCAGGCGCGGGCCTGGGAGCGCGATTTTCCTTCGTGGAAAGGTCGCCTGATGTTGAACCCGGTGCTGTTTCTGGCCGGGTTCGCCCCCCTGGTCGATCGCGCCGAGCTGTCGCGTGAAGAGCGAATCCTGTTCGTGCGTGCGAGCACGACGGCGGAGGAGTTGCAGCGCCTCTTGGCGGTGGCTACCAACGCGGCTCGCGCCATCGTCGGCCGCCCTCACTGAGGACGATCAGCGATGTCGGGAGTGCTTGCTTGACCGGCGCGACAGGTCCGCCTTGCTGGTGCGCTGGGCAGCCATGACCAGCGGAAACACGGTGCGCAGCACGACATTGGGACGGCCGTCGCTGAGCCTCACCTTGTACATCTGCTCCTCCGCACAGGAGGCCGCGACAGGATTGATGGGTCCTTGCGAGACAAAGCCCACCGAGCCGATGGTACCTTCCGGCTCGACGTATGCGATGGCTTCCACACTCTGGGGCCCCAACTCTCCACAACTAGAGAAATCGCCGGTCGAGGCGACTCGAATGGCCACGTCGCCGCCCTTCCAGTCCAGCACGCGGATCTCGCCGGTGGATCGAAAACGCAAGGAATACTCGAAATCAGTGCTGCGGTTGCCTTCGGGTGGAGGGAAGTCGATGCGCCTGCCAACGTCGATCAGGCATCGCTCGACCGGGTAGTTTCCCAGGTCGTTCTTGATGACGTGAATGTCGGAAACCGATCCGCTGGCCTGCACCACGAAGCGGAGAACGATCCGGCCCGACAGGTACCGGCGTGCGTCCCCGGCGCGTTCGAAGCAGTCGACCATGGCGGGTACATGGGGCGCCATGGCCCTGTCCACCGTGCGCTCGTCGAGGAAACCGATGGACATCTGCATGTCCATTGACGCGTCATCGCCTTCGGCCGCGCCATGGGCCCAACCCTTTTGCCGGGGGTGCGCCTTGTTGTTGGACAGGCGCGACTCCCTGGTTTCTGGCTCGGAAGCGCAGGCAAGGGCTAGCGCGCACAAGACACACGCGACTTTGGGCATCTGACCTCGCATACTTCGTGAGGTATTGTACATTTATTCTTCTACAAAACTATCGATTTGTTTCTCTGAATCTGTAGCCTCCGGTTTGCTGGCGTGGATGGAAGCACGCCCAAGTATGTGGGTCCTATCGGAACCCAGTAGCCAAACATTCTGGATTCGGTCCAGCTTCTCCAGTCTCTTCGACGCGCCGATCTGCACCCGAGCGCGCAAGACCTGCACTGCCTACATGTCGGCGCCGGCGATCGGCTTGCCCGGCCCGCGCAAGCCAGGCAGCGCGCACGTATGCGGTAGCGCGAACGGCAGCGACAAGCGTGGTGCGGGTTGCTTTCCGCGTTCCGCGAAACGCACACGAACGCTTTCTCGCCCACGCACTCACAACCCACGGCCCGCTAGCCGCGGCCGGGCCTGATGGGCGGCCCCGAGTTTTCCGACAAGCCGTATCTAGTACTGCGGCTCGAACTTGTACTCGTACTGGACGTCCCCGCCCTTCTCGAGCTTGGGATATTCAAAGTCCCGCAGCACCCCAACCAGGCAGTTCTCGACGTCCTGGTTCGCCAGCGTTCCCCCCGCCACGCGCGGCCGGCCGTGTCCAGCGGTGTCGATAGTGATGATGACCTTGACCGTCCCCTTGAACTCCCGGGTGTGCTTCTCGTTGAGCACGTCCTGGTAGCACCGGCGCGCTGAGGAATCGCGTTCCTGCAGGAGCAGCTTGATTTCTGCCTCCTTGTCCGGTGGGACGCCACCGGTGTCAATGACGATCTGGGTGTCATCTCGCACGATCACGGCACGTGGGTGATCGGCCATGTCCCGTGGGGTCGAGGTAGCCGAGGCACAAGCCCATAGGGAAATACAGGTTCCAATCGCGAACAGGATGTTGGTCGCCTTCATCTCATGGCCCTCCGCGTCGCAGGGGTTAGGAAGAACAATGACTGCGGTCTTAAACCGATAGCGGCGCGGAAGCAATAGTCAGGAGCTGGACTAGAATGCAAGCTCGTCCGGCAGAAGGGAGTCTTCGCGCGCATGAGCAGTCCGGTTCATACCTTCTTCGCCACCGCCTTCGTAGAGAATTTTCCCCTCAAGGAAATGGCGGTCCACTATCCCGAGGCCAAGCGCACCCCGCGCGAGCTGTGGTTCTCGCCCGCCTCTGGTGGCACGGTCTTTCTCTATCCGTTCGGAGCGCTGGTCTTCTACGACGTGGGTGCGGAAGCGCGAGAGGCCGAGTTGGCACGCCTGCATCGAATTCGGCCGAACCTGACCACCGCTCAGGTGATGGACGAGCAATTCACGGTGCGCGAGGATCCCGGTGTGCGGCCCGACGTGGTTAACGGCGTGTTGACTCTCGATCATTTGACCTTCGAGCGCGCCAGCGTGGTGGCGCTCACCGTGGCGCAAAGCGCAGCCATGGACTACTACGATCGCATTGTGGACCAGATGTTCAGTGGCACCGACAAGCTGGTTGATCGCTTGGAGAAGCTGGGGACTGTGCCTTTGCGGACCCGGCACCTGCACAAGTTCATCGGCGCGGCGCTGGGAACGCGGAACGAGGTGCTCTCCATCCTGCACCTGCTCGACAAGCCAGAAGCCATCTGGGACGACCCCGGCGCGGACCACATCTACGGTGAACTGCGTGCGGAGTTCGACCTGGTCGATCGCTACCAAGCCCTTGAACTCAAGCTGCGCAGCGTGCAGGACGCGCTGGAGCTGATAACCGATGTGGCACGAGACCGCCGGCTGGTCTTGCTAGAGGCGGCCATCGTATTGCTCATTGTCTTCGAGATTGTGATCAGTCTTGTCCACCACTAGCGAGACGCCCGACGTACGGGTTGTGCTCGCGCTCTTCACCGATGGTCGTCTCAGGGCCGTGTCCGGGAACCACCACGGTTCCCTCGGGTAGGGCAAACAGCTTGTCGCGGATCGAACTCAGGATTCGCTTGGAGGAGCCGCCGGGAAAATCTGTGCGGCCGATGCCGCCCGCGAACAGCGTGTCGCCAGCGAGCAAAAGCGGCGCACCTCCGGTCGCTTCCATGAACAAACACACTGAACCAGGCGTGTGTCCTGGGGTGTGTAGCACGCGCGCGTGGAACTGCCCGAAACTCAGGGTTTCGCCGCCGAAAAGGATCTGAGCAGGCTCTGGCGGCCTTGGCGCGACCAGATCGAAATAGCGCGCCTGGCGCGCCAATCCCCGATACAGGTCTAGGTCGTCGCTGTGGATCGATATTGGGGCGCCGGTCGCCGCCGCCACCTCGCGCGTTCCGAGAATATGATCAAAGTGGCCGTGCGTGTGCACGATCCCGACCACCCGCGCGCCCATCTTGCCAAGCAGAGCCAGAATTCTCTCCGCATCACCGCCCGGATCGACGATCAGGGCTTCGTGCGTGACCGGGCAAGCGACCACCGTGCAGTTGCATCCCACCGGCCCCACGGCAAGGCTGTTGCGTAGCATCAGCCCAAGGTTGTCACGCGAAAATTGAAAGTCTACGAGCAGCCGGTGGTGGTGCCGCAGTTGATACACTTGTGGCAGCTTCCGTTGGGCACCGTGATCGAGCCGCACTCGGGACAGGTGGGCGCGTCACTGCGCACCAGGAAGCTGTACATCTCGCCTCCGGTCGGGCTGTGGCCGTTGCCATTTTTGCCGTTGTGGCCGTTGCTGCCCTCGGCTGGAGCGGGCGCGGCCTGCACCCCACCGCTCGGCGTCCCGGTCGGTTCGGCAGGAACAGGCGCCTCGGCCGCCGACTGGCTTTCCACTTTGCTCTCGCTGGCAGATTCCTCGCGCACGAACTTGGAACCCAACCAGCGGAAGAGGTAGTCCATGATCGACGAAGCTCGGGGGAGTGCCGGATTCCCGGTGAAGCCTGAAGGCTCAAAGCGCGTGCGCGAGAACTTGTCCACGAAGAGCTTGAGGGGCACGCCGTACTGCAGAGCCAGCGAGATGGCGGTGGCGAAGCTGTCCATCAGGCCCGAGATGGTCGAGCCCTCCTTGGCCATGCGCACGAAGATCTCGCCGGGCTCGCCGTTTTCGTAGAGACCCACGTGAATGTAGCCCTCGTGTCCCGCCACCGAGAACTTGTGGGTCACTGAGCGCCTCTCGTCGGGCAGCTTGCGCCGAATGATGTTGGGCGGTCCTGCCAGCTGGGCTGTCGCCTGCTGCGTACCCGGATCGGTCTTGCTAGTGGTGACCGGCTGGGTGCGTTTGCAACCCTCGCGGTACAGGGCGATAGCCTTCAACCCCGCCTTCCATGCTTCCATGTACGCCGTCTCAAGCTCCTCCACAGTGGCGTCCGCGGGCTGGTTCACCGTCTTGGAAATGGCGCCCGAAATGAAGGGCTGGGCAGCCGCCATCATGCGGATGTGACCCATGGCACTGATCGAGCGTGTGCCATTGGCCGCGCGGAAGGCGCAATCAAAGACCGGCAGATGGTCGCAGTCCAAGCCAGGCGCGCCCTCGATGGTTTCCTCGCGGTCTATGTAGTCGGCGATGGCCTTGCGCTGGCTTTCGTCGTAGCCCAGGTGCTGCAGAGCCTCGTCGACCGTGTTGTTGACGATCTTTATGGTTCCGCCACCCACCAGTCGCTTGTATTTGATGAGCGCGATGTCGGGCTCGATGCCGGTGGTATCGCAATCCATCATGAAGCCGATAGTGCCCGTGGGCGCTAGCACGCTGGCCTGGGCGTTGCGGAAGCCGTGCTCGGTTCCCAGCCGAATCGTCTCGTCCCACGCCTCACAGGCCGCTGCCGTCAGATCTTTGGGCACAAGTGCAGCATCGACCTTGTCCACGTGGTAGCGATGCTTCTTCATCACAGCCAGGAAGGGCTGCTCGTTTTCAGCGTAGCCGGGGAAGGGACCGGTCACGTCGCGCGCAATCACCGCGCTGGTCCGGTAGGCCCAGCCGGTCATGAGGGCTGTGACGGCCCCGCACCAGGCGCGCGCAGGTGCCGAGTCGTAGGGCAGGCCGAGCGACATGATGAGCGAGCCGAGGTTGGCGTAGCCCAGGCCGAGCGGCCGGAAGCGCAACGAGTTGGCTCCAATCTCCGGCGTCGGATAGCGCGCGTTGCCCACGATGATCTCTTGCGCCAAGATGGTTATCTCAATCGCGCGCTTGAAGGCCTCGGTGGCGAAGCTGCCGTCGGGCCGTAGGTACTTGCGCAGATTCAGCGATGCGAGGTTGCAGGCCGAGTTGTCGAGAAACATATACTCGGAGCAGGGATTGGAGGCATTGATCCGCGCCGTGTTCGAGCAGGTGTGCCAGGCGTTGATCGTGGTGTCGAACTGCAGGCCGGGGTCGCCGCACTCCCAGGTCGCTTGCGCGATGGTGCGCCAAAGCTCCCGCGCCTTGTAGGTGGTCACCGTCCGTCCCCCAACCACGGCCCGCGTGGACCATTCGCGGTCCTTTTGCACTGCCTCCATAAAGTCGTCAGTCACGCGCACTGAGTTGTTGGAGTTCTGGAAAAAGACAGACTTGTAGGCCTCGCCGTCAAACGAGCCATCGTAGCCGCCGTCGATGAGTGTCCACGCTTTCTTCTCTTCCTTGGCCTTGCAGCTGATGAAATCTTCGATGTCGGGGTGATCGATGTTGAGGATCACCATCTTGGCCGCTCGACGCGTCTTGCCGCCCGACTTGATCACGCCCGCGAAGGCATCGAAGCCCTTCATAAAGCTGACCGGGCCCGACGCCGTGCCGCCGCCGTGGAGCAGTTCCTTCGACGAGCGGATGGGTGACAGATTCGTGCCGGTGCCCGAGCCGTACTTGAACAGCATGCCCTCGGTCTTAGCCAGGCCGAGAATTGACTCCATGGTGTCCTCGACGCTGTTGATGAAGCAGGCCGAGCACTGTGGTTCTGCCTCGATGCCCACGTTGAACCAGACGGGAGAGTTGAAAGACATCTTCTGCTCGACCAGCAGGTGCTTGAGCTCGGCGCGGTAGTTGTCAGCCGAAATCTGGTCGGCAAAGTACCCGTCCTGCATGCCCCAACGGGTAATGGTGTCGGCCACGCGGTCGATGAGCTGGCGCACGGAGTGCTCGCGTCCGGGGGTACCCAACTGGCCGCGGAAATACTTCTGCACGACCACGTTGGTCGCGGTCTGGCTCCAGCCACTGGGGACTTCGACATCGCGTTGCTCGAACACCACCTTGCCGCCTTCGCCGATGATGCTGGCCGTGCGTTGTTCCCAGATGACACCTGCATAGCCGTTGTCGCCGGGCCGGGTGAAGGATCGTTCGATGCGTATCCCAGGCGCCGGCTTGCGGCTCTTGCCACGATTGGCTCGCGCATCCTTGGTGAACGCTGGGCCAGGGGGCGGCAACTCAAGCCCAGTCGGCCGAAGGTTCCGTTGGCGTCGGCTATCTTGCTTGTCAAGCATCAGCACTCCTCCTCCTCGTCTGTGTCTCGGCGTGAGAGCCGCCGAGTCTGCTGCCTGTGATGTTGATCCTACCTTTGTGACCCAAAGACTTGCGAAACCGCCAGCCCACAGGCCTCGCGATGTGTTCGCTAGCCCTATGCGGCGGACGTGAAGATTAGTGTCGCCGTTCGACTCTCATGTCAACAATAAACACAAGATGTAGTGCTATCCGACAAACGGCTACACTATATATTGTGTGTTGATAGTTTGTGGTTTTCATCAGAATTCGCCTTTCCGTCCGGCCACTTCTGGCCACATGGCGGCCTGTGGAAAGAAATGACCATACGTTACATTACACTTGGTCAACAACCTGAGCGCCGGGTGGTAAACTATCGACGGTCATACTTCTCGTTTAAGATCGCCCTGTGATTTGGCTCGAAGGTGTCTCCTACCTGCGCGCGGGCAGCCCCGCTCTCGGCGACGTAACGCTGGGAGTGTCTTGTGGCGAGTTGCTGGTTGTGCAGGGGCCGACTGGTTCGGGCAAGAGCTCCCTGCTGGCCGTGGCGGCCGGAGTTCTGGCGCCGGACTCGGGCGCTGTCTGGATCGCGGATCACAATATTGCGGGCCTGCAGGCATCGTCGTTGCCCTATGTTCGCCGCAACGTTGGCTATCTGCCGCCTGAGCCCTTGCTCATCCCGGACGAGACCGTTCTGGAGAACATCATGCTCGCCTTGGCCGTCCGCGGTCAGCCGATTGATTCGGCTGAGGCAGACGCGCGCGAAACCCTGGCCATGGTGGCTGATTCGGCCTGGGAAAACCGCCCGGCCAGATCCCTATCCACGGGCCAGCAGCGCCTGGTCGCGCTCGCGCGCGCCCTGGTGGGGCCCCCACCATTGGTCGTGGTCGATGAGCCGGCTTCGGGCATGGGCGGAGATGATCGTGATGGAATCGTCCGGGCTCTCGTGTGGGCCCGCGAGCGGGGTTGCGCTGTCTTGTGCGCCACCTCCGATCCCAGCTTCGCCCAGATGCTGGTGGATGCAGGTGGCAGGCAGGTTCACCTGGAAGGCGGGCGCATCGCCGGCGCGCCAGCCATCGGTCTCGTGCCTGCGCCGGTCGATTTTCCTGAAATGGACATGGGAACCCTGACAGGGTTCGCTTCGCCCTTCGGCCCCCCACCCGCCACCCCCACCCCGCTCGCTTCGCTCGGCCTCGCCATCCCTCCCGCGATGGTGCGCGGCGAGCAAAGCTCGCCGGCTCCCCACGCGACTAGCGAGCGCGGGCCTGAGGACGCCGACTCGGCCGAGGCGATCCGGTCATTCGATCGCCGCTCGTCGGGGGAGGAGTCGTCGTGACTTTGGCCTGGATCCTGCGCAGGGCACGGCGGCAGTCTGTATCTGCGCGCCGTGCGCTGTGGGGTGCGGCCGGCTCATTCTTGGTCCTGGGTCTGGTCAGTGGCGCAACCGTCCTGGGGCTGCGCGCGACGCGAGGCTGGATGAGTACCGTGGGCCAGAGTGTGCACGTCATCGCCTTCCTGCGGGACGACATGCAACCGGACCAAGCTGCCCAACTGGTCGATTTGCTCCGGTGGCGGCCCGGTGTGGCTCGGGCACGCCTGGTCGAGCCAGCCGAAGCTCTCACGCGGCTGCGGGATGCGGCGCGGCCGCTGCCGGACACAGGTTCGTGGCTCGATGACCTCGAACCTGGCTACTTCCCGCGTTCAATCGAAGTAGCCCTGGTGGCTTCGCTGGACCTATCGCAGCGGGCAACGGAGCTGTCACGACGCCTGCGTGGACTGGCCGGGGTGGCGGATGTGGATGCCATGACAGATGGTGTGGCTCGCCTTGCTGCGTGGGTTCGCTTTGGCCAACGCCTGGGCTGGGCCGTGGTGCTGGCCGCGGGCATCGCGGCCCTCTCGTTTCTGGTCAGCGCGGTCTTGCGCGGGAGGGAAGCCCGCCGGCGCCAAGCGCAGGTTCTCGTGATCCTTGGCGAGACCTCGGGAAACGTCCGCCTGCCCGCAAGCATCGCCCTTGCCGCTGCAGGGTTGGCCGGCGCGCTCGCCGCACTGGTGGTGCTGCGCATCGCTTGGCCCGCACTGCTGACCGCAGTGGAAAGGGCGCTAGGTATCGCACCGGCGCCAACCGGGTTTTTCTTGAGCTTCTGGGAGTCTGCCGCCGGTCTCTTGGCCGCTCCCGTGCTCGGTTGGGTGCTTGGCTACTTCTCTACTCCCGTGCCTGGCTGGGTCGATGCGTAGATTCACAATCTCACTGCCCTTGCTGTTGCTCGCACCAACCTCGCTCGCGTGGGCTGAATCAGTCGACGAAGGGGCAAGGCTCGCGCAGCGTCTTGCCACGCGGGAGGAGGTTTTGGAAGGCCAGAAGGGTCGTGCCGAAGCCAAGCTGCGCGAGCATGCTCTCTTAGCCTACCGCCTGACGCGCCGACGTGAGTTGGGCTTCATGAGCAGCCCGAAGTCACGTTTGGATGACGCGCAAACGGCTGACTTGGCCATGGCCTCGCTTAGCAAGGGCCTTGCGGAAACCCGCGTCCTGGCTGACGAGCTCGAGCAGGTGCGTGCCGAGCGCGGGGCGCTCGACCGGGCACGCAGCCAGCGGGCAGACGCAGCCGCAGACACAGGCGAAGTTCTCCGACGTTTTGCCCGTCCGGTGCGCGGGGCCTTGGTGGGCGCACCTGGCATTCATCGGGACGCGGCCACCGGGACCGAGTTGCGTCGCGACGGAATCGAGCTGCTGGCCCGCCTCGACGAACCTGTGCGGGCGGTGGCGGCTGGCGTGATCCGGCGGGTCGAATCCCTGCCCCAGGGCGGCTACGCCGTAGTGACACAACATCCGTCAAAATGGGTCAGCGTCCTCTCGGGCATGCGCGATGTGGTGGTTGCTCCTGGCGAACCTGTCGAACCGGGACAGGCCCTTGGCTTGGCCGGCCGCAACCTGGACGGCGCCGCCGTGATCTCACTCGATCTATCGCGCAACCGCGAATCCGTCGACCCGCGTATTGTATTCCCCGGCCTGGCCAAACACTGACATGGGAACCCTAAGAGGGTTCCCAAACCCGCGACGGTACACCCCGGCGAAGCCGGCGGGCTCCCCACGCCGCCCAGCTACGCCTTGGCCAGGCGGCCGGTGTTGCGCAGCTCCTCGATCCCGGCCATGAATTGGAGTCGTTCGATGTGTTCGGCTAAGGCGGGTGAGGCGTGAAGATACGCATGCCACGCCGCTGCGGCAAAGGCGTCAGGCGGCACGCCGTATTCCGAGGCCAACTTGGCAGCCTGGGCAAGATGTCGGTCGAGTTTGCCGGCCAACTCGATTCTGTCGGCAGCCTGTCGTTCTGCGGGTTTCTTCTCGGCTTCCGTGTGGGGATGACCGGTTGTCATGTCTGGTACTCCTTATTGGTTTGACAGGAAGCACCCCTGGGGATTGGTCAACGCTGCGGCGCTCACATCTCCCCTGGCTGCGCGACAAGATGCG
>Ga0182017_10003469_pt1 | contig 11755 bp, 5 predicted proteins | sample 712E3DmetaG_FD_120492 | JGI IMG/M metagenome (GOLD analysis project Ga0182017, IMG submission 120492) | Permafrost microbial communities from Stordalen Mire, Sweden - 712E3D metaG | ecosystem: Environmental > Terrestrial > Soil > Wetlands > Permafrost | place: Sweden: Stordalen | collected... | reverse complement strand
CCGGTCATACAAGCCGCGGGCAACGGCTTGGACAGCCGTGAGCTAGCTAGACCCAAGGTCCAGTAGTGCGGTGTGAAGAGGAAGTGGCTTCTCGTTCATTTTACAAAGTCGTATTTCCCGAGTCGAAGGAGCGCCAGCAAAAGCAAGCACATCTGGTTTACCCCATATTCTTGGAACATCATGAGAGAATGAGCAACTTTGTGCCTCAGATTAAACCCGGCCTTTTCAATCAACAGAAACTTAAAGAAGAGCAAATCGTTCTTGTCAAAGAGATCAGCTACTTTGTCTTCGTACAGCAGGGCGTGAATGTCCTTCTCACGAGAGACGCTTCGGCCTTTGATGTCCTTTGTCATGTAGTAAGTTGTTACACTGGAGAACCTGCACAGATCTCTAAGTAGCCCTTCCAACTTGAGCGTGAGAGAATCAACAGCAAGAACCAGGTTTGGGCTAATTGTGGACTTGACCAATCCGTAGTTCAATTGAAGGAAGAATTCGTGAATGCTAGGAGCAAGAAGATTCAACCAGTTGTACTCAACAGTTTTTGCATTTGGGACTTGTCTTTGAATTGTCTTGCCAAACCATGAATTAGCACGAAGGTAGGCCAAGAATACTTCGGTGGAGAGCTTCTCAGCTCGAATTCCGGCGAAGAATATCTCATTGATCAAATAAAGCTTGTCACATTGGAGTTCAAAATTGTATTCCTGTAGAATCTCAAAGTACTTCTTCTCATCGTCCTCCGTAAAATGCTGAGCGACATTGCCGTTCTCGTCTATTATTTCTGTAGGGACGAAATGCTGAAAGACAGCCACCTTAGCGTGTTCGCCAGCCAACTTTTCAACCTCGTCATACTTGGGCAAAAGGTTCTTATCAAGCATGAGAATCTTCACTATTTCATCAGGCGGCTCTGCTGCGATTTTGTCGGCAATGGATTTACATCTTTTAATCTGATCGGTGAGGTCAATCTCTGTTGAAAATTCCGTAAGTTTGATCGATGTCTTCAGTTGAGTAAATTTGCCTTCCAATTCAGCGACCTTTGCATCTTCTTTGGCAAGTTTGAAGTTCTCAAGTGCCATTTGAGCAAACGTGACACAAGCAGGGTTGTCATCCTTCTCCGCTTCCTTCATTAGGTGTTCGTATGATGCGGCTATTTCTTTGCGCCAATTGTGGGTGGCTGAGCCAGTCCGAGAATCTACCTTATCTCCGAGTTCCAGTATATCAATACCGCCATGTAGATTACCTGATGCTTTTAACACATTGAAAAGACTAAAACAAAGGTTTGAAATGTCTTGAAAGTCCTCCTTCGGAAATTTCTCTTTCAGCATCAGAGAGATCAGTTGAAACCTCAAAGCGAATGAGGAACTGCTGACGGGATTGAAATCATGAACGAGTTTCTTGAGCAAGGCCCGGACTTCGTCGACTCTGTAATTTGCTTGTTTGCTAATGAAATAGACATTCTTCATAGTGTGAAGAACATCAAGGCCGATGTGTTCCTCGGGCGATGCCTTGTCGGATGCTTCGTAAACGGGGATCAGTTCCAAGTAAGCATCGACAGATATTGCTGCATACTTCGTGTGTTTTCTCGAGCTGTGCCAAAGGATGTTCGCATATCGAGCCCTTGTCACAGGGTTGGTGGAGTTCTCAAGCCGTTTTACTAGATAGTCGAAGGTGTTATCATCGAACTTCTTGATGTCAGGGAACTCAAATGGATCACCTTTTCCGTCTGTGCCGGTGAACGTTGGTTTCAACTTACCATCCGCCAATACGAAGTGCCAAAAATCAATCTCCTGTTGAGCGATTTCTGCCCCAGGTGCCAGATTCTCGGCATGCAACTTGTCTCGGATTCCCTGGAATAGGTCACCAATCTGAGTGGGATACTTGTATCGGGTAGCCTTCTCATCAAGATGAGAATAGAGAGCCTCCAAAGTATCAAAAGTTTCCATTGCCTGTGTCCTTATGAGAAGCCATTTCGCCTAACTGGTGCAACAACGCAATATTGCGTTATGATTCCTTATGGACATGTGCTGTGCCCAAAGAAGATTGGCAACGCCAAGTCAGTGCATGATCAGGAAATCGTTGGGGGTTTCACCGACCGATGCCTACAGCGCCGTGCTATTTTAGCCGACAGCGACTTCCGCTATTTCTGTCAGCACACGTAGGCACTTATCCACGACGGACGCAAGGCACCACCCGCGTAGCCAGTGGTTCATCGGGGAGCCTGCAGTTTTGTCTGAGATCGAGTGGACACTCGCTCGGGCGCGTAGATCCTCAGAAACTCCCTCACCAAATTGGTGCAGGAAGGCTTGTATCGAAGAGCAACGAAAATAGGAAGAGCAATAGGAGGTAACCCCCTTGTGTGAGATCTTCAAGCGCCAAATCTGACGGAGCTTATGCGAAAAGTGGTACCATCCCATACTTCTCGATAGATATCACGTAGAGCGGCTCTGTTAGCACCTTATTCCCGCTATCCAAGATTCCCCTTTCCCGACCGGCGATCGACATTTCTTCGACAACCCGCCGGTCTTCCAGACCGCGGGCAACGGCTTGGCTAGCCGTGGCTGAGCTGGACTCAAGCTCAAGTCAGTCGAGGCTGCGCCAGCATCCTTCTTGTACTGTCGTCCGCAAGGTGTTCGCAAGGCTCGCCGTACGGCTTTACGTGATTTCCATTTTTTGGCGAAGAGGCGTTGCGAGTTCCATTAGATCGAACGAACCAGAGCACGAGCATGGCCTTATCAAACGAATCGACCATTATACTTGGCGTTGTTATGCGCTCTTGGGCGCTCAACTGTTAGGGGGATTTCCCTCCAGTAATTTCGCTGCATCCTCTTTGCTTATGTTTCCGCTAAGTAAGCCGACAAAAGTCTTCAGGAGAGTCTTGCCCCTGCTATCAGATCGAGTATCAAGAAATCTATTGACATCGCCAAATTGCCAGCCGCTCATTTTGTATTTTTCGCCTGGGAGCGACGCCATGAACTCCTTCAATTGACTTTCCATCTCATCCTCTCTGCCACCTTGGTATTTCTTCAGAAGCTGAAAATACATTGTCAATTTGCCATCTTCTTTCTGATCTATCCAGGATTTGTTCTTGCTGTAGAGATCTTCAAAGTCTGGAGTTCTATTCGCGATGAGGAACAACTCGAGCAAGTTGGCCGACGCACTCTTGTTTGTCGGATCATATTTCAGTAGTTCTGTGTACGTATCCATGGCTCCTTCAAAATCGTTGAGTTTCCAAAGGCTGGTTGCCTTCTGCTCAAGAAGAATGGTGTTGTCTCGATCCAAGTCGAGTGCGACAGTTACGTATTCGAGTGCTCTTTGAAAGTTGTTCGTCTGCATGAGGGATGAGATTTTTTCTTGCAGCTCGAGCACTTTGATCCTCCTGCTTTGTTCTTCATTGGTCTTCACGATTTCTAAATAGTCGTTCTGCACTCTTTCCTGTTGCTCGCCGATCTGTTTTACCTTTACTTCAAGGTCATTCCTCAGGCTATTGACTCTTTCAAGTTCAGCAAGGTACTCCTTCTTGATTGCTCCAATGTCGCGTATGCCCAGAAATCCAATGACTGAAAACACCCCCAATACAATGGCTAGGACGATGTTCACGGTTTGATAGTTCGATGAAAACGCTTCCTTTAACAGGTCCTTCTCCAATTTGTAATTTAACTGATCCCTGCGGACCTCGGTGAGACTATTCTCAATCCTATCTAGGCGTGTGTCCATGTTTAGACTATCCCTTTCGTAAGCGAAGGACACTCCACGCTCCGGCGTCACGGCCATCCAAATTAGAAGCAAAAGGACAAGTGATCTCATTACAATTTCTCCATTAGTTTGTACGTTGCCTGATAGTTCTCACTTGGGGACCCTGTTAGGAGATTTCCTGAGATTTCATCGACTGATGGCAACTTCTTACCGCGCTTCTAATGCGAGTGGACTCCTGGATTGCTATAAACACACCCAGGCACCTTGTGTAAGTCAACGCCTGGTTGGCTATCCATTCGGTAGACTGTCCGCGAGTATTTCAGCGCTGCCCTGCACACCAGTTTGGGGACCCAGCTCCCAAAAAGGCAAAGCCTCTCCTCCAGGATGGTGAAACGAAGCTAGTATCAAAGACTAAGTAAGATAATCTGAGCCTTATCGAAGAGCCCCTTTTCTTTCTATCCTTCAAGGGCTACCTCTGGATGATCGACGAGGGACAGACACAAACTCTTGTGTAGTGAGCCGAAGAATCTGATCGCAAATCGGTTAACACTTTGCCACTTCTTCCCAAAAGCACCCTTCGTGATACTTTGTGGACATTTCTTGGACCGGCCGGCGGTCTCACAAAGACCAACCCACGGCTTGACATGCCGTTTGCCGTTTGGGCCTTGGCACCCCACCTGATCACAAGTCCCTGTACATATGCCTGTGACGCCACTCAATATGTGAGGCGATGGTCAGTTCTCGAGATGTGCTGGAAGTCTCAAAACTTCTGTCCATGAAACCGGTAGTACTCCCACCCAACAGTCTATGGCAGGTCGTCAACTTTGTGTCCTACGTCAGAGATGCTGATGATCCGGGTTGTCCAATGTATGTCAGCAGGAAGACCGCGTCAGCCAACCAGCGACGGAAGCTATCGTTGTCGCTGAATTGCTTGAAGAGTTCTGTGTCATCCTTCAAAACAGCTGTCATCACGCGTGCAAGAGCCTTGTCGTGCTCAATACGAGCGTTTTGACGGTCAGAGTATTTGATCGCGTTCCGATATGCAACGTCTGCTGATACTTTTGCCGGAATTTCTTGGGTGATCAGCCGGTGCACGCGGTCGGCGTCGGTCCAGGCGATCCTGCCAAATTGATCATTGAACGCCTTGATGATATTTGAAAGCCTGTCAAGTTCAGACTCGGGTTTGTGGCCACCCCCTATGCCTGGGACAGGTAGGATCGCGCCATCGACATCAGGAAGAGGGATTTGGATAGCAATCCTCTTCTCCAGCCTGTAGCTAGCCATGTCAATCGTGTCCAAGATCCCCTTCGAAAGGTCTGGTTCTTCCGGCGCAGGAAGTTTTGCGACGAGGAAGTTAAGAAAGATCGACAGCTTCTCCCATTCGGCATTCGTATACGGTAGGATCGATGCAAGGAAATTGTAGGTCCGCGCAAATGCCTTCGCCTTCCCTTTAAAGTCCACTTGTCCATCTTCGTTGAGTTGCTCTTTGTACATCGCAACACAAGCATCGAGGATCGGGTCAAGTGTGTCGCGCTCGGCGCCATCAAGATACAGTCGCACGAGGTCTTCGACTTGTTCCAGCGAATAGACCTGATAGCCGTCCAGCGCAGATTTCAAGTCATGAAGTTTGTTGGGGTCCGTCTCTTCACTCAGTATCGTCGTGCGATAGTAATCCGCGAAAGCGTCCTTTATCGTGTCAGAGTCGTTCATGAAGTCAAGGACAAAAACATCATGTTTCTGCGGGTGCGCCCGATTCAGGCGTGAAAGGGTCTGCACTGCCTTGATTCCGGACAGGACCTTGTCAACATACATGGTGTGCAAAAGCGGCTCGTCGTAGCCGGTCTGGAATTTGTCGGCGCAAACGAGGAAACGATAGGGATCGTCTTGTATCCGGTCGGGGATTTGGGCGCTCGGAAAGCCGTTGAGCGATGTCTCGGTCACCTTTACACCACCATATTCGTGTTCTCCTGAGAAGGCCACGATTGGTTTGTATGGACTCTTGCGCTCGGAGAGATAGTCACGCATCGCGTGGTAGTATTGGACTGCCCGCTCAATCCCACTTGTGACGACCATCGCCCGCGCCTGGCCGCCGATCTTCCCGAGGCCAATCACGTGCTCATGGAAATGATCCACAATTATCTCAGCCTTCAGTCGTATGGCATGATCATGGCTCTCAACATATCGGCGCAGTTTCTTCTGGGCCCTTTTGATGTCAAATTCAGGATCACTGGGTACGGTCTTGACCAACCGATAATAACTGTTGATGGGGGTGTAGCTCTTGAGTACGTCAAGGATGAAGCCTTCCTGAATGGCCTGTTTCATGGTGTAGCTGTGGAAAGGCCGATGCTTCACCTTCGCCCCCTCACCTTGATAGGGTTCGCCGAAGATCTCCAGAGTTTTGTTCTTTGGTGTAGCGGTGAATGCAAAGTAGGCTGCATTGGGCAGGAGCTTTCGCGACTCCATCAGGCGGTTTATCTTGTCCTCAAATGTCTCGTCTCCCTCTTCGGACCCCGCCTCAGAGAGGGCCATGCTTACAGCGGCTGATGTGCGCCCCCCCTGGCTTGAGTGTGCTTCGTCGATAATGATGGCGAACTTCTTCCCACGTTGCTCATCTCCGATCTCATCCAAGATAAACGGGAACTTCTGCAAGGTGGTAATAATGATCTTCTTCCCGCTTCCGATGAACTGCCTCAGGTCGCCCGAGTTCTCTGCGTGGCCCACAGTCGCAGCGACCTGCGCGAACTGTTTCACGGTATCGCGAATTTGCTGGTCAAGGATACGCCGATCCGTTACGACAATTATCGAATCGAATACAGGTGCATCATCCTTGCGAAGGCCAATCAATTGGTGAGCCAGCCAGGCAATCGAATTGGACTTACCGCTCCCCGCAGAGTGTTGGACGAGATAGCGTTTCCCGACCCCTTGCTGTGATGCGTCCGCCAGCAATTTCCTGACTACATCGATCTGATGGTATCGCGGAAAGATCTGGTCGCGTTTCACTTTGCCAGTTCTTGGATCCTTTCTCTCGACGATCTGAGCGTAATGTTCGATGATGTCGGTCAGGCCGCCAGGAGTGAGTATTCGCTTCCAGAGGTAGTCAGTCTTGATCCCCGCGGGGTTTGGTGGGTTGCCTGCTCCGTCGTTCCATCCGAGGTTGAATGGAAGAAACCATGAGGCCTTCCCTTTCAGGTGGGTGCCGAAACGGACCTCGTGATCGTCGACGGCGAAGTGGACAATGCAGCGACCGAACTGGAATATCAGCTCACGAGGTTCGCGGTCCCGTTTGTATTGTTGGACGGCATCTTCCACAGTCTGCTTAGTGAGACTGTTTTTCAGCTCGAATGTAGCAACGGGAAGGCCGTTTATGAAGAGGCATAAGTCAAGGGCAAGCTGAGTCTCATCGCGGCTGTAACGGAGCTGCCTTGTAACAATGAACCGGTTTTTTTTGTAGCGCTCCTTCGCTGCCTCATTCCCTGGCGATGGTGCGCCATAGAATAGGTCAATTTGATGGGGCCCATGTTTGATCCCGTTACGCAGGACGTCGATGATGCCCCGTTTTGTAGTCTCACCTTGTAAGCGGGCCAGGAATGCCCGCTTCGTTGGGCCATCGGTCGAGAGACCCAGAGCCTTGGAAATCTGTTCCTGGGTCGAATCGAGGAAGGTGCGCAGCTGGACGAGGTCAACGGCGTACTCTCGGTCGTAGTCTTTTGCATCGCCGAGCAGCCACCCAGTCCCACCATAGGTCACCGTGGATTCGCCAACTTTTGACGGCCCTGGTCCTGTAAGGGTGGCCCTGCCAGTCATGGCGGTGACGATCAGCGCCTCAAGCCCTTTCTCGGTAACATCGGCTTTCACGACTCACTCTCCTCTTCCACTGATGAACCGTTTGGATCACCGGTCTCGTCCAATTCTTCCTCGAAAGCTTCAGGCCCCTCTTGTGTTTGGAGCCCTTCTGGTTCATTCGCCAATGGCGCTCCCGCGTCGCGCACGTCGACCTTCCCGGTTACCACATCAGCGATAAGGCGCGCGCGATATTCTCGCATGAGGACGATGTCGTGCTCCATTCGGGCCAAGGCGGTCCGCAACGGGGCGATATGAGTGTCCACCATGCGAAGGATGCTGTCCTGCTCTCCCACCGGCGGAGTTAGTATCCCAATCCTCTTTATGATCGCCACCGTAAACCTCGTCATCGCGCCACCAACCACATTGCGCAGGATGCGATCTTTGAAGACACGATCGTTCAGTAACAAGGAGAGGTACTCTGGTCTTACGACATCTCGTCGGGGACGGATCAGAGCGACGCTTGAGAGCATCGAAAATTCACCCCCTAAGTCATTGACTGTCGCCAAACCGGCCGTCGCCCCATCTTTTATGTATAAAACATCCCCCTTGACGACTGGACACCTGCGATAGATTACAGCGTGGTCGGCAGCGGAGATGTATGAGGCACTACCGGTGTCGACGCCGCGCTCCTTGATGTTCTTCGCAGTGATGTAGAGAAAGTCGCCAGTTGTCTCGCTCTTCGGACTAAAGTGTGTGCCATCGACGATGAGACTGCAAACAAATGACAACTTGCGTATTTCCCAATGTTCCGGCACTTCGCCCAGCCACTCTGCACCCGACGGCTTGAGGCAGACGTTGGGGTCGAGTCCTCGTGTCACTGCCTGGTGGATGATCGCTTGTTTCTGCTCATTGAGCAGCGCGATCAACTTCCGCTTCGCGCTGACGTACTTCCTTATGCGGCGGTCGGAGTATTCGAGGAAGCGGGAGATGGCGGTTCGATCCTGTAAGGGGGGCACCGGCAACCCACTCCGGCTGAGTCTCTGATAGTCGATATTTTGACCTTGGCGAATGCCCGTTACGTACAGCGATAAATTCTCTATATAGGCTCGGGACTTGAATAGCCACGCAAGGAAACCATGCATCTCTGCCTGAATGGGGAAGAGGATCGTATAGGCAGGGCTGATGATTCCCTGTTCCCGAGCATACTCAATACCGCCTTGAAACGAGCGAAGACTGATCACAAAGTCCCGAACACGAACGAGTTTCAACAGATGCAGGTCCTTGAGCGCGAGCACCGTCCGGTTCTCGTATTGTTCCTTGCGTACCACGCCTTGCGTTTGGGTTGCTGCGAGCAAAGGCTCGTTTGGGAACCCTTTCTCATTCCTTTCGCGGATGAGAGTTTTCATCCGCCGGATTTCCCAATGCTCAGGCACTTCCCCCAGCCATGGTACACCGGAGTCCTTATAGGCCTGGTACGGTTTGAGATCCCGATTCATCTCAGAGTTGCTCAAAGTACACCCCGATATTCCAGGTCAACAACATGCATCGGTACAGTCAGCTATTCCTTCCAAGAATCTCATCGAGCAGACCTTCGGATTCCTTTTCCACGGCCAAAATATCGGTTCGAATCTCTGCTAGCGAACGCATTGCCGTCGGCTTGTAGAAATACCTAGTGAAAGATATCTCGTAACCAATCTTTGTAGCATCCGCATCGATCCATGCATCGGGCACATGCGGCAACACCTCGCGACGGATGAAGGTCTCAATGCCACCTTCCTCGAGGAGAGGCACTTGCTCGGTGTCTCGAAGCTCACCATCTGGCTCGTATTCTATGATTGCCAACTCACCGTTGACCTCTACTTCGTACAGGCCATGAAGCGCATCTGCTGTGATCTTGCCTGGGTTGTGGACTCTCTTAATGACAGGGGCAGCCTTCTCGTTTCGATGAGCGAGCGAAGACTGAAGAAGCTTCAGTCGCTTCGCAGTAAGCTTGATTTCGTGTTTTTGTGCGTTCTCTTCTACGGCTTCCAGTAAAATGTTGTAGTCGGTATGTGGGCCTGCTCCGAGACTCTCAGCCAACCGATCGACAAACTCGGGTAGCTCTGTCTCATCAGCGTCAACACACGCCGAACGAAAAGCAGCCCTCGGCTGCGCAGACAGCTCTACAGCGAGCCGAAGTGGCCTCTCTACTGATACTTTCCAATAGCCAAGAGCCTTATTGAGGAAAATCTTAGATTCCTGGGTTTCTTTGAAGGCAAGAAAGGTATCGCAGATCGTCGCGATGTCTTCTCCCGAGAGTTCACAGTTCTTCATCCCGAGGTTCTTTCGAAGCGGCTTGTACCATTCAGTTGCGTCGATCAGCTGCACCTTTCCTTTTCGTTGATCGGGCTTCCTGTTCGTGAGCACCCAGATGTATGTTGCGATGCCGGTGTTGTAGAACATGTTGAGCGGGAGCGCGACGATTGCTTCAAGCCAGTCGTTTTCGATGACCCGCCGACGGATGTTGCTCTCCCCCTGCCCCGCATCTCCCGTGAATAGGGATGAGCCGTTGTGCACTTCGGCAATGCGACTTCCAAGCGGCGTCGAGTGTTTCATTTTTGAAAGCATATTTGCCAAAAAGAGCATCTGGCCGTCACTTGATCGCGTGATAAGCGAATACTCCGGATCACCTTCATGCTCAATCACAAACCGGGGGTCCTTCATGCCGTCCTTCCCCCCCATGCGCTCAAGATCACTTTTCCAGCTCTTGCCGTACGGTGGGTTCGAAAGCATGAAGTCAAACTGCCTCGAGGGAAAAGCATCATTTGACAGGGTCGAGTGCTCGGGACCGCCTACTATGTTATCGGCCCCCTCACCCTCACCCTGCAGCAAAAGGTCGGCCTTGCAGATGGCGTAGGTCTCAGCGTTGATTTCCTGGCCAAAGAGGTGGGTTGCCACCTGCTTCCCACGCTCTTTCGCCAACTGTTGCAGTGTCTCTTCTGCGACGGTGAGCATTCCCCCTGTGCCACACGCGCCGTCGTAGAGCAGATATGTGCCTGACTCGAACTCGTCGGCTATTGGCAGGAAAATGAGCCGAGCCATCAGCTGGACAGCGTCGCGCGGCGTCCAGTGTTCCCCGGCCTCTTCGTTGTTTTCTTCGTTGAACCGTCGGACAAGCTCCTCAAAGACAGTCCCCATCCCGTGATTGTCCAGCCCTGGTAGCTTCTGCGAACCATCAGAGTTGAGGACTTGATATGGGCTCAAGTTTATGGAAGGGTCGAGGAGTTTCTCGATGAGGGCGCCGAGCGCGTCAGCCTTTGACAGTCGAGGTACCTGATTGCGAAACTCAAAGTTTTCGATGATGATTTGCACGTTCGGCGAGAACCCATCAAGGTAGGCTTCGAAATCGGATTTCAGCTGTTGCCGGCTGGCGCGGGCGCGGAGATCGCGGAGAGTGAACTTCGAGGTATTGTAGAAGGCCTGCCCCGAAGCCTGCCTCAGTGCCGCTTCTTGATGGACGATCCCTGCTTTCTCGAGGGATGCCTTCATGTCAAGCACCGCTTGCTGCGTCGGTTCCAGGACAGCATCGAGCCTGCGCAAGACGGTCATCGGAAGAATCACATCGCGGTATTTGCCTCGTACGTAGAGGTCGCGTAGGACGTCGTCAGCAATTCCCCAGATAAAGTTGGCGATCCAATTCAGTTGAGATTGGTCCATTGAGGATTTCTCGTTTCCGGATAATTTAGGCAAGTAGACCCTTCAGGGACTGAGGCCAACGGCTGGATAGGCCGTTGCCCTGGTGAATCCAATTTCATCGTCATTCAGCGCTGAAACGAGGAACCCACATTGCATCGGAAAGTTGGGTATCCGATGCGCTGCGGGTTCTGGCATTCAACAGTAGTGTCCCGGTCACAAGCATATGACCAAGAACGGATTGCTCCCACGATACGACTCCTACAATTTACCAACAAACCACGGAAATACAACACAGTTTGCTGCGATGTGTCCGCCGTCTCTCACCTCCCTTGTCGCTCAGAACAATGTCCCCTCCCATGCCGATAGCACGTCATGTCCTTGGAATAGTCGGTAATTCAAAAAATTAGGCGACCCTTCCGACGCGAACGCATCTTTTGTCGTCGACTTCTCGTGTGCAGTTGAATTCACTTCGGCGACAACAAAAATGCCCCTGCAAATGAGCCACACTCGCTCTAGGATGAGCTCAGCACTTACGAAGATACCATCCTCTAATCATATCTATCCCTTTTCGTGCAAGAATGGAGCGTTTTCAAGGAAGCTGCAAAAT